>Ga0194132_10005550_pt1 | contig 20307 bp, 21 predicted proteins | sample TA2KigOf80mmetaG_FD_148612 | JGI IMG/M metagenome (GOLD analysis project Ga0194132, IMG submission 148612) | Freshwater microbial communities from Lake Tanganyika, Tanzania - TA2015054 Kigoma Offshore 80m | ecosystem: Environmental > Aquatic > Freshwater > Lake | place: Tanzania: Lake... | reverse complement strand
GCAGGATCGCGCGCGCGATCGCGATGCGTTGGCGCTGGCCGCCCGAGAGTCGGACGCCGCGCTCGCCCAAGAAGGTGTGGAACCCTTCCGGCAGCCGGGCGATGAAGCCGGCCGCCTGCGCCGCTTCGGCCGCGGCCTGGACGTCGTCATCGCTCGCCGCCGGCCGGCCGTAACGAATGTTCTCTATCGCGGTCGCGGCGAAGATCGCCGGATCTTGCGCGACCACGCCGATCGCGCCCCGCAACACCTGCGGATCGAGATCGGGCAACGGGATGCCATCGAAGGTGATGCGGCCGGTCTCCGGGTCGTGGAAGCGGAGCAGCATCCGGAACACCGTCGACTTGCCGGCGCCCGAGGGCCCGACCAGCGCCACCCGCTCGCCCGGCGCGATGCGAAGATCGAAGTCGGCGAGCGCATGGGCGTCGGGGCGCGAGGGGTAGTGGAAGCCGACGCGCTCGAAGGCAATCGCGCCCTTGGCCGGCTCCGCGAGCGGCGTCGGGTGTGCCGGCGCCCGGATATCGATCGGCGTGCGCAGGAGCTCGATCAGGCGCTCGGCGGCGCCGGCGGCGCGCTGGAAGTCGCCATAGACCTCCGAGAGCGCTCCGGCCGAGCCCGCCACCACGATCGCGTAGAACACGAACGCCGCCAGCGTGCCGCCGCTGATCTGGGCCGCGGCGACGTCGCGGGCGCCGATCCACATCACCGCATCGACCGCGCCGAAGATCAGGAGAATGACGAGCGCGGTCAGCCAGGCGCGGGCGTTGATGCGCTTGACCGCGGCGCCGAACGCTTCCTCGACCGCGCCCCGGAAGCGGCGGCGATCGTGGGCTTCGTGGGCGAACGCCTGCACGGTCTCGACCGCGTTCAGGGTCTCGCTGGCGTAGGCCGAGACGTCGGCGATGCGGTCCTGGCTCGCGCGCGAGAGCCGGCGCACCTTGCGGCCGAAGACCAGGATCGGCACCACCACCAGCGGCACGATCAGCAAAATGAGGAGCGCCAGCTTGACCGAGGTGACGAACAGGAGCGCGGTGCCGCCGATCAGCAGGAGGACGTTGCGGAGCGCGACCGAAGCGCTCGATCCCACCACCGACTGGATCTGCTCGGTGTCGGTGGTGAGGCGCGAGAGGATTTCGCCAGTGCGCGCGGTCTCGAAATAGGCGGGCGAGAGCCCGATGACGCGGTCGTAGACCGCGCTCCGCACCGCCGCGACCACGCGCTCGCCCAGCCACGACACGCAGTAGAAACGGGCGAAAGTGGCCGCCGCGAGCACGACCACGACCCCGAACAAGGCGAGGAAATACTGGTCGAGGAACGCCGCATTGTCGGCCTGAAAGCCGGAATCGACCACCCGCCGGAGCGCCTGGCCGATCGCGAGCGTCGCGCCGGCGGCGACCAGCAGCGCGACCAGCGCGCCCGCGAGCACGCGCCCGTGCGGCCGGATGAACGGCCACAGGTGGCGGATCTGGCCCAAGTCGCGCGACTTGGCGCGCTCGTGCGCGGTGGCGGCGGTCGGCGCCGCGCGGCTGTTCGATTGATCGCTCACGCCGGGTGCCGCCCCTCGCCGATCACGCAAAATCGACCGTCACCTGCGCCGCTTCGGCGAGGTCGCGCGCCAGCACCTCGGCCAACGCCGCGCCACCGCGGGTCGCCACCCAGGCGCCGCTCGCCGCGTCGAACGCATAGTGCGAAGCGCCGCTCACCGGCGATGACAGCCATAGCTGCCTCAACGGCGCGTGCTTGTTGAGGACGAAGGTCTTGCCAGCATCGGTCTCGATGGTGAGGACCCCTCCCTGCAGCTCGACGTCGAGCCCGTCCGCCGCTTCGAGGCGCTCGGCGTAGCGCGCGAGCGCCTCGCCCGCCACGCGCTCGAAAGTTGGCTCGTCCAACGGCATCGCGTTACCCTCGGTCGGTATAGCAAGCGGCCCCGGTCCCGACAACAAAGCTCGGCCGCGGCGCCGCGAAATCACGCCTCGCTTGCGCCGGTGGGGCGCCTTCGCTATATATCCCGCCGCGCCGGGATGGCCGCCATCCCCGCCTTCATTCCACCGGAGCCAGGCCATGAAAGAGGGTATCCACCCCGAATATCATGAGATCACGGTCATTATGACCGATGGCTCGCAGTTCACGACCCGCTCGACCTACGGCAAGGCCGGCGACACGCTGCGCTTGGACGTCGATCCCAAGTCGCACCCGGCCTGGACCGGCGGCGGCATAAAGCTGGTCGACTCGGGCGGCCAGGTCGCCAAGTTCAACAAGCGGTTCGAGCGCTTCGGTATCAAGTAAGCCGACGCGCCGGCGGTAAACAACCCAGCCCTCGGGCGCCGGGGGCTTTTCATTTGTCGCCGAGCGCGCCGATGAAGTGCCGGGCGAGAACGGCCGTCACCTGGTCGGGCTGCTCGGCCACCATCATGTGCCCGCAGTCTTTCAAGACGACGGTCGTTGCGCCCGCGATCGCGTCGGCGACGGCACGGCCGCGCGCGCTCGGCGTCATTCGATCGGAATCGCCCAACAGCACGAGTGTCGGACACGCGACCTTGGCCGCCGCAGCCGGCGCGCCAGCATAGGCATTGACCGCGGCCAAGTCGGTGTGAAGGAGGCCGGGCCGGCTCCGTTCGAGCAGGCGAAGCGATCCTCCCGCCATCCACATCCCTGGTGCGGTCGAGCGGCCGAGATGCGCGTGGCGGCTGTGGCCCCAGCCGACGATCATGTCGTAAGCGCGCCGGTCGTTGGCCGCAGCCGCGTTCATGAGATCGTCGCTCACCGCCATCGGGTGCGCGGTCGCGAGCAGCGCCAGCGCCGAGACGCGGGCGGGGGCGGCACCGGCCGCGGCTAGCGCCGTGAGCGAGCCCATGCTGTGCCCGCAGAGCACGGCGCGCGCGAGGCCGAGCTCATCCATCGCCGCCAAGAGCCACGCACCCATCGCCTCGACGGTCGCGAGCGCCGGCCCTTCGGAGCGGCCGTGGCCGGGCAAGTCGAGGGCGGCGACGCTGAAGCCGTGGTTCGCGAAGTAACGCGCCGGCAGCATCCACACCGTGTGGTCGAGCCCGGCGCCGTGAACGAAGAGGAGCGCGCGCCGCCCCGACGCGAAGGCGCGCCCGCCGGTGGCTTCGAAGGCGCGCCCGCCGGTGGCCGCGAAAACCCGCTTGCCGGCGACCGTGAACTCCACCGGATCAGGCCTTTTGCGATGCGCGGAGCGCCTGGCCGAGATCGGCGATGAGATCGGCGGCGTCTTCGAGCCCGACCGAGAGCCGGATCATGTCCTCGCCGACGCCGGCCGCTGCCAGCGCCGCCGCGTCCATCTGCTGGTGCGTGGTCGATGCCGGATGGATCACCAGCGACTTGGCGTCGCCGACATTGGCCAGGTGCGAGAACAGCCGCACCGCTTCGATGAACGTGCGCCCGGCGGCGCGGCCGCCCTTGATCCCGAATACCACCAGCGCACCGGCGCCGTGCGGCAACAGCCGCGCCGCGAGCGCGCGGTCGGGATGGCGCTCGAGCTCGGGGTAGGTGACCCACGCGACCGCCGCGTGCTGGCCGAGGAACGCGGCCACCGCACGCGCATTTTCGACATGGCGTGCCATCCGGGCAGGCAACGTCTCGACCCCTTGCAGGATGTAGAACGCGGTCGCCGGCGCCATGCAGGCGCCGAAATCGCGCAGGCCCTCGGCGCGCGCCCGCATGACGAAGGCGGCGGGGCCGAACTCGAGCGCGAAGTCGAGCCCGTGGTAACCGGCATAGGGCTCGGTCAAGGTCGGGAATTTGCCCGACGCTTCCCAATCGAAGCGGCCGCTATCGACGATCGCGCCGGCGATGGCGACGCCGTGGCCGCCCAGGAACTTGGTCGCCGAATGCATGACGAGGTCGGCGCCCCACTCGAACGGCCGGCAGAGGTAGGGCGTCGCGAACGTCGAATCGATCAGGAGCGGCACGTTGGCGGCGTGCGCGATCGCCGCGACCGCCGGGATGTCGAGCACTTCGAGCCCGGGGTTGCCGATGGTCTCGCCGAACACGAGCCGGGTCTCGGGGCGGATCGCCCGGCGAAAGCCGTCGAGGTCGCGCGGGTTGACGAAGGTCGTGGCGATGCCGAAGCGGGGGAGCGTGTGGGTGAAGAGGTTGTGCGAGCCGCCGTAGATCGAGGCCGAGGAGACGATGTGGCCGCCCGCACCCATGAGCGTCGCCACCGCCAAGTGGAGCGCGGCCTGCCCGCTCGCGGTGCAGACGGTGCCGACCCCGCCTTCGAGCGCGGCCAGGCGTTCCTCGAGCACGGCGACGGTCGGGTTCGAGATCCGCGAATAGATATGGCCGGCGCGCTCGAGGTTGAAGAGCGCGGCGGCATGGTCGGCGTCCTCGAACACATAGGACGTGGTCTGGTAGATCGGCACCGCGCGGGCGCCGGTCGCGGGGTCGGGACGCTGCCCGGCGTGGAGGGCGAGCGTCGCGAACTTGTACTCGTCGGCCATGATTCGCGCCGATCAGCCTTTCTTCTTGAAGATGGCGTCGGCGGCGCCGCGCGCGCCCTGCTTGCGCTGGATCACGGCGCGGGCCTCGGCGATCTTGCCATCGCAGGCGGCGATGAACGCCTCGAGCTCCACGACCGACATGTCGTCGAGCTTGCGGGGAAGCTTCGGGATCGGTCGATCGTCGTCGTCCACCAGCGGCATCGCGGTCTCGGCATTGTCGGTTCGCGCCTTGCCAGTGTGCGGCGTTCATACTAGAGGTGCAACCCTTCCTCGGGGCCCCAGCAAGCGAGCGCGAACGATGGCGAACGCCATACCGGCGACCATGACCGTGGTCGAAATCACCAAGCCCGGCGGGCCTGACGTATTGCGGCTCGCGAACCGGCCGACGCCGGTGCCGGGCCTGGGCGAGGTGCTGATCGAGGTCGCGTCGGCCGGGATCAACCGCGCCGATTGCATGCAGCGCGCCGGCACCTATCCGCCGCCGCCGGGCGCGCCGGAGATCATGGGGCTCGAGGTCGCCGGCCGGGTCGCGGGGGTCGGGTTGGGCGTCCATCGCTATCGAATAGGCGATCCGGTGTGCGCACTGGTGCCGGGCGGCGGCTACGCGAGTTATTGCCTGGCGCCGGCCGACAACACGCTGCCGGTGCCGGCCGGGATCGACGTGGTCGCCGCCGGTGCGCTGCCCGAGGCGTTCTTCACGGTATGGGCGAATCTCTTCGACCGCGCCTGGCTCGCGGACGGCGAGCGCCTCTTGGTCCACGGCGGATCGAGCGGGATCGGCACGGTCGCGATTCAACTCGCCGACGCGTTGGGCGTCCGCGTGTTCGCGACCGCCGGGTCGGACGCGAAGTGCCGCGCCTGCGAAGCGCTCGGCGCCGAGCGCGCCATCAACTACAAGACCGAGGATTTCGTCGCCGCGATCGCCACGCTCACCGCGGGCGAGGGCGTCGACGTGATCCTCGACATGGTCGGCGGCGACTATGTCGCACGCAACCTGAAGGCGCTCGCCAACGACGGCCGCCTCGTCCATATCGCCATGCCACAGGGCCACAAGGTCGAACTCAGCCTGGTGCCGGTGATGGCCAAGGGCCTCTACCTCACCGGCTCGCGGCTCAGACCGCGCTCGATCGAGGAAAAAGCGCAGATCGCGGCCAAGCTCGAGAAGATCGCGTGGCCGCTATTGGCCCAGGGCCGCATCAAACCAGTGATCGACCGGACCTACCCACTGGCCGAGGCCGGCGCGGCGCAGGCGCGCATTGAGACCAGCCAGCACGTCGGCAAGATTCTTTTGCTGCCCGCTCACCACGAACCCGGTCGCTGAGCCTCGGCCCCCTATCCGACGCTTCCGTCGGCGCTGCGGAGAAATACCGGGTCGGCGCGAGGCGCCGGGTGCGCGCGAAGGTTCCTAGGCGGCGGGCTTGCCGGGGTTGCCGCGCGCACCCCCTCCCCGGCCCCTCCCCCTGCAACGCAGGGGGAGGGAGACGCGACGCGAGCAATTTTCCCGCGCCGCCGAATCGTGTTAAACGACGGACAATGATTACCGGCGCTACGCCCTCGGGCGGCGCCCCCCGGACATGGAGTTGCGCGATGTCTAGGCCTTTGATGCCGAAAGCGACGGCCGTTTGGCTGATCGAAAACACCACGCTCGCGTTCCCGCAGATCGCCGAGTTTTGCGGACTGCACCACCTCGAGGTGCAGGGCATCGCTGACGGCGAGGTCGCGACCGGGATCGTCGGCCACGATCCGATCGCGTCCGGAATCCTCACCGCGGACGAAATCGCGGCCTGCGAGGCCGACAAGACGCGGAAGCTCCGCATGATCAAGGCCGACATCCCCCAGCCGATCGCGCGCGCCAAGGGACCGCGCTACACCCCGGTCGCCAAGCGCCAGGATCGGCCGAACGCGATCGCATGGCTCTTGCGCTACCACCCCGAACTCACCGGCGGCCAGGTCGCCAAGCTGGTCGGTACCACCAAGTCGACCATCGACTCGATCCGCGAGCGAACGCACTGGAACATCTCGAACGTCAAGCTCGAGGACCCGGTCTCGCTCGGGATGTGCACGCAGACCGAGCTCGACGGCGCCGTCACCAAGGCCAAGCGGCGCAAGCTCAACAAGGAGGCCCGCGACGCCAAGGTCGCGGCCGAGCGTCAGGCAGAGGCCGAAGCCGAAGCGCAAGCCGCGGCCCAGGCTGCCGCGGCAACGCCGGCGGAGCCGCCGCCCGCAACCGATCCCGGCGCCGCCCCGAGCGCGGGTTAGAGGGTGGGACGGTAAGGCGCGCGGTTCGGCACCCCACCCAGCGCTGCGCCCCGGCCTCCCCCATGACGGGGAGGCGATTCTCGTCATGGTCCCCGCCCCCTCAAGGGGGGCGGGTCAGGGAAGGGCTCAGGGCGGGCGGGCGCGAAGCGCGGGAGGGGACTTACCCCTGCTGCAGCCGGCTCGAAGCCGCCTTGTCGAGCCCGATCCCTTTCATGGCGTCGGCGATCTCGACGAGAATCACCGGATCGTCGATCGTCGCCGGCATCCGGTACTCCTCGCCGTCGGCGATCCGGCGCATGGTGCCGCGGAGAATCTTGCCCGAGCGCGTCTTGGGCAGACGCTTCACCACCGCGGCCAGACGGAAGGAGGCGACCGGGCCGATGCGGTCGCGCACCAGCTTGACCAACTCGGGCACGATCTGATCGGGCCCGCGCTTGCACCCGGCTTTCAGCACGACGAACCCGACCGGGACTTGGCCTTTGATCGGATCGCCGATTCCGATCACCGCGCACTCGGCGACATCGGGGTGCGCCGCCAGCACTTCCTCCATGCCGCCGGTCGAGAGGCGGTGGCCGGCGACGTTGATGATGTCGTCGGTCCGGCTCATGACGTAGAGGTAGCCGTCGGCGTCGCGGTAGCCGGCGTCGGCGGTCTTGTAGTAGCCGGGGAACTCGTCGAGATAGGACTTCTTGAACCCGTCGTCGTTGTTCCAGAGCGTCGGCAGGCATCCTGGCGGCAGCGGCAACTTGACCACGATCGCCCCGGTCTGGTCGGGCGGAACCTCCTTGACCTGGGGATCGACGATGCGAACGTCGTAGCCCGGCACCGCCTTGGTCGGCGACCCGGGTTTCACTTTCAGCATGCCGAGCCCGACGCAATTGGCGGCCATCGGCCAGCCGGTCTCGGTCTGCCACCAGTGGTCGATCACCGGCACGTTCAGATGCCGCTCGGCCCAATGGAGCGTGTCGGGGTCGCAGCGCTCGCCAGCCAGGAACAGCGTGCGAAACCCAGCGCGGCCATAGCGCTTGATGTACTCGCCTTCCGGATCCTGTTGCTTGATCGCGCGGAACGCGGTCGGCGCCGTGAACATGGCGGCGACCTTGTGGTCGGTAATGACGCGCCAGAACGCGCCGGGATCGGGCGTGCCGACCGGCTTGCCCTCGTAGAGGATCGAGGTGTTGCCGTGGATCAGGGGCCCGTAGACGATGTAGGAGTGGCCGACCACCCAGCCGACGTCGGACGCGGCCCAAAACACCTCGCCCGGGTTGACGCCGTAGACGTTCGCCATCGACCAGTTGAGCGCGACCATGTGGCCGGCGTTGTCGCGCACCACTCCCTTGGGGATGCCGGTCGTGCCCGAGGTGTAGAGCACATAAAGCGGATCGGTCGCCGCCACCGGCACGCAGTCGGTCGGGGTCCCCTTGTTCATGGCTTCGTGCCACTCGAGGTCGCGGCCGGCGACGAGGGTCGCCTCGACCTCGGCGCGCTGCAGGACGACGCACTTGTCCGGTTTGTGTGCAGCGAGTTGGATCGCCTGGTCCAACAGCGGCTTATAGGGCACAACCCGGCCCGGCTCGATTCCGCAGCTCGCCGAGAGCATCAATTTGGGTTTGGCGTCGTCGATCCGGGTCGCGAGCTCGTTGGCGGCGAAGCCGCCGAACACGACCGAATGGATGGCGCCGATCCGGGCGCAAGCGAGCATCGCGAACGCCGTCTCCGGCACCATCGGCATGTAGATGATGACGCGGTCGCCCTTTTGGACGCCGAGCGCCCGGAGCGCGCCGGCATAGCGGGCGACCGTCGTTTTCACCTCGCTAAAGGTGAATTTCTTGATCGTCTGCGTGACCGGGCTGTCGTAGACGAGCGCAACCTGGTTGCCGCGGCCAGCCTCGACGTGGCGATCGAGCGCGTTGTAGCAAGTGTTGACCAGCCCGCCCGCGTACCAGCGGTAGAACGGCGCCCGGCTCGCGTCGAGGATCTTGTCCCACTTCTTGAACCAATGGATGCCTTCGGCGGCCTTGGCCCAATGGGTTTCCGGGTCGCGCTGCCAGTCGGCATAGACCTGATCGTAGCGGCTGGACATGGCCTCTCCCCTCGCCTTGGCGATTTCGCGCATTTTTCCGCCGCAACTGGCGGCGCCGCCAAAGAAACAACTCGGCCGGCGCGCTTGTCAAGCAAGCGCGGCCGCCACGGGCCCGCGCCCGCTGCGAGCCGTTGTAAGCGGGCGGCGCTTCGCCTAGTTTCGCGCCGGCAGGCAGCGGCGGGAGGCAGGCGATGGCCGGAACCATCTACGACAGCGGGCTCGACAAGAACGCGGCCAACTACCAGCCGCTCACGCCCCTGGGCTTCATCGAGCGCACCGCCGCCACCTTTCCCGACCTGACCGCCGTCATTCACGGCGAGACGCGCTACAGCAACGCCCAGTTCTTCGCGCGGTCGCGCCGGCTCGCGAGCGCGCTCCGCGCGCGCGGAATCGGCCTGGGCGACACCGTCGCCGCGGTCGCCGCCAACACCCCGGCGCTGCTCGAGTGCCATTACGGCGTGCCGGCGACCGGCGCCGTGCTCAACACCATCAACACCCGGCTCGACGCGCCGACCATCGCCTTCATCCTCGAACATGCCGAGGCCAAGGTGCTGCTGGTCGACCGCGAGTTCAGCGCCGTGGTCAAGGAGGCGCTCGCGCGCTCGAAACAAAAGCCGCTGGTGATCGACATCGACGACGCGCTGGCCCCGCCCGGCGAGCGGCTGGGCGTCGCCGACTACGAGGCCTTCATCGCCCAGGGCGACCCCGACTTCCCGTGGCAGCCGCCGGCCGACGAATGGCAGGCGATCTCGCTCAACTACACCTCGGGCACAACCGGGAATCCGAAGGGCGTCGTCTACCACCACCGCGGCGCCTACCTGAACGCGGTCTCGAACCTCCTGGTCTGGCACATGCCGGCGCATCCCGTGTACCTGTGGACGCTGCCGATGTTTCACTGCAATGGCTGGTGTTTTCCGTGGTCGATCACCCTCGGCGCCGGGACCCATGTGTGTCTCCGCAAAGTCGAGGCCGGCGCCATTTACCGCGCCTTCGCCGAGGACAAGGTCACGCACTTCTGCGGCGCGCCGATCGTCCTGCAGACGCTGATCAACGCGCCCTCACAGCTGAAACGCCGGTTCGACCACAAGGTCGAGGGCATGACCGCGGCGGCGCCGCCGCCGCCCTCGGTGCTGCAGGCGATGGAACGCGAGGGCATCCGGCTCACCCATGTCTACGGCCTGACCGAGACCTACGGGCCTGCGGTGGTGAGCGAATGGCACGGCGAATGGGACACGCTCGACGATGCCGAGCGCGCCAAGATCAAGTCGCGCCAGGGCGTACGCTACCCGATGCTCGAGGCGTTGATGGTGGCGGATGCCAAGACGCTCGCACCGGTGCCGCGCGACGCCGCGACCATGGGCGAGGTGTTCTTCCGCGGCAATATCGTCATGCGCGGCTACCTCAAGAACAAGAAGGCGTCGGACGAAGCCTTCAAGGGCGGCTGGTTCCACTCCGGCGACCTCGGCGTCTGGCACCCCGACGGCTATATCGAGCTCAAAGACCGGTCCAAGGACATCATCATCTCGGGCGGCGAGAACATTTCGACCATCGAGGTCGAGAGCGTGCTTTACCGTCATCCGGCGGTGCTCGAAGCCGCGGTGGTGGCGCGCCCCGATGCGAAGTGGGGCGAGACGCCGTGCGCATTCGTGAAACTAAAACCCGAAGCCAAGGGTGTCACCGCCGACGACATCATCGCCTTCTGCCGCGACAACATGGCGCACTTCAAGGCACCAAAGACCGTGATCTTCGAAGACCTGCCGAAGACCTCGACCGGGAAGGTGCAGAAGTACGTGCTGCGCGACCGCGCTAAGTCGCTCTGAACGCGCGCCGGGCCGTGGCCGCGGCGAGTCCGGCGCCGAGCGCAACCGCAACCAGCGCCCGCCGGTTCGCCGGATCGAGGGTGATGCCGGCGCTCCGGCAATACGCCGTCAAGTTCGCGCCGATCGCGGCGGCCGACGCACGCGTCGCGCCGCGGGCCGGCGCGCTCGGCTGGCCCTGGGCCGGCGCCGCGAGGGCGGCGACGATCCGCGCGAGCGCGATCCGCTCGGCCGCGAGCTCGGCCGCGAGGATCCGGCGCCGGAGCGAATTACTCCGCGCATCGGGGCGCGCGCCGGCTCCGCTTTTGAGCGCGCGCCGCACCCGGCGGAGCGCGTGGACCACGTCGCGGTTCCAGACGGCGAGCGCCCGGCGCGCGCGCGCGAACGCCGCCGCCGGCAGCCGGCCGCGCCCGCTCGCCCCCCACCAGCACGCCAGCAGCACGAGATTGACGTCGGCGCCGGCGCGGTCCTGGAGCGCGAGGCAGGCGCGTGCGACCCCCGGCCGGCCGTAAAGGCGAAACGCATAGCGCGTGAACGCGCGTTCGCTCGGCCGCGCTGGCTGGCACACCCGCATATCGGCTTACTCGCCTCCTCGTTGCCCTGCTATGATAGACACGCCCATAGAGAAACGCAGGACCCATGGCACGCAAGGACTTGGAAGCGAAACTCAGCGGCCTCAAGACCGAACATCGCGACCTCGATCAGGCGATCGCCGCCCTCTCCGACAAGAACCGGAGCGACGAGATGCAGCTCGCGCGGCTCAAGAAGCGCAAGCTCGCGCTCAAGGACGAGATCGCCAAGATCGAGAAGCAGATGTCGGCGCGCTGAGCCGCGACGACGCCGGATAAGGCCAACAAAAGCCCTCATGGTGCGCTGGTCGAACCGTGAGGGCATCTCGCCGAATCGGAATCGGCAGGCGCACCATCGGGCACGTCGTTAGCCGCCCCCTCCCCTTTTTATGCAGGGCTGTCGCGTATGGCGATTCGAAGCGCCCTTCCCCCCGCAGAGGAGGAGGGTGGGGAGGGGGTCATCGCCGCGAGATCGGATGAGCTCCTGATCGACGCCAGGGGAAGAACCAGCGGCGTGTGAGAGAGTGTGATCCCCACGCCGACCGCTCTCGGAACGACGCTGCCGGTCTCAGCTGAACGATGGAGGCACGCGAAAAAAATTCCAGCGCTCGTGCAGCGCTAGTTGCCGTTCTTCATCGCCTGCTTGCGCTTGTACATCGCGCGGTCGGCCTCGGCCAACGCCTTGCTCGCGTCGTCGCCCGGCCGGAACGTATTTACGCCGAACGCGACGCCGAGCTTGATCGGCGTCCCCTCCCACTCGAACGGCGCCGCCGCGATCGCATCGGCCAACGACTCGGCCTTCTCGACCGCCTTGTCGGCGTCGGACTGGGCGAGGATCACGCCGAACTCGTCGCCGCCCAGGCGCCCGACCACGTCGGATTCGCGGATCTGGTCGGTGATGGTCGCGGCGATCTTCAACAGCGCACCGTCGCCGGCGGCGTGGCCGTGGGTGTCGTTGATGATCTTCAGTTTGTTGACGTCGAAGTAGATCAAGCTGGCGCCGCCGCCATAGCGCTCGGTGAACGACATCACCTCGGACAGTTCGCGCACGAACGCGCGCCGGTTGGCGAGCGGGGTCAGGGTGTCCTGGTCGGCTTCGCGTTCGAGTTCGGCGAGGCGGGCGCGGGTCCGGTTGAGGTCGCGCCGGAGCTCTTCGACCTCGCGCATCAGCGTCATCAGCGCGGTGCGTACCTTGGCGGTGAGCTCGGTCTCGGGCACCCCCATGATCGACATGGTGTCGGCGACCGCGGACGCCGCGCCCGACGCCGAACGTTCGACGTTGTCGGCCGCGTCGCTCCGCCCGCCCGGCTTGACCTTGCCGGTGCGGGCGATCTCCGCGTAGCGCGGCGTTCCCCCGATTTTCATCGACCCCTCGTCGTACTGACGATCGTCGCGCCCGATCATGACCGGCGCGTTGGTCCGAAGTGTAGCATAGGACGCCGGCCGCGATAGGCTTGGCCCACCGCGCGCCGCTGAGCTGTGACGGCGATCACGGCCCGTTGCAGCCGCGCCGGCGCTGCCTATAATCGGCGCCTTTTTCGGAGGGATTCATGAACGATCGCGCGCCGCTGGTCGGCATCCTGATGGGCAGCCAATCCGACTGGGAGACGATGAAACACGCGGCATCGACGCTCGCCGAACTCGGCGTCGCCAACGAGGCGCGCATCATCTCGGCGCACCGCAAGCCGAAGCGTCTGACTGAATACGTGACCGGCGCCCGCGAGCGGGGCCTGCGCGTCCTGATCGCCGGCGCCGGCGGCGCCGCGCACTTGCCCGGGGTGGTGGCGGCGCAGACGTCGCTGCCGGTGTTCGGCGTGCCGATGGAGAGCGGCGCGCTCAAAGGCATGGATAGCCTGCTCTCGATCGTGCAGATGCCGGGCGGGGTGCCGGTCGGCACGCTCGCGATCGGTAAGGCCGGGGCCGTCAACGCCGCCATCCTCGCCGCGCAGGTGCTGGGGTTGGCCGACGCCAAGATCGCGGCCGCTGTCGCCGCCTGGCGCGAAGCCCAGGCCGCCAAGCTCGCCGAGATCCCGACCGGTTGAACCCGGCTAGGACCGCCGCGGGAACGGTCCGCGTCGGGCGAGCAGGTCGCCGATCGTGCCCAGGCGCTCCGCGGCGCGGCCGCGCCAGGTCTGGATCTTCATGACGTCGGCGATGCGGCGATCGAGGAACCGCCACGTCGCTTCGTTCGCGGCCGAGTTGTCGACCAACCAATAAGCAAGCGTCGTGGTATAGACGCCGGCCAGCAGCGCCCGCTTGGAGTAGTAGTTGAAATCGGTCGCGGTATCGCCGGCCGCCCGCCACATGAGATCGACGGTGCGGGCGATCGCGCGCGCACCCGCGAGCGCCTGGGCCGGCTGGGCGTAGTAGGCGACGGCACGGCCGGCGGCTTCGCGATGCGGCCGGCACAGATCGAGCCGGGTCCGGACCGCGAGCGCGATCCGCTCGCGGATCTTGAGCTTGGCGAGCGCCGCGGCATCGAGCGCCGCGACCATACGGCGGTCGAGGTCCGCGTTGAAAAATGCGATCAGGTCGGCGGGTCCGCGCGGGAATGCCCGCGCCGCGATATCGGGCGCATAGCCCAAATCGCGTTGGGCGGCGGCGAGCGCTTTGGCGGTCCAGCCGTCGAACGCGACGTGCGTCAGCGCCCGCGCCAGCAGCGCGCGCCGCTCGGCGCCGAGATAGTCGTCGTCACTCTTTTTCTTGTTCTTGGCCGTTTTCCGCGTCCGCTTCGCCATCGTCCAACCCTTCCGCTGCCGCGAAGTGCTTCCACTCCGAGGTGAACACCAGTTTCGTCATGTCGTCCATCTGCATCGGATAGAGGACGCCGTCCAGGTGATCGCACTCGTGCTGCACGACGCGGGCATGGAAGCCGCGCGCCTCGCGTTCGACCGCCCGCCCGTCGGGACCGAGCGCGCGGTAGCCGATGTGCGCCGGGCGCGCCACCCGGCCGCGCAGACCCGGCACCGAGAGGCACCCTTCCCACCCCGCCTCGCGGCTCTCGCCGAGGACGGTAACGACCGGATTAATCAGGATGGCGAAGTCCTTGTCGCGGAGGTCGTCGGGGCGGGCGGCGGCGTCCTCGGGCGTATAGAACATGACGATCTTCATCGACTCGTAGACCTGCGGCGCGGCGATACCGACGCCCTCGGCATCGACCATGGTCGCGAACATGTCGGCGATCAGCCGCGCGATCTCGGGCGCGGTCGGATCGACCACCAACGCGGTCGGCTGGCGCAGCACCGGGTGGCCCATGCGGGCGATCTTGCGGATAGCCATGATGCAGGGACTATAGGTCGCGCCCGCCCCGCTTCCAAACCGGTCCAGCCGAACAGGAAGCGGCCGACGATGCGATCCGGCTCGAGCGCCAGCAATCCGGCGACGATCAGACCCGAGAAGGTGCCGATCATCCAGGCGGCGTGCGCGCGGCGGTTGCCGCGGCGAATCATGACGACGCCGACCGCGACCGCGATCAGGGTCTACACCGCGAGCAGGTGAATCGCACTGAAACCGCGGCCACCGGTGATCGCTTCGATCCCGAACGAGCTCGCCGCCGTCACCGCCATGACCCCGACCCAGACGCGGCCCAACGCCTTGTGCGACGCCGTGCCTTTGGTCCGAATCAGCATGACGATCCCGAGCGGGAGCGCGATCAGCGCGGCGGCGAGATGGAGCGCGATCGTCGGCGTCATCGCCGCTACAGCGCCTGGAGGATGCCTTCGACCACTTTCTTGGCGTCGCCGAACAGCATCATCGTGTTCGGGCGGTAGAACAGGTCGTTGTCGATGCCGGCATAACCGGGGGCGAGGCTGCGCTTCACGAACAGCACGGTGCGGGCGCGCTCGACGTCGAGGATCGGCATGCCGTAGATCGGGCTCTTGGGGTCGGTCTTGGCGGCCGGGTTGGTGATGTCGTTGGCGCCGATCACGAACGCGACATCGGTCTGGGCGAAGTCGTTGTTGATGTCCTCGAGCTCGGCCACTTCCTCGTAAGGCACGTTGGCCTCGGCCAGCAGCACGTTCATGTGCCCGGGCATGCGCCCCGCCACCGGGTGGATCGCGTAGCGGACGCGCGCGCCCGAGGCGGCCAGCGCTTTCGCCATCTCGCGCACCGCGTGCTGCGCCTGCGCCACCGCCATGCCGTAGCCGGGGATGATGATCACGGTCTTCGCGGCCTTCAAGATGAAGGCGGCGTCCTCGGCGCTGCCGGCCTTGACCGGCCGCTCGCCGGCTTTGACGGCGGTGGCGGTCGCGACGCCGAAGCCGCCCAGGATCACGCTCACGAACGAGCGGTTCATCGCGCGGCACATGATGTAGGAGAGGATCGCGCCGGACGAGCCGACCAGCGCGCCGGTCACGATCAGCGCCGTGTTCTCGAGCGTGAACCCGATCCCCGCGGCAGCCCACCCGGAATAGCTGTTGAGCATGGACACCACGACCGGCATGTCGGCGCCGCCGATCGGGACGATCAGTAGGACGCCCAAGACGAAGGCGAGCGCGATCATGACGAGGTAGGCGCTCGTGTCCTGGGTCGCGGCGAAATCGACCCCGAGCGCGACGAGCGCGAGGCCTAGGAGCAGGTTGAGCCAGTGCTGGCCGGGGAACACCAGCGGCGCGCCGGTGACGAGCTCCTGGAGCTTGGCAAAGGCGACGATCGAGCCCGAGAATGTGATCGCGCCGATCGCCGCGCCGATCGCCATCTCGATCCGCGACGCCACCTTGATCGCGCCGGGCGCGCCGATCCCGTAGGCATCGGGGGCGTAGAACGCGGCGATCGCGACCAGCACCGCCGCCAGCCCGACCAGGCTGTGGAACGCCGCCACCAGCTGCGGCATCGCCGCCATCTGGATGCGGCGCGCGGCGAACGTACCGATGCCGCCGCCCGCGACCAGCGCGACCAGGATCATGTCGTAGCCCAGCACCCCGGGCTCGGCCAAGGTGGTGGCAACCGCGATCGCCATGCCGGCGATGCCGTAGATGTTGCCGCGCCGCGCCATCCTGGGCGAGGAAAGCCCGCGCAGCGCCATGATGAAGAGGATCGAGGCCCCGAGGTAGGCGAGCGCGGCGAAATCGGCGGTCATGGCCGGCTCATTTGCGGCGGAACATGTCGAGCATACGCTGGGTCACCAGGAATCCGCCGAAGATGTTGATCGCCGCCAGGAACACGGCGAGGAGCCCGAGCGCCTTGGCGAGCGACCACGCGGCCGGTCCGGCCGCGATCAGCGCGCCGACGATGATGACGCTCGAAATCGCGTTGGTGACCGCCATCAGCGGCGTGTGCAGCGCCGGCGTCACACTCCACACCACGTAGTAGCCGACGAAGACCGCGAGCACGAAGATCGAGAGCCGGAACACGAACGGATCGACCCCCATCGTTTCCATGACTAGGCGGCTCCCTTGAATTGCGGATGGACGATCCTGCCGTCGCGGGCGAGCAGCATGCCGCGCACGATCTCGTCGTCCCAGTCGATCATGATCGCCTTGGCCGCCTTGTCGGTGAGCCAGGCGACGAAGTTGAGGACGTTGCGGGCATAGAGGTTCGAGGCATCGATCGGCAGCAGGCTCGGCAAGTTGTGGGGCGCGATGATGCGGACGCCGCCGGCCTCGACCGTTTCGCCCAAACGCGAGAGCGCGCAGTTGCCGCCCGCGGCGGCGGCCAAGTCGACGATCACCGAGCCGGGCTTGAGCGCGCCGACCATTTCGGCGGTGATCAGCATCGGCGCGCGCCGGCCCGGGATCAGCGCCGAGCAGATGACGATGTCGTTGACTTTGAGCGCCTCGGCGATCAGGCGGTGCTGGTGGCGCTGGTAGGCGTCGCTCATTTCGCGGGCGTAGCCGTCGGTCTCCTTGATCATCTCTTCCATCGGCGGCACCTCGATGAAGGCGCCGCCCAGGCTCTCGACTTCCTCCTTGACCGCGGCACGGACGTCGAACGCCGAGGCGACGGCGCCCAGGCGCCGTGCGGTCGCGATCGCCTGCAGGCCGGCGACGCCGGCGCCGAGCACGAGGACGCGCGCCGGCGCGATGGTGCCGCCGGCGGTCATCATCATCGGGAACGCGCGCGGGAACTCGTGCGCGGCCGCGAGCACGGCCTTGTAGCCGGCGAGGTTTGACTGCGAGGTCAAGCCGTCCATCGCCTGGGCGCGCGAAATCCGCGGGATGTGGTCGAGGGCGAACGCGGTGACGCGGCGGGCGGCGTAGAGCGCGAGGTGGGCCGGGTAGTCGCGGGGCTGCAGCATGCCGATCAGGACCGCGCCGTCCTTCAAGGGCTGGATCTCGTCGGGCCCGCCTTCGGCCGCGGTCAAGGGCGGGCGGACGCGGAGCAGGACGTCGGCTTCCGCGGCGAGGCTCGCGAAGTCGGGCGCGATGCTGGCACCGGCCGCCGCATAAGCCTCATCGGCGATATAGGCGCCGAGCCCGGCGCCGCGCTCGATCGCGACGGCGTAGCCGAGCTCGATGTACTTGCGGACGCTCGCCGGGGTCGCGGCGACGCGGTGTTCGTGCGGACGCACTTCCTTGGCGACGCCGATTTTCATGCGATCGACGTTACCAGGGACGCATTCGGCGCGGCAGGCTTAGAGCAGGAAGAGCGCGAGCAGAGCGACGACGATCACCGTGAGAATCGTGCCCCACTTGACGAGGCCCGAAAATACTTCCCACGTTTCGACGTTTTGCTGAATGTCCATGATGCGTGCGCCTGTTCGCTTGCCGAAGGCCCGAAACCCGGACGCCACTATAGCAAAGGCGGATTCCCGTTCAACCGCCGGCCCGGCGGCGCGAAATGACGACGAGGCCGCTGGCGACGATGACGGCGGCGCCGGTCACGGTCCAGAGATCGGGGACGGTGTCGAACACGACGATGCCGATCACGACCGACCAGGCGATGTGGATGTAATTGACCGGCGCGAGCTTGGACGCCTCTTCGTGCTGGAACGCCTTGATGACGAGGAGGTGGCCGAGGCCCGAGAAGACGCCCAGGCAAACCATCAGCGCCCAGCCTTCGAGGTCGGCCCCGGTCCAGTCGAACGGCGCGATCAGCGAGGTGACCACGGTCCCGACCATCGGGGTATAGAGCGCGGTGGTGACGGTGCTCTCGGAGCCGCCGATCCGCCGGGTGATGATCTGGAACAGCGCGTAGGCGAACGCGGTGACGAGCGCGGCGGCGGCGGCCCAGTGGAGGACGCCCATCCCCGGGCGCATGATGACGAGGACGCCGGCGAAGCCGGCCGCGACCGCGAGCCACTTCTTGGCGTCGATCTTCTCGCCCAACAGCGGCGCCGACAGCGCGGTCACGATCAGGGGCGAGAGATAGACGATCGAGACCGCCTCGGCGAGCGGCACGTAGCGGAGCGAGACGAACATGCCGCCGGTCGCGAGCAACTGGAGGAGCGAGCGGAGGATGTGGATTCCCGGCCGCGCGGTCGCGACCGAGCGGCGGAGCCCGGCCTCGACCGCGAACGGCAGCATCAGCACGAGGTGGAAGAAGAACCGCGCCCAGATCAGCTGTCCGAGCGGATAGCGCTGCGAAAGATACTTCACCACCGCCTCGAGCACGCCGAACATGACGATCGCGGCGATGAGGTAGGCGATGCCTAGAAGCGGGCGGCGGGGACGGGCGGAGAAAGCTGACGACATCGGGGATCAAACGAAACCAGCGCCGACGCAGGCACGGGCTCAGCTCCAGCGGAAGGAACCGCCGGACGGCGGGCGGGTCCGATTAGAGCACGGTTGGGGTGGGTGGGGACAAGCTGGCCGTCGCCGCGCTTTGAAAGTCGGCGGGCTCCTCGACGGTGCCCGAACCTCAGCCGCAAGCGTGCCGGATGCGGGGTCGCGATTGCTGCGCGGAAGCCTGGATCGAAAATTCGCGTCTGCGCCGGACGCGCAGTCCCCGTTTCACCTTCTCGCCGGCACCGGCAATTCGATCGATTATGAATTGGTATTCTAATCCCGAGTACAATTCCTGCGGCGGGATTAGACGTTCAGTGGTTCGTCCGAATCGGGCACCCATGACAAAAGAAGCGGTTAAGGAGGAAGCAGCATGATTACCTATCTGAATGGTGAGTTCCTGCCCGAAGACCAGGCCAAGATTTCGGTCTACGACAGCGGCTTCATGCTTGGCCACGGCGTCTACGAAATCGAGCGCACGTTCAACGGGTCACCATTCCGACTCAAGGATCACATGGATCGCCTGCGCCGCTCGTTGAAGTACATGGAACTGGACGGTGACAGCCTCGTCGCCACAGTGAGTGACGCGACACTCGAGGTCTTGAGACGCAATGAGGACGAGATCGGCGAGCTCGGCGATGTTTGGGTCCATCAGATCGTCACCACCGGGCAGGGTGATCTTGATCTCGTCGGCGTCAGCCAACCCAGCATCGTCGTCATGTTGCGCCCGCTGAGGTTTGCCACGTTCGGACCCCTCTATGACGGCGGTGGCATTCGCCTCGAGCCATCGCTGCTGACCCGCCATTTTTCCGGGGCGATGGATCATCGCGTCAAAGCCACCAGCCGGGGCGCTTGGCTACGGGCGGAGAACAAGACGATGCGAGCCAACCAACAGGATTCGTCACCGGGACAGAGCGCCATGACGGTGATCTTTGCCGACGATGGTTCGATCGCCGAAGCAGTAGTCGCCAATCTCTGCGTCGTGGAGGGGAACAATCTGGTGCGGCCGCCGCGATACGATGCGCTCGAGGGCGTCAGTCTGAAGACATTGTGTGAGCTGGCCGAGCAACTCGGGATGAAGCTGGAGGAACGCAAGCTCGGTCTCTATGACTTCGTCAACGCCAATGCAACCCTGGTAACTGCCACGAGCTTTTCCTTGTTGCCAGCGCTCAGCATCGATGGAATTCCCCTTGATCAGAATCGCGATCTTTACACCAAGCTCCTCGGTGCCTGGATCGACCTAGTAGCGCTGCACCGAGGATATGACGGGTTGTTTTTCAGCGGCGCGAAGGATCGGCAGGTTTTCGGGCGCGACGAGCAACTGGATGCTGCAGGCGACGCCGGGCTGTCGTTTGATCAGGCTGACGCGTTCGAGGGTGAGCACCATTTGGTGGACCGAGGGTGGGCTGACGCGGAAGTGGTTTTGCAGGTCGGCTTCGGCCGGCGGCCGGCCGA
>Ga0194132_10005548_pt1 | contig 20313 bp, 18 predicted proteins | sample TA2KigOf80mmetaG_FD_148612 | JGI IMG/M metagenome (GOLD analysis project Ga0194132, IMG submission 148612) | Freshwater microbial communities from Lake Tanganyika, Tanzania - TA2015054 Kigoma Offshore 80m | ecosystem: Environmental > Aquatic > Freshwater > Lake | place: Tanzania: Lake... | reverse complement strand
GTGAGCAGTTCTGCCCAGCCTTTTCCACGCGGGTAATCGCACCCGCGAGCGCCTGGTTGCCGGCATCGCGGTAATGCGATTCGAGCGCGTCACGCGCGATGAACCGTCTGATGTGTCCGGTGTCCAGAGGGATCTGTACGGTCAGAAGCGCAATCTCCACCGCACAACCGGAGGCCGCAAGCTTGAGTACATGATCAACGGCTGCGATGCCGTACGACGAACCATCGACGGCGACCAGAACCTTGAGGGTCAAACCCGAACCCGCTGTGGTCGGCCAGTAGGCGGATTGACGTTGGAGAGCAGTGAAACTTCCTGGATGGTGTCATCCCGGCGCCGGCTACGCATCTTGCCGACCCCGACGACGAACAGTGCTCCGGCGAGGGAGCAGAGTACCGGTACCCAACCGGGTAGATCCTGTGACATGGGCTTGATGAGCGCATCGTTGAGAATCATCTGACCGGCAATCCAGCCGAGCAGGCCAGCTCCGAGGGTAATGACCATCGGGAAGCGGTCCATCAGCCGCATCACAAAGTGGCTGCCGAAAAGGATGATTGGAATGCTGAAGGCAATGCCGAAGACGACCAAATACATGTTGCCGTGTGCGGCGCCGGCAACGGCCACGACGTTATCGAGGCTCATGACCGCATCGGCAATGATGATGGTTTTCACTGCGCCGAACAGCGTTGTGCAGGACGCCACCTGGTGTTCACCTTCAGCGCCACAATCGAGTAGCTTCACCCCGATCCAGAGCAGCAGCAACGCGCCGACAATGTTGAGGAAAGGCAGTGCGAGGAGTTGAATGGCAAAGAAGATCAGTACGACCCGCAGGCCAATGGCACCGGCCACGCCCCAGGCAATTCCTTTGCGACGCTGTTCTTCGGGAAGGTTCCGACAGGCAAGTGCGATAACAACCGCGTTGTCTCCACCGAGCAGGATGTCAATCATGATGATCTGGGCGACTGACGCCCAGAACGCGGATTCCGACATCGTGGCCATCAGTGCTTCAAACATCAGCGAGCAGATCCTGTAATGGAAGCTTTGAGGGCATGTTTGTCGGGCGCGGTTCCGATCCGGAAAAATCGGGTCGAACCGCAGAATAACTGTGTAGTTTGGTAGCGTCCAGACAGGAAGTGGCCATCCAGTTGTTTAATTTGTGTAAAACCGGCGCATCTTCTCACTCAATACCTGGCGAGATCCGCGTCACAAAGAACGTCGAACCGAGAAGGCCGCAATCCAGATAACCGAAAGCGTGCACAATGCTGCACCGCACCAAAAACTCGCAGGGATCGCCGATGAACTCTTCATTGATGTCGTTCTGCACGGTGTGTTTGCCGTGCTCTGCCTGTACCTGTACACACAGCGGTCGAGATGGTGCCGGGTTCCAGCGGACCTGATTTAGCAGACTTCTGACAAAGCAGCCTCCCATGGAACATGAAGTGTTCCATGCCCGATAGCGCCGGCCGATGGCCGGTCTTGTCGCTGTTAGCGCAAGTGCAGAAACGCAGTCGATGTGCGACCGTTGTGCCAGGAGATTCAATGATTCGGTCCGAAGCAAAAAAGGAGCCCGCATAAGCTTTGAACGCCACCAGCGAAACGACCGGCGAGCCCTGCAACATTCAGGTGGGAACCCCCCAGCGAACGGTCTCTCCAAGAGAGCACTTCTGCAGCAATCGATACAGGTCTGCGAGAAGAGGCTGCCATCCCGGATGCTTCCGGAAGAGGGCCTCAGCGGATTCGCCGGACGTAACCGTCTTCGCCATGACCCCTCAACCCTCCTCACGGAGAGCCATTCACTGATCGTTGTTGCCCTCTCTCCAGCCACCGCTTAGGGGCCTGCGTCCGCACTCATGTAGCGTTCCAGAGTCATGTGGAAGTGTCTGATCCTGGATTCCTGATAACTCGACAACGACTCATGTTTCTTGCGACTGGTGCGCATACCTTCATGTTGCCAGCGCAGGTTGTTCGTATCCTGATCCAGCACTCTCGACGAGAACGCGTCCACCCCTTCCACCGTCGCGAACGATTGATCTTCGCGCAGTCGAATCACGGGAGCGGGTTCCGGACCCGGTTCACCTCTGGGTTTTGGCATCAAGCGAATGAACTCCATGATGCAGTGGTGCGGGTCATTGCCAACGGGCCGGACACGATGGAGCTGTGGCAATCCGGGCCCGCCGTAGATGAAGAGGTTCGGGAACAGGTTGTACTTGAGGGAGTCGATACATTCCGCATCGGAAAGATAGGAGAGGTCCTTGCCATACTTCCTCAATGTATCTTTCCGCATCCGCGCGGCGATCACGCTTCGCGCCGACTGACCCGGCGGTATCACCCCCTTGGCCTTGGTTTGCGGACCACCGGCCAGCCGGTTCTCAAGCATCTCCTCCTGCGAAATCGCGTGCGGTCGGCTCGGGCTCGTCACCGCCATGGCACACAGGTCACGACTGGTGTGTGGCCCGTAGATGTCATGTTGCATGTTCCAGTCGCCTACCACCTTGGTGAGTTCGGGATGAACAAACGGTGTGTGGTAAGCCTCCATGAACGCTTCCTGCGCTGTTTTCCAGTTGCATGACAGCTCCTTCTCCACGTGCGACACCACGTACCAGTCGTCGAACGGCCACCAATGACTGAAGTGCTCCGGAATCACCTCAAGATAGGCCATGAGCGGCATTGCATCCGGGTTCAGGTTGATGAAGACGAACCCCGCCCAGGTGTCCACACGCACCTCAGGCAATCGGTTAGCACCGTAGTCGAGATGCTCGAACTCCCAGGCACAGGGGACGTTCATCAGTTCCCCAGTGAGGCTCCATGTCCAGGCGTGGTACGGGCACTGGATCTGGTTGCCGGTAAATCCGCTTGAATTCGACGGCTTCAGCTTGGTACCGCGATGCAAACAGGAGTTGTAGTAACCACGTATGCCTGTTTCGGTCTTTACGATGACAATCGACCAATAGCCGACGTCATAAACGAAATAGTCGCCTAGTTGCTGCAGATGCTCGAGGCGACAGGCCATCTGCCAGGTCCTCGCCCAGACCTGCTCCATCTCGAGATCAAACCACGCCTGGCTAACATAACGTTCGAACGGGATATCAGTCGTCGGCAGTGTTTTGTCGATCACCGGGCGGAGCACCGCAGGGACGCTACCATCGGGCGCACGTTTGAAATCAGATTTCACGATGTCCTGATAACTCATACCCGGGCAGCGCTCGTTTACAGGCTTGTTTGAGTTGAGAGTGTTCATGTATGTGTCCTCACGCGCCGAGTTCCTGAAGGATCTCGAAAATGTTGCCATCCGGGTCGCGTCCGTAAGTGGCGCGCCGATTGCCGAAAGTACCTGGCTCCGTGTGGAAGTGGATGCCGGCCTTACGTAACCGTTCGAATTCAGCATCCACATCATCCACTTCAAGACAGATATGAGTCAGGCCGAGATTGGAGGCGGGTGGACGTGCCTCACGTGAAGGCGGCTTCGGCACTTCGAATTGCCACAGTTCCAGATGGAGATTGCCGAGTCTGAGTATTGCTGAGCGACCTCCGGTATCAGGCAGACCCAGGACCCGGTTGACAGGCTCATTGCCTGGCCCCCAACGTCCGTCACTCAGTTTTTCGGCACCCAACAGATCGCAATAAAAATGCAAGGCCCGGTCCATATCCGGGGTGGAAAAGGCTGTGTGGTGAACACCTTTGATCATGTTTTTCTCCCCTCGAACAATCAATCGCAGTCGAATGCTGTAAAAGGAACATGCTCGCGCGCAGGACTATCTGCTACTCGCTCTCAGTACTTGGCCCTGCACGCGCATGCAGCTCCGCAAGCCATGCCCGAGGCAGCTTCTCGACACGCCGGTCATAGGTGAGTAAGCCGTTCACCTCGCCTTCGACATCGGTTGTCTGTGTGTAAATTGCGGCGCAGATCCCATGATCCCGCTGGCTCTGGGCGATGGCTTCGGTGACTGCAGTGTACGCGGCACGCACCGCGTGCTCCGAGTGCAGCGTCTGATAGCCCCAGTTGCGCATCGTTGGGTTCCAGAGATGGTCCTCTTGGGGCCAACCAATTCCGCCATATTCGCCGATCACCGAAGCGCGGCGACCGTCGCCTTGCGGCGCTACAGGTTCTGGCGCGTAGTCATGCACGTCGATCACATCACCTTCACCGACGTCGAGCCAACCGCTCGTCGCATCGACGGGCCGCGTGGGATCGATGCCACGCACGAGCGCGGTCAATCGGGCGGTGTCGAACTGGCCCCAGCCCTCGTTGTGCAGCACCCAGAGCACTACCGACGGATGGCCACGCAGCGTCCGCACCATCGCGGCGAGTTCGCGCTCGTAGGCAATGGTTGCCGCTGAAGTACGCAGCGCCTCGAACTGATCATTAGGATCAACGAACTGCGCCGGCAGAAAGCCGCTCGGCATGTCCTGCCAGACGAGCAAGCCAAGGCGATCACAATGCCAATACCAGCGCGCTGGCTCCACCTTGATGTGCTTGCGCACAGCATTGAAGCCGGCGTCCTTCAGGAACTGAAGTTCCCACAGCATCGCCTCATCCGACGGCGGCGTGTGTAAACCGTCTGGCCACCACCCCTGGTCAAGGGTCGCAAGGTGAAAGAGCGCGCGATCATTCAGCAGCAGTGTCGGCAATCCGGTACGCGGGTGCGGCCCGACCCGAATGGTGCGCAACCCGAAGTAGCTGCGTACCTGATCGAGTGCCGGTTCGGAAGTACGGCGCGCGCTCGCAAATGCAAGGGCCTCGTCTGCGTCTCGTAGCACGCGCGGCGACTGTGCACTGGCTTCGCCTGCGTTGGCGTGCGGCAACGGATCTTCGATTGCAACCAGCTCGACTTCGACGTCGTACAGCGTTGGCGCATCCGGAGACCATGCGTGCACCTCGTCGAGCACCAACCGCACTCGACGGTCGGGCCGTGCGACTCTGTGGGCGACCGCACGGCCCTCGAGCAACACCGTGATTGCGACGGCGAGTGTGCGCGAACGCGTGGGCCGCGCGAGCAACACCTCGACATCGACGCTGCCACCCTGCAGTTCCGGGTACGTGCGGATCTCGGCGATGTGATTCGCGAGCGGCAGATGCTCAAGCCAGACGGTTTGCCAGATGCCGCTGACCGGTGTGTACCAGATGCCATTGGGGCGTTGATGCTGTTTCCCGCGCGGCTGTTCGCTGTCATTACTCGGGTCGCTCACGGCAAGCACGATCTGATTCTCGCCTTCGACGATGAACGGCGTGATGTCGAACGTGAACGGATCGAACCCGCCACTGTGCGCACCGACCACCGCACCGTTCACCCACACCAGAGCCTGATAGTCGACACCACCGAAGTGCAGCAGGGTGCGGCGCTCCACGTCCGCTGCAATGAAGGTACGGCGATACCAGAGCCGCTCTTCACTGCCGAGCCTGCGCGCAACACGAGAGAGCGTGCTCTCGACGCAAAACGGCACGAGAATTTCCCCATCCCATCGTTCCGTAAGCGGTGCATTCGCCGGCGTGATCGCGTACTGCCACAGTCCGTTGAGGTTCTGCCACGCATCGCGCACGAGCAGCGGGCGAGGATAGTCAGGCCATGCGTTTTGCGCTGTGACGGATTCGCCCCAGGGTGTTTTCATCTTGAGTACTCCAGCCGGGACCGAGAATCCACAGGATGCCATGAGTGAGGCCCGGCCTGCAGAGTATCTCGGCCGAGCTACTCTGTGACATCATCAAGCCGGTACAGCGTGCGGAGAACGTATCTTGGCCCTTGAAGAAATCTTCGACGTTTCCTAGATCATCGCGGTGATCGCGATCCTGGGCTCGCTGATCGCGATCTACTTCCAGATGCGCCAGAGCCATGCGCAAGAACGCGCGAACGCACAGCGGGATCTGCTGAACCAATCGCGTGAATGGTGGCTGCTCGGTGTCGAGAGTGAGCAGACGTTCGACCTGATTTGTGCCGGACTGCAGAAATTCAGCGGCCTTGGTCGATATCAACAGGCACGGTTCCATGCCTTGGCCGCCAATCTTCTCCAGGTCGTTACGGGTGCTCACTTCCAGCACCGCGACAAGCTGATCAATTCATCGTCACAAGAAGGATTCATACGGGCTTTTCTGGCGATCCTGAACACACCGGGTGGCAGGGAGTGGTGGCAGCTATCCAGCAAGGTCGGGAACCAGGAGCTCGCAACCTATCTACGAACACTCCTTGTCGCGGAAGCGGGGACGCTGCCGCCATAGACCGACCTTTTGCCTTTTTTCAAACCGCATTCCGCCAAACCAGGTGAGGCTGTCTGACACTCGAAGCAGTCAGTTAGATCAGCGAAAAAACAGCTGTTGCCCGTCCTGCCCCGGTGCCCGATGTCAGAGAACTGACCGGGGAGCCCTGTCTTCACACCGATATCGCATCGGATGACCAGCGTGTACGCTCGGGCGCACGTTTCATTCGCAGCGCATCAGGCTGAACCACCTTCGCACGAATAAAGAGGAGAGCAACCGTGGCGGAGCAGATCCAACTGGGCGCATCGACGACGCGGGCTGCCGGAAACATCAACCCGACAGGCGAAGAACGATTCTTCTTCAGGGTCGCCTGCGCCATGGCGGTCGTGCTGATCGCGGGTTTCTCGGTGCAACTCGCTGCAGGTCGATCAACGTTTGAAGTACCGTTGGTTTACCACCTGCATGCCCTGGTGTTTTTCGGGTGGATCATCCTGTTCCTGCTGCAAACCGGTTTGATCGCTCGTGGCGATGCCGCGACGCACCGACGCTTTGGCTGGCTGTCGGCAATCTGGGTACCGGTGATGATAACTCTCGGCGCAACGATGACGATCACATCCCTGCAACGAACCGGGGGCCCCTTCTTCTTCGCGTCCAACGACTTTCTTTTCGGCAACATCATCGGACTGGTGGCATTCGCTGGCTTGATCGCCTCTGGCTTGCTGATGCGAAAGCGCACCGACTGGCATCGGTCGGCCGTAGGAATCAAACAATAGGATCAGATAAAGGAGTGCGGCGATGACAAGCATCGTGTTGCCGAAAACAGTCATGCCAAACTCCTCTCCAAGTTCTTCCAATACTGCTCTGATCGATTCGCTGCAGGCGAATGAGACCGGTCGTTCACATTGAGCCCCCAGCGCAATTTACCAACATCCGTTGAACTGATCGGTTCTGCCAGCGTGTGCCTCCGTTAGACCACCTCGATGGACCTGCCCGCTTGGCAAACACAGAGGTTCCCTAACCCAGACGAAGCGCCTATAACGGAACCTATTCTGGACGAGGAGAACTTTCATGGGTCGGGCGATTCTGGTGCTGGCGGCCTGGCTGCTGTTTTCGACCGCGCACGCCGCGGCAACCTTGCCATCAACACTGCGAACCGCCGTCGACAGGCTGCAAGCTGAATCGGCGTCCGTTCCTACCTCTGCCGAAAATCGCAAAGTCCGCGCTGTAGTACTCTGGGATTGGGCAAACGCGATGGCGTCATCCGGTGGTGAACTGCCAGTCCATGCAACCCAGCTCATCACTTATGCACTCACCGACAGCGCCGGACCCGCCTTGAATGGACAGCTCGACACATTAATCGCTGAGCTGACCCTCCGTGACAAGTCACCAGACGCACTCGGCTCGATCACGATTACACCGGGACCGTTCACGGTGAACACTTTTGCCGAGATAAAGCAGACATTCACAGTAGGCAGTCGGAACATCCAGACCGGCGGGGGCTTTCTGATCGGCCGGCACTTCATGGCGAACTTCGGTGAATGGCAATATGGTAAACGCAGAGAAAATAATCACCTCACAGTCGTCAGCTCCAACGCCAGCGTGAACTTTCAGGTGGAGCGTGTACCTTTTGGTGGCATGCACGGAGGGTTCAGAGGTGATGCCGAGCGCATCGTCTTCCGGGTTGCATCCGGTACTCTCGTCAGTGGAGACACCGTCACCATCACCTATGGTGATACCCGGGGAGGCGGCAAAGGTCTGCAGCTGCCCACGCATGCGAGTGACGCCATGCCCCTGCCCGTCTATCTGGCCTTCGATGCCAACACGCCTTTTTTCAGCCTGCCGCTGCAACACATCGTCCTCACTGGGGGCGAGCTCCAAGGTGTCGCGGCATTTCTGCCTTCGACCGTCACCGTCAACCAGCCGTTTTCGTTTTCAGTGCGGGGCGAAGATGCCCGCGCCAATCGCGCCGCAGGGGTGATGCCGGCATGGAGGGTATTCGCCAACGACAAAATACTCGCCGAGGTTCCGGCGGGCGGAGGCGCGATCACTGTGCTCGATAATACCGTGCTCGATATGCCCGGACCGACACATATCCGTGTGGAAAGTGCAGACGGGAAGATAAAGGGGCAAGGCAATCCGGTTCTGGTTCGTGCCGAGTCCGGTCCGGCCCTGCTCTGGGGTGACACTCACGGCCATTCCGGATTTGCCGAAGGCATCGGCACCGCGGAGGCTTTCATGCGGTGGGCGAAGGAAGACTCGCGCCTGGATTTCGTCACCCACAGTGAACACGACATCTTCATGGATGATGCGGAGTGGGAGACGCTCCGGCGTATTGTGCTGCAGAACCGGGAAGAAGGGCGCTTCATTCCCTTTCTTGGTTATGAGTGGACCGTGGACAACCGGCGTGGTGGGCATCACAACGTCCTCTTTCGCACCCCGGAAGATCGACAACGGTTCGATGCACGCCGCTTTCCAACACTCTCCCGGCTCTACGCTGGCATCCGCGCTTCAGTACCGGAAAAAGATGTGCTGCTGATTCCGCACGCACACAACAGTGGCGACTGGCGCGTGGTGGATCCTGAACTCGTCCGGCTCGTCGAAATCATGTCGCAACACGGCACGTTTGAGTGGTTCGGCCGCATGTACCTGCAGCACGGACATGAAGTGGGCGTAATCGCAGCTTCTGACAATCATCTGAGTCAACCCGGCTATTCATCCCCACCGGGTGCGGGACAGTCCCAACGCGCGGGTCTCGCCGCGGTTTACGCCCCAAACAAAACCACGGATGGGATCTTTGATGCGCTGCGGGGGCTGCGCACCTACGCCACCAACGGCGATCGCATCATTCTCGACTTCAACGTCAATGGGGCGCCTATGGGCACCCGGGCACCGATGGACACATCGCGGCGTATCAGCGGTCAGGTAATCGGTACTGCGCCGCTGCAGACGGTCACTGTCCTCAAGAACGATCAGGTTCTGTGGAGTCAGTCCTACGTGGACGCGCCAGCAGACAAGAGTGCTCCAGTGCAGATCGCCCTTGAATTTACCTCATCGTCGGAGCCGCTGAATCCAAGGGACAATCCCCGCGGCTGGCGGCCTTGGGTCGGAACCGTGCAGGTACAGGGCGCAAAAATAGTCAGCGGCGCACCAGCAGCAGCGGCCAACACCACACTCTGGAAAACCGCAGCTGTCGCGGGTACTGGTAACACCTGGTCGTTTTCCACAGCCAGCCGGGGTAACACCAGCACGCTGATCTACACCCTCGATGAAGTGAAGTCCGGTGCTTCAATCCTCATCAGCATTGACGCCGGCCGTGAGTTCGGCGGTGCACCACCGGTGTTCCGCGAACATCAACCCGTAGAGCCTGTCACGCTCAGCGTACGCATGGCAGACCTGCGTGATGGCGCCCAGACCGCACGCATCAACGTAAAGGATTATCAGGATCAGATCACCGTTCGCCGCTGGCAGCCGGGCACAACCCGTGAGGCCACGTTCGAAGTAAACGACGCCGGTCAGGTGGTTGGCGACTGGTACCAGGTGCGTGTGACTCAGACCAATGACGGAGTTGCCTGGTCGAGCCCGGTGTGGATCGGTGGCAACGCGCCGCACTGAGACCGGTTTCTTAACATGACCACGAACACAACCGCCTTCGAACCGCACCCGCAGCTGCAGAAGGACACCCTGCCGGTGTGCGAGCTGCCACTCTGCTCAGTGCTCCTCATGAACGACGCGCGCTATCCCTGGGTGATTCTCGTGCCTCGCATCGCGGACCTCCGCGAGATCTGGGATCTTTCAGGTGCCGATCAAGCCACGCTCTGGCGAGAGGTCACCTGCACAGCAGAGGCGCTGCAGTCATTCACGAAGGCAGACAAGATGAACGTGGCCAGCATCGGCAATCTCGTTCCTCAGTTGCACATCCATGTAATCGCTCGAAAAGTGGGTGACGCCGTGTGGCCGGCACCGGTATGGGGCCGTGGGGAGGCAGAGCCTTATGTGGCCTCAGCGGCTGCCCGTCAGGTGGAAGCGCTGAGGCTGACGATAGGGGCAAGACGGAGCTGAGATCTTCTCATCGAGCAGGCTGCTACCGCAGCCCGCTCGTGATGCAACGCCTTACATCCGCTCGATGATAGTCGCGGTCGCCATCCCGCCACCGGTACACATGGCAATGAGCGCGGTCTCCTTGTTGAGACGCTCGAGCTGATCAACCGCCGTACCGATCAGCATCCCGCCGGTTGCACCAATCGGATGGCCGAGCGCGATGGCGCCGCCATCCACGTTCAACGCTTCATTGCCGATGTCTATGTCCCGCATGAACTTCAGCACCACCGAAGCGAAGGCTTCGTTGATTTCCCAAAGGTCGATGTCGTTTTTGGTCATGCCCGCTTTCTGCAGACAACGCTTGGCTGCAGGTCCCGGCGCGGTCAGCATGATGAGGGGCTCTGAACCGGCAGTTGCGACCTGGCGGATTTTCGCGCGGGGTTTGAGGCCACGGGACTTCGCGTATTCCGGGCTGACGACGAAGACAGCGCTCGCACCATCGACCACACCTGAAGAATTGCCCGCATGGTGTACATGGTTGAGGGCACCAGCGTTCGGATAGACCTTCTTCACCAGTTCGTTGAAGGGGCGATCAAATCCTTCGGCGTGATAACCCGCCATTTTTATAAACGATGGCTGCAGATCCTTGAGGCTCTCGAGGGTGGTGCCCGCTCGCGGATGTTCATCCCGTGCCAATGCCAGCGTGCCATCGAGGTTGTAGATCGGAATCAGCGAACGATTGAAGCGACCGTCGGCGATGGACTTCGCCGCGCGGGTCTGGCTTTCCACGGCGTAACGGTCCACATCATCGCGTGTGAACCCTTCGAGCGTAGCAATCAGGTCCGCGGAGATCCCCTGAGGAACCTGTGGATGCAGATCCCGCAGATGTTCATTGTTGGCGTGAAAACCGTTGGCATGCAGCGGCGAGTAGCGGGACATGAACTCCACACCACCCCCAATCACGGCTTCTTGCTGACCACTCATCACACCCATCGCCGCAAAATTCACCGCCTGCTGGCCACTGCCGCAGAAACGGTGCAAAGTCACGCCGGTTACTGAAATCGGCCAACCGGCATCGAGAACGGCCATGCGGGCGATGTCGTGGGCGTGGTCGCCGCTGCCGGTGCCGCAACCGAGAACGACGTCTTCAATGTCATTCGGATCAAGGCCGGTTTTGTCTTTGAGGCCATTGAGGACCTGCGCCATGCAGCGCTGGGGGTGAATGTTGCTGAGTGAACCCACTCCCGTTTTGCCACGTCCACGGGGGGAGCGGACGGCATCAATAATCCAGGCTTCGCGCATGTCGATCTCGTCTTCAGAGTGGAAAGTGCCCGATTCTGTGGGCGAGGTCGGTTGAAGGCAAGCCGGAATCAGTCGGTAAGGCTGATAGTCCCCGCGAACACCCCGGTTGACGTGATCAGTTCCGGTACACGCAAACCCGCACGGCGGGTATACCGGATATCCACATCAAACGTGCCATCGTCTTCATCGTCACTGACCACACTGTATTGGCACCGGTCAGCAGAGCCCTCGAGGAGTGTGAAGGTGTACTGCGTTCGGCCCGTATGCACATCGGTCAGACTGTCACAGCGCTGCGCCATCCACAGGGCACTGACAAGGTCCACGCCTTTTTTGGCTGGCATGTTAGGTCGCACCTCACCATTCTTGGTGTACGAAACCTCGCCGTTGGCTACACGGATGAGCCGTTCCTTGTTGTTGTCTCGGTGGTGATACTCATAAACGCCGGTCAGGGGGCCTTTGCCGATCACACGACCGGACACATCGAAGCGCACACGTAGCCCTTTGAGCATTTCCATCAACCCGCGAGACTCCGCGGAGCCGGCCAGTTTGTAGTCCGCACCATTGGCATCGATGGTCACATTGACAACGCCTGCTTCAGCGCCGCCCATCGACGCGACATAGTGAAGGTTGACCGTCTGGGCCATCGCTTGACCGGCAAGGAGGCCGCAGGCCAATACGAGGCGAGCGGCTGCACGCGCTGAAGATGAACTGGGCATGGAACTCATCCTGAGGGGTAGTGACTGAACTCAGACTGAAGCGGGCACCGGAATGGTCTGCCCCGGGGCGGGCACATCATATCCGCGAACGACTGTAGGTCGAGCGGCGATTGTCTTGTACCACCGAAGCACATTGGGAAACTCCAGCAGATCCATCTGCTGATATTCATATCGAGAAATCCATGGCCAACTAGCGATATCGGCTATCGAGTACGTTCCACCCAAGTACTCCACCTCTGCAAGCCGCTGATCCAGAACGCCGTACAATCGCCTGGCTTCGTCACGGTAGCGGGCTTCGGCATACGGCGCCTTGCCAGGATTGAACTTCACGAAATGATGCACCTGCCCGAGCATCGGGCCGAGACCGCCCATTTGCCACATGAGCCATTGCAGTGTCGTCCAACGATCCGCACCCCACAGCGCAGGGCCATAGGTGTCAGCGAGATAAACCAGGATTGCGCCACTTTCCATCAGCGTCACTCCGGTTTCGCGATCGACAATCGCCGGAATCTTGTTGTTGGGGCTGATCCGTAGGAAGTCCGCAGCGAACTGTTCGTTCTTCGCAATGTTGACGCTGTGGACCTCGTACGGGAGCTGCAGCTCCTCAAGGGCGATGGAGATTTTCCGGCCATTCGGGGTGGCAAAGGTGTAGAGGTCGATCATGGCTCGGTTTGATCCAGTGACAATTGGCGAACTGATTGTATGCGACCAACCCTCGGATCCATTCGCCAAATTCTGGCGAGCCTCACCACCCAGATCGCCGATAGCTGGCCCCTTCGACGGTAACCCAGTGATCCGAAATAGATTTTCTCGATCCCCTACCTGGTATGACTTTCGCAAGGCGTCCGTCAACACAACTCCAGCGGAGTCCAAGACTCATGCACAGCCGAGTCCTTTCTCGAGACAGCGAGCGTTCAATCGTCGTCGTCGCCTACGTTCTCCATCTCCTCGGTGCCATCGTCGGCATCACCAGTCTCATTGGCCTCGCCATCAACCACTTCCACGTCAGCCGAACCGACTGGCTGGTTGAAAACCATCACCGCTGGATGATCCGCTCTTTCTGGTGGGCGCTGGTCTGGACGGTGATCGGCTGGGTTACCACTGTGTTGTTGTTCGGCTGGCTCATCCTGGGAGTGGTCTGGCTGTGGTACCTCTATCGACACATCCGGGGCTTGATTGCGGTGCTGTCGGATCAGCCGCTGCCGCGGTAACGGATAAAGCCGGTCATCGTAGCGGTCGTCGCCTGCGACAACAGGCAAAACAAACATCCAGCAGGTGCAGGAACAGGGCTGCACTGTCGAGTGCGCTGAGATCAACGCTATGCTCCTCCCTTCTTGCATGAGGTGGAAACATGCGTCGAAGCTGTCTGTTGATCGTGGCGGTCCTGGTTTTCCAGATACCCCAGGTTCCTGCCTCCGAGCTGATGCAGGGTTCTCCACCCGCAGCCGATCAACTCGTGACCCGCGCCAACTGGAGGGAGTCTCCCTTCAACACCTGGTCGTTACGAAACGTCGAACGCATTTTGCCTACAGCGACAGTGGATCGCGGGATGGGGCGGATGAGCGAATTACCAGCCGAACCTATGGCAATGGATGGCTTCACCTTCAAGGACTTCTCAGGCAAAAACCGTGACTTCAGCGCCTTCCTCGCAGACGGACACGTTGACGCGCTTTTGCTCTGGCAGAACGGACGGCTGCGAATCGAAACCTATCGCAACGGTCAGGAAGCCCGTGACCGGCATATGTTCTTCTCGGTGACCAAGTCTTTCACCGGATTGATTGCAGAGCTGTTAATCGAAGAGGGGCGCCTTGATCCGGATCGATTGATCTCTACGTACATCCCTGAGCTCAAGGGCAGCGCCTATGAGGACGCGACCGTGCGACATGCCTTGGACATGGAGGTGGGTATCGACTACACCGAAATCTACGATGATCCGGCTTCAACCATTTTCCAGTTCCACTATGCAGCGGGTTATCGCATCCCACCCGCAGGCATGGTGACTTATCCGTCTCTCTGGCAGTTACTGCCGACGCTTCGAAAGAAAGGCGAGCATGGAAAGGACTTTCACTACGTCACGGCCAACACGGAAGTTCTCGGCTGGGTAATCGAGCGAGTCACCGGACAGTCGTTAGCGGACGTGTTTGAAAGCCGGATCTGGCAACATCTAGGTGCTGAACGTGATGCGTTTTACACCGTCGATCCACATGGCAAGGCGGTTGCGGGCGGCGGGTTGAATGCAACCGCCAGAGACTCCATGAGGCTCGCATTGATGGTGGCCGGGAAAGGAAAGTTCAACGGCGTACAAATTGTCCCGGAAGCGGCGATCGCGCGGATTTCCGCTGGTGGCACTCCGCGCCCGAGTCTCTGGGGCAATGAGAACGGCGGGAGCGACAACTCTTATGTATCCCAGTGGTACTACCATCACCCGACAGCGACTCTGTTCGCCAATGGTGTACACGGGCAAACGATTCACATCGCCGTCAACGAGGACGTTGTCATGGTGGTGCAATCGTCACATCCACAGGCAGACGACACGTTCTTCATTACTTCGGATGACTTTTTCCAGGCCATCCAGGCCTACCTCAGGCGCTGACTCACGACGTGCCTCCTTGCGAGCGACCGGGTCCCTTCACAGCTGTGCCACAAGCGGGCTGCAACCTCGCGTGATCGCACGGCAATCAATTACTGTGGACACACTGAAACTCTGTTGGGCAGCCTTTTGAGCACATCCGGAATGTGACGCCCGTCACCTGATTCGGGATTCGATTTGAGGCGAATCCTGCCTTGGTCCAACCTTGTTGGACGGAAATCCGGATCTCCTCCGCTGTACCCATTGCTGCAGAACATGGACCGGCCGCTGTGCTCGAACTGACGCCCTGGTCACTCCCTCCGCTATTTGCCGCGGCACTCACCGGCATGCTGTTTTTTCGGCTTCGGAAGAACGATCATGTACCCGGTATCAACGCGTTGCTGTTGCTACTCAGCGCCATCGTGTTTACCTCCGTTTGCTAGGCTATCGCCACTTCCTTGCAAGAGGAATCACTGAAGGAATTCGCGGTTCGGCTCGGTTACTTCGGTGTTCTGATCTCACCGATTGCCTGGTTCGGTTTTTGTCTCGCCCATGGCGTCGTCAGCTCCACCTATCGCGTCTGATCCTCAACGTTGTTTGTGTGATACCACTCGTTACCGCCGTTCTCGGTATCACCAATGACTGGCATCACTGGTTGTTCCTGCCGGAAAGTACCGGTGCTCAGATCGTTCCTGGCCCGTGGTTTTTTGTCCAGGTGACCTACAGTTTTCTTCTGGTCGTTGCCCGAAGCGTGATACTCGCCTTCGTCTTCTCACTGTCACAGACCAGCAAGCGTCCCGTCGCCGCAGTAATCCTGGCACCCGTCATTTCCGTTCTGTCGACGGGATACGCGCTCGCTGCGGGCCTTTCACCCGCGGACTACGCCATGCATCCGCTGGCAATGGCGATCGGCACCTGGGTGCTCTAAAGCGGTGTACTGCGTTCCGGTCTGCTCGACACCACTCCCGTGGTTCGTGACCGCATTTTCAAAGAACTCAGCGATCCGCTCGTCGTGATCAATCACCGCGGGCTGCTCATCGATGCCAACCAGACCGCGATGAAGATGCTCGCCATCGACAGGGCCAGCCTCGCTTCGCGGACCATCGCGCAATTCATGCCCTCATGGCCGCCAGAGGCACTGGCCAGAACAGGTTCAGCCAGCGAGGAAGTGACCATCGGCGGGCTGATCTACGACGTCGCCTTCTCGCGCCTTGATCCATCGTCAGACTTCTCCGACGTAGTGCTGGTTTTTCGCGACGTCACCATCCGCCGGGAAGACGAACGCCGCCTTCGCAAGATGCAGAAAGAACTCGAGCGACTGGCACCCACCGGTTCACTCACCGGTCTCTACAACCGGCGGATCTTCATGCAGCGCTTGGAAGAAGCAGTGGAACGGGTACGTCGTCACGGCAGTGTGCTTTCTGTGCTCATCTTCGATCTCGACTTCTTCAAAAGCATCAACGATACCTATGGCCATGACACCGGTGACGTCGTGCTCGTCGCCGTTGCGCGCGTAACGACTGATGTGAAGCGCTTGAGTGATGTCGCCGCACGAATAGGCGGTGAAGAATTCGCACTACTGCTCCCGGAGACCGATCAGCAGGGCGCTGTGCAACTGGCTCAACGCCTGCGCAGCTCCATCGAAAAGCGTGCGTATCTGAGCACCTCCGGGGTGCCGGTGCAGGTCACCGCGAGCATCGGTGTCGCCATGGCAACCAAAGACACTCAAGAAGTCGAGAAGCTGTTGAGCTCCGCGGACAAGCAGCTCTATCAGGCAAAGAACAACGGTCGTAACCGCGTCTGTTCAACGATGTTGTAATGCCCTCGGCATGTACTTCGGGGATGGCCCGGCTATTCCTGCCGGATCCTCTCAGTGGCGCAGGCTGACGGTCAACGCACCGCCCCCATCAAGACTCTGGAACTCGAGCGCCACGGCACCGGCGCTACCCGAAAAGAACGCCTCCCGAACGAAAGCCGCGATGAAATGGCCAATGGCACTGCCAATGAGCACATCGTTAACATGGTGCTTGCCGGCCTCCACGCGTGCCCAGGCGGTTCCAGCTGCAAGAAGCTGGGAGGTCGCCATGATTCCGATCCTCGCCGGATCGGAAAGATCCATCGCACGCAGGTTGTATTCCGTCATCGTTGCCAGGGCCTGCGTTCGCCCTGCATGTCCAGATGGAAAGCTGTTGCTGTTCTTGCCATTGGGCCGCTCCCGCCCAACAGCTTCTTTAAGGCTCAGTTCAATACCGCCCGTCAACAACACCGCACCCACGCCGGCTGATAGCCTCGCGAGCTTGTCACCTGCTGATTCCGCCGGCGCAATCACGCCGGTCGCAAGCCACAGCCCAGTGGTCGCTTTCTGCAGATCGTTGCTCAAGTCATCCGCGTCATTGCCGAACAGCGGTTGGTGATCGATCGCCCATTCGGTGAGCCGTTCATCGGCATTGTTGATCGTCAGCAGACCCGCGGCCGCAACCGGAACCCAAGTGCCAGGTTCTAAAGCTGCGGTTTTGGCGGCTTGCCAGGTCTCCCCTGCATCCGGCCAGCGTGCACCATTGCCGTGTTGTCCACCCGCCGTGATACAACCTGTGAGCGTGGTCATCATCGCCACGATGCGAAACAGCCTTGACCGCGACAGGATCATGCGCCCTCGCCGACTGGATCAGCCGGGCTAGTAACTTCTGTCGTTCCCCCGGTGGCATCCTGGGTCTTGGGTTCGAGCTCATCCTTGTCTTCAAGCATCTGCTCGGCGATGTAGGCTGCAATCCGGTAGAAACCTGGGCGGCGGGACGACTTCACCACATATTCGGTGTCTTCGCTGCCTTGGCTCAGCTCCAATGTGAACTCACCTTTGCTGTCCACCACCGCGAATACGCCCTTGGCCGTCGGACCTGCTGCTTCAGCGGTGCCGATGATGCGTAGGTTCTCGAAACGCTCAGCGAAAGTGGTCGCGGTGTCCTGGTTGGCGGCTGCACCGTCGAGAAGCCAGCCTTCACTGTTCTTCTCCAGCTTGAACCCCGAAGGCGCGACCACCGACTTGATTACGCCATCGGACGCGAGAACCGCTTTGTCGATCCAGTCATCTGCTTTTGTCGAAGCCTGGAAATTACTGAAATTCACAGCGTAGATCGCTTCAGCATCCACACGACGGGCATGTACGCGCTGGAATCCCGGAGATGTACCGAGCAGCACATCCCCAAGCACTTCATCACCTGCACCAAAGGTGATCCGCCGCTGGAACTTCTCCTCCGTGACTTCGAACCTTTCGGCACTGGTGTCCGTAGTTGCGACGGGCCAGGCGGATTCGAAACCCGCAAAGTCATTGACCAGCTTGTTGGCCTTGGTTGCATCCGCCGGCGCATCACCGACCGTCCAGACATCGTCCTTTCGGACAAGGTCGATCTTCTCAGACGCATCGGCAATCACGATGTGATCGACCTGCTTCGCATCAAGATCGAGCAGCTTCTCCGCGGCACTCTCCGCGCGGTTCTGATTCCACAGAAACGCAGCGACGATGACGAGTTGAACGACCAAAACAGCCGCCAACAATCCGATTCTGCCGTTCATGCCGCACCTCCCTGCATCCACGCCTGCACCTGGCGGCGTTTGGCGCTGCGAATCTGTCGCCAGACCAGCCACACCACAAAAACGCCGAAGAGAGCCAGCGCATAACTGACGTACTCGATCACAGAGCGTGAGTCTTCTTCCAGGGGCGGCAGCGTGCGGTTGAAATGACCTCGCGCGCGGATACCCGTGAGGCTCTGATCTTCAAGCGCCCAGTCCACGAGGTTCACCAGCATCTGTACTGTGCCGGTGTAGAACGTACCGTCTGCGGCGCCGACCATGCGCAGTGTCTGATCCGCGACAAAGCTGTTCGACGCAATCACGAGCAGACGCGCAGACTCCGGTGAATGTTCAATCACGGAAGAAGGTACAGGCGTATCCGCCGCTTTTTCCGCTGCGGCGCCACCCTCCGGGTCTGGCGCATCTTCTGCCGCGTCAGCCTTTTCCGCCGCCAGGAGCGGTGACTTCTTGCCTTTGAAGTAAGACTCAAACCTCCCCTCAAGACCCACCGCGATCAGCTGTCGACCGGTTTCTCCCTGTGGCGCGAACGCAGAGAGGCCGTTCTCGTCGAACTTCGGCACCACGTTGGTGTCCGGTGAAATCCATGCCCCTTCGCTGGACCGAAGCAATTCCAGTACCTCTTTGCCTTCCTTGCCCTGATCCGTCACCGTGATCGGCGAACTCCAGGGAATGGTGAGCTGTGGCAGTCCCTGGAAGGCGGCGATATCCGACATGCCTTCACCTCGTACATCAACAAAGTACGGGTAATCCAGCATCACCAGTTCCTGGAAGCTGAACCCGCTCACCTGCCGCGTCACTGGCACGGGGAAGGGCGTGTTCTGCGGATCCATAACCAGTGTTGAACCGATTTGAATGCCCTGGGCTTTGAGCCAATCTTCAAGACCCGTGGTCTGTGGTGTTGCCATGAGGCTGTTTCCACTGATCGTGGCATCAAACGGCGCCGCGGCAAGCACGACCGTGCCGCCCTGCATCAGGAATTGGTCGACGGCAAAGACCTGCTTTTCACTCAACGCTTCCGGGTCGAGGATCATCAGCATTTCAACGCCTGTAGGTACGACGCCCTCGTTGAGGTTGGTTGCCTCCACCTCAAAATCATTGGCGAGGAAATCACGCAGCTGGGTGAACTGATTGCCTTGTTGCGGCATGAATTGATTTTCACCGCCGGCCGGTGCTGGTGTAACCAGTGCAACCCGCTTCAGCAGCCCTGAAGCAAAACGCTTGAGGCCCTCTTCGATGCCCTTCCTCGTCGCCTCTTCCGCGAGCCCTTCAGGCAGCGGTACCTGCACCACGAGATCGCCCTGCTCCAGCGTCAGGTGGTAGTAGAACTGCTTTTCATCAAAGAGGCTGAGTGCCATCGGTTGGAAGCCGTACTTTTGCAGGATCGTGTTTGCAACCGAGCCATCACCCGCTGCTGGATCAACGAACTCGATCTTGAACTTGCCCCCCGACTTTTCCGTCAGGGTGTTCAGCGCTTTGTCGAGTACCGGACGATACGCAACCAGCTGTTCGGGCAACTGCTCATCAGCAGAAACGTAGGCCCGGAAGGTTACTGGATCGCTGATGCTCGCAAAGAGCGAGTCGCCCCCCTGAAAACCATAGAGCACCTTTTTGATCGAGCGCGTGAGATCAAACTCGGGATTGCGCAGCTGCACGTCGATGTCCGACTCACCTGTGACCTTGAGTTCAATGAGGTCTCGAAAGCCCAGCACTTCATATTTGTCGCCATAGGCTACAAGGACATCAAAGTAGGCGTTGACGAGGCTCGCCTGATGCCGGTCCGCAACCTGGAAGGGAACGGCGCGAATGCTGTATTTGGTGTTGGCTTCGTCTTCCGCTTCCGGGTCTTTCGCCGGATCGAGAATCTCCACGCGCACTTTGCCGCCGCCTGCCACCTCATACTCACGCAGCAGGTC
>Ga0194132_10005546_pt1 | contig 20316 bp, 11 predicted proteins | sample TA2KigOf80mmetaG_FD_148612 | JGI IMG/M metagenome (GOLD analysis project Ga0194132, IMG submission 148612) | Freshwater microbial communities from Lake Tanganyika, Tanzania - TA2015054 Kigoma Offshore 80m | ecosystem: Environmental > Aquatic > Freshwater > Lake | place: Tanzania: Lake... | reverse complement strand
CGTCACCAGCAGGTTGGACTGCGTCCCGGCCGCAAACTGGATCAGCAGCAGCGGCTTTCTTGTCCTTCTTGCCGTCGCCTTTCGGGGCAGACGCGGGCGGCGGGGTGTTCGCGCCGGGAGCGGGCTCGGCACTGAGGTCGGCGGTAATGGCGAGCGTGGTGGGGGCTACGATTTTGCCGGCGCTCTCGAAGGTGAGCTTTTCGATGACGCCGTCGCCGGTGAGCTTGCGGCTGGCGTAGCGGACTTGGCTGCCGTTGCCGGTGATGCCGCGCACAAGCTTGGACTTCTCCACTTCTACTTCGCGGATGTAGTCAGCGATTTCCTCGCCGTTCTTGAAGGCCAGCACCTCAGTTTTCCCGCCGGCATAGTGGACGGTAATTTTCAGTGACTCCTCGGCGGCCTGCCCATATGGGAAAGCCCAGCCGCCGACGTTGCCGAGGATGTGGAGCTGCTTCGCGGCGAAGCCGACCTTGGCCTCGACGGTCTGCGGGAAATTCTTTTGGGCGTAAACGTTCGCCGGGCCGCCCTTGAGCACCATCACGTTTTTCGGGAGTTTGGCGGGGTCAACGACGTTGAAGGGCACGCCGAAGGCATTCACCGCGCCGGTCTTCACCAGCGGTAACGAGCCTTGGTTCGGCTCCTTGCCGGCGTAAAGCCCGTCGCGCGTGCTGGCGGTAAAGGCGCTGCTCAAGTCCACGAAACGGAAACGCGTTTCCGAGCCCGCAACGAATGCGAGCAGGTCGCGCAGGCCCTCCGCGCCAAGCGCCTCAAAGCCCTCCGGCATGAGTGAGCGGCCAGTGCTGCGGCGGGACTTGATGTCGGACTTCTTCACTTCCTTTTCGCCGGTTGCGTTTTTGAGCGTCAGCACGGCCTGGTTCTCGCGGACGACGATGCCGTCAACGAGTTCGCCATCCTTCGTCTCGACGCTCACGGCCACGTAGGCGATGTCCACTTCCTTGTTCGGGTCGAGAATTTGGCCGAGCAATTCGGTCGGACCGTGCGCGCCCATGCCGGTGAGGTTGGGACCGACATTATTGCCAAGCTGGCCGAGCAGATGGCAGTTGGCACAGTTTTGGGCGAACAGCTCCTTGCCCTTGGTGGCATTGCCAGGCTTTTGCACTTCGGGCGTGAACTTCGCAATCAAGTCAGCCTTTTCCTTCGCTGCCGGGCCGCGCAGTTTGTCCATCAGGGCATTTGCGCGCTTCGAGACGGCGGGGTCGGGATGCACGCGGAGACGGTGGATGTTCGCCGGGCCGAGCAGCGCGGGCGGGACGACATCGGACTCTAACGCGCCGAGCAGCGCGGTGGCCCACGTGGTGCGCTTAAGGAGCTGGTTCAAGGCGGCGGACTGCGCTTCAGCCGCAAGCTTTGGGAGCACCTTCGCCAAATCGGTCGCAAGCGCTGCATCGGTCTGCTCGCCGAGGGCTTCAACTACGCGCGTCTGCAACGCGGCGCTTGCGCCTGAGCTAAGCAGCGCGAAGATGGCGCTCGGCGCAGCGGGCACGGCGGCGCGGACGCCGAGGAGGATGTTCGCGGTGTCCGCGCGCGCGTCATCGGACTGGGTTTTGTCCGCGAGCTTCGCCACAAGCACGGCCCCGACGGACTTCACTTCGTTCGCGAGGGTGTTGGCATCCCAACGCACGGCGAGCGGCAAGGTGGCGGCGGCGACGCGGGCGTTTGGCGAAGTGAGCAGCGTCTTGAGCGCGGCGGAGAGCGGCGCGGACGACGGCGGGATACCTTTCGATGCAGCGGCGAGGGCGTTGAGCATCGCAACCTTCAGCGCGTCGGCGGACGCAGGGCGCGCGGCGAGCGAGACGACAAGTTTGGCCGCGCCGTCGGGGCTGCCGGCACCGAGGCGGTCCGTGAGCGCGGTGAGCAGCGGCGTAAGCGCGGGCAAATTGCCGCTACTGAAGGCGGCTTCGAGGAACAGCTCGGGCGACTTCGCGGCGATGATGAGGAACGCGGCCTTGGACCAGTTGTCGTCGAGAGACGGATACGCGGCGACGAGCGCGGCGGCGGTGGCGGCGTCTACATCCTGCGCGGCGAGGGCGTTGAGTGCTTCAAGGCGGACGCGCGGGTTGGTGTCCTGAACAAGTTTCAGTGAGGTCGCCTTGCTGTTTGGCGTCGTGACGGCGGCGGCCACGCGCACCGCGTTTTTGCGGACAGCTTCATCCTTGTCATTCGCAGCTACAGTGAGTGTCGCTGCGTCGAGTTGGCCGATGCGGCTCAACGCGTAAAGCGCAGCCACGCGTGCCTGAGGTGCCTTCTGCGAAGCGACGAGTTGCTTGAGCGCAGGTGCGGCATCGGCCTTGTTCGCTTCGACGAGCAAGCGCACGGCGGTGGCGCGGGTATGGTCGTTCACATTTTCCAGCGCCTTCACGAGGTCGGCGGAAGCGGCCTTCGCGAGGTTTGGCACTGTGAGCTTCACTGCCTGCTTGTGGTCCACGCGCCAGATGCGGCCGTAGTAGTGGTCGCGGTCAGGGCGGATGGCCGCGTTGCGGGGGCCGTGCTTCGGGCCGCGCGTGTCGTTATGGATGATGGCTTGGTTGCAGAAGTCCACGACATACATCGCTCCGTCCGGACCAGTGCGCACCTCAATGGGGCGGAACCAAAGATTTCGACTAGCGACAAATTCCGTTTCCTCACGCGCGGTCTCCTTCTCGCCGGCGTAGCTCACGCCGGTGGACTTCACGAACTCGTGATGCAGCAGGTTAATCGTCGGCTCGGTGGTGAAGTAGCTGTAGTTCCACTTCGCCGGCCACGCGCCGCCGTCGTAAATCACGCAGCCCGCGGCCGCCGTGAAGCTGCCCACCCAGTCAATCTGCACATAGGGCAGCGAGTCATAGGGAATCAGTGGGAAACTCTTGGGGCTGGGTTTCACCACTTGAAAACTGGCGAGGCCCTTTACGCCGGCTTTCGCGAGCTGGCTTTCGGCCATCACGGTGTGCATCACGAGGCTGCCGCTGGTGGGTTGGGTCCAGAACACTTCGTTGTCCCACGCAATTTGCAGGCCCCAAGTGTTGCCACCCTTCGAGGAGTATTGCTCCCAGGCAGAGCCGTCGGGTTTAAAGCGCACCACGCCGGAACCGACGGGGCCAAAGTCTTTCGCCCCGTCGCCACTCTTCACGCTGCTGGTGCCGCTATAACCGTGGGTGCCATAAATCCAGCCGTCAAAGCCCCAGCGCAGGTTGTTGAGCACGGCGTGCGTGTCGCGGTTGCCGAGGTTTGTGTAGAGTTTCTCCACCTTGTCGCCTTTGCCGTCGCCGTTCGTGTCGCGGATGAACAGCACATCGGGCGGTTGCGCGACGATGACGCCGTCGCGGTGGAAGACGAAGCTCGTGACCAGTTCCAGCCCTTCGTAAAAAATCTCCTTCTTGTCCATCACGCCGTCGCCGTTCGAATCGGTGAGGATGGCGAGACGATCGTAAGCCGGGCGCTCATAACGGTTGTCCGTGCCAATCTTCGCCTCCGGCTGCCAGCGCTGTACGTAGTCGCTCGGCGCGGGCGCATAACGGCCGTCCGGATACTCGGGCGTCTCGCAAACCCACATGCGGCCAGCCGGGTCCCAATCGATGTTCATGGCCTTGTTGAAGAGCGGTTCGCTCGCCACGAGCGAGACCTTGAACTCGGGATGAATCTCAAGCGTGGGCGGAATCTCCGCCGGCCTCGGCGTGCCTCCCTCGGGGTAACGCAACGCGGCGACTTCTTCCACCTTGGCGAACTCATCGAGATTCGTGCGGTGCCCCGCCCACGCGATGCCGCGCAGTAACACGGCGCGATACGCAAGGTGATTGAACGTCGCGAACTTGTGCCCGAGCAGGCTGGTGAAAGCGCGATACGGCTTGCCGCCGTCGCGTTGGTTCTCGAACGTCCACATCTGGGGCTGAATGTCATAAACCGTGATTTTTCCCGCGCCCGGCTGGGCGTTCTTCTGGTTGCGCCGACTCTCGCTCATGTGCGGCGTGTAGGCCGCGCCGAGCACCGTCACGCGTGCATCCATGTCGAGGTCGTAGTAAATCTCGTCATCGATGTCGAAGTTCGCCGTGCCCATCGAAATGGGATGCGTCCGGTTGACGTAGTAGAAGGACAGCTTGCCCTCCAGCCACTTGGTCTTCCCATGCACCCAGGAACCGCCAATGACCGACTTCCAGTAGTCCGAGCCGTCCTCAATGGACTTGGTCGGCACCGCGGCTGTGTGCAGTACGACCACGCCACCGCCGCGCTTAAGGAACGCCTCGAAGCCATCGCGCAGCGGGCCTTTCGGAAACGCGCCGCCGTCCTGTGCGAACATGACGAGCACGTCGGTTTTCGCCAGTTGCTCAGCGGTGGGCAGTTCGAGACCGCCGTCCACCTTGAGGCCACGCTCGGTGAGCAGCTTGGTCCACTCGCCGAGGAAGCGCGGGTGTGCGTGGACTTCATTGCCGCGATTGGATTGGCTGGCGCGGATGAACACGCGCAGCGGCTCGGCGGCAGAAAGGGCGGCGACAGTGAAGAAAAGCGCCAGCGAGGAACTGAGACGGTACAACATAGCAATAATTTCGGTATGATTTATCTTAGAGCAGGCCTTAATTAAAGCAATTTAAGCTCGATGCCTCGTTTGCACCAAAGACGAAACGGAAACACCAGGAACCTAGCCCAAATCCAGTTGCCGATTGCGGTTAGGTCGCCGCCGGGTTGGTCGTCTTGTCCGTTAGTCTCAATCCTTGCTCGCTCGTACGTCGAGTGCGTCGCGCAGACCATCGCCAAGGAAATTGAGGCAGAAGAGTGTCGCGCTGAATGCGCCGGCGGGAAAAACAAGCATCCACCAGAACTCCTCCATACGGTCCGCCCCGTCCTTGATCATCGAGCCCCAGGAACTCATCGGTGGCTGTACGCCCAGGCCGAGGAAGCTCAGGAACGCCTCCAGCAACATCACGGCCGGAACCGTGAGCGTGGTGTAAACGATGACCGGACCGAGCACGTTGGGAATCATGTGGCGCAAGATGATGCGGCGTTTGCGCAAGCCCAGCGCGTGCGCGGCCTCGACAAATTCCATTCGCTTCAGCGACGCCACTTGCCCGCGCACGATCCGCGCCATCGTAAGCCATTCCACCGCACCAATCGCTGCGAAAAGCAGCCACAACTCGCGTCCAAGCCACACGGTCAGCAGGATTACAAAGAGCGTGAATGGCAGCGCGTAGAGGATGTCCACAAAGCGCATCATCACGGCGTCCAGCTTACCGCCGATGAAGCCGGAAATGGCCCCGTAGAGCACGCCGATAGTCAGTGCCACGCCGGTCGCGCAGAGTCCGACCATGAGCGAGACACGCCCGCCGTAGAGCAGGCGCGTGAACTGGTCGCGCCCGAGATGGTCGGTGCCGAGCCAGTGCTTGGCGGAGGGCGGGGCTGCGCCGAGCGCAAGGTCTTGCTCGTCGTAGGCGTGCGTCAGAGCGGGAACTTTGGCGACCTTGGCCAGCGGGGGGAGAATCGGCGCGGCGACGCAGAGCAAACCCAGCGCGGCGACGATGAACGCGCTGGCGAGAGCCAGTTTGTTCTTCCGCAGGCGCGCCCAAGCGTCCTGCCACAGCGAGTGGCCGGCCTCGACGGGCTCGGAGGCGGCAACGATAGGAGGCGATTCAGTCATGGCCACAAAGAGGCGCAAAGCGGCACAAAAACGAGGTGCCCGCGAAACACTCGAAACGAGGCGATTGGAACGCGGCAGCGGCCGAGCGTGGAAACATAGGAATCGGCTTTGCGCTTCTTTGCGCCTCTTTGTTGCGAAAAATGTCTTCGTGGCTTCATTCCAAGCGCACCTTCGGGTTGAGCCATGCCTGCGCGACATCGACGAGCAGGTTGAAAAACAGGATGATAGCGGAGAAAAAAAACACCGTGCCACCTACCACCGGAATGTCGCGATCGAAGACCGAGCCAACGAAGTATTTGCCCAGGCCGGGGACGTTGAAGACGGTCTCGATAACAAACGAGCCGGTGATGAGGCCCGCCGCTGCTGGGCCGAGGAAGGTGATGACCGGCAACAATCCGCCGCGCAGCGCATGTTGCGTGAGGATGCGCAAGCCCGAAGCGCCCTTAGCCCGTGCCGTGCGGATGAAGTCCTGTCCCATGATCTCCAACATCCCACCGCGCGTGAGGCGCGCGATGTAAGCAGCGAGATGGCAGCCCAGCGTGAGCGCGGGCAGCACCCGGTCGCCGGGCGTGCTCCAGCCGGAGGTGTGGAACCAGCCGAGCTGCAGCGCGAAGAACAAAACCACCAGTGGCCCTAGCACAAAGGTGGGCAGGCACACACCCACCATCGCGGCAGACATGGGCAAGTAATCTCGCGCTGTGTTGGGCCGCTGCGCTGCGAGCATGCCGGCGGGCACACCTAGAGCCAGCGCGACGAAGAGCGACCACGCGCCCAGTTCCAGCGACACGGGGAACGATTCGCGAATGATCTCGCCGACAGTGCGGTTTGAGTGACGGATAGATGGCTGCGTGCCGGTCACAAGGGACTTGAGAAAGTTCAAATATTGTTCGCTCACGGGCTTATCCAAACCGTAGTGGGCCTCGAGACGCTTGAGAATTTCTGGGGGGATACTCTTCTCGGCCGTAAACGGACCGCCCGGCGCGTGCCGCACCATAAAGAATGTCAGCGTGGCTACCGCCCAAAGCACCGGAAGCGTTTGCAATAGGCGGATGAACAAAAAGCGGGCCATCAGGCGGGGGACAGTTGACGGCTGGCAGGTGTCACGTCAGTCGAGTGGTGAGCCATACAGTTCAGGGGCAAGAGCACGTCAGAGAGTGGCCGAGAAGCAGGCGGTGGGCAAGGTGCTTGGTAACGACGAGTTTGACGCGAAAATTGGCGAGGGATGAGTTGTGGACTGCAGGTTCGGATCGGACAGCCAACGAAATTTGGCGATCACGCCGCTCAGCTCAACAAGCGCTCACGCGCTGAGATTACGCGCTCAATTGCCGCCTCCACCCCCAGCGCGCCCGCCGTCAAATGGCCCATTTTGCGGCCTTTGCGTGCCTCGGCCTTGCCATAAAGGTGCAGCTTTACATCCGGGTCCCTGAGCGCAGCGGCCCAATTTGGCTCGCCCTTGGACCAGACATCGCCAAGCAGGTTTGCCATGGCAGCGGGGTGACGCAGCGCAGTGGAGCCAAGCGGCAGGCAGCAAACAGCCCGGATCTGTTGTTCGAACTGGCTTGTGGTGCATGCGTCAATCGTGAGGTGGCCGCTATTATGCGTGCGCGGAGCCAGCTCGTTGACGAGCAACTCGCCCGACTTGGTCACGAACATCTCCACCGTGAGCAGGCCGATCACACCGAGCTTTTCCAAAATGCCAGCGGCGAGATCTGTTGCCTCTTTTGCGAGCTGCGGGCTGATGGTGGCCGGGGCAAAGGTTACATCCAGGATGTGGTGGGCGTGGCGGTTCTCAAAGACGGGGTACGCGGCGAACTGTCCGTCGGCTGTGCGCGCGGCGACGACGGAGATTTCCTTCTCGAAGTCTACCCACGCTTCGTAGATGCCCACCGCACCACCGAGCGCCGCAAAGACTCTTTCGAGGTCGGACTGCGCATAAACCTTTTGCTGGCCTTTCCCGTCATACCCGAAACTCGCGGTTTTTAGCACAGCGGGCAGGCCGAGTTCGCGTGTGGCCGCTCGCAGTTCGGCGTAGCTCTTTACCGCGCAGAAAGGCGTGGTGGGGAAGCCGTGGTCGCGCAAAAAAGCTTTTTCCCGCAACCGCTCTTGCGTTATGTGCAGCACGCTGCCGGTGGGGCGGACGATGGTATGTTGCGCGGCAACTTCTGAGGCCCGTGAAGGAACGTTCTCGAATTCGAAAGTAATGACGCTCACGCGCTGGGCGAAGTCTGCAAGTCGCTCCTCGTCGAGGTAGTCGCCAACGGCCTCCACGTCCGCAACTTGTCCCGCCGGAGTGTTTGTCTCCGGCGAGTAAATGGCAACGCGGTAACCGAGCTGCTTGGCAGCAATGGCGAGCATCCGCCCAAGCTGGCCGCTGCCGAGGATGCCGATAGTCGAGCCGGGGAGGAGGGGAGAGTTCACAGCGACAAAGCCACCAGTGGCACAACAGGGCAGAGGAAAAAATTACGGGGCGGATCTTGGTGGCAGCGTATGCCCCTTTCGCACTTTCTTCGTCTGCTCCGCACGGAATTTTTCGTAGGCCCGGCGGTACGTTGCATGTTTGTTGCCGAGTATCGCGGTGGCGAGGAGCGCGGCATTAATGGCCCCGGCTTTGCCGATGGCAAGGGTGCCCACGGGGATACCACCCGGCATCTGCACAATAGAGAGGAGTGAATCCAGGCCGCTGAGAGACTTGGATTGCACGGGCACTCCGAGCACGGGAAGAGCCGTCTTGGCCGCCGTCATACCCGGCAGGTGCGCCGCGCCGCCCGCGCCGGCGATGATAACTTCGAGGCCGCGCGCCGCCGCCGTCTCTGCATATTTGAACATTCGGTCGGGCGTGCGGTGGGCGGAGACAACCTCAGCCTCGTGAGGCACGCCCAGCGCCTCGAGTTGTGCGGCAGCATGTTGCATGGTCTCCCAATCGGACTGGCTTCCCATGATAATGCCGACAAGAGGTTTAGGTTTAGCAGGTTGGCGCTGATGGGCCATAGCGCGGGCATTGAAGCGCAGCGGCGGCGGTTTGGCAACGTCGCGTCGGCGTAGCGCATGGCGCCTGCCGCCCGCCTTTTTCGCCGTATTTCTCGGCTGCTCATCCATTTTCTGGATTTGCCGCCTGGCCGGACTGCTGGCGGAGTGGTCAACGCCCGGCACATGGCCAAGGCGGTCTGATGAGCTCCAAATCCACCCCAAAGCGTTTGACTTTAGCTGCCGGCATTAAGAATATCTCTTAGTCGTCGCCGGCGTCGAATATGCAGTTGCTCTGCGGGCGCGGGCTGTTAGTTTGGAAAACATTATGACCCAACAAATGCGCAGCAAGAAAGTCGGCGCCTTCACGCTCATCGAACTCCTCGTCGTCATCGCCATCATCGCCATCCTCGCAGGCATGCTCTTGCCCGCGCTCTCGAAGGCCAAGGCCAAGGGGCAGGGGATCAGCTGCCTGAACAACACCAAACAACTGGGGCTGGCTTGGCGGCTCTATTCCGAAGATGCAGACGGTCAGTTGATCTACAACCACCCCGCGCAAGGCAATTGGGCCCGGGGCAGTTTGAGCCGGACCATCCCAAACCATCCGGATAACACCAATACGTTGAACTTGATTGACCTCAACTACGTGCAGGCTCCCAACAACACGGTGAAGACCAACCAGAGTCTTGGGCCGATGCTCGGGCGCAACGCGGCAGTGTTCAAATGTCCGGCGGACAAGAGCAGGGACATCGGCAGCGGTGCCTCACGCGTGCGCAGCTACACGATGAACAACGCGGTGGGAATGAACGCGGCCGGCCCGCGCCTGCAATTGCCTCACGGCACCTCGCTTCTTGGGCCGGGCTTTACGACGGTGGCGTCGGCAAACTTCTTACTTTACCGACGGGACAGTGACATCGTGAAACCCAGTCCTGCAGACTTGTTTGTTTTTGTCGAGGAACATCCGGCGGGCATCACCGACAGCCAATTCGCAGCCTGCATGGTCGAACCCGGCCATATCGCCGACAAGCCCGCCAACTACCACAACAATGCCAGCGGCTTTTCTTTCGCCGACGGTCACTCTGAGATTCACCGCTGGACCGGGCCGGGATTGCAGACGCCCTTGAACTACGATGTCGTCCCTACCACTGCGTTCGCAGACCACATCGTCGACTGGAACTGGTTGAGCGCACGGGTTTCTGCCGCCAGGTGATTCTGGCAATCCGCACCCCCCAATCCTGCTTCAAGTTATGCGACCCACCTCACTGTTCACGGGTGTCATTTTGGCCGGTCTAGTCCTTAGCTCCCTGCTCCAATCCGGCTGTCGGCGTAGCTCCCGACGGAGCGCCGAGACTCCCGCTCCTGAGGCCGCCGTGCCGGCCGCGTCCGCCAATGCTGCGCCGCAGCCAAACCAGCTGCCCCCGCAGCCAGTGGCGGCAAGTCCCGCTTCGACCCAAGTGTCACGGGTTGTGGAAGAGCTCAATTACGCCCTGCAAGAATATCGCGATCGCAATGGCAAGATGCCCAACTCGATCGAAGAACTGCTTACGGCGTCCAAGTTGCCCCGGCCGCAACTACCCGCCGGCACACAGCTCCGGCTAAACAAGCGTTATCTGACGGTAGAAGTTGCCCCTCAAGGGGAGCGCTGAACTGGTGGCGGCCCGACGGCTGCGGAACCTCAGCCACGAACTCGAGGCAGGTACATGGCTTAAACAATCAGGCACCGCCTTGGGAGACCTGGCTCCGAGGCGCAGCGCGTGAAGTTGGTTTCCCATTCGCTGGGTGGCTGGACCAGCCGCCAAAGGGTTTCGCGTGGAGCAGTTGCAGGTGGCGGGAAGTCACGGCGTCAGTAATTTGTGAACAGCTCCCAGTCGCCCACCACGGTGAGAAGTCGCAGCGATTTGCCGTGTGCAAGTAGGTGTGAATTGTCAAAGGAACCCTTAAACCCTACCACGAATACGCGCTGCCGGCTGGCAAGTAATTCGCTATATGATTGATCGTCCTTCAGCACGCGGTCGCCGAAGCGCGTGCGGTTGCCAGGGAATTCGAACGGCATCCGGTGTTCCGGCAGTCCGGACAGGTAGGGCCGGCGCGTCGCGCTGATGACTGGGTGCGCGTAGAACGGCAGGCCTTGCGGGATGCGATGGCGCACGATGACGAGGTCGCCCTCGCGAAACTCGCTGCGCAGCGCCAGCCCGAGCGGCTTCAGCGTTTGATTGCTGCGTAGCTTCGACTCCACCAGCGGCACTAAGCTAGCCACGGCTAGTAGTGAGACTGCGGCTATGCCGCCGGCCCACCGCGCACAGAGAGCCGGTGACCATTTACGGCTTCTCCACCACGCAGCGAGGAGCAACAGGCCGCTGCTGGTGACGGCTACCTTCACCCACATCTGGTCTTGGACCTTGAAGACGAACCAGCACGCGAGCGGAAAGGCGAGCAATGGTAGCAGCGCGGCGGTGGGCAGCACGCGCCAGAGCCAAGGTGGGGTTGGCGCGGTCTGTCTGCCTTCTCTTTTATCCTGGCCCTCTCCCGCCAGAGGAGAAAGAGCGCGACCGGCTTCGAGCGCGAAGTTGCTCCACCGCAGCGCTATCAAGGCCGCGAGTGCGGGGAACATCGGCAGAATGTAATGCATTAGCTTGGCCGTGTTGATGGAGAACACCGCGAAGGTCAGCCCCGCCCACACCGTCAGCACCAGCCAGGCTTCCTGTGTTCGCGCGTTGAGCGACCGCCAATGCGCGCGTCGCCAGAGCCAGCCCAGTAATGGTGTCCACGGCAGCAAGCCCGCTAACAAAACCGGGATGAAAAACCAGAAAGGCTGCGCACGGTTTTTTGCTGCGCCTTGCATGGCATGGCCAACGACCTGGCCCTTCACCATAAAGGCAAAAGAATCCTGAACAGTGGCCCACACCGCCCAAAACCACGGCAGCGCCAATAAGAGGAACAATGTTCCACCCGCGAGCGCGCCAAGCAGGAGAACTGAGCCGCGTGGTCCGGGTGAATTACGCCGCCACCACACCATCGCTCCGAACGCTAAAAATGGAATCGCCAACGCAATCGGCCCCTTGGTCAGCACGCCGCCGGCCATCGCCGCCCACGCACCGAGTTGCCATGCGAAGCTGCGTTTGGCCGCCAGTCCGCGCGTGTCCGCCTCCGGATCGGCTTCGTCTTCATCCGCCACAGTTTCAGGCTGACTGCTGACCGCAGACGGTTCTATCAATGGATCCAAGCTCCGCCAGCTTTGCCAGAAACAGTAAATGGCCCACGCGATAAACTGCGTGAGGAAAATGTCCGTGGTCAGCATCCGCGCCATGACCCACGGCAGCGCGGAGGTGACGAATACCAACACCGCCAAACGGCCCGTCGCAGCACCTGCCACAGAGCGCACGAGCAGGAACGTGGCATACGCCGCGCTCAAGCCCGCGAGCGCCAACGGTAGCCGCACGGCCCACTCGTTCACGCCGAAGACCGACAACGATGCGGCAACGGCCCAGTAGGTGAACGGCGGCTTGTCCAAGTGCGGGACATACCAGATGTGTGGCACGAGCCAGTTGCCGGTCTCGACCATCTCGCGGGCAATTTCCGCGTAACGACCTTCGTCAGGCTCGTTGAGCGAGCGGGTGCCCAGCAGACCGAAGCAGACCAGGAGGACGAACGGTACGAACCACCACGGGGCGCGTTGGTCGGATTCGGCTTGCGGCACGGCAGAGTTGTAGCCCGCGGAGAAGCGCGGCGAAAGTGATTACTGAGTTGTGAGCTTTGGGTGATGGCGAGCAAGCTGGAGGGGAACCCGATGACTGATCCATCAGCGCAGATCAACCTGGATGTATGCCCCCTGCCGTTTTAACCAAGGTTCTGCTGTCCGCGCGGGCTTTTGTTTCGAAACCGTCCTCGTTCCTATCGACGCTGCCGAGCAGGTGTTCCGCGAGCTTACGCACAAGGAAGTTGCCTTGCCCGCCGGCGACGACTTGCTCGTGTCGTTGCCGGGCGGCAGCCAATTCGCCGCCGCGTGCGAGTTGGGCGTTTGGCTTGGCCTACGGTGCAGCGCTGGCATCTCCACCGGCACGCCGTCAGGCGTGGCAACACGACGGGCGCCTACCTCAAGCCTGGTGACCAAGTGGAAGCTGCATCAAGAGGGTTGGCGTGTTGCGGAACCACACGGTAGCGGAGTGGTTTTGGTCCTCTTCTCGTTCCCATCCTAATTTTAAGCCTGTTCCTTTAGCTTCAATCGGAAAAAGGATTTCGATGGGAATTTAGGTTAAGCGCAGCGAGGAAATTACGCCTCTACCCACTGCCCTGGCACCGGCTGGATCACTTTGATCTTCGGATGCCGCGCGGTGATTTGCTCCGCAAACCATGCGCGTGCAGGGCCATCGCCGTGGCCCAGTATAACGACGCGCGGTTCAACTTCGCCGACGAAAGCGAGCAGTTCATCGCGGTTCGCATGCGCAGAAAGATCGAAGTCGCGCACCTCGCATTTGCGGGTCATTTCGCCGGTGCCGGCGCTGAAGATAAAGGGCTTGCCGAGTTGGCTGGCTTTGAGCCGGCCGCCGGGCGTGTCGGGATCGGCATAACCGACAAAAAAGATGCCATGTCGGGAGTCGCTCATCATGCGCGCGGCGAGGTCGTGTGCAGCGGTGTGCTCACTCATCATGCCAGCAGTAATCACGAAGATGCGCCCCCCGGTGAGCCGCATCGCCTCCGCTTGACCCTTCTCCAAGACGACGAGGTTTAGCGCCTCGTGGAGTTGGAGGGAACTGTGCTGCCGGTGCGCGCGGTGCGCCTCGAGGTCATATATTTCCGTGAAGACGCGTCCGAGGCCGCCGATGAAGACAGGCTGCGGCTCGAGCTTTCCAGCGCGCATGGCCAGTGCAAGCGCAGCTAGGATTTCCTGCGTGCGACCCAGTGCGAAAGCCGGAATAAGCACGCTGCCCTTACGTTTTAGCGTGGCACGGATGGCCGCGATGAGCCGATCTAGCTCGTCTTCGCGGGTGAAGCCCGGCGTGGGCGCGCGATTGCCGCGCGTGGTTTCCATGATGAGAACATCGGCCCGCACGTCCTCGAACCGTGCGGCCTTGAGTAGGGTCTGGTCGTGAAAGCATACGTCGCCGGTGTAGAAAAGCGTCTCGCGCCGGCCGCGCACGAGGACGCCGGCGGAGCCAAGCGTGTGCCCGGCGTCGAAGAATTCCAGCGTCGGCGATGCGCCGCTTACGCGAGCCTTTTGGAACGCTGCCCATTCTATCTCGCGGTTGTATTTAAAGCCTTGGAATAGCGGCGCGATGTCATCGACCTCGTCGTGTGAGTAAAGCGGATACTCGCGAATCCCCAGCTCCTCGCGCTGGCGCTGCATCACGTTTACTGAGTTGTGCAGCACGCGCTCGACAAGGAAATAACTGAGTTCGGTCATTAGCACGTGCGCGTGCGGATGGTGCCGCACCGCGACGGGTAACCCGCCGACATGGTCGTGGTGGCAGTGGGTGATGGCAACCGCGTCCAATTCCACGCCCTTCATGAGGTTCATCAAGGGCAGGCCGTCACGACCCTCGCGTTTTGGGTGAACCCCAGCGTCCAGGAGCAGACGGTGGCCGTCCAATTCGAGCCACCATGCGCTCGCGCCAATATCGGCATCGGGGTTCAAATTACGGATACGCATAGCTGGAACAGATCAATTTTTTTAATTTTGGACAACGGAAACTCTGGCCGGGCTGCCTGTCGAAACTCTTTCTGTTAAGAAAATAAAAATTTGAAGTACCCCGGACCCGTGCTTGATTTTCTTTGTAGTTGGTTTGGTTGTTGGGGTTGGGAGCGGGTGGCGAGCAATCGTTGCCCGCTCCTTAATTTCTGACCCTATAATTTTGCCCGCGAAATGGCAAATAACACGGATGGCTGGTGGGCTGAGCAACCAGAAAATCGTTGAGAATCCCCCTGCTCACCCATTTCGTCTGCGGGCTAACTTCACTTCAATCCGCCGACTCCAGAGCTAAAGGCCTTCATGGCCGCCGCCTGGATGACCGCGTTAAGGTCGGCCTGCTTAACAAAGCCGACGGGCAATGCAAAATAAGCAGCGGCCGGCTGGCCTAGTTTGATGTTGCTCAACTGGAGTTGGTAAGTCTGCTTGTCCTTAGTTATCACGATCTTGACTGGCAGGTTTTGCAGGTTTGTGGCCTGCCAAACTATCGCTGTGCCGTCGTCGCCCGGAATCTGCACTGCGTATTTTACGGCGGGCTGGCCAGCGACAGTTTCGCGACCTAGCTCCTTCTTCTCAAGGCGACCAATCTTCTCCGCCGCTTGTTGCTGGATGCCCTCGGGTTTGGGCATCGGCATCTCGACGTAGGACTTCATCCCGGGTAGTACAAGCGTGAGTGGTTTGCCGGGCAGAAAGATAAAAAACATTCGGTCCAGACCCATCTCGCGGATGCTGGCGACGGCCTCGGGCGGTAGCTCAACGCTCTTAACGTTGGCGAGGTTCAACTCCCAGCGCATCTTCCCGTCAGCCATCGCGACGCCGAAGGGCAGCTTCATCCCGTCGCCGCCGCCCGGGGCGGGCAGGGTCATCTCAACGCCCGCCGTGAATGCTCGCGTGTCACTGAAGAACTCCGACAGCGCGGCGGCAAGGAATGGGGCCTGCGAGTTGATGGCCGGTATTCCGGCTGCGTTTTGGGCTGAGGCAACCGGAGCTGCAAGCAGCAGCGACGCACAAACGAGGGCGAAAATACTTTTCATGGAGCGGATATCGATCCGGCGAGCGTTAGACGGCGGCCTATATACCCGCTTACTTTTTTGCCACGGCCCACTCAAAGATTAGCTTCACCTCATCGCCAGTCTTGATGAGGCCAGCCCCGGCGGTAGGGGCAGGCGGCTTGATGCCGAAATCGGTCATTTTCAAAGCAGCTGTGCCGGTGAAGTTGGCGCGCGATGTATCCACGCGGCGATGCAGTGTCAGCGGAAAGGTGATATCCTTGGTTACCCCGGCAACGGAGAGGCTGCCCTTGGCTTCAAGACCGACCTGCGCGCCTTTAACTTCTTTGAGCGACAGCTCGGTGAGCCGGAACGTGATACGCGGGTTTTCCTTCTCCTTTATCGCCTCCTGCATCACGGCATCCATCAGCTTGCCACTACTGCACTTAAGCGAGCGCACAGCGACGAAGGTTTCCGCCTTGGCGGCGACCTTGCCGGGCTTGAGCTTGTCCGGCGACTCGATGAGTGCACCTTCCAACTCGACATAGCCGCCGACGAGCTGACTCTCGGCGTGCCAGTCATGAATGCTCGAAGTGCCCTCTAAGCGCATTTTGCTGCCGGGCTGCGACTCATAACGCACGAGCGTCTGGGCAGTGGCAGTGGCGGCGAGCGCAAATAGCGTAGTGCTGATGCTGAGAAACTGGAAGAGGCGGTAAATTTTCATCTGGAGGTGGTACGCACTGAATAAAAAGCAATTGCAACGCTTAGACGCGACGACGTCAAATCCCATTCGGCGTGCGCGCCAACTCAGTGGTTGAAAACAAACTCTGCTGAGTTAAGCAACGCCCAAAGGATATCCTCGGTGGCAGACTGACGGGTGGCTCCCTTGACAGTGAAGGCTCTCAAGGCGAGCCCAAGTTCCTCGGAAGTTGGGCGACGATTGTAAGCGCTCAGGTAGAGGTCATTGGCGATGTGTTCTTCGGAAGCCTTGCTTGTGGCCAGCAGGCGCGCTCGGCCCTCGCTGGCGGTGATTTTTGTGTTAAGCGCGGTCGAGTTCATCATGTGCAGCGCCTGCACCATGCTCGGCTTGGCGTCGCGGTCGCACGGGCACTCGGCGCTGCTGTTCGGGCGGCCGAAGGCATCCATGAAATCGCTACCGAGCTTGTGGTTCCACGTTTGCAACGCGCGCGCCCCGGCAGGCAAGCCGGCGAAGCTCTCGCTAGTGCCAGTTACCTGTGTAACGGCATCGAGCAGCACTTCCGCAGGTAACCGGCGGCGATAGCTGCGGGAGTAATTGCGCGTATCGGTAAGGTTAGTCTCGTTCGGCGTAGAACTGAGCTGGTAAACATGCGAGCGAAGAATGGTGCGCATGAGATGCTTCAAATCGAACTTGTGCGCGATGAAGTCCTGAGCCAACCAATCCAACAACGGCCCATTGGACGGCGGGTTTGATGCGCGGAAATCGTCCACTGGGTCCACTACACCGCGCCCGAAGAACTGGGCCCACACGCGGTTCACCGCGGCGCGCGCAAATAGTGGGTTCTCCGGTTGAACCATCCAGTCAACCAGCGCGGCCCGCGGGTCATGGTCGGCGGCGATGACCGCCGCAGGGCCGTCGGGCGCACGAGGCTTCAAGTCTTCGCCAGTGACGGGATGCTTCATTGCGACGCTACTGGTCGCCCAGATGTATTCGGGCTCGCCGCTGATGGGTGCGGAAATGCCTTGGCCCTTGCGACGCGTGCCGCTGAAGAAGGCGGCAAACTGGTAGTAATCCTTCTGGTCCCACTTCTCGCTCGGGTGATGGTGGCACTTGGCGCACTCGAGTCGCACCCCGAGAAAGACTTGACTCACGAAACCGCCCGCCTCCTCCGGTGTGCGCTTATCACGGAAAAGCGCAGGCGGGCCAGTCTTGTGCGTACTGCCCTGCGCAGTCAGCAGCTCCCGCACAAACTGGTCGTAGGGCAGATTTTGCCGAAAGGCATCGCGCAACCACTGGTCCATGAGGAAGACCGGCTTCACGCCTACGCGCGACGGGTTGCCGCGCACGAGATCGCCCCACTTAACAGCCCAGTGGTCGGCCCACGCGGGATGCTCGAGCAAGCGGTCAATCAACTTCGTGCGCTTATCGGGTGAAGGGTCGTCAAGAAACGCTTTCGCCTCGTCCGCCGTGGGCAGCGTGCCAATGGTGTCGAGCGCCGCGCGGCGGAGGAACTCCGCGTCCGTGGACAAAGCGGAGGGCAAGTGGCCGAGCTTTTGGAGCCGTTGGTAGACGAGGCGATCTATATCGTTGTGAACGGGTAGAGCGGCAAACCGCTCCGCCGGCAACACTCTGTCGCTAGGGACCAGCATAGTGCTCACAGCCACGCTGCCGAGGAAGCGCGCGACCACCGCGCCTTCGCCGCTAAATTTGCCCACGCTCACCAAGCCGTTGTCATCCACGGTCGCGAGGGTTTTCTCGTTCGAGAGATACTCGGAAAGCTCGGTCACATCGCGCACAGAGCCGTCGGAATAACGGGCCTGCACGAGCAGCGGCTGCTTGGCCTCGCGGCGATAGCGACGTTCCTTTGGAAAGACCTCGATGCCAGTTAGCGTCGCCTCACCGGGGTGCGAGTAAGTCATGCCTTGAGCAATCCAGTTAACCAGCGTGCGAAACTCCTCGGAGTCTCGCTCAACGCGGAGACCACCTTCATGCGGCACGGCGAGCGAAGCCTTCTTGAGCAGCAAGCTCTCCTCGGGAAATGCTGGGAACACGCGGCGACCACGCGCATCCTTCACAATCTCCAAATAGTCCGCGCGCGGGTCGTAAGCGAAAATGGTAAGCTTGAAGCCATTCTGGCCCTCGGCTTTTGCATGGCAGGAGCCGAGGTTGCACCCGGCTTTGCTGAGGATGGGTAACACGTCGTTGAGGAAGCTAAGAGGCGGTGCCGCCGCCGGGCCGCTGGCTTCTGGCTGCCGCCCTGGGGCGTTAGTTGCGCCCGCCGTCTCGCTGCCCGCAGGCGGCAACTGGACCACGTCCGCTCGGACACTCGACTTTACGGTCACTTTTACGATCGCGGACTTTCCGTTGGACTTCACCGTAATGGTCGCGTTGCCCGGCGCGAGGGGACGAACTTTTCCATTCGCACTGACGGTTGCGACGGCAAGGTTGTCCGAGCTGAACCTCGCCGGTGCGGGTAACTCGAAGCCTTCCTTGTCTGTCGCCGTCACGACCACGCGATGCGGCGCGGCGCCGGCGATGAGCGGCAGTTCCGTGGGAAACACTGCGATGGCCGTAACACTCTTCAGCGCCGCTGGCTCAGACTTGCCCGCCGACTTCTGCGGCGGTGTGCACGCGGCGAGCAAGAGCACCACGCAGGCGAGCAAAGCCATTTTGGCCAGAGATAAAACACGGCTGAAACCCTGATGGAAATTCCAACCGTTGCGCACTTCGACTCCGTTCAATCGGTGATTCATCTGCGGCTAAATTATTTGGCCTCCAGCTTTGTCGGCGCTTTTCCACCTTCCCACACATACACGCTGCCATCGTGGCAGCCCGCAAAGACCGTCTTTGCATCCGGCGTGGCGGCGACAGCGTAAAGCACCTCGTCCACGCCCGTAAGCCGCCGCTCGTTGCCGGGCGAACTACTCTGCTCGCCGCTATGGCGCTTGAGATCGGTGATGGACGAAGCGCTGCCGTCTTCCGACACCGTTAAGAGCGTAGCGCCGCCGCCGACCCAGTGCAGCGCGGTAACGGCGGCTTTGCGATTCGAGAAAGAACCTTCACGCCCCGCGCTGGCGATGTCCCAAAACTTCAGCTCCTTGTCTGCGCCGCCGGTGGCCAGCACGGCGTCATCTTTGCCGAAAGCGACAGCCTGCACGTAGCTCGTGTGGCCCTCGAGTTTGGCGACTTCCTTCTGCGTTGCGAGGTTCCATACGCGCGCAAGTTTGTCTGCGCTGCCAGTGGCCAGAAGCTTGCCGTTCGCACTGACCTTCAAATCTAAGATGCTGTCGTTGTGCGCGGTCCAGGAGGCGAAAGGTTTTTCGTCGCCCATCCTCCACAAATGAACTTGTCCCGCCGCGCCGCCCGGGCTGTCTGCGACCGCGAGTGTATTGCCGTCCGGTGTGAAGGCGACAGCGGTGGCGCGGCCTGCGAGCGGTTTGTCCAGCACGCCGAAGGGCAGGAGTGACTTGGCATCAAAGAGCAGCACCCGGCGGAATTCGCCCGCCGCAAGCCACCGACCATCCGCGCTCCACGTGACCGATTGAATGGCGTCACGCGCGCCGGTGAGCGTGGCGGCGAGCGTGCGATTCGTCGCGCCAAGCGTGTAAATGAGAAGCTGGTTGCCGCGTGCTGTGGCCAGGCGTTTGCCGTCCGGCGCGAGCGCGACGGCCAGCACGGGTGTGTAGCTGGCGGGGAGTGCTTTGAGTTCGTCCGGTTTGGTCTCACGCGTAAGGAGTTTGAGTACGCCTGCGTCCCACGGCGCACCTGCTTCTACCCAGGCCCGGAGCGTGGCAATGAGCTGTGGTGGTAGCTGTTTCTTCGGCGGCATGTGAGACTCGACGCCGGGTGCGAGTAACTTGATGAGTGGGCTTTCAGAAGCCTTGCCGGGCTTCAGCGCTGGGCCGTTTTCGCCGCCCTTTAGCGCGGCCTCGCGCGAAGTCAGGTCAAGCTGGCCGCGCTTCTTCTCGACGTTGTGGCAGTTGAAGCAGTTCGCGCGGAGAATGGTCATCGCGGCTGCCGCGTGTGAATTTGCCTCCGCACCATGAAGTGCGGGCAAAGCAAACACCACGAACGCATAGGCGACTATGCACAGCTTTAAGCACATACCGAAAAAGTGACGCGAAGCGGGAGGGCGAATTCACAGTGAGGACTTCTGGCCCTGTCGCGGTTCAACTGCAATCTGACTTTTTGCCTGCCAGCGCGTTGATTTGGCTCGCCGCATAACCGGCTCCGAAGCCGTTATCGATGTTCACCACGGTCACGCCGCTGCCGCAGCTCGTGAGCATGCCGAGCAGTGCCGCCACGCCGCCAAAGGCCGCGCCGTAGCCAATGCTGGTGGGCACCGCAATGACGGGCT
>Ga0194132_10005544_pt1 | contig 20323 bp, 23 predicted proteins | sample TA2KigOf80mmetaG_FD_148612 | JGI IMG/M metagenome (GOLD analysis project Ga0194132, IMG submission 148612) | Freshwater microbial communities from Lake Tanganyika, Tanzania - TA2015054 Kigoma Offshore 80m | ecosystem: Environmental > Aquatic > Freshwater > Lake | place: Tanzania: Lake... | reverse complement strand
AGGCCGAGAGCGTTCGAGCCGGAACTCACTCAAGCACGGCATCTTCGCGAAATGCGTAGTGCTGCCGGATCTGGACAGTGGCGAGAGCGCTGCCCTGTTCCGCGACCTGCACGGTGCGTTGATGGAGGATCTGCAGCCGGCGACTGAACTCGAAGCACTTGTCGTCGAGCGAATCGCCGTCATCCACTGGAGGCTACGACGGGTCTATCGCGCCGAGACCGCCGAGATCGAGCACGCTCAGGAGGTGCTGGGTTGGTCGCCTCTTCGACGCGACGCTGAGAAGTTCGACGAGGTAAAGCGGTTCGGGACGCTCGGGCTCGGCATAGGGAGCATCCTGGAGTGCCCGTCAGCGATGCATTTCGCTCTTGGGCTGTTGGACGAGGCGGCGGAGGAAGTCACGGAGTCAGGTGTCGTGAGCGAGCACACCCAGAAGCGTCTGGCTCGCGTCTGGGGCGCCGAGGACGACGGATTCGTCGTGGCGGTCGGCACCTTCTCGACTGCAGCAGCGTCCGATGATCCCGATCTGGATCCCGCCCGGTGCAAGGTGGCGCTCGAGTACTCGCTCACTCACGAGCGCGAGCGGCTGGCCTCGCTCAAGCAGATCGCTGAAGAACGACGGGACAGCCTGATCGGTTCTTCCTCACTTGCCGCGCTTGTCCCGCCAGAGGGGCCAGTCGACCGGATCATCCGTTACGAGGCTCACCTCGAACGGCAGCTGGGACGGGCGCTGGATCAGCTCGATCGGCTCCAGCGGAGCCGTCGCGGCGAAGTGGCACCGCCGACACTCCGGCTCGAACACGCGGACTGAAAGTGCGGAACGAAGCCAACCCCAGTTGCTCTCGAGGGTTTATACTTACATCACGATGCGACGAATCATGCTGACAGTCAGTGACAACGAGCACGAGACGCTCAGGCGACTGTCGTTCGAGCGCCGCGTCTCGATCGCTGAGCTGATCCGGCAGGCGTTGGATGACCGGTACGGGAGCGACCACGCAGAGATCGGCCCTCCAGGCCGCCGTCCGAAGGGAGACCAGCAGTGAGGCGCTGTGTTCTATACAGCCGCGTCTCGACCGACGCTCAGGAGCGTGACGGCACCTCGCTGGATACGCAGGAGCGGGCCTCTGTCGAGTATGCAGCGGCAAAGGGCTGGACGGTTGTCGAGCGCGTGAGCGACACGGCCAGCGGGTTCACGCTCGACCGCACCGGGATCGATCGCGTTCGTGAGCTCGCTCGCTCCGGCGGCTGCGACGTCGTACTCACCTACGCACTCGACCGCTTGAGCCGGAAGCAGACCCACATCGGGATCCTCGTCGATGAGATGGAGAGCCTGGCAGTCAGGCTGGAGTTCGTCACCGAGAAGTTCGAGGACACGGCGACGGGCCAGCTGCTCCGATCGGTGAAGGCATTCGCCGCGGAGTTCGAGCGCGAGAAGATCGCCGAGCGCACAATGCGCGGCAAGGCAGAGCGCGCCCGCAGCGGGAGGATTCCGCAGGCGACGGGCCTCGGACTCTATGGCTACCGGTATCTCACCGAGACAGGTCGGCGCGAGATCGTGCCTGAGCAGGCTGTCGTGGTGCAGGGAATCTTCGAGCGGTTCGCTGCCGGCGTGAGCTTGTCCGGGATCACGCGCGACCTGAACGAGACCGGGGTGCCGACGTTCACGGGTCTGGGCTCATGGCGCACGTGGACCGTCCGCAACATGCTCAGGAACGAGGCCTACGCCGGCCGGACTATTTACCGGAAGACGGTCGCCTCGAAGCGACGCAATCGCGACACGGGTCGGACGTCTCGGCACGTTGAAGTCCGTCCGAGCGAGGAGTGGATCGAAGTCCCCGGAGCTACCCCGGCGATTGTCGCGGAATCTCTGTTCCAGATGGTGCAACAGCGCCTGAGCGACCCGGAGCGCCGACGGAAGGGTCACCGTGCTCATGAGTACCCGCTCTCAGGGCGGATGCGGTGTGCGCAGTGCGGCAGCGCGATGGTCGGGCAGATGGTGGCGCGAACCCATCGCTACTATCGGTGCCGCCGAGCCTTCAGCGACCTAGATGGCGCACGTTGTCACTCCCGATACGTCCGAGCCGACGCGCTCGAAACTGGCGTAATCGATGAGTTGATCAAGGTATTGGCGTCCCCGGCTGTGCTTGTCGCTGAGATGAAGCACCGTGCGGAGGCTCTGGGGAGTGGCGAGCCGACCGCGGATACGCGCGTTCTTGACGGGCTCGAGCGCCAGAGGGCTCGTCTCATCAAGCTCTACCAGCTCGGCGAGATAGATGACGCCTATCTGGAACGCGAACTAGCAGCGCTCCGGGTTCGAAAGAATGCCGTCGATCAGGCCAGCGTCCGTTCAAGCGCGCCCGTAATGCTTCCCGCCACCGAGCAGCTCGAGGCCCTCTGCCAGAAAGTCGCAGGCGCGGTGCGCGGGTGCGTGGCGAGTGGACGGGCTGAATTAGTGCTTCAGGCACTCGATGTGCTCGTGACGACTGAGCGCACGGAGACGGGGATTAGTGCTCTGGTGCGCGGTTCTATTCCCGAGGACTGCAGTCAGGATTACTCACCATTCCACGAACATCGGCATCACCACGTGCACGTAGCGGTCGTCGCCCACCGGGCGCACCACGCCCGGGCTTGACGGCGACGTCGTCTCGATCGCGACGCGGTCCGTCGTCAGCACGTTCAGCACCTCGATGAGGTAGCGGCTGTTGAACGCGATGCGCGCCTCGTCGCCGGCGACCAGCGCGTCGATCACTGCTTCGTTGTTGCCGACCTCGTCCGCGCGTGCCGTCACCATCAGCTTGCCCGGCTGCCCGCCCGTGCCCGGCGACGCGATCAGCCGCACGATGCCCGAACCGTCGCGCGCGAAGATCGACGCCAGCCGCACCGCCTGCTTGAACTCCCCGACCGCCACCTCCGACCGCATCGTCGAGCTCGCAGGGATCAGCTGCTGGTAGTTCGGGAACGTCCCCTGGATCAGGTTCGCGATCAGCGTCGCGTGCCCCAGGTCGAACAGCACCTGCGTCTGCGCCGTGTTCACCGTCATCGTCACCGGCTGCGCCGCCTCCGGCAGCAGCCGCGCCAGCTCCGCCAGCGCGCGCGCCGGCACGATCACGTCGCGCTCCAAGCCCGATTGCGCGAGCTCCAGCGTGTACACAGCCAGCCGGAAGCCGTCCGCCGTCGCCAGCCGGATGCTCTCCGGGCCCACCGCGAAATGCACACCCGTCAGCACCGGGCGGGAGTCATCTGTCGCCGCAGCAAACACCACGTGCTCCAGCGCTGTGCGCAGGCGCTCCGGTTCGACCTGCACCGCGCCGGTGCCCTGCACGGGCGGGATCGGCGGGAACTCGTCCGGGTCCATGCCCCCGATCGACGCGTCGTTGCGGGCGCACGACAGGCTCGCCTGCCGCGAGCGTTCCGCCAGCGTGATCGTGATCTCCTCACGCGGCAGCGTAGCGACAAAGTCCGACAGCAGCCGCGAAGGCAGCGTGATCGAGCCCGGCTGCGCGACCGCGGCATCGATCGTGTACGTGATCGCGATCGTCTCGGCGTCCGTCGCCGAGAGCTTCACGTGGCCACCCTCGGCCTCGAGCAGCACGTGCCCCGTGATCGGCAGGACCGTGCGCGCCGGCACCGCGCGCGAGACTGCGCTCAGCCCGCGGTGGAGCTGGTCCTGCTGGCAGCGCAGCTGCATCGCCCCACCTGGCCATCAATCGATGATTCATCTGAGCACTTTACGCGCTCACAGGAGTATACGAGTACGCCGGAACCCATGGCAACGCCGCGCACGCCGAGCTCCGCGCCGGCGCGTCCGACGTTCAGCGCAGCAGCAGGTACAGCCCCACGACCACCGCCAGCACGGCGAGCCACAGCGCGATGGTAAGCGCCGCCCCGGGCCGCCCGAACGCGCGCACAAGGAGCGCCCCGCTCGCCCGCTCGCGGTGCTCGGCCGTCAACTCGGGTCCCACCAGCCGCCACACCAGCCGCAGCCCCAGCAGCACGAGGATCACATCGTCGAGGTGCCCGACCAGCGGGATGAAGTCCGGGACCAGGTCCACCGGGCTCACGACGTACGCCACGACCGCCGCCGCCACCAGCTTCGCGTACCACGGCACGCGCGGATCGCGGCACGCGAGGTACAGCGCGTAGGCGTCGCGCCGCACGTCCGACCCGCGGCGCACCCAGCGGCCCAGCACCATGCGCGCGCTCATGGCGCGCTACGCCGCCACCACCTCACACATCGCCTCGGCGGCCGCCGCGGCGGTGCGGTCGATGTCCGCCTCGCTGTGCGCGAGCGAGACGAACCACGCCTCGAACTGCGACGGCGGCAGCAGCACGCCGCGCGTGCGCAGCGCGCGGTGGAAGCGCGCGAACGCCGCCGTGTCACTCGCCGCCGCCTCCGCGTAGTCGTGCGGCGCGCCATCACGGAAGAACAGCGTCAACAGCGAGCCGCAGCGCGCGACCGCCGCGGCCACGCCCGCCCGCGCCGCACCCTCGACAAGCCCGCGTTCGAGCCGCGTTCCCAGCGCGTCGAGGCGCGCGTACGCCTCGGCGTCGCCCCACAGCGCGTCCAGCGTCGCCATGCCCGCCGCCGTCGCCAGCGGATTGCCGGACAGCGTGCCCGCCTGGTACACCGCGCCAGTCGGCGCCATCCGCTCCATCAGCGCACGCGACCCGCCGTACGCGCCCACCGGCAGCCCGCCACCGATCACCTTCCCCATCGCCACCAGGTCAGCACGCACCCCGAACAGCTCCTGCGCGCCTCCGCGCGCGAGCCGCGCGCCCGTGATCACCTCGTCGAACACGAGCAGCGCGCCTGCCCCGTCGCACAGCGCGCGCAGTCCCTCGAGGAACCCCGCCGCCGGCAGCACCACGCCCATGTTCGCCGCCACCGGCTCCACGATCACCGCGGCGATCCCCCCCGCGTGCGCGCCGAAGGCCGCGCGCACCGCGCCGAGATCGTTGTACGGCACGACGATCGTGTGCGCGGCGAACGCAGCAGGCACGCCCGGCGAGTCCGGCAGCCCCAGCGTCGCCACGCCCGACCCCGCCGCCGCCAGCAGCCCGTCCGCGTGGCCGTGGTAGCCGCCCGCAAACTTCAGCACCAGGTCGCGCCCCGTCGCCGCGCGCGCCAGGCGCAGCGCCGTCATCGTCGCCTCCGTGCCCGAGTTCACGAAGCGCACCAGCTCGAGCCCCGGCACCGCCGCCGTGAGCCGCTCGGCCAGCACCGCCTCCGCCTCCGTCGGCGCGCCGAACGCCGTGCCTCGCGCCGCGGCCGCCTGCACCGCCGCCACCACCGCCGCGTGCGCGTGGCCGAGAATCAGCGGGCCGTACGCGCCCACGTAGTCGATGTACGCGTTGCCGTCGACGTCGACCACCTGCGCGCCGTGCCCGCTCGCGATCACCACGGGATCGCCGCCGACCGCCCGGTACGCGCGCACGGGCGAGTTCACGCCGCCCGGCAGCACGCGCCGCGAACGCTCCATCACCGCACGCGAACGCCCCGTCATCACCGTGGCGTCCTCACAGCAGGTCTTCATGGCAAACGGCCGCGGCCGTCTTCGACACACGGTCACGGCTACGCAGCTGGGCAGCGCTCATCAAAGCGAGTAACCCAACCCCTGTCCGTCACGGCGAGTGACCGCGTCCACGATCGCTACCAGCGTCCCCACCGTGAGGTCTGGCGCCGCCGTGTCCTCTGGGTACTCGCGCTCGTGCCGCCGCACGTAGCACGCGCGCATGCCCGCGTTCACCGCGCCCGCGACATCCGCGCCCGGCGTATCGCCCACGTACAGCACCTCGTGTGGCTCGCATCCGAAGCGCCCCGCGAGCGCCAGGAACGCCGCGCGATTCGGCTTGTACACGCGCATCGACTCCGACGACTGGATCACCGAGAAGCGCAGCCGCGCACGCGACACCGCCCGCTGCAGGAAGTCCTCGTCCGCGTTCGACATGAGGCCCACGAGCAGCCCGTGCGCGGCCAGCCGCTCCACCGTCTCGTGCGCATCGTCGAACGCACGCGCGTGCGACAGCAGGTCGCGCATGTAGTCCGCGTACGGCCGCGGGTCGCCCTCGAGGCCATGATCGGCCAGCGCGAAGCCGAACTGCCGCCGCCAGATCTCCCATGTCGGCACCCATTCCGGCACCGGCCCCGACATCAGCATCGCGCGGTCGACCTTGCCGTCCTCGCCGCGGTGCTCCGCCCACGCGCTCGCGCGCGACCATGCCTCGATGACGGACTTCGTGAACGGCTCGCGATCGGCAGTCAGCCCCATGCGCTCCAGCACCGTCATCGCGACGTTGTGCGCGTCCGCCTCCTCGTAGTGAAACAGCGTGCCGTACGCATCGAACGCCACCGCGCGGATCGCGCGAGGATCGAACGGCGCCCGCGCCTCGCGAGCCGGCGGCTGGGCGCTCACCGCTCCGTCAGCCACCGCGCAGCCTCCTTGGCGTGATACGTGATCACGATGTCCGCGCCCGCGCGGCGGATCGCCGTCAGCGTCTCCAGCACGATCGCACGCTCGTCCAGCCACCCCTGCGCCGCCGCTGCCTTCACCATCGCGTACTCGCCCGACACGTTGTACGCCGCCAGCGGCAACGCCGTCGCCGCGCGCACCTCGCGGATCACGTCGAGATATGCGAGCGCTGGCTTCACCATCACGATGTCCGCCTGCTCCGCCACGTCCGCCGCCACCTCACGCAACGCCTCGCGCGCGTTCGCCGGGTCCATCTGGTAGCCCCGCCGATCACCAGCGCCCATCCGCGGCGCCGAGTCAGCCGCCTCGCGGAACGGCCCGTAGAACGCCGAGGCGTACTTCGCGCTGTACGCCATGATCGGCAGCGTCTCGTGCCCTGCATCGTCGAGCGCGTCGCGGAGCGCCCCAACGCGCCCGTCCATCATGTCGGACGGGGCGATCACGTCGGCGCCGGCCTCCGCGTACGTTACCGCCGCGCGCGCCAGCAGTTCCAGCGACGCGTCGTTGTCGACGTCGCCACGCGCGTCGAGCAGCCCGCAATGCCCGTGGTCCGTGTACTCGCACAAGCACACGTCGACGATCACCGCAAGCTCCGGGTCCGCATCCTTCAGCGCGCGGATCGCCTGCGGCACGATGCCGTCCGCCGCGTACCCCTCGCTCCCTGCCGCGTCCTTCGCCACGGGAATACCGAACAGCAGCACCGCGCGCACGCCGAGCGCGCGCAGCTCCTCCGCCTCGCGCGCCAGCTGGTCCGACGACAGCCGCGCCTGCCCCGGCATCGAGGCGATCGGCGCGCGGACGTCGAGCCCGTGCGTGACGAACAGCGGATACACCAGCTGCGCGGGGTCGACCCGCGTCTCGCGCACCAGCCCACGCAGCGCCGCGCTGCGCCGCGTGCGCCGCGTCCGCTGGAACGGCGTCCGAGTGCGCGTGATCATCTCGTCCCTCCCGCCTCCGCGCGCAGCGATTGCACGAACTCCGGCTCGGCGCCGGCCCCGCGCGCGCTAAACGCGTCGCGCAGCGCCGCCACCAGCCCCTCGACGCTCGGCTCGGCCGCCACCACGTCCGCCGCCAGCCCCGCCTCCCTCGCCGCCTCCGCCGTCGTCGGTCCGATGCACGCGATCAGCGCGCCGCGCAGCGCACCCACGTCGCCACCGAGCAGCCCCACCAGCCCGCGCACCGCTGACGGCGACGCGAACGTTACGGCGTCAAGTCCCGTGCGCGCCTCCGCCAGCAGCGCGGCGTCCGCCTCCGTAGCCACGAGCGTGCGATAGACCGCCAGCTCCTCCACGCTCGCGCCGCCGGCGCGCAGCAACGCCCCGAGCTCCGGCCGCTGCTCCGCGGCGCCCGGCAGCAACACGCTCGCCCCGCGCTCGCACGCCGCGAGCAGCGCCGCTGCGACGCCCGCCGCGCTGCCCTCGTCCGGGAGCAGGTCGGCACGCACCCCGCGCTGCGCAAGCGCGTACGCCGTCGTGCGGCCGATCGCGCACACACGCACGCCAGCCAGCGCGCGCGTGTCCAACTCGCACGCCGCGAGCGCCTCCCACCAGTGCTCCACGCCCTGCTCCGATGCGAACGCCAGCCACGCGTACGCGTCCCCGCGCAGCCGCGCCAGCGCCACCGCAATCGCGTGCGCGTCCCATGCGGCCTCGATGCGCAGCGCCGGCGCGAGCACCGGCAGCGCGCCCTCCGCGCGCAGCGCCGCCGCCAGCCCCGCCGCCTGCCCCACCGCGCGCGTCACCAGCATGCGCCGCCCCGCCAACCCGCCGCGCAGCGCGCCGAGCTGCTCACCGACGGCGACGACCGCGCCGACGACGAGCACCGCCGGCGGCCCCACGCCCGCCGCCGCCGCTGCCGTCGCGATCGTGCCCAGCGTCCCGCGCACCACGCGCTGGCGGCTCGTCGTCGCGGCCTCCACCACCGCGCACGGCGTCGACGCCTCGCGCCCGCCGCCCGCGATCGCGTCCGCGATCGCCGCGAGCCGTTCCACGCCCATCAGCACCACGAGCGTGTCGGCCGCGAGCGCCAGCCGGTCCCAGTCGACGCGCGCCATCGCGCCCGCCGCTTCGCGCCCCGTCACGACCGCGAACGACGCCGCCACGCCGCGCGCCGTCACCGGGATGCCGGCCGCCTCAGCCGCCGCCACCGCCGAGGTCACCCCAGGGATCACCGTCGCGGGCACGCCCGCCGCGCTCAGCGCCGCCAGCTCCTCCGCGCCACGCCCGAACACGAACGCGTCGCCCCCATGCAGCCGCACCACGCGCCGCCCGGCGCGCGCGTGCTCCACCAGCAACACATGGATGCGCTCCTGCGTCGCCGCGTCGCCCACTGCCTTGCCCACGTCGATCCGCAGCGCATCCGCGCGGCATTCGTCCAACAGCTCCCGCGATGACAGTCGGTCGAACAGCACGACGTCCGCCGCGCGCACCGCCGCCAGCCCCGCGACCGTGTTCAGTCCCGGATCTCCAGGCCCCGCGCCGACGATCCACACGCGCCCGACGCCTGACTCGCGCGCCTGCGTCACGGCAACACGCCCGCGAGCAACCGCTCCGCCAGCCCGCGCCCCAGCGCGACGCCGTCGCCCGGCCGCCCGGTCGCGTCGCCGAACACCGGCATGGCCGCCTCCGCGTCGCTGCCGAGCATCGCGCGCAGTACCAACACGTCGCCGTCGAGCTGCGCGTATGCGCCGACCGGCAGCGTACACCCCGCGCCCAGTGCGCCGAGGAACGCGCGCTCCGCCTCGACGCACACACGCGTGTCCACGTCGTCAATCGCCGCGAGCCGCGCGCGCGTCACGGCGTCGTCCGCGCGGCACTGCAGCGCGATCGCCCCCTGTCCGGGCGCCGGCAGGAACTCGTGCGCCGCAAACACCTGCGCCACCTCCCCCAGCCGCCCGAGCCGCACCAGCCCCGCCGTCGCCAGCACTACGCCGTCGACCTCGCCACTCGCGACCTTGCCGATGCGCGTGTCCACGTTGCCGCGCACGTCCACCACCTGCACGTCGGGGCGCAGCGCGCGCAGCAGCGCCGCCCGCCGCGCCGACCCCGTGCCGATGCGCGCGCCCGCCGCCAGCGCCGCCAGCCGCGCTCCGCGCACCTCCACCAGCGCATCGCGCGGGTCGGCGCGCGGCAGCATCGCCCCGAGCACGAGATCGTCGAGCGGCTGCGTCGGCACGTCCTTCAGCGAGTGCGCCGCGACATCCGCGTCCCCGCGCCGCAGCGCGTCCTCGACCGCCTTCACGAACACGCCGCGCCCGCCGATCACGCGCAGCGACGAGCTGCGGTCGATGTCGCCCTCCGAGCGCACGTGCACCAGCTCGACGGTCAGCGTCGGCTCCCGTGCGCGCAACGCGGCGGCCGCCTCCTCCGCCTGCGCGAGCGCCAACGCCGAGGCGCGCGTGGCGATGCGCACCGCGCTCACGGCACGGCGTCCGGCCCGCTCGGCTCTCCGTCTACCCTCTCGGGCGCCTCCAACGCGTCCAGCGCAAACAGCCGGCGCACAACGTCGACGTACACCTCGCGAGCGCCGCGCTCCTGCAGCGTGCGGATCGGCTCGTGCAGCAGCCGCCGCACCAGCGTCCGCGACAGTGCCTCCACGTGGTAGCGCTCGCGCTCGCCGAGCTCTCCCAGCTGCCTGAGAGTGCGCTCCAGCTCCGCCCGACGCAGCCGTTCCGCGCGCTCGCCCAGCGCCGCCACCGTCGGCGCGACACGCAGCCGTTCCCACCACGCAACGAAGCGCTCCGCCTCCTCGTCCACGATCGCGCGCACGCGCGCCACCTCACCCGCGCGCTCGGCGTGGTGCTCCGCCGCCAACGCCTGCAGCGCGTCGAGGTCATAGTACGCGACGCCTGCGAGCGCCGCGACGCCCGGCTCCACGACGCGCGGCACGCCCACGTCGATCACCAGCAGCGGGCGCTCGCTCCCCGCGCGCGCCGCTGCAGCCGTCGCCACGTCCACGAGCGGCCATGGCGCGGCGGCGGCGCCGATCACGATGTCCGCCTCGCCCAGGGCCGCGCCAATCTGCGCCAGCGGTAACGCGCGCCCGCCCAGCGCCGCCGCCAGCTCCGCGCCGTGCTCGAGCGAGCGATTCACCACCACCAACTCGCCGACCCCGCGCTCCACCAGCGCACGCGCCGCCAGGCTGCCCGCCTCGCCCGCGCCGAGCACCAGCACGCGCGCGCGCGCCAGCTCCGGCACCCGCATCCGCGCGAGCTGCACCGCGAGCGCCGGCACCGACAGCCCCAACCGCCCGATCGCCGTCTCCGTGCGCGCCCTGCGCCCTGTACGGATCGCCGTGTGAAACAGCCGCGACAGCAGCGCGTCGTCCACGCCCGCGCTCACCGCCGCCGAGAACGCGCCGCGCACCTGCCCCAACACCTCCGACTCGCCGAGCACCAGCGAATCGATCCCCGCGGCCACCGCGTACAGGTGCGCGACCGCCTCGCGATCACGCTCGAGCACAAACACGCGCTCCGCGATCGCGCGATCGACTGCCGCGCCCGTCGCGAACGCATCCAGCACCGCCGCGCGCTCCTGCGCACCCGGCACGTACAGCTCCAGCCGGTTGCACGTCTGCAGGACCGTCGCGCCGCCGAACCGCTCCGCCAGCGCGCGCAGCACAGCCGGCAGCGCGTCGCCCTCGACGGCCACCGCCTCGCGCAACTCCAGCGGAGCGCGCTGGTAGCTCGTGCCGACCAGCGTCAGCATCGCGCGCCTACGCAGGCACCGCGGGCAGGTCGCCCGCGAGCGCGCGATCGAGGCGCGCGCGCGCGCCCGCGCGATCACCCCCGCGCAGCAGCGCCCGCAGCTCCTCGTCGATCGCCAGCTGCCAGCGCTCCGCCGGGATGCGGCGCGGGCACTCCACGCACAGCAGCGGCGGCGGCACGCCCGCGCGCACGCACGTCGCCGCGCACGCCGCGTCACCCGCGCGCAGCTCGCTGCGCACGTCCGCGAGCAGCTCCGCGAGCGCCGCCACCTCGTCGCTCAGGAACGCCTCCATCTGCTCGCGCAGCCAGCGCGCCAGCGCTGGGCTCGAACCGCCCGTCGTCGTCGCGATGCTGATCGGGCCGCGCTGCGCCACCGCGGGCAGAATGAAGTCGCACCGCGCGGGGTCGTCCGCCGCGTTCACCCAGATCCACAGCTCGCGCGCGTCCGCCGCGATCGCGTCGTTCGCCGCACCGTCGTCGTTCGCGATGAACACCAACTCGAAGCCCGCGAGGTCCCCCGGCTCGTACGCGTGCTGCCGCCACATCACCAGTCCGCCGTCGACGTATGCGCGTACCTCGGCCGAAAGCTCCTCCGCCAGGATCGTGACGTCGGCGCCGGCATCCACCAGCCGCGGCAGCTTCTCTGCCGCCACGCGTCCCCCGCCGATCACCAGCACCGGCCGCGCGGCGAGCTCCAGGAACACCGGGTAGTAACCCATGCGCCCGCCTATCCCGCGTCGTACACGGCCGTCACGCCCAGCAGCACGCGATCAGCCAGCTCCGCGATCTCCTCGCGCGCCCGCGCCGCCTCCTCCGCGCTCATCGCGCTGCGTTCCGCCAGCTGCTTCGCTGCCGCGTGCAGCGAGCGCCGGAAGAACGTGAACGCCTCGATCGCACGCAGCAACGGCATCCCTCGCTCGCGCAGGATCTCGCCGTACTGCCGCCCGATCGCGTCAACGTCGCGCTCGATGAGCGTGCGCCGTCGGCGCTTCGACACATAGTCGCTCACCAGCTCCAGCAGCCGCCGCCCCAGCAGCCGCAGCGCGTCGCGCTCTTCCGCCTCGATGCCCGCGTACCAGCTCATCGCGCCCGGACCGTGCAACTGCCGCCGGATGCGCGTCATCGCCGCGCTCTCCAGCGTCCGCTCCCGATGCCGCGGCCCCGTCTCCGTCAGCGCGAACAGGTCCCCCTCCGCGAACCGCCGATGCCCCCCCGGCGTCCGGAAGCAGCGCAGCTCCCCGGAATCCGCCCACCGCCGCACCGTCGACTCGTTGACGCCGAGGATCTCGCATGCCCGCGCGAGGTTCACCCAGCGCGCACTCGTTCGCCCGCTGCGCGGCGCAGTCGCATCACTCGCGCCCAGTTCGCTCAAATCTCCACATTTCTCGACGCTCGCTGTGAGATGTGCGGAATGTAACGGCGCGCCGCCGCGCCCGCAACCACCACCGCGCGCCGGCTCACCGCCCGTCGCCCGCCGCCCCCAGCCCGAGCTCCGCGACCAGCGCCCCCGACTCGAGCCGCCGGCACGTCAGCATCGGCGTGTCCCGCTCCGTGTACGCCAACGCCTCCGACTCGCGCAGCTCACGCACCAGCACCAGGAACAGCCCCGGCTCGTCCGCCTCAAACGCCACCACGAACTCCTGGTCCTCGAGCCCCTACGAGTACGTCGTGTTGATGCGCACCGCACGGTAGCGATGGCCGATGGCGATGTGTTCGTCCATCATCCGCTGCCGCTCTGCTCGCGGCAGCGCGTACCACGCACGCGTCTTCACCATCGGGTACACGCACAGGTACGCCCCACCACTGTCGTCCGCCCACAGGCGCGCCCGCTCACCCTCGACGGCCGGCCACGGGTGCAGAGGGTTCGCGTACAGCGAGCGCATCGTCATCGACAAGAACGCGCTCGAGCCCGCCACCGAGCGGCGACGCCAGCAGCTGCGCGCGCCACGCGCGCACCGTTTCCAACTCGTCCGCGACCTGCCACACGACAAAGTCCGTGTCGGCGCGCGTCCCCACCGTCGAGTACACGCGCGTCAGCATGCGCTCCGCCGAGGCGTCGAGCAGCTCCAGCAGACAGCGCCCTGCCGCCGCACGCGCGTCCGCCGGCGCGCCGCGCAGCGCCGCGCCCAGCCGGTACACGCTGAACTTCACGAACTGCTGCCACCGCGCGGGCGCCGCACCCGCCTCGGGCATGGCGCTCACGCCAGCACCTGCGCCTCGCGCGCGCAGCGCGCTTCCCACTCGTCGTACTCGGGCGTGAAATACGGCAGGCGCACCTTCTTGAACTCCGTGCTCGAGTACAGCACGCGCCGTTCCGCCACGCCCGTCGCCGCGGCGATCTCCTCGACCACAGCCTCCACGCCGCTCGCCAGCGGCGCGTGGATCATCGAGAACACCGAGTACGGCCAGTCCTCGTACGTCGGCCGCTCGTAGCAGTGCGACACGTTGCGGTAGCCCGCCACGAACTCGCCAAACGCGCGCGTCCGGCTCTCCGGCACCGCCCACACCGCCATCCCGTTCGCGCGGAAACCCGCCGCGCGATGGTTGAGGATCGCCGCCACCCGCCGCAGCTGCCCGCGCGCCTGCAGACGCTCCGCGTGCGCCAGCACCGCCGCCGGCGTGGTCTCCAGCGCCGCGGCGACCGCATCGAACGGCCGCGCCACGTCCGCGAAGTCGCCCTGCGTCGCGCGGATGAACGCGACGTCGTCGCCGTCGAACGCGTGCTCGCGCGCCTGCGCACGCCGTTCCTCGCCGTACTCGGGCGTGCCGCGTTCGCCTGCGGCGCGCTCGCCGGTCATGTCCAGCGTGACGCCGATCTTGAACAGCCGCAGCGTCGGCAGCGCGCGCGTCGACTCGGCGCTCGCCAGCTCGTGCAGGCGCGCGATCACCAACGCGAGCGCATGGCCCGGCGGCATCGCCACCGTGAACCAGAGGTTGAACTCGGGGTTGCGCAGGTAGTTGTGCGACACCCCCGGGTGCGCGTTGACCACCGCCGCCGCGCGCGAGGCCGCCCGCCGGCACGCGCATCGCCACCAGCGACGAGCTGTAGCCCAGCGCCGCCGTGTCGTAGATCGCGCAGATCCGCCGTACCACGCCCTGCGCGCGCGCCTCGCGCAGCCGCGCCAACACCTCCGCCTCCTCGATGCCGAGCCGCACCCCGACCACCGCGTACGGCCGCTCGCCGAGCGGGAAGCGGTCCGCAGCTCGTTGAGCAGCCGCCCCGTCAGCGCGCCGGCGGCCGCCGCGTGCGGCGCGCTCGCCGTCACGGCGCTGCCACCGGGGCCGCCTCGCGCGGCACCCCGTAGTTGTACTCGTACAGCTCGACCACGCGCGCGACTTCCTCCGCGTCGAGGTCGGCGCAGTCGCTCGCCCCGACGAACTCATCCAGCTGCGAAAGCTCGTACACGTTGGGCAGCACGCTCGCGACGCACGGCTCGTGCAGCGCGAAGCGCAGCGCCACCCGGCCCAGCGTGCGGCCCGTCCCGTCCGTGAGGAAGCGCAGCTGCTCGATCTTCTGCAGCCCCTCGCGCAGCCAGCGCTCCGGGCGATGCCGCCGATGGTCGCCCTCGGCGAACGTCGTCGTTGCCGTGTAACAGCCTTCGAGCATCCCCGACGCGTGCGGCACGCGCACGAGCAGCGAGCGGCCGTGCGCGCGCACCGCCGCGATCAGCGCCCGGCCCAAATCGAGCTCGAGCGCGTTGTGGATCATCTGCACCGTCGCCGCCGGACGCTCTCGCAGCGCGTGCTCGCCTTCGTCGCGCCAGCCGATCGCCGGGCCGAGCGCGACGCCCACCGCGCGCACGCCCGCCTCGCGTTGCACGCGCTCGAGGAACGCCCACAGCGCGTCGTCCGCGAGCTACGCCATGCGCACGTTGTGCAGCTGCCACAGGTCGATGTGCTCGCAGCCCAGCCGCTCGAGCGACGCGTCCAGCGCACGCTCCAAGAACGGCACGTCGAAGCGCTGCGGCGCCTCGCGCTGGCCCGCGCGCCGAGCCTCGCTGCGCGCCTCCCAGTCGTACCCGCACTTCGTGGCGATCACGATCTCGTCGCGATCGGCCCCGGAGAACGCCTGCGCGAGCAGTCGCTCGCCGCGGCCGTCGCCGTAGGTATCGGCGGTGTCGAAGAACGTCACGCCGCGGTCGAACGCCTGCCGCAGCAGCGTGATCGCCGCTGCGTCGCTGTACTCGCCCCACCATTCGCTGGCCAGCGTCCATACGCCGAAGCCGATCTCGGACACGTCGATGTCGGTGTTCGCGATTCGTCGCTAACGCATGCACGCACACTCGCGCCGCGGCCGCCGAGCCGCAACGCGTGGCGTGCGCGCTTTGCAGGCCTTGCTCGGGTTCGCCGAGAGAAAGCAGGCTCGCCAAGCTTTGCGACGCTTTGGCCATGGTTGGCGCGATCCGGCGCCGGCGCACGCCAGTGGTACGCGGGCTCAGCCTCGCCCGCGACTCCGAGCGCCGCGACGTACAGCGGCGCCGCCGTAACGCTCGCGGATGGCGTCGAGCGCGCGGTCCAGGCGCTCGTCGCGCGGCGTCGCGCGCTCCTCCAGCCGCAGCTGCAGCGCTTCGTCGACGAGGTTCGTCGCGGCGAGACCGATCAGGCGCACGGGTCGCTCGCCCTCGCGCGCAACGAGCTCGGCGCGCAGCGCGCGGCCCACGGCCGCGAGCTGCGCGGTCGACTGCGCGGGGCGCGCGAGCGTGTGGCTGCGGGTCACGGTCGTGAAGTCCAGCCAGCGCACCTTTAGCATGACCGTGCGCGCGCGTCGACCCGCGCGCCGCAGGTCCGCGCCGATGCGTTCGGCGTGTCCTTCGAGCACGCGGTCGAGCAGTACCGGGTCGCGCACGTCCTCACCGAACGTGACCTCGCGCGAGACCGACACGGGGGCGCGCGGCACGCCGCGTACGGGCGTGGCGTCGATGCCGCGCGCACGCTCGGAGAGCGCGTGGCCCGCGGCGCCGAACTGGCGCACGAGCCACCCAGCATCTAGCACTGCGACCTGGCCGATGGTACGCACGCCCGCGAGCGCCAGCCGCTCGACCAGGCGCGGGCCGGCAAGCGGCAGCTCGCGCAGCGGCAGCGGAGCGAGGAACGCCGCGTCGCCGCCGGCCGGCACGTCCAGCAGGCCGTCCGGCTTCGCGCGGTCGGACGTGACCTTGGCCGTCGTGCGGCCGCCTGCGATACCGATCGACACGGCCAGCCCGAGCTCCGCACGCACGCGCGCGCGGATCGCCTCCGCGGTGGCGCGGGCGCCCATGCCGTCGGCGCCGAGGCCGGTCAGGTCTGCGAACGCCTCGTCGAGGCCCACCGACTCAACGGCGGGCGAGGCGTCGCGCAGCAGCGCGTGGAACGCCTCGGAGGCGGCGCGGTAACGCGTGAAGTCCGGCGGAACGACCGTGGCTTCCGGGCAGGCGCGCAATGCCTGCGCCATCGGCTGGGCGGAGTGGCAGCCGAACGCGCGCGCCTCGTACGAGGCGCTGGCGACGACGGAACGCGGGCCACGCCCGCCGACGAGCACTGGCTTGCCGACGAGCTGCGGGTCGCGCAGGCGCTCGACCGCGACGAAGAACGTGTCGAGGTCGCAGTGCGCGATGCGCGTAGGGAAGCGCGGAGCAGCGCCGGTGGTCAATCGATTAGCACACATGTTTCCCGTGAAGCAGTATGCACCCGCGCCGAACGCGCGGGGCGCCGACAGCCACCGGCCGCGCAGGCGTCAACGCGAGGCGCGGATCCCCGTGGGGCGAGGCTCCTCGGCCGAGACGTCGGCGGGAGGAGCGGGCTCGATGACACAGAGGCCTTGCACTTCCTCCTCGGTCACGGTCGCGACCGCCTCGTCGGCGCTCAGGCCGTCGCGCATGCGGCGAGTAATCGCGACGCCGGCGAGCACGACCAGCGACGTCGAGATCGCGGCGCCGCCGGCGATGAACTTGTGGCGTCGCACGAGCTCCGGGAAGCGGTCTAGCACGCGGTGGGCGAGCCGGATCGACTCCTGGGCCGCGCGGTCGATCGGCTCCCCGCCGCTGGGGTGTCCGCCCTTACCCACGCTTCGGGCTCCCTCCCTGGTGCCGCGCCCTGCGGCGCAGTGCGCCGGCGCGGGGCTCAATCATCGTCGTCTTCGGACTCCGCCCCGCCGAGCTGCGTGAACAGCGTCGCCATCTCGATCGCCGCGAGCATGGCCTCGCGACCCTTGTTGCCGACGCTGCCACCGGCGCGTGCCTGCGCCTGCTCCAGCGTGTCGGAGGTGATGACGCCGAAGGTCACTGGCAGCCCGCTTTCGCGCGCCACCGCGCCGATGCCGCGCGCCGCCTCCCCCGCCACGTACTCGAAGTGCGGCGTCTCGCCGCGAATCACGCACCCGACGCACACGATCGCGTCGTACTCCTCGCTCTCCGCGAGCAGCTGCGCGGCCATCGCGAGCTCGAACGCTCCCGGCACCCACACCACGTCCAGACCGTCTGCGTCGATACCGTGCTCCTCCGCCGCGGCGATCGCGCCGTCGCGCAGGCGCTCCGTGATGAGCTCGTTGAAGCGCGACACAACGATGGCGATGCGCAGCTTCGACGCGTCGAGCGTACCCTCGATGATGCGCACCTAGAGCCCCTCCTCGACGTCGAGGAGATGCCCCATCTTCTCGCGCTTCGTCTGCAGGTAGCGCAGGTTGTGCGGGTTCGGCGCGACCTCGATTGGGATCCGTTCGACGACCTCGAGACCGAACCCCTCGAGGCCGGAGCGCTTGACCGGGTTGTTCGTCATCAGCCGCATCTTGCGCACCCCGAGATCGACGAGGATCTGCATGCCTATGCCGTACTCGCGCTTGTCGGCGGGCAGGCCGAGCGCCTCGTTCGCCTCGACAGTATCGAGGCCGCCGTCCTGCAGGCGGTAGGCGCGCAGCTTGTTGTGCAGGCCAATGCCGCGCCCCTCCTGGTCCATGTACACGATAGCGCCACGGCCGGCCTCGGCGATGCGGCGCAGCGCCGTATCCAGCTGCTCGCCGCAGTCGCAGCGCAGCGAGCCGAAGACGTCGCCGGTCACGCACTCGTCGTGCACGCGCACGAGCGCGGGCTCGCCCGTCGCGAGGTCGCCGATCGTCAGCGCGAAGTGCTCCTTGAGGTCGATCTTCGTGCGGTAGGCGATGGCGCGGAAGTTGCCGTAGCGGGTGGGCAGCTCGGCGTCGGCGACGCGCTCGACGAGCATCTCGTTGCGCCAGCGGTACGTGATCAGGTCGTTGACACTGATGATCTTCAGGCCCTCGCGCCGCGCGAGTCGCTGCAGCTCGGGGAGCCGCGCCATCTCGCCGTTCACGCTCATCACCTCGCAGATCACGGCGGCGGGGTAGCGGCCGGCGAGCTCGCACAGGTCGACGGATGCTTCGGTCTGGCCGGCGCGCACGAGCACGCCGCCTTTGCGCGCACGCAACGGGAAGATGTGGCCGGGGCGCGTGAGGTCGTCCGGCGTGCTCGCCGGATCGATGAGCGCCTGCACGGTGCGCGCGCGATCGTGCGCGGAGATGCCAGTGGTGACGCCGTGGCGCGCCTCGACGCTCACGGTGAACGCCGTGCCAAGCGGCGCGGTGTTGCGTCCGACCATCGGCGGCAGGTCGAGCGCGTCTAGGCGGTCGCCCTTCATCGGCACGCAGATCAGGCCGCGCGCGCGGGTGGCCATGAAGTTGATCACCTCCGCGGTACACGCGTCGGCGGGGACGCAGATGTCGCCCTCGTTCTCGCGGTCCTTGTCGTCGGTGATGATGATCATGCGCCCGTTACGGAACTCGCCGATCGCCTCCTGCACGGTAGCCATGACTGCGCTGCGCCGACCCGTCGATGCCATGCTGCGGCCTCCGCGACCTAACGCTATTGCTGCTGTGCCTGCTGCTGCGACTCGGCGCGGGCATCCAGCAGCTGCTCGACGTAGCGCGCCAGGATGTCCGTCTCAAGGTTCACGCGGTCGCCGGGGCGCCGCGACAGCAGGTTCGTGTGCTCCTGCGTGAACTGCACGATCGACACCGAGAACGACTGCGCGTCGCGACCCATCACCGTCAGCGACACGCCGTCGAGGCAGACCGGCCCCTTCATCACGATGTTGCGTAGGTACTCCGGCGGCGTACGGTAGCGCAACACCAGCGCGTCGCCCTCGGGCGTCACGCTGTCGAGCGTGCAAGTGGTCTCGACGACGCCGCGCACGATGTGGCCGGAGAGCCGGTCGGTGGGGCGCACGGAGCGCTCCAGGTTCACGGGCGAGCCGACCGCGAGCTCCACGAGGTTGGAGCGGCGGTAAGTCTCCGGCATTACGTCGAACGTGAGCGTGGCGGCATCCATCGCGCGCACCGTGAGGTCGACGCCGTTCACCGCGATCGAATCGCCGAGCTGCGTGCCGTCGAGCACGATCGAGCACGCCACCACGAGCTCGCCGCCCTCGCGGCGCGCGATGCTGCCGACCTCCTCGACGATCCCGGTGAACACGACTGTCGCTCCTGCCGCTGCGCCGGGCTGCCACGAGCGGGCCCCGCCCCGGCGGGCTCCATCGTAGCTCACGACCGCCAGCGCGCAGGGCAGGACCACCTTTGCGCCCTGAACTCGCCATCGAGCCGCGCGTGGCCGCGGAGGCTGGGACGGCCCTCCGGGCCGGAGGACCCGCCTACCCGCCCTCTCTGCGAGGGGCTGCGCCCCTCGCGCTCCCCGGTTCGGGGCGCCAGTCAGGGCAACAAGCGCTCGGGCTCGATCATCTCCACCTGTCGCCGCGGGGACGACCCCGCGTAGCTCACGACCGCCAGAGCGCCGCATGCGGCTACTGCCAGGCGACGAGCCCGCTCACGAGCACGTCCTCGCCGAGGCGCCACGAGCGGACCTGGCGCAGGCGGCCGAGGGCGTCGGCCTCGCGCGCGCCGCGGCCAGCCACGGCCGGCGGCGCCGTGGCGTCGCCCACGATGAGCGGCGAGACGATGCCCTGCACGCGCTGGACGAGGTGGCGGTCGAAGAGCGCGCCGAGCAGCGTGCCGCCGCCCTCGACCAGCACGGTCAGTACGCCGCGCTCCCCAAGCGCGGCGAGCAGCGCGGCGAGGTCGACGCGATCGCCCTCGGCCGGCAGCACGAGCAACTCGGCGCCGGCGCCCGTGACGGCGTCGCTCCAGGCGGCGGGGCTCGCCGCGATCGTG
>Ga0194132_10005542_pt1 | contig 20325 bp, 32 predicted proteins | sample TA2KigOf80mmetaG_FD_148612 | JGI IMG/M metagenome (GOLD analysis project Ga0194132, IMG submission 148612) | Freshwater microbial communities from Lake Tanganyika, Tanzania - TA2015054 Kigoma Offshore 80m | ecosystem: Environmental > Aquatic > Freshwater > Lake | place: Tanzania: Lake... | reverse complement strand
AAGGGTCACCGGGCTTCGCAACGACGCAGCAGGTCTTTCCCACCTTCGTGACGATCCACGAGCTGCCCATCCAAGTCACTACCGAACCGATCTTGATCTTGATCTTCATGGTCTTACTATACCTTTTTGTGGTTGAACTTTGCACTGAGACGAGAACTTTTTCAGATGCCGAGCTTTGCGAACTTCATATTACCTTTTCGTTCAGGAGTCGACCCAGGTTTGGAACCGAGCACCGAGGGACCAGCAGCCGGCCAGTGTGAGGCAGAGGTAGAGGAACTGAGGAACAGTTTCAATCACCATAGTTCAAGTATAACATGTTCGTGCAACGCATTGCACCGTTCACAACTTTTTGTCACAACCCCCACGCTGCCCTTAGAATGACCCAGGAAAGGCCGGCCTTGGTTACCCTATACCAATTTGCCGGAGGCCTTCCTGGGCCAACCTCGAGGCACCAGATCAGAACCGGTCCGCGGGGACCCAGACCACCTCGCCGGCGGAGTTCTTCACACCGGCCCGGGCGTTCCACTTGCCACGGTACTTCGAGCACCCGGTCCAGAAGACCTTCCCGGTGAAGCCCTCGACCGTGACGACCGTGCCCTTGGTCGGAATCCGGGCCAGGAGCTTCTCGGCGACGATGCGGAGTGCCTCGTCCTTCGCTTCCTTCGCGGCCTGCTTGGCGGCAACCTTGGCCTCTTCAGCCTTACGAGCGGCCTCGCGCTCCTCACCACGGATCCGGGCTTCCTCGGCCATCCGGGCCACGTGGGCGTCGAAGGCCTCCAGGGCATCGAACATCGCCGGACCGCCGTGGAGCATCTGCATCTCGAACTCGTCCTCAGTGGGGTAGAGAGCGTACCCGTTCCGGTCGGCATGGAGGTTGGTGCAGTCGATCCAGCCGAACTGCTCGTGGGGCTCGAGGTCACGGGCCTTGTCGGCGTCCCAAGAGCAGGCCTCCACGCAAGTGTGGATCCGACCTTTGCGATTCTCCGGAGGAATGCCGTGGGTACCGAGCCACACCAGGGCGTAGACCACGTTGGTGGACCGCCAGTCAGAGTAGTCGAGAGTGTCCGACCAGTTCCGCTCCTCGGTCATCCGCTGCACCCGCACCACCCGGTGGGGGAAGAAGACCTGGGGGTTGGTGACGGCAGGAGAGTATCCGCAGGGGCTCTTGACGATTGGCATGGTCTTAATATACCGCGCGAACCGGCGACTTTGCACAGTTTCAGTTGACGATGAATTCTTTGCGGAAGTACACGTTGCCGTCCGTCTTCCACCCAGATGACCAGATCCACAACGCCTTGGAGTCATCAGGAAAGTTCTTTGCCGCGAACGTGGCCGGATCACGGTTCCACCACAACGGTGCGAAGATGTCTCCATATGCCGTCGAAAAAGTAGGGTTGTATAGACTACCATTCGGCATCATCCATCCCGCGTTGAAGTTATTCGACGACAACCAAGAGTTGTCTGTTGCGATGCGTACCCCACCGAAAGAGATCTCTGCGATCATCCCTGCAGGGTTCGAAGCGTACATCTGATCGACAACGTTCTTGCCATGAATCGCGATGACGTGAGGTCCTGCCGTGAGGACCACATTCATCTTTGAGGCAACGAACCAATTCTGGTTTCCACCGATCTTGACTCCGTCAACGTACACAATCGTGGAGTCATCGCCGGAGACGTGGATGGTCGCTTCCACGGTGCACTTTCCTGCGGAACAGTACTGCCCGGCTGAACATGCCCACCCACATCCTCCACAGTTAAAGACGTCGGCGGACACATCGGTACAGGTATCGCCACAGGCCTTGAGACCAGGTTGACATTCGACCTGTGGAGGCACTGGGTCGCCACCTCCCACCCCGGTCGATGATGAAGTTACAGATGAAACAGTCGATCCAGAGCCTCCGACACCGGTCGTAGCGCCGCCGATTGGAAGCGTGTAATTGGGCAAGGACCCTTCCTCATCGGCTTCTTCTTCGTTGATGCCATCAGGGTCACATCCTGACGTGTTCTCGCATGTCATTCCGACTGCGCAGCCGGTCGAAACCATAGCCGCCGCAATGAGAATCGCTTTGTTGATCATGTTTGCCATGGTCTTACTATACCCTTTCGGTGGTGAACTTTGCACCCCGAGAGGAAGAAACCCGCCACAATCACTACCTTCATAGTTCCACCATACCACATGCCCCACCACCTTTACACAGCAAATCCACCATGAACCTCAATGACTGCAGCGACCACCTCCACAGGCACATTTGGATACACGGTGTCGGTCCACTGACCAGGACTCTCGGCATAATCCCACAACAACGGCTCTATCCGATTGGGGTAACCTACCTCCACATGGGTCCACGGTCCGGTATTGCCACGCGGGAAACAATAATGACCTTCTGAGACCTGAACAGACATCCTGAACCCATCGCGACACACAACCGGTGGACGAACGGTGCTCAACCCCCTACGGGCATTGGTCAACCATTCATTCAACTGCTCAGGTGAAACCTTCATCACTCGTTCCATGTCTGCACCCGTATATACCCGGGATTTGTAGGATTGAACGGCATCACTTCCATGTCGTACATCCTCATCACTCGCATCACAATCAACTTCATCCGCACAGAGTGACCGGTGATGATGTGAAGCTCTCTGTTCGGTCCCCAATTCGAGTTAATGAACTGATGGACGATGCCCTCAACTTCTTCGTGAGGAACTCCATGCAGATCTAAAGTGAGGTTCTTTCCTTGCATGCCCACGGGCGAAATTTGCAACTCGTTGCATTATGGCTGATGGGGTAGGATTCGAACCTACACATCGTCGCATTAACAGTGCGAAGCCTTACCATTTGGCTACCCATCAATGTTTTTCTATATTACTCAGTTGGATCTTCTTTGTTCAAATGCCAGTTTTCTTTGATCCATTCAATTGCGCTCCAAAGCTTTTCATCATCGTAGAATGGATCGATTTTCTCAGGAATCTTGTGGACAAGATCACGTCTGTGACAAAAAACAGCATTAATGAATGCTTGTCCCCTTCTTTGGCCTGGTTGCGGGCTCAACGCCTCTACCAAAAAATCGTATAGATCTATGTCACTCTTCGAAAGATTCATCAACAGCCTCAGGCTCTTCCTTGGCTTTTGTCGGCTTCTTCTTTGCAGACTTCTCCGCGAGGTCAGCAACGCTGCGAACAAGTTCGAAGAGTTGAACATTCATGTTTTCAGCTGACTTCAACATCTTTGAAGTTGAAGAACTTAGCTCTGGAACTTCTGTTGAAATGTCGTTGCGAAGCGTGTTGATCTCTCTTGTCACCCAGTCGCGTAGATTGACGATCATCGTATCATGATGACCCCAGCGCGTATGAGTTGCTCCCTTTGCCTTCATCTTTGCCATAGCTCCTCTTTCCAATCATGAATATACAAAGTATATTCAATGCTTTACACTTTATGCGATTCTTCGTAAATTGTTTCTATGAATGAATCCAATCAGCCCACGCGGTGTCATGACCCTTGTCCATCCATAATCATCCTCACACTTGACGGCGGTAACAAGTTCTTTTGATTCCAATGAATCAACGACACTAGCAAGATCGTCTCCCCAAACTGTTGTGCCAAATGTATGTTCTTTGAGAGCCAACAGCTCCCCCATTTGAAACCGACTCACATCCTGCCCTTATGGTTAGTGGCCTTGGATTGAGTTACCGTCTGGAATCGGACATTGGGCGTACGCTTCTGATAGCTCATCTGACAACTTTTTCCTACTGTACCGCCGGAATTGACCCACCAAGCCTGGCGATACTCCTCGCGATCTTCGGCGGAATCGAACTTGAGGACTGTGAGGCTACCTTGTTTGCCATCGCCGGCGCCCAGACCAAGATACTTGACAGCAGGTTCGTCGCTGCAATCGGGGCAAGTATTAATCCGTCCGCCGGCATGGTGCTTGGCGATTGAGTGAGAGTCGAATGGTGTACCATAAGAAACACAGTCTCGCATGTTGTTCTCCAGCGAATTTTGAAGTTGGTGGGGTGCCCCGCCTGTGAGTTGAACACAGTTCAAAAGATTAAAAGTCTATTGCATCACCACTAATGCTTACAGGGCGTTGATGGTCTTAATATACCATCGCCGGCAGCGCTATTGCACGGCCTTAAAACTTTTTTTCGATGACGGTGAGGGTCTCAGGCTCCACGAAGTCGACGATCTTTGGGTCGCCGACCTTGATGACGCGGGCCTGGTGCTTGTTGAGTTCGTAGTTGAATACGATTCCGGTTACCATCCAGTTACCTTCAGCGTTGTCGCGGGTGACGAAATCTCCAGACGCTGCTCGCTTCTTCTTCTTTTCCATGTATTCCTTTACCGATTGTTATTTTATAACTTTTACCAGAAACTTTACACTTAACCTAAAACTTTTTTTGCTCATCGATATATTGTTATACCATGACAAAACGAAACAAAGAAACAGCTAAACTAAAAGCTGACATCACGTTCTTCAGCTTCCTATCTCAAATGGCTTCCATCGCGGAAACCAAACAAACGAAGAAAGACATCGATAACACCAACAGGCTCCTCAAGGCCATCAGATACCTCTTAGGAATCGAAAGATAATCGGTGGGCCATCCCCGTCCTGCCCGGGGGACCTCCACTTTATCAGAGTGGCTATCTAACTAACTGATATAATGGCCCTTTGAGCCACCTGCCGGAATTGCACCAGCGACCGGGACTTTACAAGGGTCCTGCTCTGCTAACTGAGCTAAGGTGGCGTGAACTTGTTGTCAAACGCTAAATAGGACGTTGAACTCGTCTTCGTACGACTTTGATACCTTTCCCATGAAATCAACGGATTCGATCGTATCCATCATAACAACCTCATTGTTCATGATCAACTTGATCCTGCCGCGGGATGACACATAAGCATAAAAGTCACCCTTACGGAAGGACAGATTCCACATCTCTGCACGATCAGCTAGCGATACAACGTTTGCCATAATCCTATACTACCACATGTTATTCTAACTTTGCACTGGCGACCCCGCAGAGACTTGAACTCTGATTTCGAATCGAACTTAAGAAACGATGGTGACCCCGGCGGAATTCGAATCCGCGTAGCAGGGATGAAAACCCTGAGTCCTGACCACTAGACGACGGGGCCAAAAGAAAAACTAGTTGGGGTGCATGGATTCGAACCACGATAGGAGCATTCAAAGTGCTCAGTCCTGCCTTTAGACGACACCCCAGAAATCTATTCGTACAATTTTATGAAATCTTTTCCGTATTTTTTTTCAACATATTCTAAAATTGGCTTTATTTCAACCAATGTTAAAACTTGTAGTTTGCAAGGAAAACTTTCTTTTTTTCTTTCAAACTCTGGACTTAGATAACCTTTGATTTCAACATAACTTCCATCTGGTAATTGAAAATCTGGATAATACTTTTTGTTTTTACCCTTAAACTCGTATAGGAACCCTTCCTTGTTTCTAATAAAAGGTTGTTCATGCTCTAAAGAGTAGATTACCCAAGCAAGTTCCCAACTGCTATCACACCAATAGCCCCTATACCATCCAAACTTTCCTCTACCACCGCGCTTAGTAGGTCCTCCAAGACCTATTCGCTTTGCCGTTTCTGAAGATTTTCTTCTTTTCTCTAAACTCTGATTTGCGGCAAGCCTAGCTTCAGAGGGTCCAGAAACTTTCTGTTTCATTTCATCTGCACGTGACCCATAAATTTCTTCATAAGTCTTACCCTTGCGCCACGCTCTTCCAGGTCCCTTTTTTCTTTTTAAAACACCGCCGCCAAGACCATCACATATTTCTACATGTCTTTCTCTTCTTGAATGAATATGCTTATTGCATATGGGGCACGTCCAAGCAGCGCTCTTTTTCTTTCTATCTAATCTTGTTCCAGATCCTGTACAATATTTCTTATGATTTCCGTATCCTGCCCGACTTTTAAAAGTTTTTCCACATAAACATTCCATGCATATAAATATGGAACATTTTTAGATTGTGTAACTTAAATCACTCAAATACGCGCGCAGAAGGGAGAGGATTCGAACCTCCGGTACCTTTTACAGTACAAACGCGTTCCAGACGTTCCGTTTAAACCACTCACGCACCCTTCTAAAATGTCTCTAGTTAGAGACGGAGCGGGTTGACGGGTTTGAACCGACGACCTGAAGTTTGGAAAACTTCTGCTCTACCAACTGAGCTAAACCCGCAAAGTTTTTATTATCAACTTTTTTATTATATTATCAAAGAGCAAAATGTATTCAGCTTTGCCTCCCGGGAGGGATTCGAACCCCCGTTGATCCAGCTACGGTGCTCAGGCTTAGAAGACCCGTCCGATACCGGGAGAAAGTTTGTTTGTGGCCACCGCGGGATTCGAACCCACCCTGAATCGATTTTAAGTCGACTTCCTCTGCCGCTGGGATACGTGGCCGTTGGTTGCCGGAGATATCAGCCTCTCCGGCGGGGCTCCAAGTTCACTCTATTGGGTAACCGCGGCCGCGAAGCTTGATCTCGCGGACTTGTGCGAAGTATGAGGACGTGCCGTCTGGTCGCCGAGCGTTGATGTTGCTGGCGCATGACTGTGCCTTCTCACGAGTGTAGAAGACGTGAGCCTCCTCGATTGTATCCCAGATGCCTCGAGCTCGGCCTGTATAAGTACGAGCGTTGAGAAATCGCCGGCTGTTCTCGTCGCGGACGATAAATGCCGTATAGAGCTTACCTAGTGTTCGTTTTGTGTTTGCCATAGTTGTATCTTATATCTTAAGGTTGTCGTTTTACATTGCTCAGTTAACTTTTAGAACTGCAGTGACAGTTGATTGGCACACGTTGCATCCGCACGTGCGAGACCCTGAATAGACGACGCCGTCTGATCCGAAGTTGTAGACCGGTCCGTGGTGGTCTACTCCATTGATTCGTCGAAGACCTGTCCATGATCGGAACAGGTCTTCTGTCACCTCAATCCAGGTTTCGTTTTCTCCTAGGCTGACTTGTAAGATCTTTTGACCGATCGAATCGTCAAAGACTCGTTTGGGTGAGATGATCTTAAGCTTTTCCATTGGTGATGATTCTTGTTCCATGTTTTACTCAAAGATTGGTTTCAGCGCATTTGGGTCTGGAATGAGGTACTTGCCTCCGCCAAAGAAGATTGAGATGTACGGTCTTTTGATGATCTTGCTTTTTGTGCCGACGCAATCGACATATGTTCTACCCAGGTAGATGACAGGATGATTGATCGGGACGTGGATTTCAGTCGTGTTAATGAACAGATCGTTTGAGTCGACTGAGTTCAACAGAGGGTATGGAAACCCATTTGATGTGTAGTATGACGGATTGCTGTAACAGATGAGATGTGTGTTGGCAACGCAGATTTGACCGATGAATGAGTTGTTCCACGCTTGTTTGAGATTCTCATCAATGATTTCAGGTTCAGAGACATAAGGTGGCAAGCGGGGGCGTTTTGCGATCTCTGGCTTTTGACCAGCATTCCAGGTTATCTTTTTCCTGTGCCTCATTGCCTATGTTTATATTTTAACACATCCTTGCGAAACTTTACACAGGTTGTTTCTTTTTAAGTCTCTTCATGGCAATGTAGGCATCCATGATGTTCTTTCGCATGTCGGGCGAGGCATTGCCCCACTGCCACAGAACTGATTCTTCTGCTGCCTTCAACTTGGTCTCAAGTTCTGATGCGATGCTCTCTAGCTTCTCTTCAACAAGAGGAGAATCATCTGGGATCTCTATGTTTAGCTCTGCAGCGATGCGTAGTATCTCATCGACGTGACCTTCATCTGCTGCCTTGTTGGCTGCGAGGTAGAGTTCTGTCTTTTCAGGATCATTCTTTGTTCGATCTGGATGGGTCATCAAGGCAATTGTCTTCCAGAGTTTCTTTATGTCTTCAGGAAGTTCTTTTACCTGTTTCGATTCTACGATGCTCTCTAAGGGTTGTTCACCTTGGATTTGAATCGTCGGTTGAGGCTGCTGTTGCTGTTCAGGTTCTGCGAGCGCAGATCCGTCTGTAATGTTCATGAGTTCTTTCATGAACTCATCTTCATACTCTTTCAGCACGTCATCATGGTATTCGATCTCTAGCCTGAGGTGTTCGACCTTATGAGTTAGACTTCGAAGCTTCTTTTTCTTCTTGCTTCGGCTGCTCATGATCATATCTAGGCATCACAAGCATTCTTTAAAATTAATCCGATTGTATCTTCATCTTTTTTTTGAAAATTAATCTGGGCCATCGTCTTGGAACTTGGGATCACCAAGGGCCCACCGAATATACGACTTCAACATCGAAGCTTTCACGTCTGAGAATCGGGCGTCGTCAATGTTAATCCCAAGCTTCGTTGCCAGCTTGCGGCCTCGATGCCATGCTTCAAATTCTTCTTCCAAAACGGTGCAACGATGAATGAACTTTCGTTTCACGTTTGGATCCTCTGTGGGATATCCGTGGCGGAATCGAATTTCTGTAGTTTCAGACTTATTATCAATGAGCAAATGTCCACACTCATGAAGGAGGATGAACAATTGCTTTTCTGCAGTTTGGGTAGAATTGACGTAGATCGTTCTGCTCTGCCCTATGTATATCCCTCCGCAACGTCTGTTCGTAAAGTCGACGTTAATTCGTTTTAGATTGCACCAGGCAATCAGTTCATTCAACCCGTTGATCGCGGCGATCTCATCTGACAGAATCTTTGCCTCCGACAAACGTTCTGCCGGAGGCAATCCCTTAACTCGACGAGAATAACGAGACCAGGCTTTGTCCTCCCACTTTCGCGGTTCGAACTCGGCCATGGCCTTACCTCACTTCGACTTCTTCTTCACGACCTTCGCAGGTGCCGTCGCCTTGTCGATGTCATCCTTCGGCACGCTCAAGGCCTCGAGAATCGATCCAACGCACCACTTGTGGATGCTCTTGGTCAACTCCAACTTCTCGACACCTGACGCCGTAAACTTCGACCATGCGGCCACCCGTAGCTCAGCCGGAAGCGCTTCCATGAAGTCCTTCAGGTTCTTACCCTGAACGTCATTCACAGTGGTCACGTTCTTGATGATGTGATCAGCCAGCTTCTCGATGGCGACGTTGAGCTTCTCCTGGCCAAGACGAGCGATCTTCGGCTTGACCTTCTGGTACTCGTTGAGGATCTCCTCACCAGTAACCTGAGCATCGATCATCTTCACGTAATCATGAAAGGCGATGGTTGCCTCTGTGCCGACGTAGCCGAGACAGAGTGGATAGAAAAGTGAACTATCTGGCTGCTCTGCCACTCTAGCAAGGGTCAAAGCATTGCTGAGACGTTCCCAACTGCGACGTGAAGGGCTTACCGCACCTGGCTCACCACTCTTCGGAGGATCGAGCCACTTGTCGTTGCCGGCGATGAAAGTGACAACGTTCTCATGGATTGCACCGGACTCCTTGGCCCAGGTGAGCCAGTCCTGTGTGTCTGGCATCAGGTCGACGGTCCAGAAACGATCGAGGAGGGCCGGGTCCATCTCGTTGACGGTGTAGGACCCACCGGTGTTGATGGCCGCGAAGACGCGGGTCTCGGGGTGGAGCTTCCAGCCGTTGAGCTCACGATCGAGGACGACCTGGAATGCCGCCTGCATGACCTCGGGGGTCGCACGGTTGAGCTCGTCGAGGAAGAGGCACATAGCTCGCTTACAGGCAGTCTTGTACCAATCCGGCGGATTGAACCGCGTTACCTCGCCGTCCGTAGACGGAAGGCCGATCATGTCACCCTCGCTCATTTGACTGAGCCGCCGATCGATCACCTCAAGGCCGAAGTGCTTCGCCACTTGACGGACAACCTGAGACTTTCCGATACCGTGAGCGCCCCTGAGGAGCACCGAGGTGGTTCCGGGGAGAACAGGGGCAACCTTGAGAAATGTACGGACTTGCATCGTGGTCATGGTGTGTTTCCTTCGACTTTCTTATCTTACCCTATTAATCGATCACTTTGCACAGGATTCGGCGACATGTCCGCCAGGATCCCAACCCAGGCCATCCTGGGCCATCTTCATGGCAGCGTAGGCTGCCAGCAGCTCAGCGAGGACGTCTGGCTCAGGCTTGTAAAGCCCGATGATTTCGTGGATGATCGCCATGGTGCCGTGCAAGCGGTTGTAGGCGGAGATACGCTGGTCGTGGGTCACAGGATGTTTCCTTTGCTGATGGTGATCTGGAGGGTCTTGTAGGCCTGCCGCCAGTTCCGCTCCTGGGTGGTGGCGATCACCTGGCCATCGACGATGAGGTGGGCGGTGTACGGATTCTTCCTACCACCGGGGCCCCGGGCCTTGCGATACCCGCTGACCTCAACCTTGCGGCCGGGGAACATGGGTTCGACCAACTGCTGAATCTGCTTCTGCGGAGAAGTGATCTTCATGGTTCTATCATACCTCGTTTGGGTCAGACTTTGCACTGAAGATTGAGAAATCCTCCCGCTGCCCTGGAGAGGATTTCTCGACTGTCAGATGATGGATCTATCAGCCATCTGTACCGGTGGACGCCAAGGATGACGCGACCAGCTCGACGTCTGAGGTGAAGCAGTAAACCTCTCGCTTTACGCCTGGGACTGAGACATAGCACCGGATTCGCTGAGCCTTGCTGACGGTGCCGGTCATCCCAATGAACTTTGGATCCCCACCGATGATCCGGACCCGTGACCCGACCTCGACCTTCTGGCTCAAGGCACGCTCCGTGGCCTTGACTCGGTTGAAGTGCTGCAGGTGAAGGGCCAACGCAGTCAACTGTCCTGAGCTGAAGTTTGTGGTCGCCTCGTTGAACAAAAGCTGGGTCTGGTCATTCAGCTCTGGAAGCTTGCTTGCCGCACGGTCGATCTTCTTCATGTGCGCAGGACCCTTGGGCTGTTGGGCCTTGGCAGCCTTGCGGGCCTCACGATCAGCCTTCAGTTGGGCTTGCTTCTGTGCCCTCACCGCCAGCTTCGCAGCCTTCTCCTCGTCCGTTGCCTTCTTCCGCGCCTCCGTAGGTGCGTCCGGAACTTCCGCAGACGTCTGAGGAAGCAACTCCTTGGCTGCCTTCCGCGCCTTCGCAGCCGCCAGTGCCTTGTCGATTGCAGAGAACTTCGTGTCGAGTGTCTGAGTCGTATCCATATTGTTGTTCCTTTTCCTTTTTCGTTGTGTTGCGATCAATGTCGCGTTGATATTCTGATTCTACTATGCTTTGTTCGAACTTTACACTATCGTTTTTTCTTTTTTGTTCTTTTTCGATCTCTTTGTTCTGTGCGTACAGAAAAGCGCTAAACGTCAAAAACGTGACCTGGACACCTATGACAACAGGAAGGACGTTTTCGCCAACGTAATCATCAAACTTGTTGATCCGACGTACGATGTCGTTTCTGTTCACAGGACCTTCGTAAACTCTGTCTTCTTCTCGAAGGTGATCCACTCATCCTCATGAAAGTACATGTCCGGAACTCCCTTGAAGATCGAAGCTGGAACCCAGCCTGAGATCCCAGGGACTTGAACTTCTCCAGTGTAGCGAGGGCCTTTTGCTTCAGGCTCAGGAACTGCAGGATGTCGGGCATCGAATTCATCCTGCGACAACGTTTTGAATTTGATCCTCATGGTCATGAAGCCTATTATACCATGTTTCAACAAAAGATAATTACGAAAGTCGCCATGATGAGTGTCAAGACGACGATCACTTTCTGCGTTTCTTGGCTCATGGTCAGCCCATCACCTGGGCCATGAAGTCCTTGAGGGTGTCCTTGCCGTACGCAGTTCGGACCATCATCCGAAGGTACTCCTTGTGGACCTCCAACTTCGCGATGTTGATCTCCATGTCCCGGAGGGTCGAGTAACCCAAGGGGGACCAACCCTCGCCCCGGGTCTCCACCTCGGTGGCGTACGCCTCGAACTTCTGCGCCATGCGGCGAGAATCATCGACGATCCTGTCCGTCAGGTTGTCCACCGTCATCGCCGCCGTGAGCAGCTCGACGTGGGTCGGAGTCCACTCCTTCGGGTGGTTGGGGATGAGGGTCATCAGGGCCGTCTCGTACTTGCCGGTGTTCTTCATGGTTCTAGTATACCCTTTCTTCAGCGAACTTTGCACCGTGAGTGAGAACTACTCTTCAGGCCCAGACCGCCATCTCGGCCCAGATCGGGTCGCCGGTGTCCTGGATGGCTGTGTGGACATCCTCACGGATGTCCTTGAGAGTGGCCAGTTCCCACAGCGCGGAGGCGACGGTGGCGCAAAGGTCGTAGGGAATCTTGCCTTCGGCCGCAAGGTCGGTCACCTGGGTGATTGCATCGGCGATGATCTTGGCTTCCATGGTTCTACTATACCCTTTCTACTGCGAACTTTGCACCGTGTTCAGTAAGAACGTGCGGTAGTGAAGCGGTCCATGTACGGGCTGTCGACCGCGTGGGAAGAGATCCGGCCGTTGCACCACAGGACCTTTAGCTTGGTCGGGCGGGGCATGTCGATGACGAGGCCGTAGGGTGGGTCGCCGCCAAGGTCCATGGCGTGGCTGGGTTTGACGGTGATGAACTTACCGGTTGCGATGTTCCGTTCCATGGTTCTAATCTACCATGTTCACCACCGACTTTGCACCGGAAAACTTTTTTTCTTTTTTTTCTCCCGCGGTGCAAAGTTCGTCAACGAAATGTTATAGTAGAACCATGGCAATCATCAACGTCCCCACCGGTTACAGCTCCAGTGACTTCCCGACCTACGCGGCCCTTGAGACCCACATGTTGGTCACCATCCTCTCCGGCCTGAAGGTGAAGTTGGGCCGGATCACCAAGGAAGACCTGGACGGCGAGGGTGACCAGTGGATCGCCCGAATGGCGGTGAGCAAGAAGGACCTCAAGGAGATCCTGACCCGAATCAACATCGACCATGGTGCCGCCGAGGCGGTCGACCCGGAAGTCCTCGAGGAGGTCTGGCAAGGCTGCCGGGACTGACATGACCCCCTCCCGCCGGGGAGATTACTCATCAAACCGGCGGGACCAGTTTTTGCAACTCGTTGCACAGATCGGTGCAATGTCGACCCCGACCATGATAGGATGAACCATGATGGACAATGAAGACATCGTTCCGATGGACAACGGAGAGGTGGATGAGATCACTCGTGCCGCACGGCTTGAGGCCTCGAAGGCCGCAGCAAAGCCCCTCATCGATCACCTGGCAGCTGCCGTTGGGTCTGATGAACTAGGCAACCTCGTCTTCCTCGGCAAGACCGGAGACAAGGTGATCATCGAACGAATCGCGACGGTGCTGTCACACAGACCGTGGCTCGACACGAAGACCTACATCGTCGAATCAGTCGATGGTGTGACCGGTGACATGAGACTGTTCGATCCAGAGATGTGCCAAGAGGCTATGTCCAACTTCATCACCGGCACGAAACGAGGCTACCGGTTCAAGCTGCCCAGCTCGAAGGGTATGTCGATCGGTAAGCGGAAGCGCGGCCGGCCGAAGAAGAACCCGACGGATGCACCGGAACTGGCGAAGCCTGTCGTCCTGGATGCCGCTGGACAACCTGCAAAGAAAAAGCGAGGTCGTCCGCCTGGTTCGAAGAACCGAGAGCGAGACGTCATCCGTGCAGAGAAAGCCGCGAAGGTCCAGAAGAAACGGCGGTCGAAGTGAAAGACCTCGGCCTCACCTACGAGGATCTACGGTCGGCAGCAGGCATGCTTCTGAAGTATGCTCAGGCCGTAGAGGCAAAGCTCTACATCGACATGAAGGTCGAGGATGCCCACAAGACCATCGATGAAGCAGAACGACTGGCGGACCTGTTAGAAGATGCGGCCGACAAGCTCGACACGGTATCACCGGTGGATCTCGGATGAAAACTAGAAAGTTGCACCTCATCGCACGTCTCGGTTGGTCTGCATGCCTCGTCTCCACGTTCGTGGTGAGTGGGTGGTCCAAAGAGCGATCGTTCATTGGATTCATCATCGTCATCGCATCGTGGGTCGGGACGCGGATCATCGCCGAGGCCTTCAGAGCTGCGATCGAACTATCACGGCCCAACCTTCCTCCTGGCCCATCCGGGCGAGACGAAGAAAACTGGTAGACAACATTTGCAACTCGTTGCATCCGTCGGTGCAATGTACACCCAACCTGTGGTAAGATCTTAATATGTTCAGCCATTGCGAGACCGATTACAACCTCGATCGCCACCTGATCTCATTCCTCCAGGACGCTCCGTTCTTTGCAGAGATGTCCCGGTACATCCGGAAGACTCCGACGACCGACCTGCCGACCGCAGGCGTCGCATTCGATCCGGAGTACGACGATGTGACCCTGTACTGGAACCCGGACTTCTTCCGCAGCCTCTCGGATGCAGAGGTCCGTGGCGTCCTTCTCCACGAGTTCTACCACCTCATCTTCCAGCACCTGACCCACCGGCGGAAGACCCCGGCCAAGATGTGGAACATCGCCACCGACCTCGCGATCAACTCGATCATCGTCACCGGCGATTCCAAGGCATATGCCCTTCCGGAAGGCGGCCTCGTCCCAGGTAAGTTTCCTGCCCCACCCGGTGAGCGCAAGCTCACCAAGGAAGAGAAGGATGCGATGCCCCTGGCCCAGCTCATCGAGTCGTTCCCTCATGCCATGGCCTCCGAGTGGTACTTCACCCGTCTCAAGGAGAAGGCAGACCAGGTCCGACAGCAGATGCAGGACTCCTGCCCCGTCCACGGCAAGGGAAGCGGATCACCTCAGCAGGGTGGATCACCGGGACAGGACGGCCCCCAAAATGACGGAGAGAATTCCGAAGGTGGTACCAAGGCCGACAAAAAGAAGAATGACGGGGGTGACGCCTCAGGTCACGGTGATGGCGGTCATGACCACAGCGACACCGGACAACAGTGCACGTGCGGCGACGGATGGCTGGATTCGTTGGACGACCACTCCGGCTGGGATCAGATCCCCGAGGAGATGAGGGAGGCCGTCGCAGGACGAGTCTCATCCATCGTTGAGAAGGCCGTCCGCAAGGCCGACGGGCAGGCGAACGGATGGGGCAACATCCCCGGTCACCTCCGCGAGGAGATCCGCAAGTCGGTCAGCCGAGTCGTCGACTGGAGGAACGTCCTCCGTCAGTTCATCGGATCGCTGGAACGAGGCAACTCCACCACGTCGATGAAGCGCATCAACCGACGCTACCCGTACATCCACCCGGGGAAGAAGCGCGGCTACACTGCGAAGCTCCTCGTCGCGGTGGACCAGTCAGGTTCCGTCTCAGACGAGATGCTGTCCCTCTTCTTCGGCGAGCTGGCATCCCTGACGAAGCGAGTCTCTGTCACGGTCCTGCCCTTCGACTACACGGTCGCCGAGGCGGACATGGTCGAGTGGAAGCGAGGCACGAATCCCGACATCAAGCGAGTCCGAGGAGGCGGCACCGACTTCGAGGCACCGACCAAGTTCGCGAACGACCCGAAGAACCGAGGCCGCTGGGACGGACTCCTCATCCTGACGGACGGCGAGTGTTCGAAGCCCAGCCCGTCACGATTGAAGCGAGGCTGGGTCCTCGGTCAGGGATGCCGGCTTCACTTCCCGACGGATGAGATCACCATCTCGGTCGATCCTGCGCCGCAGAAGTCCGGTGCATGGCACTGATCGGTCAACCTTTGCAACTCGTTGCACCCCCCCCGAGAGACAGAGATCTCCCGCGCGTGATACGCGATTCGCACGTGCGTTAACGCGCGAAGGACGAGCATCCTCGCGGTGACAGGTGTATAATGGATCGATGCCTCGACGCCATCGCCACATGCCTGGAGACCTGATCACCTACAAGGACAAGCCAGGCGTGGTGCTGAGAGTGACTCATCATCCTGGATGGATGGACCGGATAGAGATGCTGCTTCACGATGGATCGGTCGACTGGACCTGGGCAGACGACGTGCAGCTGCTGACTCACCGTCGATAGCCCACGCGGCAGACAGAAAACCACACCCATGCCCACCACCGACACCGTCATCTCAATCATCTCCAGCACGCTTCTCATCGGAGGAGTCATCGCAGGGTCGTCGATGACGTGTTACTCGACCTGGTTGACCCTACGGAGGAGGACAGGATCGTTGGGACACGTCTGTGGATGGGGAGTCACCTTCACGGCCGTGTGGCCGGGGATGAGCCTCCTCTCTGCCACGCTGGGGATCTGGTACAGGATCCTGCCTCCATCGACGTGGTCCATCGCAGGGGCAGGGATGGCGTGCATCATACCATCGGCGCTGCTGACGACGGTGACCCTCGGCGACGTGGGCTCGCGCTCATCTCCACTAGCACGAAAAGCAGACCGAACCGATCCTCCTCCTCCACCTGCCACCGTGCCACCTCCGAGGGCCCCGAGCCGTCGAGCAGAGTGGAGGTGAGGATATCCTTACAACTCGTTGCACCCGGGGGACGGCAGCAAAAAAAGTGAGCGGCACTGCACATTTTGCCAATTAAATTGTTGGGTGGTGAATATTTAAACTTCGGTACAGAGCAAAATCTATCATGTCTTTCCTGCCCCCTGGCTCCACCCCAGGGGGTTTTTTTTGCCCTGCTGCCCTCCCAATACCGCCCGTTCTCATATAACCTTGTCCACCTGTCCCATGCCACCAGAGGACAAAGTGCCCTCCTGAGCGCCTCGACCACCGCCCCTGAGAGCTGGTGAGGGGTAGGCCTGTACCTTTGAGATTGCGGTGGTGGAGAGTGGACAGAAGTGGTATGAAGTGGTACGAATCGCTGCCACCAGAGTCAAGGTGCTCTTCGTTCATCCTAGTTATTTCCACATGGCACCGTTGGGCGGGTTTCTAGGCAGGTTGATCGTCATTGACTGGATTGCCGGTCATGTCCGGGGCCTGTACGCTCGACCGATCCATGGAGGCACTGCTGATTCTTCTTCTGGTGATGATGGTGGTGATGTTGGATCCCGCTTCACAGATGATGACATGGTGAGGCTGAGGGCTGCAGCGGGGTCTTGTGATCCTATTGAGTTTGCCCGTCTATACCGGTTGCGATACCCCGGGGAATCCGAGTCACGGATCCGTGATGAGTATGAGTGGTGGCTTGAGAAGGGTTGAGTCTTTTTAGGGATTGTCCCCGCCCGGGGAGGTGGTGTATGTTGATGATGTGAAGAACCTGATTCAGATCATCCTGTGCATCGTTCTCTTCGGATCATCCGCCTTCTGTCGCAAGATGTCCGTCGATCGGATCCATCCCTACCAGCTGCAGATTGTTGCAGGGATCGTCTATGCCCTTGTAGTTCCCATCTGGCTCTATCTGCTTCATGCTTCATGTGTGTCATCCGGTTATGATCGAGCCGGTGTCATCTGGGGCATCGGCTGCATTCTGGCCAACGTGATCGGTGTCATCATCTTCGGCGGGTTGTTGAGGTCCAGCTCGGATCCTGGGATGTTGGCCACCCTCATTGCGATGAATCCGCTCGTGACGTTGGGATTGACCGTCGCATTCCTCGGTGAGGAACTGACCCTGAAGAAGGTTCTGTCCGTGTTCCTCATGTTGTGCGGATTCGTCATGTTCAATCTGTGATGATTTGTCGCCCCGCCGAAGATACGTATGATCCATGGGGATCGGTGGCTTGAGGAGCTGGACGAGCTGGCGGACCTTCATCGTTGGATTCGTCATCGGATATGTCTTTGCATGGTCCGTTCATCGATCGTCCTATGTCTGGAGCTTGAGCCATGGATGGATCGAGGAGACCGTGCCGATTCTCACACCATCATGGGGTCGACCTTGATCGGTTTTTTGCTGTCATAACCCGCTCGTAGAGTATAGTTATTCCCCATGAAGATACGATTGAGCGAACTACGAAGGTTGATCCGGGAGAGCATCATCATTGAGGCTTCGAAGGACGGTTCTGTTAAGAAAGCACCAACGAAGACACCAACGAAAGCTTCTACGAAAGCCTCCAAGAAAGCCCCTACGAAGACACCAGCAAAGAAGACTATCACCAAGAAGCCACCCACACTTCCTGGACCCGCTTTGGCAGTTGAAGACCAGGGCGATTTCCGCCTCTTCGTGCTGTACGATCCCACCAAGATGCTAAGGTTGTATAGCACCATTGACGACGAGAACCCGGACTCGCTCGCCGACTCGCTCTACGGCGTAATCATGGTCGGCAAGACTAAAAGGCACAAGGACAAGTCGGGTGCTAAAATGGTTCGTTATGTACACGCGCAATCGGGCTACGGGCCCAAGATGTACGACATCGCCATGGCGGAGATGGAAGGCATATACGGAGATCGCGACCAGTTCACACCTGAAGCGGAAAACATATGGCGCTTCTACAAAGGTACGACCGAGACGGGCGAGCCGAAGCGACCGGACGTTGTTAACGAACCTCTCAGCGGTAAGAACATCATGAATATTGATATAGATAGGGAAGAAAATCCGAATCACCACCTTAATCGGGCTTACTTCTTAAAAGACGGCCCACGGCAAAGCTTGTACGATATTGAAAGCTGGAAAGCGAACCACGAAAAATTCTTGCGTGAAAAATCGATCCAAGCGAAGAAGAACGGTAAAAAAGACTGGGAATTTTCTTTCGCCGACCTCACGGATCCCTTCTCGCGGAGCCGATAGTTATTCCCCATGAAGATACGATTGAGCGAGCTACGAGCCATCATCAGGCACATCCTTGCCGAGCGTGTTACGAAGATTGAGGATGAAGGCCATGAACCCTCATCAGAGATGTACCAGATGAACCACCAGGGTGACGGCGATCGTTATGACCAGATGGGTCACCTGATGGACTCTGAGGATGAATCCGTCGAGATCGACACGATGAGGTTGCCCAAGGGCCCGACGACAAGATCTCGTCGCTGATGCCTAGTTATGGTGTGATGCAGATCGGTGACCTCGTCATACCGGTGGACCAACGTGAGCTGTTGTTCTCCACCCCGGACAAGGTCGAATTTGAAGACGATCCGATAGAGATGGTGTGGTATGACGTGGTGGGCATCGTCCTTGAGATCATTGCATATGATCCTCCCCGCGAGTACACACGAGTCAAGGTGATGGTCGATGACACAACGGGGTGGACGTCTTCTGATTGTCTTCGTGTCGTGTCATCACCGCGAGCCAGGAGATCGAATGCCGGTACACGTCGGGGCGATGTGTATAAGATGAAGGTATGAGGCGACGATCTTTCAACGTCGGCGAGCTCGTCGGGGTGCAACCTGGATACGACACGGGCATCTGGCTCAGGAGACTGGAGTCTGACATGGATGTGATACAGGACGGTAGGGTCCTTCCCGATGAGACGATCGTCGTCCTAGAGGTCAGAGGAGAAGCCGTTCGTGTTGCATCGACGAGAGGCCTCGTCGGATGGACGTGGATGAACAGATTGAAGAAGTTCGACTGAGTTTTTATGCGGTGCAATGTTCGATCATAGGGTGATATGATGGACCTAAGAGGATATGTCAAGAGTCATTGGAATCCTACCCGGTAGCTTCAAGCCGTATCACGCCGGACATGATGCTCTCGTTAGAATTGCTTCTGATCAGAACGACGTCGTTCATCTTCTCGTCTCAACGTCAGATCGTGGTCTTGCTCCTGGTGGAGTGATGGTTCGAATCTGGTACGAATACATTTTGTCCACCCTGCCGAGCAACGTCATCCTGCAATTAGGCGAAGGATCTCCTGTGAGAAAGACCTTTGACATTCTCTCGGCAGCAGACTCATCAGGGTCTGACGACATGTTTCGGATCTACTCAGACTCAAGAGACATCGCGAAGTACACACAAGAAAAGTTACGAAAGTCCGCTCCTCGCATCGCGCGCTCCGGTCGGGTGGAGTTGTGTGGAATCTCAAGGTCTGACACGATCATGGTCAGTGGAACCCAGATGAGGCTTTACCTTGAGGCAGACGATCATGTGACGTTCGTCAAGAACCTGCCTACATCGCTACGCCCTCAAGGAAGAGAGATCTTCGATTTATTGAAGGGTCGTAAGGTCCTCAGATCGAACTGCACCATTTGAGAAGGGATGGATCGATTGAATTGGCCATGGCGACTTGTGCGACTGTCGCTGCATCAGGACACCTGTAACGACCGTAGTCAGCGGTCGGTGCCATCAACGTTCCTTCCATGTGTCGAGCTCCCAGGACGTGACCGATCTCATGCAGAGTCACCCCTAGAGGATCAAGCTCATATCTGTTCTTATAGAGCTTGATGACCCGACCAAACAACGTCGTTGATGCTAGGGCCATGGGCGCAGCGTCGCGATCGGCTTGCGTTTCAACTATGACATAGTCGCACGTGTCATTCATCCCGACGACGGGAATGAGATGTTTCCAGCTACCGATCGCTTCATCCCACATCTTGACTGCATTGATGACCTGAGGCAATGTCTGGGTGTTGACATCGATGCACA
>Ga0194132_10005538_pt1 | contig 20339 bp, 17 predicted proteins | sample TA2KigOf80mmetaG_FD_148612 | JGI IMG/M metagenome (GOLD analysis project Ga0194132, IMG submission 148612) | Freshwater microbial communities from Lake Tanganyika, Tanzania - TA2015054 Kigoma Offshore 80m | ecosystem: Environmental > Aquatic > Freshwater > Lake | place: Tanzania: Lake... | reverse complement strand
GTCGGCCGCTGCGTCGCCCTTCTTGCAACGCCTGCTCGCCCCCCAGCCGGTAGCGGGCGATCCAGCTGAACAGCGTTCGGAGGGGAACCTTCATCACGCGCGCCACCGTCGAAGCCGATTCGCCGTTGCGCACCGCCTCGACGGCCGTCCGGCGTTTCTCATAACGCAGTTGGGATCGTACACTGACCAGGTCCTTCTGAGTAGGAGTCTTCTTAGTTCGTCGCATGCCCCGTACTATACTCGATTCGATTAGATTAAGCAAGTACTTTTGCAACGATTGATAACAAAGTAATACAAGCCGCCTCTACAAGGGACCAGGTGTCGCGGCGGCTCTGCGAGCCGCCTGAGGCTCGCAGAGGGTCCTGCGGAGGTGGCCTTCCTTCGAGTCAAAGCGGCACACGGCGAAGCCGCAAGGCATTGGCAATCACGGTTGTGGAACTGAAGGTCATGGCGGCCGCAGCAATCATCGGGCTCAAGAGCAGGCCAAGATAGGGGTAGAGTATCCCGGCAGCAACCGGCACTCCAAGCAGGTTGTAAACGAATGCGAAGAAAAGATTCTGGCGGATGTTACGCATCGTCTTTTGGCTCAGTGCACGCGCCCGCACGATGCCATTCAAATCGCCTTTCACAAGCGTGATGCCAGCACTCTCCATTGCAACATCGGTGCCGGTACCCATCGCGATGCCTACATCGGCCTGGGCCAGTGCCGGAGCATCGTTGATGCCGTCGCCCGCCATGGCGACGACGCGGCCTTCCCGTTGAAGCCGCTCGATAACCGAGTGCTTCTGGTCCGGCAGAACTTCTGCTTCGACCGTGTCGATTCCCAGTTCTCGCGCCACCACCTCGGCCGTCGTTCGAATGTCTCCGGTTAACATGGCAATGCCAAGCTTCTGCCGCTGGAGTGCCCGAACTGCTTCGTATGCGGAAGGCTTCACTGGGTCCGCTGTGGCGATCGAACCGGCAGGCTGGCCGTCCACTGCCAGATACATAAGGGTTTCGCTGCCGTGAGGGGCAATGGTGCCCTCGAAGAGCGGACGGAGGTCAACGCTGAGGGCGCGGAACAGTTGCCGGTTTCCCAGCACCACTTGCTTGTGGGCTACCTCGCCCGCGATTCCCTTGCCGGCAATCGCGGAAAACGACCGCACCGGCAACGAGGATAGGTGCCTCTCCTCAGCAGCTGCGATTACCGCCATTGCTAGAGGATGCTCGCTGCTGCGCTCCAGGCTGGCGGCAAGTTGCAGCACCTCGTTCTCGGTGTATCCAGGAAGAGCATTGACGGATCGGACCTTGGGTTTGCCCAGCGTCAACGTTCCCGTCTTGTCCACAACCAGCGTGTCGACTTTCTCCAGTCTCTCGAGGGCCTCAGCATCCTTGATCAACACACCTGTCATGGCGCCCCGGCCCGTGGCGACCATGATCGACATCGGCGTCGCAAGCCCCAAGGCACAGGGACAGGCGATGATCAGAACGGCCACTGCGTTGACAACAGCGTGTGCAAATCGTGGCTCCGGGCCGGCTAAGCTCCAAGCAGCAAACGTCGCAGCGGCGACCAGCAACACGGCAGGCACGAAAAAAGCGGAGACTCTGTCTGCCAGCCGCTGGATGGGAGCTCGGCTGCGCTGTGCTTCGGCCACCCTGCGAACAATCTGGGCCAAGAGCGTGTCTTTGCCGACCCGTTTGGCGACCATCACGAGGCCGCCAGTGCCGTTTAGTGTGCCTCCGGTTAGTGGCTGGCCACGCAATTTTTCCACTGGTATCGGCTCGCCCGTAATCATCGATTCATCGACCGAGCTGGCTCCCTCGGTCACTTCTCCATCGACTGGAATTCTCTCGCCCGGCCGAACGCGCAGCCGATCCCCGGGCTGGACCTGCTCAATCGGAATGTCTTCCTCAAGTCCGTTTGGCCGCAGAATGCGGGCAGTCTTGGGCGCCAGGCCCAAGAGCGTCTTGATGGCACTGCTCGTCTGGGCACGGGCGCGGAGCTCAAGAATCTGGCCGAGCAACACCAGGGTCACAATGACTGCGGCTGCTTCGAAATAGAGGGCGACCTCGCCGTTATGGCCGCGAAAAGCCGGAGGAAACAGATCGGGAAAGAGCACCGCAAAGAGGCTGTAGAAGTAGGCGGTGCCAGTGCCAGTGCCGATGAGGGTGAACATGTTCAGGCTGCCGTTCACAATCGACGCCCAGCCCCGCTGAAAGAATGGCCAGCCACCCCATAGCACGACCGGCGTGGCCAAAGCCAACTGCACCCACGTCGTCAGCTTCGCCGAGAGCGCATGCTGCACGGGTTGTCCGGGAATCATTTCGGACATCGCGAGCAGAAAAACCGGCGCCGTGAGCACGGCGCTGGTCCAAAATCGCCGGCTCATATCTCGGAACTCGGGGTTCTCTTCACTCTCGAGCGCGGGCAAGCTGGGTTCGAGCGCCATCCCGCATTTTGGGCACGAGCCCGGTCCTAACTGCCGGACCTCGGGATGCATCGGACAGGTGTGCTCTGTGGCCTGCCCAGCGGCTGGAGTGGAAAGAGCAGGCTGCGCTTGCGGGTGCAGATACGCCTCCGGCCGCAGCTGGAACTTCTGAAGACAACTCACCGCACAGAAGTAGTACATCGTCCCCTGGTACGAATGCTGTCCGGCAGACCTGGCGGGAACAACCTCCATGCCGCAAACCGGATCCTTCACCGTGGGCTCAGTGCGTGAGGGCTGCAGGATGGGGAAGCTCGAAAGACTGTCGTGTTTCATGCTGCGGTGTCGGCTGGTCGAGTACGGGCCACAGATCCCCGGGCCACGCCAGCATTGTACCCCATGCATTCTTGCTTCGGTGTGTCGCGACTGATTGGCCATCTGCCAAACAGGCCCCGGGCTGTTTGGAATCGGGCTAGAGCAGGGAAGCGGCTTCGCGGTCAACCAGCCACTGCAGGCGGCCGCAGACTGGCTGAATCAGCTGCGCGGGGAGAGTGTACGGTTGAAACACCCGGCAACGCACCGCCCTGAGGGCTTCCGCTTTGTCCTTTCCGCTGACGAGGACAATGATGTTCGCTGCCTGGTTCAGCAGCGGCACTGTGAGTGTGACGCGCCAAACTTCGAGTTTGGGAACCCAGACTGCGGCTGCCAGGCGCTCCGACTCGCTCAGCACGTCCGTGGCGGGAAAGAGCGACGCCGTGTGGCCGTCGGAGCCCAAACCCAGCAACACCAGATCGAACTGAGGCCAGATGCCTGGCTTGGCCCCGAAATGGCGACGCAGCTCCTTTTCATAGGCATCTGCAGCAGCTCGAGCATCGGTAGCCTCTCCCTGGATGCGATGTAGATGTGAGGCCGGTACGGGGACCTTCGAAAACATGGCTTCGAACGCCATGCGATAGTTGCTGTCAGGGTGGTCTGGTGAGACGTGGCGCTCATCTCCCCAGAAAAAATGAGTGGCTTTCCAAGGAAAACTTCGGCTCGAGCCTGCGGCGAATCCGGCAGCAAGCTGCGCGTACAGCCGTTTCGGCGTGGAGCCGCCCGCGAGCGCCAATGAAAAGCGCCCTCGCGCTTCAACGGCTTCCAACGCCAGACGCGTACACTCCTCTGCGGCAGCACGAGCCAGGTCTTGGCTGGTCGGAAAGATGCGGAGTTCCGACCGCTTACTCTTCGATGCTTCTCCAGTAGCGTCCATCGCGTTCGAGAAGGTCGTCGGCTTCCTTAGGACCCCAGGTTCCAGCGGGATAGTTTGGAAACTGGCGCGGCGGCAGGGCCTTCCACACGTCCAGGATCGGCGCCACCACGCCCCAGGCGGCTTCTACCATGTCGGCCCTTTGAAACAAGGTAGCGTCGCCGGTCATACAGTCGTAGAGCAGGCGCTCGTAGCCCGTGCTGGGCTTGGAGCCAAAGGTCTCAGCGTACTTGAAGTCCATGTCAACCGGTCCCAGCCGCATCAGTGGGCCGGGTACCTTGGCCCCAAATCGCAACGCAATGCCTTCATCTGGCTGCAAACGGATGACCAGCCGGTTCGTCGTCAGCCGGTGAATTGGGGTCTTGCGGAAAAGCATGAATGGAGCCCTTTTGAACTGAATCGCGATTTCCGTGACGCGCCGCGGCATGTATTTCCCGGTTCGGAGATAGAAGGGAACATCGGACCAGCGCCAGTTGTCGATCGACACCTTGAGCGCGACGAAGGTCTCCGTAAACGAGTCTGGAGCGACTTTGACCTCGGAGCGATAGGCCACAGAGGGCTTGCCCTTCACCACGCCTCCCCCATACTGGCCGCGCACCGTGCGCGTCAGAACCTCTTCCGGGGTCATGGGCTGAATGGCGCGCAGGATTTTGGCTTGCTCATCGCGCACGGCATCGGCCTCGAAGGAGATAGGCGGCTCCATGGCTGTCAGCGAAATCAGCTGAAAGATATGGTTCGGTACCATGTCGCGGAGTGCGCCGGCGGTGTCGTAGTAGCCACCGCGCTGCTCTACGCCAATGTCTTCCGCGACGGTGACCTGCACGTGGTCGATATAACGCCGGTTCCAGATTGGCTCGAAGATCCCGTTCGAAAACCGGAAGACCAGAATGTTCTGAACGGTTTCCTTTCCAAGATAATGGTCGATGCGGTAGATCTGGCTCTCGTTCAAGCAGCTCGCCAAGTCTCGGTTCAAAATTCTCGCTGAATCCAGGTTCGTTCCAAAGGGCTTCTCGATAATCACGCGGCGCCAATGACCGTCCTGCTCTTGCGTCAGACCGGCTGCGTGCAGCTTGCGAACGATGGGAGAAAAATACTCTGGCGCGGTTGCCAGGTAGTAGAAGTAGTTGCTGCGCGTGCCCAAGCTCGAGTCCACCTCGAGAAGAAGCTCGCGAAGCCGCCCATAGAGCGTGTCGTCGTCGAAGTGGCCACAGAGGTAATGAAGGCAGCTGGAAAGCCGCTCCCACAGTTTGGGGTCGAACCCGCCCGTGGCAAACTCGCGGGCATCGCGGCCAATCCTCTCTTGAAATTCCTGCTCGGCCATCTCCCGGCGGGCAATGCCGACAACGGCAAAGTTCTCCGAGAGCAACTCTTCCTTGGCCAGGTTGTAGAGCGCAGGAATCAGCTTCCGCTTCGTCAGGTCGCCGGCCGCTCCGAAAATCACCATCACACAGGGATTGGCAGGTTCTCCAGACTTCTGCGCTGGCGGCGCCGTGTGACCCTCAAGCGACATCGTTTTCGACCCCTTTCGTCCTGGCGCTGCGAACAAGGGAAACAGCAGAGCCCATTATTTGTTCGAATCCTCATACTTGCTTTTCGCCGACAAAGCAAGCGCGTATCCGGCCTGGCTAGGGTCCCGTCAAAGTCTCGTAAGTCCTTGAGTCGAGGTCGAGCCCTTGCTAACGCGCGGGCTACTGATTCGGTCCACGCGGCTATTCAGTAGCCCGACCGTAAGGGAGGGCTCACGACTTTGACAGGACCCTGTCGGCCAAGCCCTGCACCAGAGCCTCCAGAAGTTTGTCGAAGTCCGAGCCCTGCCTGCGGGTGAACGATTGAAAATCCCAACTGAGGCCAGGTCAGTGGCCCGCGCGTCAGCGAGAGTTCCCGGCGAGGCGTGACGCGTCATGAGGGCTTCGCCGGAATCCTGACAGGAGCGTTTTGTCGTTGCCAGCCTGAAAGCTTTCGATTTACATTCCGAGTTCCTTCGAGCGCGAGCTGCCTGCAGAGGGCCAGAGAGCTCAGCCCAAAAAGGACGTGCTCCGTGGCTCACATTCTCCCCAAACCGTCAGCGACTGCCGGCCCCGAAGGCCACGTTTCCGGCGTGGAGGGGGGCCGAGCTCAATCTGTTGGAGGGACTTTGCCATGCGCAAGGTAGTCAACATCGGTTTGATCGGCTTAGGCCGCCTGGGTACGGTCTACGGGCGTTACTTTCTCGGCAGCATCGCCCATGCCCGGCTGGTGGCGGTATCTGACGTCAATGAGAAAGCGCAACAAAGCTTTGCGGACGAGCACGACATCGCAAAGCGGTACGCCGACTACGGCTACCTCCTGGCCGACAAGGAGGTGGACGCAGTTGTCATTGTGACGCCGACAAACACGCACAAAGACATCGTTGTGGAAGCTGCACGGCAGGGCAAGGCTGTGTTTTGCGAGAAGCCACTCGCATTGTCGGTCGAGGATTGCCAGGCCATGAAGGATGCCGTCGAACAAAGAGGCATTTTCTTCCATTTGGGGTTCATGAGGCGCTTCGACGCCGGCTACGCGGCGGCAAAGCTAAAGGTCGAGAGCGGCTTGATCGGCAGGCCGATCCTCATCAAATCCTCTTCGCGGGATCCTTACCGGCCGAGTCTGGAGTACCTGGATCCCAAAAACAGCGGCGGGTTGTTTACCGATTGCGGCATCCACGACGTGGATCTGGCGCGCTGGTACATGGGCGAAGTGCGTACTGCCTATACCATTGGGGGAAACCTTGCGTATCCTGAAATGAACGAGATCGGCGACGTAGACAACGCCGTTACGACGCTGGAGTTTGAAAGCGGGTCGCTGGGAGTGATTGACTTGAGCCGCAGCGGCGTTTATGGGTACGACATCCGCACGGAGATTCTCGGAACGGAGGGGACGTTGCAGATCGGTTATCTGCGCGAGACACCGCTGACGGTACTAACCAAAAACAACGTTGCGCATGACACCGTTCCCTACTTCATGGAGCGCTTCGGCCAGGCGTATCGCACCCAACTGCAACACTTCGTGGACCGCCTCCTAAGCGGCCAGCCTCCCACCATTACCTGCGCGGACGGGTTGGCGGCCTTGAAGGTGTGCCTGGCGGCAGGGCAGTCTTACCGCGAGAGGCAGCCGGTCACGCTGAGCCAGTGAAGCGCGGTAAGCGAACTTGAGGTTGATAAGTCTGAAGTTTTTGCGAGGTCTCCGCACCCGTTTGTCGGTGCCAGTCAAAGATAATCGGCTGGCTTTCGCTCGCACCATTTCTTATAATCCCATGCGATTTTTCGGAGCATAACGATGCAGCCGGGCGGGCTGGTTTTCCCGCACTGGCAGTGATGGAGACCTGGCCGCCGTATGGCCCGCGTGGCGAATCTGAGTTTCCTGCACCCACATTTTCCGACGGCCGCAAGTATTGACTTGGAGGAGACCTTCGATGAAACGCAACCGTCTTGCGCTCGCCGTCGTCTTGCTAACGGCCTGGTGCGTTGCCTGGTCGGCCAGCGCCTACGAGAAGAAGAAATCGGCGGCGACTATGGCGGGTGCTGCCAGGAACTTCCTGGCGGCGCTGATGCCGGAGCAAAAAGCCAGGACAATTTTCAAGTTTGAGGACGAGCAGCGATTTGTCTGGCACTTTATTCCCGATTCCATGTTTCCGCGAAAAGGACTTTCCTTCAAAGAAATGGACTCGACCCAGCACAAGCTGGCCCATGCCTTCCTGAGTACCGGCTTAAGCCAGCGCGGCTATTTGAAGGCAACGACCATCATGAGCCTCGAGACGATCTTGAAGGAACTGGAACAAGGCAAAGGTCCTGTACGCGACAACGATCTCTATTTCTTCAGCGTATTCGGCGAGCCGTCGGAGACACAGACTTGGGGGTGGAAGGTCGAGGGACATCACCTCTCGTTGAACTTCACCGTGGTAAGCGGGCAATGGGTCGCCACCGCACCCCGATTTTTCGGCTCCAATCCGGGCGAAGTGAAAAGCGGGTCGCGTCAAGGGCTGCGTGTGCTGGGCCAGGAGGAAGGTGTGGCTCGCGATTTGGTTCGATCGCTCACGCCGGCGCAGTTGAAGGCTGCGCTCATCGACGAGACGGCGCCCAAGGACATTGTCAGCGGTAATTCGCGGAAGGTCGACCCGGGCAAGCCAGCAGGCTTGGTGGCTGGGAAGATGACCAAAGACCAGTCGGAGAAGCTGGCGAATCTGGTGGACGAGTACGCACATAGCCTGCCAGACGAACTGGCGGGCGAAGAGCTCGGGCGTTTGAGGCAAGCAGGGTTCGACAAGATCTATTTCGCCTGGGCGGGCAGCCGAAACCCTGGAGAACCGCATTACTATCGGCTGCAAGGTCCGACATTCCTGGTCGAGTACGACAATACACAAAACAACGCCAACCACATCCACGCGGTCTGGCGCGGATTCGATCGCGATTTCGGCGTGGATCTGCTCAAAATGCATTACGAGAAGGAACACCGCCCGGGCAGCTCTCACAGCACGGGCCAATAGCGGGCGCCTGATCCCCGCGTCCTTTCCGGCGCGATCGCTTCGGATTGAGAAGATCCTCTGTAACGCAGTCTTCGACGCGCACCCAGCCAACAGGGGCGCCGGAATATTTGACCTTTCATTTCGAGCCTCGATGCATCTTCCCAAGACCTTTCTGGTGTGCACCGGATTCGCCTGGCTGATTCACACGGGCTCCGCGGCTGCACCGTCTTCGACTGCGCTTCCGTTTCAATCGGGCGAGAAGCTCACCTACCGCATCTCCTGGTCTAACATCGTCGAGGCGGGGACGGCAGAGCTCAGCGTAGGCCCCGACGAAGGCAAGCCGAATTCGCTGCGGTTGCAGGCTAAGGCTTTCACGGTGCCGTCCGTTGCCGCCAGCTATCCTTTCAAAGACGAGTTCGTCTCGCACTTCGATACCGTCGCGCGCGCGCCTTGGCTCTACGAAGAGAACTTCACCGAGCGTAAACGCATCGTGCGCGACCGAACGGTCTTCAACCAGTCGCGCGGCACGGCGCTCTTTACGAACTCGAAGAATCAATCGAAACAGTTGGCGATCGGATTGGGCACGCAGGATCCCGTGTCGTCGCTCTATGCCTTGCGCAGCCTTGTGGGGCTGTCGCCTGGAATGCAAGTGACTTTCCCGGTGGTGGATCGCGGTATCCAGTATGCGTTCGAGGCTCGGGTGGTTGCGGCAGAGCTCATCACAATCAAGCTCGGCAGTTTCAACACCTATCGCGTCGAGGTGAGCGTGCGACGCAACTCTGCGCCCATGCCAGATCGCAGCATCTCTGCCTGGATCAGCACAGACGCCCGGAGGTTGCCGGTGCTGGTGTCTGTTTCGTTGCCCGTGGGCGCCGCACTCATCGAGCTTGTGGGTGCGACTCCCTGAATCGTATTGGCTTCGCCCGGCTCTCTTCGGTGCGGCGCCGGCCCTTCCGGGGGGTGTGGCGGCATCGAGTCGGCGGTCCAGTTTGCTGAAGCGAAATTCGCGACCGGGAGCCACACACCCGTCTTGTCGGTGGAGCGCGGCGGATCACAGCTCAAACTGAGCGAAAGTGGAGCCCTTGATCAAGCGGCCATGAAGCTAATTATCCAGATTCCGTGCTTCAACGAGGAAGCGACATTGCCCGTGACACTGCGCGGACTTCCAAGGCAGATTCCTGGAGTCGACCAGATCGAGGTGCTGGTTGTTAACGATGGCTCTACCGATCGAACCGTGCAGCGGGCTCGAGAAATAGGGGTCGATCACATCGTCGAATTCGGCAGGAACCAGGGTCTCGGAACCGCTTTCAAGACGGGCCTCGAGGCGTGTTTGAAACGGGGCGCCGACCTCATCGTGAACACGGACGCCGACAATCAATACTTCGGGGAGGACATCGCAGCATTGGTGGAACCCATCCTGCGGGGTGAGGCGGACCTGGTTGTGGGCACGCGAGACATCGATTCCATCGCGCACTTCTCTGCAGCGAAGAAACGACTGCAGAAATTCGGCAGTTGGATTGTCCGCAAGGCTTCGGGATGCGCCATTCAGGACACGACCAGCGGCTTTCGGGCGTTCAATCGCGAGGCTGCGCTGCGCACGATCGTTTACTCCCGGTTTTCCTATACTCTGGAGACGCTGATTCACGCGGGCTCGGGACCGCTCACCATCACCCACGTTCCCGTGCGCGTGAACGACAAACTGCGTGAGTCGCGCCTGGCAGGTTCGACCTGGCAATACCTCAAGCAATCGCTTGTGACGCTCTTGCGCGTCTACTCGATGCACAACCCGCTGAAAGTTTTTCTGTTTCTGGGAGGCCTGGCGTTTCTGGCGGGGGTCGCCTTGGGCGCCCGGTATCTCTACTTCTACTTTTCGGCCGGGGCTAGCGGGCATCTGCAGTCGTTGATCCTCGCCGCCATTCTGGCCATCGTCGGATTTCAGATCATGGTGATTGGTTTGGTCGCCGATCTCATTGCGGCCAACCGGCGATTGAACGAGGAGATGCTCTACAGGTTGCGGAAGATCGAATTGCGAAACGCTCCGGCAGCCGGCGATTCTCTGCTGGAAGCGGCTCGCTCGGGGCGAGCCCGACGGTAATGTGGCTCACAGTCATTGGGCCGACGCATCCATTCCGAGGCGGCATCGCCCATTACACCACTCTGCTCGTCCGGTGTTTGCGATCCCGGCATGAGGTCCGATTCTCTTCCTACACTCGCCAGTATCCCCATTGGCTCTATCCAGGAAACACGGATCTCGATCCGAGCAGTGCACTGCTGATTCACGAACAGCCCACCCACACCTTTGATGCGCTGAACCCGCTGGCCTGGTTCCGGCTTGCGCAAACAGTGAAGCGTTCCAATTCGCGGCTGGTCGTTCTGCCATGGTCCACGGTCTATTGGACTCCGTTTTACTGGCTCTTCCTTAAAGCTCTCGGCAAGTCCGGCCGGCCGAACAGCGTCTTCATCTGCCACAATGTGGTGGAACACGAACCGAACCTGCTCAAGTCGGCGATTGCGCGCCGGATTCTTGCTTGCGCGGATTTTTTTGTCGTGCATTCGGAGTGGGACCGGGGCAACCTCGCGCGGTGGCTAGCGCCCTCGCGAGCCCCGGCAATCCGCGTTTGCCCGCACCCGGCGTACGAACATCTCAGCCAGCCGGCCATGCGTAAATCTGCGGCAAGAGCCGCGCTGGGCATCCGATCCGAGCGGGTGGTTCTGTTCTTCGGGTTCATCCGCGAATACAAAGGATTGCGCTACCTGCTCGAGAGCCTGCCGCAGGTTCGGAGCAGGCTCGATGTTCACCTACTGATCGCGGGTGAGGTTTGGGGCAACGGAAGATCGTATCGCGAGCTTATTTCGCGCCTCGGTATCGCGAGCTGTGTGACCTGGGTCGACAAGTACATCCCCAATGAGGAAGTGGCACGCTACTTCGCGGCGAGCGATCTGGTGGCGATTCCCTATGTGTCGGCAACTCAAAGCGGCATCGTGCAACTTGCCTACGGGTTCGGCAAGCCCGTGCTGGCCAGCCGGGTTGGCGGCCTTCCGGAAGTCGTCGATGACGGCGTCACGGGATACCTCGTCCCTTCGCGCGACGCGGCGTCCATCAGCGCCGCGATATTGGATTTCTACGGGAAGGGCCGGGAAGCCGAAATGAGCCAGGCCATCCTCCTCAAACGACTTGAATTTTCCTGGGAGCGGCTGTGCTCGACCCTCGAGGTTCTTGCCCAGTCTGCCGGCCTATGACGCCACAACGGTTTCTCGACCGGTTTGACTACCTTCGAGACGAATACCTTGCGTCTCGCAAAGCCAGGGCTGGCAAGATCGTACGCATCCTGCAGCGCGAGATCCCCAATCCGGCAATCGCCCTCGTTGCCGACATCGGCTGCAGCGAAGGCCACATTACGGAATCGCTCGCCGAGGCATTTCCCCGCGTCGTGGGGCTGGATATCGACTACCCTTCATGTTGGACGCGCCGCTTTACCTTCGTTCAGGCCAACGCCTGTTTTCTGCCGCTGGCCTCCGAGAGAATCGACGGCATTGTTGTCAATCACATTCTGGAGCACGCCGCTTCCCCATCGGGTGTTCTAGGCGAAGTTTGGCGCGTGCTGAAGCCTGGCGGCGTTTGTTATCTCGCTGTGCCGAACCGTTATTGGCCGCTCGAGCCGCATTATCGGCTTTGGTTCCTCTCATGGCTGCCGCGCTGGCTGGCTCACAGATATGTTCGCCTCGCTGGACGGGGCAACCGATATCCCGAGCAACTGCCCACGTATTGGTCCATTCGGCACTTGACCTCCCGGTTTTCGGTGGAAGACCTGACGCCGGCACTGCTCAAGGCCCCTGAGCGGTTCTTTCCAGACGACTCGGCCCTGGTGGCGCAGGCACGCCGCATTCAATGGCTGCCGCTGTGGCTGGTGAAGGTCCTCGTGCCAGCAGCGCCGAGCTGGGTGCTGGTCTTGCGGAAAGAATGAGCCGAACCGGAGTTTCTTTCCAACGAGGCGACAACCCAAACGCGCTGTTTTCCTGAACGGTGGGTTGTCCCGTGGACATACCCGGTCTACAAGGGTTTCGGGTTGCATGACACGATTGCGGCGCTCTTGATGAGAACTCCGGCGATCACCTCCGCAGACCCGGCGCCACCACCCGGCGAGAGAGTTGCTTGTGCAGCAGGCGTCACTTGGTGAAGCGGGGAGATGATGAACAAGGTCCAGAGTGTTCAGTTCGAAGGTCCAGCGGGGCGCCTTGAAGGGCTCCTGAAGTTCAGAGAAGGCATCGATCCGTTGGCCTTGGTCGTGATTTGCCACCCGCATCCGTTGTACCAAGGTACGATGCACAACAAGGTGGTTTTCGCGATGGCGGAAGCCTTTTGTGGTCTTGGTTGCGCCGTGCTGCGCTTCAATTTTCGGGGGGTCGGGCTCAGCGCGGGAAACCACGACTTCGGAAAGGGCGAGCTGCAGGATGCTTTGGCTGCCGTGGCTCACTTGCGCCAGCGCCACGCCGGAACGGTTTGCCACGTCGCTGGTTTTTCGTTTGGGGCGGGAATCGCGCTCCAGGCAGCTTCGTCAGATGCTTCACTCGCCTCGGTAACGGCGGTTGCACCGTCGTTCAAGGTTTTCGACCCGGCTGTCCTGTCGTCACTCTCGACTCCCAAACAGTTTCTCCAGGGGACGTCCGATACTGTCTGCCCGCCGGAAGACCTGCGAAGGCTCTATCCCGGATTCCTTTCACCCAAGTCGGTCGTTTGGATCGACGGCGCAGATCACTTCTTTGCCGGCCACATCGATCGCTTGAAATCCGCGATTCGCGAACAACGCCAATTTGTGGGCCTTTAGCCCAAGTTCCCCAGTTGGGGAGAGACGAAGATTGATGGGCAAGGAGTTGACTCATTTTTCAGGCTGAAGTTTCCACTACATTTGGACTGTTTTGATGGTAGAAACGATTCGGCTGAAGGCGAAAACGTTTGGGCGCTTTTAGACTCATCTCTCTCAATAGGATTCCCAGGGCTTGGTCAGGCTGGGAGATCAGCCGCAGGCGCAGTTGATGACCCGTGTCGGTAGGCAGCAACACGTCCATCGACTTCCACTTGGAAAACTCCTCCAGTATTTTGCGGGGGGAGTTGCCCAATCCGTGTTCGGCCAAGCGCAGCTCGATGGATTCCACCTCGCTGTCGCTGAGCTTCGGGCTGTCGAGCACCGCTGAGGCCACAATACGATTGGCATCGCGAATCAAAATGATGCGTTCCTCCTGGTTTCCCTTCAGCGCCGGTTGCACAGGCTCTGCGACCGTCATGCACGCGACTTTCTGAATCGTGGGGAGGCGCTCGTCTTCGCCCATGCCATCGAAGGATTCGAACCCGTCGTCTTTCAAACTTTCGATCGTCGCCGTCGCAGCGTCTTTGCCTTCTCTGAGCTCTTCGCTGTAAGCCACCAGAGCTGCTTCGCCGGGTGCAGTTGCCTCGGCTTCTTCTGGCGCCATGGCTTTCGCTTCTGCCCGAGTGCGGTGAATCGGAATGAAGTTGTTGCGTTTTTCGACAAACTCTTCGCGGATCTCCCGCAAACGCCGTGTGATGTCGGGAGTCTGCTGGCGATTCCCCTCGAGCGCTTCCAGAATGAAGGGTGAGCGTAGCAAGCGCATCAGGTTGATGAGGATGACTTCCATCAGGCGGGCATCGACCTGGCCTGCCAGAGAAGCGATTGTCGAGTCGGGCGTCGCGCGATTCTGGATCAAGCCTTCGAGCAGCTCTGGAGAGCGCAACGGTGGCTTCCCGAGAAACTCCAATACCTCGACCGGAGCCGTAACGCTTTCGGCGATCGAGACCAGAAGGGCATCGTTGTACTCGTTTGCCAAGGTCTGGCGGGCGGTCTGCCGGATCTCTTCGTCAGGGTCATTCTGCAGGTAGACCAGAATGCCCAGCAGCTCTTCCTGGCCCACGGGCAAGACCCCGCGAGCCGCCGAGTGCCGGATGGCAAGCGGCGCGTTTCCTTCCTTGAGTTTGGACAGGACCGATGTGCTCATGGCGTCTTGGGTGCCAGATATTGCGAATAGTTGGTGGCCGACACCTCAAACGTACGCCGTTCGCCCGTTTTGCCCAGGCTGGAAAAAAGCTGCCCATTGACGCTGAGCTGGATGCCGCCGGCGTTACCCACCACGACTTTGAGCGGCGCCTCGAGTGAAAACGTCTTCGAGTCGGAGGCGTTCATCATTCCGGAATAGAGCAAGCTCTCACCCCCGCTTACGGAGACCCAAACCGTATTGCTGGCTTCCATCTTCAGTTCCAGAGGCAGCGATCCTGCGGCGCCAGCCGGTGAGGTGGGATCCGGCTTCTTGGCTAGCTCGCCTAGCACCTTGAGCGTTGCGGGATTGGGCTCGGCACTGGGCCGTGGCGCGGCCTCGCCGGCCGAAGAAGCGGGAGGGATCGCCGAGGCTGCGGGCAATGCCGCTTCGCTGGGAGCCTGGCTGGCGGGCGCCGGCAGACGCGCCTGCTGTTCGACTGCGCGGCTCTCCAGCTGCTTTGAGTGCCAAAATCGGTATCCTGCCGCGCCTAGCAACACCAGGATGCCTGCAACCAACAACCATCGGCGTCTTCCCGCAGTGAAAGCGCTCTTCCAGCCAGCAGATGACTCGACGTCAGCCGCGAGCGAGGCCGGGCTAGGTTGCACTTCCAGAGCGTACTCTTGCAGCACTTGCTCTTCGTCCATGCCGAGGTAGTTGGCATAGCTCCTGATGAACGACTTCCGGAAAACCCCTTCGGGCAACACATCGAAGCGATCGGACTCGATAGCTTGCAGCAGCCGGACACTGATCTTGGTCGTTTTCGAGATCTCGTCCAGCGTGATGCCGCGCAATTCTCGTTCCCGTTTCAGGCTGATTCCAAAAGACACGTCGCACTCCCCGCCAATCACGATTCGGAGGAATAGTAAGAATGCGTGCCAAGACTGTCAAGGTATCCTGACTGCAACGGTAGACCTTGTCGGAGTGTCGAGGTTTGCAGTGCGCCACACTCATGGCTCCTTAGCGCTTTGGAACACGACGTTGAGCTGGTTCCGATGGGAGTCTTGAAGCGGGTGCACGGACTTTGTGGAGTCACTGGACCGAAAAGGCCAGCAGAGTATTGGGATCAGCGAGCAGTGGCGTATTTGCTTCGTCTGGCGGGACGGAGACGTTTACGACGTTGAAATGGTGGACTGTACTAGGAGAGCTCATGGCGAAGACAGAAAAGCTGCAAGGGCGTAGCCGTTCGTTGCGCCCTCACAGCGTGTGGGCCATCACACCTCCATCAACCACCAGGACCTCTCCCGTAATGTAGCTGCCTGCTTCGCTGGCCAGCAACAACGCCGGACCTGCCATCTCTTCCGGTTTGCCCCAGCGGCCCAGGGCCGTCCGGTCGGAGAACTTCTTCTTTTCGCCTTCGTTCAACAGGCGCAACGGCAAGTCGGTCAGAAAGGGTCCCGGCGCTATGCAGTTGACGGTGATACCGAAGGGACCCAGATCCAAAGCTCCCGCCTGCGTAAGACCGATGACTCCTCGTTTCGTAGCGGAGTAGGCGGAGCGGCCCACTTTCGAACCTAACCCCAGAACGGAAGAGATGTGGATGATCCTTCCCCAGCGCCGTTCTTTCATTTGAGGCACCAGGGCGCGGCTGAGCACCATGCAGGCGCTGAGGTTGAGGGCTAGCACCTCGTCCCAGTCTTCGTCTCTGACCTGGTCGATGGGGCTGGGCAGGTTGGTGCCTGCGTTGTTGATCAGAATATCGACACGTCCCATTTTCTCCAGAGCCGTCCTGGCCAGGCGTTCAGCTTCGCTCCGCTTCGAGAGGTCGACCGTGACGGTGAGACCTCGCTGACGAGTCCCTTCGAGGATTTCAGGCAGGGCCTTTTCCAGCTCTTCGGCATGGCGGCTGCTGATGACGATATCGGCCCCCGCTTGAGCCAAGCCGCGAGCCATTGCCTTTCCCAGCCCTTTGCTGCCACCGGTCACCAGCGCCACTCGCCCCGACAGATCGAAGAGGTTCAGATTGTTCATTCCAGGTGCTCCTCTGTTCTCGATGATTGAACTTGCACAAAATTGCCGGGAGAGTGTATCACATTGAAGTCAGTGGGCTGTTCGGAACTGCTGGAGTAGCAGGGGCCTGTCAAAGCGGTGAGCCTTCCTTGTGGCCGGGCCACTGAGCAGCCGCGTGAGCCAAATCACTAGCCTGCGCGCAAGGGCTCGGCCTTGGCTCAAGGAGTGACGGAAGTTAGACGGGACTCTGGCTAGAGTCGTATCTTTCTGCGAAGCGAAGTCAACGGATGACTTCGTGACGCGAATCGTGAGGAGGTCTTATGAAATACGCGTCCGTTCTGCTGTTGGGATTGCTGCTGTGGGCGCCACCAGCGCGCCCAGAAGAGAAGGCGGTGGTCAAGAAGATTGGAGGCCCTGCTCCGGCGGGAGCGCCCGTGAAAGAGGTGCAGGTGAGTGCCAAGAAGTATGAGTTCAGCCCAGCGACGCTCGAGGTCCCTTTGAACACGCTGGTGCGTTTTCAACTCCAGGCCACCGACAAGGAACATGGTTTCGAGATCAAGTCGATCAAAGACAGCTGCGTGAAGTTCAAACCCGGTGCGCCTGCAACAGTTGAGTTTTATGCCGACAAAGCCGGTGAGTTCGAATTTAGCTGCTGCAAGTTCTGTGGCATGGGGCATGGAAGGATGAAAGGAAAGCTCGCGGTGAAGTGACGGGGAGCGATGGCGCTCTCCCTATCCAAGGCAATCCCAAAGAATCAACCAGCGTTCGGCCATATCAGGCGGCGTGTCGATTGTGCAGCAAAGCGATGCCGATCCAGCAGCGATGGGCAAGAGGCGCCGCCGATTGGGCTTCGTTTCAGGCATGCGGTAGGCAGTCGGAATTCTGGCGAGAGAAACGCGGAGCGCAAAAGGTGCGGTCGGGCTTGGCCATCGCCAATGCAGCTTTGTGGGTGCTGGGCGTGGGTCTGCTGGCAGCGGGATTTGCCCTTTCCGGAAGCGACCTCGCGTGGCTCGCAGTGCTCGTGGGCCAGGCAGGGAGCCCCAACCCGCGGCTGATGGAGAAGCTCCATCTGGTTCCGCTGTCGAGCGCCGTTAGTGGCGCGGAAGTGTTGTTCATCGCGGCCGGGCTCTGGCGATTTCGCCGTCGAAACGACCCACCTCTGAACCGCCGGATTGCGCCGAGTACAGGAGCGACGCCTGCCCTCTGGCTGCTCCTTGGTGGGTGGGCCGCGATTGCCGTTTTATCTTTGAACTTCCGTATCATCGGTCTGGCAAGGCGGTTGGTTGAGAGGCAAGGGCAGTCGCCGGCTCAATTGATCGCCGCCGGCTTTGGCGACGAGTACGGCGTCGTGCAAGCGGTGCGCGATGCGACGCCCGAAACAGCGGCCATCCTCATCAAGACCCAACGCCCTCTGCAGTTCCTCATGAACTACGAACTCTATCCCAGGAGGTTCTACTTCTATCCGGACCGTGCGCTGCCGGCGTCGGCGGTTCCTGAAGAATGGATGGACCAGAAGCGCATTGACTGGATCCTGGATATCTCAGACAGCGAGCCGATCCGTTTTAGTCTGGCGCCGCGCGAGAGGTCTCGTTGATGCACGCTCTGCTGGCCTTGGCGCTGCTTCAGGCCTTGGGTTACCTGGTCGTGAAGGCTCTGGCAGGTTCCTCACTGCAGAGGTTCGAACGGTGGGGTCTTTCGTTTGGAGCGGGGACCGGTATCCTGAGTTTTGGCATGTTCGTGCTTGCCTGGCAGGGTGTGCCACTGCGTCCGGCGAACCTTCTCGCCCTTGCTGCCGGCCTTCTTGGCATCGCGGCTCTGGGAACATTTCTCCGGGCGCGCCGCATCCGTCGATCTCGTGTTGCCCGGTTTGAGGCCGGCCCGTCGGCACAGAAGGCTGTTCTGCGAGGCTGCCCGCTGTCGGCGCTGGAGTGGGTTTCGCTGGCGATCGTTGGAGCCTGCATCGTCGTCGTGTTTGCCGATGCGGCCAGCCAGTTGCTGCTGGCGTTCGATGCGCGCGCCATCTGGGGTTTCAAGGCCAAGGTTCTGTACTACGAGGAGGGGATCTACAACGACGCTTTTCTCGATGCCGACCGGCTTCACGCCAAAACCCGCTACCCTCAGCTCATACCGTTGGCTGAGGCTTTTGTCGCATCGATTACGGGCGGCTTTCACGAACCAGCGCTCAAACTGCTCTTTCCGTGCTTCTACGTTGCTTTGATCCTATTGGTGGGCTCAGAGCTAAGACGGGTGTTCGACCGCCGTTGCGCGCTGGTTGCCACCAGCCTGTTTGCGTCACTGCCTGCGTTTACGATCAACGACAACGGCGGCGCAGCCAGTGGCTATGCCGACCTTCCGTTGGCTTTCTATGTGACGGCACTTGCCGTGAACCTGTTTCGCTGGCTGGAGACGAAATCGTGGGATCGTCTGCGCCTGGCTTTCCTGTTTACAAGTCTGGCGGCCTTCACCAAGGCAGAAGGATTGGCGCTGGTTGCGATTGTATTCCTGGCGGCCGCCGCGTCGGCGTGGCTCCTGCAGGGTTGGCCCGTTCATTCCCTGTGGCCGCTGGCGGCGACGGCTCTGGCTGGCCTGGTTAGCCTGGCGCCTTGGTTCTCCTATCGCTCCAACCTTCCGATTGTGGATGAAGACTTCCCGAAGCTGCTGGCGCTGGGGAATTTGGCTAACGGAGTTGGCCGGTTGCCGCATATTCTGCGGTCGTTCGGAAGGGAGTTCTTCTTGAAACCCCATCTGTGGAGTTTGCTCGGGATCTCGGCCGCAGCGTTGTTGGTCTGGTCTCCGCGGAGAGTAGTCCGGTCGAGATTCGCCGTTTTTCTCTGGATCTCCGCCCTTTACAGCGTGACGCTGACCGCAATATTCATGGTCATTCCGTGGCAACTCGAAGCATTGTTCCCGGTGGCTTTGACGCGTCTGATGATGCATGTTGCGCCTTCCCTGTTTCTATGGATCTGTTTCGAGCTGGGCGACACGATGACCTCTAACCAGCAAGTTCCGCCCTGGATCTCCCAGCAGGGGTAGGCCTGCGCCTGAAAACCACGATGACTGCGGCTGCCGGGGCAATCGACAGTTGTCGTCACCACGGGCGCTGAATCACCCCTGATCGATCGCAAGCGCGGCGTTCCATCAGGGCGGCCCGAAGAGAACAGAATTCCTGTGGCCGCGCAGGACAGGTTTCGCGAGCCGCAACGTCACCGGCCGTTGCGACCTCGCATCCATCCCGCTCAGGTTTCGACTGTAGAGCGCACTCAGGCCGGCCAGCGAGGTTTCCCGAATGCGACCACTTCTTTGCTTCGTTGTACTGCTGTCGACCTTCGTTCGATTCGCTGCCCAAGAGGTTAAGAAGGGCGACAAGCACGCGATGCACGGCTTGCACGCCGATGCCAAGGCGTACATTGACGAACTGGAAGATCCCAAAAGGGGCGAATATCAGAAACCCTACCAGGTGATGATGGCGCTTGATTTGAAAGCCGGAGAGACGATTGCCGACATCGGCGCCGGCTCGGGCTATTTCGCCCTCCGTTTCGCCCAGCACGCCGGAGAGCAGGGAAGAGTGTATGCCGTGGATGTGAATCCTGAGATGATCCTGCACCTGAACCGTCGTGTTCGAGAACTAGGCCTCAAGAACATCGTTAGCATCCTCGCTCCTCCGGACGATCCGCTGCTTGCCGATGGGTCGCTGGATCGCGTGTTCATCTGCAATAGCTGGCACCACATCGAGAAGCGCCCCGCCTACCTGTCGCTGCTGAAGAAAATGCTGAAGCCTGGCGGGCAATTAGTGATGATTGATCACTAGTGTCCAGCTGTTCGAGCCTACAGTGTCTGCAAGTTGTTCATGTCAGTTCAGTAACGGGAGTTTTTGGTAGTGACCGATTTCAATTTTCTTCACTCTTAGGAAGATCCACCCGGGAGTCAGTTTTGTCACAGTGAACGGCAACTTAGCGTTTCGAGAAATCCCTGGGAAGGCGGCGACACTCCCTCGCCTTCTATGTCATTCGGTCCCGAGACAAGCTGTAGTTCCGCCGGATCTACTCGCATCCGATCGACAAGAGCACCGGTCTGCGTTGCGATCAAACCATCGCCCTGACTGGTCCCTTGACCTCGCAGCTTTACCCGGAAAAGCTGCGGCGGATCGTTTATTGCGACCCCCTCAGCCAGAAACACTTTGTTTTCCTCACCAACCACTTGACGCTGCCTGCAC
>Ga0194132_10005536_pt1 | contig 20343 bp, 15 predicted proteins | sample TA2KigOf80mmetaG_FD_148612 | JGI IMG/M metagenome (GOLD analysis project Ga0194132, IMG submission 148612) | Freshwater microbial communities from Lake Tanganyika, Tanzania - TA2015054 Kigoma Offshore 80m | ecosystem: Environmental > Aquatic > Freshwater > Lake | place: Tanzania: Lake... | reverse complement strand
AATTTTGGGCTGAATTACTACGACAACAAGGGCTGGCATGTAGTAAAGCCCATTCTACCGGATTCGCTTGTTTACTCTGGTTCAACGACCTCGCCATTATAGATGATCAAACCCTGGCTATAGGCGGTATTGTGGGCAAACTGGTCATTTACCACCTCAATAAAAACACCTGGGAATACATCGATTTTCCCCAAACGAGCCTGCAGGCCATGGAAGTTTGCAAGGTGCCCGACAATGGTTTGCTGCTGGGCGGAACCTTCCGGGCTGGTGTTTTACAGCAACGGTTCATTTAAATCCCTGTTGCGCGAGGATGCCGGTGTGATGGGACTTTCGCCCCAAGGCGATCACTCCGTTGATGTGAGTACCGGCCGAAGTACTTACCGTTACCGATTTTCAAAAAATCTTGACGTTGGGCTAAAGAGAAGTTTACATATTAGCGATGCAGCCCTGTACCGCACTACCGTAGACGGGATTTTGTAGAAAAGGATTATGACGGTGCCCTGATAAACAGGGGCGAATAGCGGATTTGGGTCATTATTTTCAATTCCTTTTTGCAAGCTTGGGATAAAGGTGTTATTTTCGAACCTTTATTTAGGTCATTTGGCCGCGTGAAAAAGGTATCGTAGCTCAGTTGGTAGAGCAAAGGACTGAAAATCCTTGTGTCGACGGTTCGATTCCGTCCGATACCACAAGAGGTAACTTTTCATTGACAAAAAAAGTCTCAAAACCTTAAGTAGTTTCAAAGTCTAAATCCAGGAAGCCAGCTCCTGCAAAAGATGAAAATATTCCTACCCTTGTTCCAACACATTTATTGATTGATATTGGGCGAATTTACAATTTAAATATTTAATGTATTGCTCACCACCTTGATAATTTGGAGGAAATCGGAGATGAGGGTTACATGTTATTCCAAACTATCCGGTATATCCTCCGCTGTAATGGTTAAAAATGCATCTTTCGGGAAAATTACAGCATCGTGCAAACGAACGGCCTGATTGATAAAGGTTTTGTCTACCATGTTTCTGATGCTGCGGGCATTCGATTTGAACTTTCCTTGGTTCAAAAACTTATCAATAACAACATCTAGTTTAAGCATTCCACCATCAGTCAAATGGTAGTTTTATTCCGTTAGCATTTTAATAAAAATGGTCTTCAATTCCTCTTCATTGTAGTCGTCAAAATGTATGATTTCAGTAAAGCGTTCCTTGAGCCCTGCATTCATCTGCAAGAGATCCATCATTTTTTTTTCATAACCCGCCATAATGACCATAACATCATTCCTGTTTTCTTCCATGAGCTGTATTAGCTTGGCAATGGCTTCTTCGCCAAAGCCTCCGCGGGTTTGTTTTAAGGCATACGCTTCATCAATAAACAAAACCCCACCGAGGGCATGGTTGAATGTTTCCTCTACTTTTGGTGCAGTTTGCCCTACATATTCTGCAAGTAGATCCATTGCGTTTACCATAATCGTTTGGCCGCTATCTAGTGAGCCTATATTGTGGTAAATTTCCCCAAGGATTTTAGCCACCGTGGTTTTCCCTATACCCGGATTGCCGGTAAAAACGAGATGCATGGTGACATTGGGCGTGGCAATGTCCCTTTTTTTCTTGTGTTGATTGATTACATTTAATTTTTGTAACTCATGTATTCGTTGTTTTACGGTATGCAATCCTATTAAATCGTCTATTTTTTCAGGGCGGTTAGGGCACTGGGTTTTTTATACACCACCACTATATCTTTATGTTGATGAATGCGGGCTGATTTAAGCACTTCACTATCCTCTTTTATATATTGAATCATAGACTCAAAAATCATCTTACTTGGTTTGTTGAGACAGCTGTTGAATTAGGGAATAACTGGAAAGGTAGAAGTCATTATCGCCATAATAATTTAAAATGGGCTCTCTTACATTTTTTTTCTTATACCAGTTCCATATGTTGTAATTTCCATAGCGCGTTGGACTTACACCATTAACATATATGCGCCACGAATTTTTGAAGCTCAGTTCATTAATTGTTGAGACAATTTTATCTTTATTGTTGAATTTTATAACATAATAATAAAATTTATCATCTTTAGCATCAATTTGAATGAAATAAATATGACTTATGGTTTCAAAGTAGCTATTGTGTAAAAAATTAAATAAATCTTCAAGATTTTCAAAAATGTGTTTTTCATAAACATCTTCTTCTTCCTTATGTGTTACAGTAATGAACTTAACGTTATTTTCTCTTACAGCATGAGCTATAATAAAATTAAAATCCATGTCCACTCTTTAGCCGTCTATTGCAAATTTGTTTTCTATCATGGGTTTAAAATTTTCTATTTCATCGATGCCACGGTTAACGGCGGTGTATTGCCATTTTAGGAATATTTATTTTATCAATACATATTAAACCAATTAGGTTTAATTTCCATAGTCCGGATAAGTTGGTTTAGAATCACTTTGGTATTGTTGTCATTAGGACCTGATATCTTAATGACTATATATTTTAAGCCTATCACTTTATTGCTTTCAATATTTTTAATGTTGTAAAAGCAGTAAGTAGAATACATGAGGCTCAAATCTTCCAGTGCAAGACCTAGAAAACCTTCATTTACCCAGGGGATATTTTTGTATTGGGAATAATCCTTAAGGATTGTTGTTTTAATATCTTGAGGATTTACAATACACCCTACTTCTGGTAAAGAATTAAGACACGTTTTCTTCTCAATGGAAAAGTGTATTTGGTATTTATTTATAAATAAATCATTAGGGCTTAGGTAATCTAATTTGTTGTTGGGAATATTGGTAACAAATAAGCTGTCAAATAATGCTGCAGGATAAAAATACAATGTATTGTTTAGGCTATCTATTATGCTTTGGTTGCTTTGCAACTGAATCGAGTCCCATTTAAGTGTTCTGTTTCTGACTTCAAGATTCCGCATCTTAGAGACAAGCCAGATTACAGAGTCATTGAATACATTGTTTTTTTTATTTAATATTAGAATATCCTCCTCCAACTGTTCAATACTTTTCTCGGCAGATTCTATTTCGACCAATTTCAATGAGTCTTCTTGTCGGAGACTATCAGAATATTCTATCAATCTTGCGATTAATCTCTTTTTCTTTTGGCCATAAAGATTATAAGAAGAAATGGACAGAATTAAAAATACAATAGTTCTTAGGGAATTCACTTCAAAGAAATATTATACTTATTGCCTTTAGTTTGAAAATCATTTTAATTTAACCTGCAACATAAGACCAAAAAGCAATATAGGTAAAAGGGACATATATAGATATTCCCATTCTATTATGATGTTCTTGAAAATATTTTGAAAGATTTTGTTTGAAGAAGATTCTGAACTGTTAATTATGTGAACTTTGACATTTTTGTTTTTTGCGGCCAATTCATGGAGTTTTGTGTTTATATAACCACTGCTGGCTCCCTCATATATAACAAAGTCAATGTTAGAAAAGTAATCAATAGGTTTCATCGTTTCTTTGCCTGTAAGGTTTTCATATTCAAGAATAAAATTTTCTCCTGTATAAACGTCATTTATGAGGGATTCGTCTTCACCATCGGTTATTATGACACAGCGATTGTTATTCGAATTTTGGCCAAAATACTCTAGGCATTCTGCATAGTTTTGTTTAATCAATTGGCTTATGGGAGATCCAAAACCATCAGGCTGAAGATTGTTGATGCTGTCTGAAAAAGCCTCTTTAGAATTTACACGAAAAGTTTGGGCACGAAGATCATTCGAATTTGTAGATACGATTTCTGTAATACTTTTAATACTGTTAAGAGAATTAATTTTTATGTTAGGACCGAGTGTAAAATCTTTAACAGTAGGAATCTTATTGGGATTGTAGTTAAATTCAAAGACTGTTGCATCAGCTTTTTCTGTACCAACAGTGCCGGTTAATAGATGTAAACTATTGTTTACACTCAAAAGCACATCAAATCGATTGTTACTCACAGGTGTCTTCTTCGCAAAAAAATTAACAATAATTTTGTATTTGCCGGGGAGTCCCTTACCAAATCCGAAATAAATATTTTCAATAGGTTTGCTGGATGTTTTACCACCTGCATTCATATCTACATCAAGGTTGCCTCCGGTTTGTGAAAGTTTATTTCCAAAAAATATTTTATTGTTATTGGGTTCTATACAATGAAGATCTAAATCATTAAGGTTGTCCCATTTTAAAGAAATTTGTATACTACCTGTCTGAGCATTTTCTCTTGTAAGTCTGGTTTGGAATTCATTGAGTATGATATCGAACTTTTCGTTCCTGGGGATTTTGGTTATGATAAATTCAGTATTGCTGCTAAGGGCATCCGAAAATTCCTTTTTAACAAAGCTTTTTGCATCTTCAACTGATTGTTGCATTGAACCACTGTTATCAAATACCAAAGCATAATTTGGTGTGAAATAAGGATTTAGAAACAATAAAAGGTAGGGAATGAAGAATAAAAACCACAGTAGATAAATAGATTTTGCCTTATTAATAATAGCCGTTGCATTTTTGAAATGTAAAGACCTCGATGAACTTATACCTGCAATAGCGTATGGACTTTGCTTTAATAATTTTACGATTTTGTTAAGTTCATAAAATGCGTAAACGGTAAATAGCCAAACCGTAATTATTCCAAGTGAATAATATTTATACTTTTCGAAAAAATCGTACCTAAGAAATATAAATACATTGGCTAGGTGAAATATAAATCCAGCTGTTATAATCGAATAAGCCCTGGTTCTGAGTAGGGACCATAGCAAATAAGGTCTCAGTTTTCGGCCTATGATACCAACTGCTGCAAAGAATACAATAGCAAGAATTACAATACTTCCCGCAAAAAATAAGAAAGGAACGACCCCATAGCCTTCGGAAAAGTAATGTAGGATATTGTGATAATCAAAAGTCATTTTTATAAATTGTCAATATTGATTTTGTTGTTTTGTAAATCTTCTATGATTTTATCTATTTTCAAAGCAAAAATCATTTTAGATTCATCCATACCACTTGTAATAATACCCAAAACATTATTGTTGGTTCTGTCAAATACTGGTGATCCTGAACTTCCATGCCATGCTCCCAACCACATTTGTAATAAATCACTATTGCCATTCACATCAGTATTTGAAATGGTGCCTAATGAAGATGCAAAGATTCCTTCTGGATATCCAATGGTGGCAATTTCCTGATTTAGTTTTACATCGTTAGCACTGCCCAACTTCATTACATTGTAGGAATTATCCAGTTTATCACTTAGTTGAATAATTGCGAAGTCCAAATTTTTGGATTGATAAATTACTTTACCCAGTTGAATGTCATTGTTGTGTTTAACAAAACGCAGTTCCACTGGACCTTCGTTTTGCTCAACTACATGACGACAAGTTATGAGTTTATCCGGAGTTATTAAAAATGCGGTACCTGAGGCCTGATTGACCTGAACCCTCGCTATGCCTGTAGTTATATCACTTCCATTATCGTATAGTGTGGGTCCAGTAGTTAAAAAACCCAACCCAAAACCAGTTGTGGCAAGCAACGGTAAAACTAATGAAAACAGAAAAATTATATTTAGTTTTTTAACCGATTTTAATAACCTAACAGACACTTGCTGCTGTTTATTTCTTGAGCTGTAAATCATGATAGATAACCCTTAAGTTGTTCAAAATTCAGATAAGGAACTTTCTTGCGCATATAATCTTCGTTCTTAAGATTGCCATCTTGGTCCAAAAGCAGTTTTGAAATATGCTTTTTGACATCGCTCATGTAAGAGATGTGCCTTAATGGATTGAACAGTTGGTCATTGTTGTTATCCCCGAGGTAACAATATTCTTGATACAGTACAATTGTATTTGTTAATGAAGGCAGGTCTACAATATTTGAGTTTGTGTCGCTGAGATTATAGTTAGGGAAAAGTGTTCCATATGATTTGTGGTCATTAGTTAAAACGATGGTTTTCATTGATGGGTCGTCAGCAAACCTATATTTGGAATTATCCAGAGGTATCAATGCAGGCAAATTTCCCTTTAATTGTGCAGTATTGGCACTGAACAATTCCTTCAATTTCATAGATTCAACGGTGTTGTCGAGGTTCCTAATGGTCCCAAAATCGAAGTTGCCGATGAGATTACTGCTTTGTATGAAACGTTGGGCATTGCTGATTACTGTTTCATAAAGGTTGTTGGATGCATCTAGGAAAAATTCCCAGAAGTCTCCTGTATTCAGTAATTTATCAAGAGTGAATCTATTGCTGATATTCTTTTCATAATTGGCAGTAATCTGCGCAATCTCCTCAGATTTGCTACCGGTTGTGTACACCATTCTAAAACATGCGCTGTCATTGTCCAACACAACATTGATTTCATTGGTACGCCTCCGAAGTGTATAATTATTTTCGCTACCGTCGTCATTGATTAGAGATTCAATATCGGATATGGTTTTTCCCAAGAATTTTTTGGTAGGTAATTGATTATTGGTTTGCGGATTTATGAGTGGTGTGGATGTTCCTTTAAATTCTGTTTTTATTTTTTCAAGAACGGGAATGATGCTGTTTATTTTTAGTAAGCTCAGCAAATGATTGATTGAATAGCTATAGAAATCAGAAATCAAAAACAGGCTTTGGAAATCAAATTTATGTTTGTTATTGTTGCCAATATTTTTAGTCAATACTGTATTCCAGTCTACAGGAGTACCGGTAAGGCCATATTCTTTTTTATACCAAGCCAAGGTTTTATCAATGTGTGTATTGAGATCATCTATTAGCAGGTTGAGAACATAGAAATTTTTATGTTCTCTTAACAACAATTTAAATAAACCATACAGTTCGTCAATTAAATTATTCTTGACTGTAACCTCATTGTTTTTTAATAATTCAAAATAATTTTGTTTGGTGTTGATACTGAATAAATCATAAATGAACTTATCATTTGATGCCTTTCCATGTGTTTTTTGAATGAGTGTTTTAACATCATTTTTAATAGAGAATTGCAAATTACCAGCAGGGGTAGCCAGGTTATCCAAATTTTTGAAAACACGTTCGAGTATTTCATCGAATTTTTGCTGTGTATTCATTTTTAGGTTAAGCTCGTCTGCCTTAATGGGTTTTTTTACATTATTGGGTAGAATATAATTGTCTCTATCTACCAGACCTTCCAGAATTTCTTTGGATAAATTAATAGAAAGTAATTGTTCTAATTGGGCTTTGGGATATTGTACCACCTGAAAACCTGAAGTCAGGGTGTTTAACAGCCTTCCATACCCAACACTGTCCACCCTTCTTTGATTGAGTCGGTTGTAAAAGCTGAAGACATTTGAATTCGTATCTAAAATTCTCATCAAACCAATGGTTCCTGCTATACGCACCAGTTCTCCCAACGTTTTTATAGAAGCTCTGCTGTTATCGAAATCTTGGGATAAATATTGCACGTATTTATAGGGAGGGGATTGGTCTTCGTGCGTTGTACCTGTGGGATATACTGCTTTATAGGTATTCTCAAGCCGACTGAAAAAATCGATAGCAGCCAGCGCTGAAAAAGCATTTTCGTGAAGCGGCTTTTTATCTGTGGTCAAGCTAATTTTGTCTGGGAGTAGCAGGATAGCTTCTACATTAGGATTGTTGGTAATGTTTTTTACTAGGTAAGGAATGTCAATCACCAAACCTGATCCTGTTCCTCCGGTAACACTGCCTACTATGAGTATTTGAGTCTGCGAATCGCCTCCAATTGAATTGTATTTGTTTCTGATAATATTGGCAAGATTCTGGTAGTTTTGATTGCCCCAAAAACTTAGTCTGCCATAACTGGGCATCCCACCGGCACCATCTTCATTCTGCAACACGGTACTGGGTTCCGGTATCCAGGAACTGTCAATTTTATTATTTGCTTTTAACTGCCTTATGTCTACGGCGTTACTGCCCAGACGCAAAACAACCTGTTCAATGCTGGTGGTACCATTTGCTGTTTTCCTCGGTCTTCTGCTGGCATCTGTTTCCAGATAGATGTAAGCTACGTTGTTTCCGGGTTTATTTGTATTGCACAATTCAAAATGAAGTTGCTGTATTTCTTCAATAATGGATAAACCCGTCGTGCCAATACCTATTATAAGCGTTGAGTTCATTTTATGATTTTATTTTTAAGTTGTATGAAGTGAATGATTGATAACAAGTAGATTGTCATCATGTGTGAAATTTGGAAATAGGAATTTGACATTCCAAATGAGAAAGAGGAAAAATCAAAACTTATCCATCCATTGTACCTGATAAAACAAAAAAGAAAAACGCTGTTTACCAAGGAAATAATGACTAATGACCATATTTTGGCCAGAACCAGTTTGATGCGTTCTCCGGGGTCTGTTTTTCCGAGAAAATTTACTTTTTTGTATAAAATGTAAGTAATTATTGAATGCACAAAGACTATGGATAGTAGGTAAATGCTGAACCGCATCCAGAAAAAAAGATTTCCTGAAGGGGCCATTTTAAATAGGATTTCCCAAATACTGTTCATTATTAATTTATTAGTTTTCTCTGTTGTAGATTAAGTCACCGGGGGTTTTCCCCTTTAGGGTTTTGAATATGTTATAATACACGAAGATAAATGTAAGGGAAAGAAAAATCAAACAATATGTAAGAGATATGAATCTAATGTTGGATAGATGTTCATTGGCTTCTGTGATAGATAATACGCGGAGTAGAAAATCAATTAGAAATAGTTTCAACAATGCGGCCAACAACAGTGCTAATACTCCGGATATTGTGATTAGTCCGGCTGAGATGGTGAAATAAACTCTAATTATTAGATTATTAGACATCCCAAATGACTTCAAGGTTCCTAGATTTTTTTTATTTTTTTGTATGTGATTGTTAATTTTATTGGTAGTAAACAGGAAAATGCAGTACATAGAAAATGCAATAAGTCCGTAAAGAATTATTTCAATTGTTAGGCTGAGTTTATTGAAGTTCTCTTTGGATTCGACCACATCAATATCCAGGTATAAATTCTGTTGCTTAAGAAAATTTTGGTAAGACCTAACGCTGTCAAGGGAATTGAAATAGGCTGTATATTTCTCCCCGTTATCGCTGTATGCAGTATCTGATAAAACAAAACGGTAAATTCGCTTGCTGCCTTTTATATCTTTCATATTAAAGGTACTGATGTAAGCAGAGTCCACGTCATTTTTTTCCATGATAACATATCTGTCATCAAATGTATTTTTTACCTGAATAAATTCTTTCGCTTTAAGTTTACCCATTTCAGACGGATCTGCTTTCAGGCGCAAGTAATTTTGCTGATACGAATTTTCGGTTAGAAACGGATGTTCAGTTATATTGACGTCTCTCAACGCAATACCCATTAGCTTTGGTACAATCACATCCACTTTATCAGGCAGTTGCTTTACCACACCAACTACAGGCACTGGAATGATATGAATAGTAACACTTACACCATCATAGGTTGGGAATGATAGATCAACAAAATCAATGTTATCAATGTTGTAGTTTAATCTGTTCATCAAGTCTTCCGAGATTATAATCCCCCAGGAAGAATCGTGGTTTATGATAGCGGCTGCTTTTTTTCTATCTGTTAAGAAATTAGATGTGATTTCCGGTGCTTCATTATTCAAAAGAAAGTCACAAAAAGGATCTTTGCCTGCAATCCTGTATTTTACGCTATTTTGAGTTCCAGAACCATCTTTGTTTCTGAACGAAGTGTATCCAGTTCTCAAATCAAAGTGCGTATGGATTTTATACCGAGCTAGCAGCTGTGCATTGTTCAATGAATCAATTCCGGGTGGATCTCCAGGTAAAGAAGGATTGAATTTATCTTTGTCAAAGCTGATAAACTTGACAAATGGACTGTCCATTTTTTTTTGTAGATAATCCTGCAATGCCTGACTGAAAATAACCGTCACTACCGATACCAGCAGAATGGCAGTGAGAATCCAAATGTTTTGGGATTTTTTACCGGCGACCGATTTAAACTCAAGTAAGGTAAATTCTTTAAAAAACTTCATATCAGTTAAATTGAGATATCAGATATTGTTTTATATCTTCAGATTTGATTTTCTTATTGGGATTTTCCAAAGAATACCAACTGTTATCTTCATCCTTTACAAAAGTGTTTTTGGATTGAATAAGTCCAAATATTTCTTTCTTGTTATTTCCATTAGGAATATCCGACTGCTCTCTGGTTATAAGCACGATTTTAGTAGCAAAATTCATTGCTAATTGGATATCATGTGAAACAACGATGGCTGTCCCCTTTTTTTGCTCTAGGTTTAACTTAAGGGCATTCATTAAATTGTGGCTATTGGCCACATCAAGGTTTCCTGTAGGCTCATCAGCAAATAATATGTTAAAATCGTGTGCGACAGCCCGGCAGAATGCCAGACGCTGTCTTTGACCACCTGATATTTCTGTGATTTTTGGGTTTTTAGACAAAATTATTTCGGAATCTCCGGGGAATATTTCTCGAATCACCATGCGCGTATTTTTTATTGATTCTGCGCGATCATTCCTTTTGAAAAGCGTAGGTAGATATACGTTTTCTATAGCCGATAATGACTCGAATAAATTGGTACTTTGAAAGATGAAACTGAAATTTTCACGCCTAAAGCGGGAAATGTCCTTTTCTTTCTTATCCCAAAGGTCGTAAAAGGAAAGTGCATTCTGTTGTTTATCCAGAAAGGTAAGTTCGGAGTCATTACCTTTAGCCTTTGTAATTGTATCACTCATCAGGCCCAGGGTTTCAAGAATGGTGCTTTTCCCCACACCAGATGGCCCCACAAAGAATACCATTTCTCCTTCAAGAACGGTCAATTCCTTTACGACCAATACTGGCCTGCTGGATCCTTCGTATTGACAGGCAACATTTTTCAGGGATATCAATTTACTCATCATCGCACATTGGGAAAATATGCGTAGGAATCCACATGATTGTTTGACCACCTATTTCACCTTTTCTTTGCTCATCTTGATAATTTTTAAAATTTTCCACCTGTAATTTAAATTTGGTGTAAAAATTTTCAAAATCAGATTGGTCGATAAGGTTTTGATCAAGCATACCTATAGGGATTTTCCCGATTTCTTCATAGGCCCGACTGAATTTTACCCCCATGCTTTTTTCCCAGATATCATTCAGTGTGAGTTGTTCAATAATCACGTTATCATTTTTACCCATGAGACCACCCACCAAGTCAATTACAGCTTTTTTGAAGTGGCTTCTTTGTTCTGTGCCTGCCCCGGATTTTTGCACTACATTGCTCAGTCTATTGGATAAATCTTGTTTTTCCTGCACTGTCATAAACACAACAGTTTTAAAAGCTTTTACACCTGTATTATAAAATTCTGTGAGGGTAAATCCTTCGGCACTAAAATCACCATAGTTTACAATTGCTTGTTTGAATCTTTCGCATTCTTCGGGGGGGATACGTTGACAAAGAGCATCTAAACTGGCTATAGTTTTGGTAGCTCCACCTGATTTTTCAGTAGGGTTAGTTGTATTATCCTTTAAATCTTTTAGGAGCTTGTTTAAGCCATCAAAATACAGATTTATCGACTTGTTTGTATTGGATACAAAAGTTCCAGTATTAATTAAGTCTTCCGTGTAATTCAGTCGATAGGATATTTCAATGTCTGCATTTAAGCTGTTTGCGCGGTAAATATTAATTTGCTGTGAATTTTTAAAATCTCTGGATAACTCAAGCTTAAAAGTGTAAGGAACTTTGATTTGGTTATTTGCATTTCCTAGATTTACATTATTAATGCGCTTTTTAGAAACTTCCTTAATTATGTTGGCTATATCCTGTCTGAATTTAAGATAGGGATTCGCACCTAGATTACGTTCATCATCGGTAGGCATCCCGTAGTGAACCTGGTAGGCCTGAATATTGATATTCTTTTCGGCAATTAAATTTACCAGTTCGTCAATCCGCACGGCATTATCAGTAGGATGATTTCCGCAATCGCCCACCAAAAGCATATAATTGGATTCAGCACTGTTAAAGTTGGCATCCATTATGGCACGTTTCATTCCTTTGAACATCGATTCAAATCTATCTGTCCCTACACTATTTATATTTTGGTATGTGGCAGCACTTTCTCTTAAAAAAGTTTCTATACTTTCAATATTGTCTGTCATTTTAACAAATTCATAATCCCGCATGTAGCCGGAAGTCAAGGTTATGAGACTTGGATTTGCGGCATCTGCCGCATCTCGGTAAATGGCTACTCCAACTCTGACTTCACTGAACCCCCACGCAACTTTATTTTTTGTAATACTTTGCAGGCTACTAGCTACAGCATCAAAATACTCCTCCATACTTTTGCTGCCGTCAATAACGATAAGTATATTAACCTTTTTTATTAACTTTTCAAGTTTGGCAATAGTCTTTTCGACACCACTTCCTCCGCCAGATTCATTTTTAATTTCAGGTTTAACTATTGAAACTACATGTCTGATATTTTTATCCTCCTGTTTAACTTCTCCAACAATTGGCAATCTAAAATAAACAGGATCATATTTCTCCAATGTCCATCGGGTAAAAGGGGCATCAGTGTTGTCTGTCTCTGCAGTACCGTCCTCTGCTGACAAGTTTCCAAGGGTCATTACTTTGTTAACAGCTTCATAACTATTGAATACAGGAACTGAAACCTTAGTTTCTTTTTCATTTTTATAAGGCGAATAAACAGATTCAACTTTTGAACCATAGTTAGGTTCGAGGCATATTTTATGGTCCCAACGAGTAATATGCATGGTGTTTATCCAACCAGGTACATCCGACCTGTTGATTCTGTCTACCTCAGAAATTTGATCTTTTGTGGAAAGTAAGAGTGTGTTTGCTGTTTCTTTTAGAACAAAGTATATGCGAAACTTTGTGGGTTCACCTATTTTATCCTGACCATTTGGATTGAGATAAAAACTGTTTTGACCTTTTAATACATCTACTAACTTAATATTTCGTGAAATTTTTATGGGAAGCGCATAACAAATCATGGCATGTCTTGAAGCACCAAAATCATTTAAACTTGAATAACTGCTTAAGAGTACCTTTTCCTTTTTAATGTATCCCAATTGCTTGAATATAGGTGTTCCATTGGCGTCTTTTTCAAAACCACAAACTTCCAGTTTGTCTTGGCCATAAACATCCTTGACCCACAGGGGTTGCAGAAAATCCAGGAATTTACCGGTTGGTCCGTTTTGGGCAGTGATCAATTCATTACGGCTTCTGTCAGAGTAGACACACCAAGGTTTGTTGTTGGTTGAGGTTAAAGCAGATGTCGATAATAATTTACTGCCATAATATTGTTGTACATCTACCGTTAGCCAGCGGTTGAAAATGTCCGGTGTTGCCAGTATCTTATAACCATTGTGGTTGAGGGTTCTTAACCTTCCTGCCACCTGGGCATTTGAACTGAAAATCGCTGAAAACAGCAGAAAACTAAAAACTGGTCGTAACATATTCATATAAATCGTTTTTTCTTTTGGATTGATTAGTACCCCCATTGTAATGGAGTACGAATTTGTGTGTGGATTTAAGTTTAAGGGTATTTTTATCTATGAGCCCGGTTAATCGGATTATTCGGTTTATATAGTCAAATTCTATGTCTTTGGCTGCAAAACTGTCACAGCCAGAAAAGTAGTGAATATTAGCTTTGCTCAAGCCTTGTAAATCAGTACCCCATGTATTTATTTGCTCAAGCAGGTTTGTGGCTCTTACACTGTAATCGAGGAAGTTGTAAGTTGGAATTTTTCGGTAATCATTTAAGGAATCTTTGATGTATTCAGCATCTGAGGCACGAAAAATGCGGTAAAAATGGGTTTGTCCATCGGCATTATCAAAAAGATAAACCACCATGAAATCTTCATTCGGTTCTCGGTTTATTAGTTTTTTTATATCCTGAAAACAGCGATTTTCTGTAGTTAGCAGCAATTTGTCAGAGACAACCTCATTGCAATTTTTTGGATTAATTATGGTATTTACATCAATCAATATGATATTATTAATTTCAGATACTTGAGCCATAAGCATGTGATTATTGCTTATCACTCCGTAAATTACAATAAGAAAAATTTTTATTTTTATAAAATACCGCATTAGTTGTTGTATTTACTGAAATGTAACAGATACAATCCGGCAATTGATGGCATTGACACTACAAGAATATCTTCTCACGGGTGCCGTCAATCCCAATGTGTACGACTGAAATTGCATATATGAAAAATTGTTTCCATCAATTATAAAACGACAGTTTTGGGGATCAGAAGTGATTTGTTTGTCTGGCGAGCCATTCCCATCGGAATCAACGCGAACAATAAATGAAAATTCAAATTTTTGTCCCAATGTGTAGTCTGCCATATTTGTACCGAATGAATTTCCTGCATTTTGAACAGAATTTTTCAGTGCTTGTGCCTCAGCTGCACTGCATGGACAGGCAGATTTATCGACCACATATGGGAAAGCTCCCGATGCAGCGGTTGTGTCATCTGTGCCTGTGGTAACCCATATCCCATCAATTTGATTCAATGAACAGATGTCCCAGATGTTTTTACCCTCTACATAAGGTCCTTCTTTTCCGGTAATGGAATAATAGATGGGAGCATGGTTGGGGATGGTATCAAGGTTGGTTGTGATGATGATGTTTGTACCCATCGGTTTAAATTGCACACCTCCTGCGGCTAGGGGCACTGGTATAGGACAACAGTTATCCTTACTTACCGTGGTTTGTAGCCATGTCACAGATCTTAAACCACAGTTGTATTGTCGTTTTGGATCTATCATAAATTGAAGTGCATCGGGCTGTAAATTACAATATCCGTAAAATTTGTCTCCGTCTACCAATTTTAACCCTCCATTACCGTCTATTTTAACCGGTTTACTGTTAACGAGAATATATACCCCAAATGCTTCTACTTGTTTACCCGTTAGTTTTCTTTTTTCACCTACAGGGTTACCATTTTTATCTTTATCAATTGCCTCAATCACAAATTGAATATGGTCAGGTTTTTTGATAGCTGAGAGATTATAGTATGTTTCTTTTCCGACGTCGCCACCACCGCAAAATTTCAACAATAGTAAGACGAGCATCACTATACCAATCAGGATGTATCGATTGGGCTTTTTGGAAATTAATCCCCAAAATTTATTGAAGGATCCTGCATTGTTACCTCCTGCAGGTGCTGTGTTTTCTGAACCACAGGCAGGGCAGGCTGTTTCAAACTGTGAAGCAGGGTTAAAGTTATGGGTACAGTCTTTGCAAATATATTTCATGTGTGTTTTTTCTTGAGGTGAATATTACAAAAGTATAAAAAATCCCATCTCCAGACCAAGCAATCTCCTTAATCCAATAGAATTCAATTCGATAATGGAGGAGAAGCTACCATAGTCGGCTCCGAGATTGGGGTTATTGCCATTGGGAATGGGTTTGTTTATCTGGTGCCAGTAGTATATCTGGGGCTGAATAATCAGATTTTTTGTTTTGAAGCCGAAGCCCAAATAGCCTTTTGCAGCTATTGAATAACGATTTGAAAAATCCTTAAAGCTGGATTCTTTGGTAAATGCGTAATCACCGTAATCCATAATGCCATTTTCATATAGGGTTATATTGAAATAATCTGGATAATACCCGGCATAGTTTACCAGCGTATGGGTCGTGCTTTGCAAGCTAATGGGGATAGTTCCAACGAGAGTTGCGCCAAGCTTTAAGAAGTTATCACCCTGTTTAGATAAAAAATTTCTTTTCTCAAGCCCCAGGGACAGCAGTACCGCATTTTCCTTTTGCCTTTCGGTAAATGATTTATAGGTGGCTATTCGGTTGTAGTCATTGCCATATGCATCTATCCTTGCCTGGTTGTCTGAAATATTGTTAAAACCCAAGAACGTACCTGTATTAATAATACCTGCTCCTAGATTGATAAAAGACAGATTGCCTGAATTTGGGGTTTCATTTTTGCTGCTAAGTTTCTTCGGCGCTTTTTTAAGAAATGGGAAGTGTAAATCTAAACTGAAACCGGATTGTACGATGTTATAATCACCAGATTTAAAGGGCCCGTTGAGGAATTTTCCGGCATTTCCGGCTAGTCCTGATCCTCCGTTACCAAAAACAGATAGTCCCATTTCACCAAGCCTCTTTTCTAAATTGAAATTAAAACTTTCAAATATGAGGTTTTCGTTAAGTTCTTTTTTCTGACTATATGAAGTATTTTCCTTGTAGGATACAATATTTAACCTGTTTGTTTCGGAAACCAATTGTTTATCCTTGTTATTGAAAAAATTAAAATTACCGTCTACCAGATGGCCATTAATTTTAATACTGTCAGGGGTTATTTTTACAGTAGTTTTGGCTGTCTTTCCGAAACTTTTGAAACTGAACTCCTGATCTATTTCAACATAGTGGGGTTTTTTATAATTTGGGTGCAACGCTACGTTGGATATACTGAATTGAAACTTGGTAATAACCTTGTCTTCATCTGTCGTGGTAACTGTCTTTACAAAATTGAATGAAACAACCAGAATCTGAGTATCTGTTAATGGGAAGGGTCGATCTTTTGTGTTTTGCAAAACCCTTTTAATGACAATATCAATTTCGCCAGTTGAGTCACCATCATTAAATATAGGCTCACCTACATAGAAAGGCATTCCACACCAATCCTCATCTGAGAGATCAGCTGAAGTTCTGTTGGTTACTTTTTCCTGAAACGCACCAATAGATATATCGCCAGCGTAATTATGGTTCGTTAATGTCAATTCATCATCAATAAAATTAACATCTTCGCTGTTAAATAAACTCAAGTACTTCTCGCGGTCACCTTTTTCCTGATTCATGTTGGAAATGAATGCAGAAAAATGATTGTATACATTGGATTTAACCTTGAGCCTCAATGAAGACTCAGGGCTTTGCCCCATCATGTAAAAAGGTATTCCAAAATAAATTAGAAGGATGAATACTCTCATTTTATTTAATCTTAATCAGGTAAACGCTTTTTAACATGCCAGAATCGTCCTTTAGGATATAGGTAGAAGGAGGATAATCTTCCAACAACACCCTGTTATCGTTGATTACATTCTGTAAAACCCTTCCATTCATATCATAAATTACGGGTTTGACATTCAAGCCCAGAGGGATTGATAAATTGAAAACACCATTGTAAGAAGGGTTGGGATAAATTTTAAAATGGTCTTTCGCAATTTTATTGGCATTGACTGTCCATACATCTGCTTTGTAGTAGTTTACAGTGAAACAGTTTCCAGAAGATGTTTTGACAAAGTAAATATTTTTTGAAGTATCTATTGAATTGTTATAAGAATAATAACGCACAGCTGTGGTTCTCTCGTTCACTTCATTCCTGGTCAGTTTATTTATATAACCCCATGTGTAAGATAGTCCTTTGGTACTATCGCTGGAAACCAAAATAGTTGTACCGTTAATGTTCATTACAGCCGATTTTTTGGGTGCTGTCTGGTTTGTAAATTCTATACCCTTTGATAAAATATTTGCACATCCGGTATTTAAATTGGTTCTAGTCAGAAAAACAGTATCTTCCTTTATTCCAGTGTTATTCCAATCTAAAAGAATTTGATGGGTGCTTTGACCTCTGGTAATGGTTGCGTTTTTAATACTCCAGTTGTAGGATACTCCGGAAAGCATTTTTGTCTGAAAAAGCTGATCAGTAGATTGTTTGCATATTACTGTATTCCCTGAAATGGGAAGAGTGTCAGGACCTTTGTTTACCTCAATTTTTATGCTGTTTGAAAATACTTCTCCACAATTGTTCAATGATCTAACTTTTAATCTAAAATCAGTGGTATTAAACATCTTGCTATTAAACGAAGTTTTTGTAAAGCCGGGTATGTCTGTCCATATATTGCCAGTGTTCAATTTTTGCCAGTTGTAGGAGAAACTTGACCCTGCTCTTGAATGGGGTAATAATATTTTTAGTGTATCCTTCAATTTTTCTCCTTCACAGACTACCTGTTGATTACCAATAATGGGCGCTGTGAAACTATCATAAACAGTGACGTAAATGGAATCAGTGACAATGGAGCCGCAGCCTAATTTTGAAACAGAAGTTACTCTGTAGTATGAAGATTTTTTCAGGTTGTTTTCAAGGTAACCTGATGGGTTAAGAACCCCGATACTTGCCCAGTTAGCAACATTATAGCTTCTCTCTACATTATTGTTAAAACTGTCATTCCCCCCCCTGGGTTTACCTGTGGCAATAAAATTAATAGGCTTTGCAAGTGCGCCTCCGAAGCAAACAGGAGCCGATGCTTCCAAAATGCCTTTGGTTAACTTTGGCAGGACCGTTATGGTTGCTGTATCACTGAAAAACTGACCGCAACTTAAATCATTTATTTTTACTCTGTAATAGCTCGTGACTGTTAAGCTTCCGGGTGTTGTTTCCAAACCATTGGCAGCACCTATATTAGTCCAAGTGGTCTTGTTGGGACTGCTTTGCCACTGATAATTAAACTGACCTGAACCTCCTGAAGCTGGATTGTTTAATTGTAGCTTGTTTGGTGTAAAACCGAAACAAATGGTTTGATTTGAATTGATCCGGGGTCTTACTATCTTGGGATATACAATAATCTTAATGCTGTCGGATGGAAATACGCCGCAACCTGCAGTGGATGTCGCCAAAATTCGGTATGATGTATTGGCGATAAGTGACCCGGGAGTGAAGGATTTTAGATTGGCACCTGCAATATTTTGCCAAGTTGCTCCACTGCCTAAAATTTGCCAGTTGTATGTAAACGTATCATTGCCACCGAACGCAGAAGAATCCATGTCTAAAGTTTGGGGTTGGGTGTTGTAGCAGATTGTTTGATTTTTTGATATTTTAGGTTTAGAAATTTTAGATAATGCACTTATGAAAACTGAATCTGAAAATACAGAGCCGCAGTTACGGGTTGAAGTGGCTTTGACCCTGTAATATTTGCTTAAGCTCAAAGTAGGTGGCTGAAATGTTATTTGTGAAGCACCCGCAATATCCTGCCACGAACCGTTAATATTACGATTTTGCCATAGGTAATTAAAGGTGTCATTGCCACCCTTAGCCAAAGAATCTATTTTGATAAGTTTTGGAATTGAACCAAAACATATTCTTTGAGAAGAAGAAATCTTAGGTTTTCCCAAAGACTTGAGAACAATGATACCTATTGAATCAGAATAGAAAGTCCCACATCCTTTCTGAGATATTGCCCTTAACTTTACGTAACTGGTTTTTGTTTGTTGACCTAATTGTAGTTTAAGTTTCCCTGAGCTATCTATTTTTGTATAATTAAGCTGATCTATTGTTTTGTAAAACCATGAGTAAAGAAATGTATCTCCTCCTCCTTTTGCGGTTTGTTGTGTCAAGAGCTGACTTGGTGTTGCATTGTGGCAAATGACTTGATGCGCTCCGATTTTAGGTTTCACAATACTGTCATATACCAAAACATTCAAAGTGTCAGAATAACCGAATCCGCAGGATTTGGTTTCAAAAAAGAGCCTGATAGTTTTTGAATTTTTTAGGTTACCAAGTGATATGGAGTTGTCGTTAACTTTACCAATATTGGAGTAATTAGCAGATTTATATGTTTTCACCTGCCACTGATATTTTATGATACTATCTCCACCACTGGCATTTTTATTGATCTTTAAGGTGTCCGGTACACCGTTGTAACAAATATTTTGTTGTTTTTGAATACCCGGAGATACGAGTTGGCCGAAGGATTTAATCAAAATTTCATTAGAGATGAATGATTTAATATTTGCACCGGCTGAATCAACAATACACCTTATTGAATAATTAATTAAGATTCCTTTTTGATTTAGAAAAATGAGCGTGTCATTATTGGTTCCGGACCAGTTTGAGTCGTTGGATAATTTTTTCCATGTCACATCTTTATACTCCCATTGAAATTTGTCTTTGGAAGAGATTGTTTTAACAAATGTCAATCCCGTTACTTTGTAGCAGACACTGAGATTCTTGGGTTGTGTTATTATTTGGCCATTCAATTTTGGTAAAAATGCCAGAAGACATATAGATAATGTGGATTTGGCGAAATGAAAAACGTACTTTTTTTCAAACATATATAGCGTGAAATGCAATGTTTAAATGAAAAAACAGATTCAAACATATGATAATTCAAATTTTTTTACAAGTATCATTTATACTTTTTGTTTTGAAGGCAGCGAAATCTAGGTTTTATAGACGGTTATATTATTATTAATTCGAATGCTCCCTCACCCCCCCCCCCATCCCGCACACCGCTTTAAGCGTGCTGCTCACCACCTCGGTCATTTTAGGGAAATCGAGGGAGTCGATGGTGTCGGGGGTTTCGTGGTCGTTGGGGTTGCGCAGGAAGGAGGTGTC
>Ga0194132_10005535_pt1 | contig 20348 bp, 18 predicted proteins | sample TA2KigOf80mmetaG_FD_148612 | JGI IMG/M metagenome (GOLD analysis project Ga0194132, IMG submission 148612) | Freshwater microbial communities from Lake Tanganyika, Tanzania - TA2015054 Kigoma Offshore 80m | ecosystem: Environmental > Aquatic > Freshwater > Lake | place: Tanzania: Lake... | reverse complement strand
TCCCGGGAATGGCTCGGGGCGATGGCCGAGGCATTTCGTTTCGACGTCAGAGTGGCGATCTGGGCCGACGACTCGATCCCATTCGTTCGGCTCGATGATGCTCTCGGTAAGCGGATTGTCGCCGTTCCCTTTGCCGACTACCTATCGCGGCGCTATGGGCCCCGTGAATTTCATGAACGCGTCGCGGCGATCGCAGCGCAGTTTCCCGATCATCAGGTCAAGGCACGATTCGTTGGCGAGGACCGCGCCTTCATTGTGCCTGCTGCTTGGTCTGGAGATCGGGAAGCAACTGCACTATCGGTCGAACTCGCCTCCGCTGAGCATGCCTGGCAACGGTTTGCGCCGGCTTTTCGCCGAAACGTTCGCAAGGCCGAGCGATCTGGCGTGCATGTCACGGTCGACAGCGGTGGCGACGCCATCGACCGCTTTCAAGCCATGCTTGTCGCATATCGTCGCGAAAAATTTGGATTGGCGACGCCGCCGATGGCGCTGTTCGAGCGTTTACACGCGCGGTTTAGCGCGGCGGGCGGCTGCTTCATTGTCGAAGCCCGCACCACCGATCGCGTGCTTGCGGCAGTGATGCTGTTGGGTTGTGGCGATCACCTTTGGTACAAGTTTGGCGCTTCCGCCATCGCTGATGACCGCGCGCTTCGCCCAAATAATTTGGTTTTTTGGCGCATCATCCAAGAATTCTCGGGCCGTTTCGCGCGATTGAATTTGGGCATGAATTGGACGGGTCAGGACGGCGAGGACGGAGTCATCCGTTTCAAGCGATCGATGGGCGCAACCGAGCGCACGGTGACGATCTTGACGCGGCGGCCAGACGGATTTTCGAGCCGTTCCGCCGATGCAGCTCTCGACTTCTTTCGTTCGGTATCGCACTTTGCCCTTTCGACGCCGATGCCGGCTGCGGTCGACAATTGCGTTCGGCGCTCCCTATTTCGGCATTTCCATTGATACCCGCGATGTCCTCCAATGCATCCGCCTCTTCGCAACTTGACGACAAGCGGTTTCGCTTGATCTTGGTCAGCGGCGCGCCACGGTCGGGGACCACTCTGCTGCAGGCCCTGCTCTGCACCAGCGCCCGCGCGCACAGAATGACACCAGAGCACAAGTATCTTGCTGGAATCGTCAGCGCTTTCTCGGCGAGCCTTCAGCGATTTGAGTCCCATACCCGGTTCTATTTCGAGTCGAGGTCGACATTTCTCGAGTTGAACCGGCGTATGATCGAGAACTTGGTGATCGATGCCTGGCATCGCGTTGGCGAGCCTGAGGTCTTGGTTCTGAAAGAGCCCGCGCTATGTCCTTCGATACCCGACCTGCTCGAGCTTTTGCCGCGCGCCGAAGCCACCGTCGTCTATCGCGATCCCCGGGGCATTGTCGCTTCGCGGATCGAGGTGTTTCGAAGGCAGCGACCAGAGGCGCCAATCGACAATGCTCGAGTGGAGGCTTGGGCACGTCAAGTCGTTGACGCCTATCGTCCCGTGTTCGAGCAGATCGAACGCCTCCAGACTCGGGTACACGTTGTTCGATATGAATCGCTGGCAACCGGTTCTGCCGTCGCACCGCTCGAGGCGAAACTCGGCATGACGTTCGATCAGAGCCGCTTATGGGCAGATGCGGATGTTCCATTCAACGAGGAGCGCGACTGGGTCACCGCTCTCATGAGAGGCCCGATCTCGTCGTCTTCGGTTGATCGCCACGGCTCGATCCTGACGACCGAACAGGCCACGATCGTCACGCGCGAGACGAAAGAGCTTGTTCCGTTGGTCGATCGCGCCCTTAACCCGCAGGGCTGACCTTATTCGCCACGATTTGACGGAAGTCAGCGTCACCAAAGGTCATCAAGAAAGAGTCCACGGCCCGATTGATCATACTGAGGTTGACGTGATGACTCGATCCATCATCCGACCCGTAAACCGGGCCGACGTGCCCACCTAGCCACCGGATGATCTCGAACGACGGCCAATAAACGACGCGCGGAAGATCGAGCCTGAGGATTTCCTCGATCGCGACGCGAAGCGTCGACTTCGACAGGCAATCGGAGACGACGGCCGAATTCATTTCCGTCGTCATCGTCATCGGAACCGGGGATACGGTGAGAACGATGGCCGCTCGCGGCGAGAATTCTCGAACGGCTGAGACAATCATCTTGAGGTTATCAACGTTCTCCTTGACGGTCGTGGTCATGAAGACGGCGCGCTTGAACAGCGCCGCCTTGCTGGTATTCGTATTGCGCGACATCACGAACTCGCCGGTTTCGCGATCGAAATGAGTGGCTGCGACGCCCATGGTGTAGATGAAGATTTCTGCCGACGAAATCGCAGCGCGAAGTTCGTCGCGATTTCCGAAGCCGAGGTTTTCTTCGACAATCGCCGTTTTTTCGTCATGGGCGCCGTTCTTGATCCAATCGAGCACCACGCAATTTGCATAGGTGTTATTCTGTTCCTCGCCGCACGGGGCGTAGGTCACCTTAAGATCATGCCGCTTCAGGCTGCGGGCGATGTTGCCGGCAAAGCAGGATCCCTGTGTAAACACGCGCGAGCCGCGCGATAGCGCGATCCCGCGCGTGTCGAAGCTCTCACAAACATATTCGCGAATAATCTTGTCGAGATCCTCGAAGTCCTTCGCAGCCTTCGGCCAGCGCGCGAAGACGCGGCGTGGCGGCGGCGCTTTTGCCGCCTGTTCGATCTCGACGAGATGTTGTTGCACGACGTGATTGGCCGGGTCCAATTTCGCGGCCACTCGCATCGTCTGAACCGCGGATTCGTAATCCTCGGTGGCCGCTTGCGACAACGCGAGCAGGAAGTGGGCGTCGACATGGGTCGGCATGAGCGCGACCGCCCGATTGAGATAAGGCAAAGACTCCTCGTTGCGCCGCGACTTGAAAAGATTTCTGCCCATCAAATATTGAGCTGGGCCAAGCGCGATGTTGTGGTCGGCCACAACGCGCAAATGGCGTTCCGCGCGTCCATGCTGATATGTGCTGCTATAGGCGAGTCCGATTGCCCAATGAAAACGAGGATCGGCGTCGAATTTAGCGAGATGGGGCTCGAGGAGAGCGGCCGCGTCGCCAAAGCGCTTTCGCTTCGTCAGCCAATCCGAAACGGCGAGGAGTCCGTCGGCGTCGGGAGGGGTGGCTTCGGCCATGGCGTACGCGTGATCGACGGCGGCATCCTTGTTTTCGGCGTCGAGCGCCGATTTCACGGCCTCGATGGATCGAGTCCCTGCGGCGGCAGTCACGGAACCTCTCCCCTATAAAAATTCCGCACTGCCGTCACCACCTCGTTGACGGCGTCGTTCGACATCTGCGGCTCCATTGGCAGTGACAAGATGCGCTGCGCCAGGGCTCTAGCCCGCGGCGCCCGCACGGGTCGATCCGCGGCAAGTCCAGGATGATCAGGGAGCAGTAGAGCGTATCGGATCTTAGGTTCGATTCCACGCGCCTCCAAAAACACCTTGAGGTCGTCACGTCGGTCTGCGTCGATGGTGAAATCAAAGTAAGCTGAGCGATCACTTTCGCTCTTCGGCACGGTGACGACGTCTTTCAGGCCATCGATGTAAGCTTGAGCCATGGCGCGACGACGCTCGCGCGCCGCTTCGAAACGCGAAAGATAAACCCGAATGAAGGCCGATTGGATTTCAGAAATCTTGTGATTGAGTTCGGGTGAAACACAGAGTTGACGGTCTTGAGCCCCGAGGTATCGCAACGCTCGCAGCCGACCACCGAGCGATTCATCCTTGAACGTGATCGCACCTGCCTCGCCCAGGCTCTGAAGCGCTTTCATCGGATTGATGCTGAAGGCGCCGACATCGCCCGCGGTACCGGCGGTCGCGCCTGCTAGCTGCGCGCCGAAAGCTTGGGCGGCGTCCTCGATCACGATCAATTTGTGCCGACGCGCAAGCGCCATTATCGACAACATGTCGCACATTCGTCCAAAATAATGAACCGGAACGATTGCCTTAGTACGCGCCGTGATCAAGTCTTCGATCGCAGCCGGGTCGATATTGAGGTCGTCCCCAATGTCCGCGTAAACAGGCGTGGCTCCGGTCATCACGATAGCCGTTGCGGTCGCGATCCATGACATGGCGGTAGTAATGACTTCGTCGCCGCGACCAATACCAAGGACCTTGAGGGCAAGGTAAAGCGCGCTCGTTCCGGAACCGACGGCGACGCAGTGCGGCGCTCCGCATCGTTTCGCCAGCTCGCGCTCGAGTTGCTCAGTCTCTGGCCCCATCATCAGCTGCCCGTGCACCAGGACCCGTTCCATGGCGGCCGCGAGGTCGCGGCGGAGGCCGGCGTCATTGACCGAAAGATCACGGAACGGAATGCGGAAACGGTTTGACATCTTGTAGATTCCGGAAGCTACGTCGCGGGAGGCCCAACTTGACAGAACAAGGGGGAGTCACAACTATCCGACATTGGCTGACCATTGCAACTCTGGCGCCCGAGCGTCGATGGGAAATGGACCTAGGAAACACAATCCGGCCACCGCTCTTTGCGCGGTTCCATGTCGTGGCCGTCTTTGGAAGTGAAAAATGCCTACTGTTCTGCGATCGATTGGTCGGACGGAGATCGACCGTCTAAGGGAACGGGCGAAGGCCGACCCCAAGGGAAGGCCGCGAATCAATGTTCATTCGTCCCTTTCTGATCGTGTTCAGGAGATGGTGATAGCGCTCAGAAGGGGAAAACCAATTCTTCCGCACCGACAGCTTGGGAAACGGAAGTCATATTATGTCATCGAGGGGCGTTTCCGGGTAACGTTTCTGAGCGCGCACGGTCGGCCGATTGAAGAACTCATCTTCGACGCACGCTCTTCGGATCATCGATGGGCGGCGACATTTAACGCCGGTACATGGCATGGGATTGAGGCCGAGACCGATATCGCGATTTATCTCGAAGTGATCGCCGGTCCATTTGTGAAGGGCCGGACAGAGTGGCTTTACGGCTAGCAGGCTGCTGAAAGTCTATCGCGGTGGGGATTTCTGACGAAGTTCGGCGTCGATTTTGGGTTGGTCCTGTTTCTGGCGGCTTGTTCTGCTGTTGGTACCGGATCAACGCTTCTGGCGGGATCGTCTTGAGCCCCTTCGTCACGCAAGCGCCGCCAAGAGTTTCGGTATTCGGATCAGGTTGTAAGCGGCGAGCCCGTTGCGGTTCTCCGTCAGCGCATGTCCCATGTAGCAAAGTCGGCTCTCTTGCCCGATGCCCTTGCGATACAGCTAGGCGTCGGGGTCGTTCGTGCTGGCATGCGTCTCGTTCGACCGCTTTTCTCCGCGAAAATCGCGCTCTCCTTTGCGGCCATCTCTCGGCGGCGAACCGCCCCCGTCCTTCGGCCGGAAGCACTTCATCGACGCCCACACCTTCAGCAGCGTCCCGTCCACTGAAAAGTGCTCGTGGGACAGCAGCCGCTTGACCCGCGGCTCGATCAGGATCGCACCCAGAAACTCCCGTGCCACTTCCGCCGTCAGAGGCCGATCACGGTTCTTCGAAAATACATAGTGATCCCAGACAGGGACGACGATCCCAAGCCCCGCGAACCACCGGAACGGCGTGCAAAGATCCAGCCGATCCATCAGTTGGCGCTCGGACTGGATCAAATAAGACAAATGCCCGAAGCAGGCGCTCGGGCGCGATCGACGGGCGACCTTCAGACGAGTACAGACCCTCAAACTTCCAGTTCATGACCGCAAGCGCGCCGTTCATTAACTCCCGAACTTTCCGAAGCGGGTGGTCTTCGGGCACGTGCTGATCAATATCAATGTACGAAACCAGCGACCCTGTCCGCTCCCCGCTCCCGCGCATCTCAGTGGCTCGCAGCTTGACCACTCAAGCCAGGAATCACATCTTCAGAGCGGCGGCTATGACTATTTCAACAGCCTGTTAGAGCATTTCCCCGCGATGCCCCTTCGCTGCTGCGCAGCTCCTGCCTGCGCGAAGCCGAAACGGCTTCGCTTCGGCAAAGGCAGATCGCGCGGCCGGCACCTGGACACGGCGAAGCCCCTTGGCGTAGGGAGTAGTGGATTTCCGGTTCGCCGCAGGAAATGCGACTATACAAAGAATCTAGGATGTTTCCTCAATTCCATCAAAATGGGAAAAATCATAGACCTTCCGCGCGCCGAGCACGCGTCGTTCGACATAGTCAACCAACAATCCCAGAGAATCGGCGATCGATTGATGACTTGTCGGCACGGCGAGGTCCGAAGCCATCGGGGGTTCCCAAACCGACGAAATGCCGGTGAAATCCTTGATCTCGCCGCGGCGGGCCTTGGCATAGAGGCCCTTGGTATCGCGCGCCTCGCAGGTCGCCAGGTCGGCGTCGACGTAGACCTCGTGAAATTCCGCGCCAACAATTTCGCGCGCCAAGGTTCTAATCCCGACGGTAGGCGCGATAAACGCCGTGATTACGATCAATCCGGCGTCGGCGAATAGCCTGGCGACTTCGGCGACGCGCCGAAGGTTCTCAAGGCGGTCCGCCTCGTTGAAACCCAGGTCGTGATTCAATCCATGACGGACGTTGTCCCCGTCGAGGACATAGACGCCGACGCGCCGGTCAAATAGCTCGCGCTGAAGGGCCATGGCCAGGGTCGATTTTCCAGCGCCCGAAAGTCCGGTAAACCAGATCACCGCGCCGCGATAGCCGTTCCTGGCGGCCCTTTCATCGCGCGAAACGGACTGAATTACCGCGGTCAGATTGCTTGAAACAACGGCTCGACGTTCGCCCGATTGCAGCAAACATGCCCCAACGACGCGATGTCCGGACAGCAGCATAGCCCGGCTAAGCACAGCCCCGTCGTCGGCTGGATCGATTGGAACCGGCACGCGAGTCCTCAGCGAGATCTCGGCAACGGCATACTGATGCACAGCGTCCGTGATTTGATCGACTTGATGATCGAAGTCGAACAGCCGGTTGATGGAGTCGACCAACACGACATGGGTCGCTGTGCCGACTCGCAGGATGTATTCGGCTCCCGCCTTGAGTGGTTCAGCATCGAGCCAAACGACACGAGCCTTGAGCAGGGTCGCTAGACTTGGCGGCGCGGCAACACTGGCTGCGACATGGCCGCGCTCAACGAACAGTTCATGGTCGAGCGCAATCGCGACAGATTCACCGGCCTTCGCGTCGGTTCGGCTCGAAAGACCATTCTCGTCGAAGAAACCCGTGATTGTCGCCGTGCGCCCCGTCGGGCAAAGGACCACCTGATCTCCGATTGCCATGCACCCGCTGTCCAGCCGACCGACAAGGATTCTTTGGTCGCCATGGCGATAGACGTCTTGAACGGGAAACCTGACGGGGCGATCGACCGGCGCGGGGGAAATCGAGAACATTGCGAGACTCTCGGCAACCGTCGGGCCGACGTACCACGCCAGCCGGTCGGACTGACTGAACAGTCCGTCGCCGTGGCGGGCGGAGACGGGCACCGAAGCCGCGACCGCGATCCCGGATGTGGAGCAATAATTATTGACCGACACCGACAACGCCGCGAAAGCGGCCTGGTCGAAACCGACTAAATCCATCTTGTTGATGACTACGATGATCTGTTTGTGCCCGAGAAACTTGAGAAGCATCACGTGATGCTTGGTTTGTTCGGCAAGCCCTTGTGTGGCGTCGACGACCAGCACCGCACCGACAGCTTGTGAAGCACCAGTCAGCATGTTCCTTATAAACTCATGATGCCCTGGCGCGTCGATGATCAGGTACTGCCGTCCTTGCAGCGCGAAACGGACCTGCGTCGAGTCGACGGTTATTGCCTGATCGCGCTCGACTTGAAGCGCGTCGAGCAGAAACGACCACTCGAAGTCGGTTCCGCGGCGATCACTCACGGCTTGGAGCTCGGCGACCTTGCCGTCGGTGAAACCGCCCGCGTCGTGGACCAGGCGCGCGATCAAGGTCGACTTTCCGTGATCGACATGGCCGACGATGACGATCGGTATCGCCTGATCATCTGTAGATTTCGGGCCTGGCAACATCATCAGAGATATCCCGAAGTCCGCAGCCGCTCGAAGGCGTCTTCAGATTCGTGGTCCATCGATCGGCCCGCGCGTTCAGGTGCAGTGGTTGCCGAAAGCTCGGCGATGATGTCGGCAACCGTCGCGGCGGAAGATGAAATGGCGTGGGTAATGCCGATCTCGCCAAGCGACCGGAAACGACGGCCTTCCTTGGCAAAGTACAACGAACAAACGGGGATACTTTCCCGGGCGATGTAGCGCCAAATATCGACCTCGGTCCAATGCAGCAATGGATGAACCCGCACATGAGTGCCGAAAGGATAGTTGGAAGCGAAGAGATCCCAGAACTCGGGTGGCTGATCGCGGAAGTCCCAGATGTTTGCAGCGCCGCGCGGACTGAAAACCCGCTCTTTCGCCCTAGTCGGTTGCTCATCGCGGCGAATGCCGGCGATCAGGCCTCGCAGCCTGAAGGTGTCGACAACGGAGGAAACACCGAGCGATTTTCGGCCGGCGAGCCGCGCGTCTTTCGGCAAGCTTGGGTCGACGTGTTCGAGCGGTGGACAGGGAAACGACGTGAAGTCGAGTCTCCACTCGGCCGCGTAGCGATCGCGAAAGGCATAGACCTCGGGGAACTCAAGGCCCGTATCGAGGTGAAACACAGGAAATGGCACGCGGCCAAGAAACGCCTTCCGCGCCAGCCAGATCATCACATTGGAGTCCTTGCCGAGCGACCACAGCATCGCGATTGGATCGAAAGCATGCCGCGCTTCACGAAGAATGTAGATGCTTTGAGCTTCAAGATGGTCAAGTCGATTCATCGATCGCTACATTGCGAAATTGAGAAACAGCGGTGGCGAATGATTGGCATTATCGTCGCCGCAGTGATGGCTTACGAAGGGTCACCGGCGCCTAGGGTTTTTCAGGTCTTCCCGTCCTGTTGATGGCTCTCCGCGTCCCACGATTCGCGCCGAAAACTGGGCTCACTGAGTGTCAGTCTCAGCTTATTTCGCAACATGAATCAAGCTCATTGGGTGAATCGGGCGCTTTCCACTGAAGTCTGGGATCACGCGCTCAACAATCATGCCATGACAGCGGACCCAATCCTCTAGGAACGGCCACAGGCCGGGAATCAGCGCCTGCGACAAATACTGTTCGCGTGTGATGAGAGGCCGCACGCGAGAATCACGTTCCGCGATCTCGAAACTGACCGGCTCAAGAGCAACTAAATCGAATCGCGGCAATTTCGACAAAATCTCATCGAACAACGAAGCAGGAGATGGCTGGAGGACGCACAAAACGCCCGACGTGAGGAGCAACGGTCGGCGGAAAGCCGACAAGAAGGAGAGATCGGGGCAAGAGAGATCGAGCCGTCGGATTTCCAGCAACGGGGTTCCTGCGGCGATGGCTAGTTCGAGCATGCATCCGCAAGCTGGGATGGAGATTTCCGTTCCAATGAACTTGATGGTCGTGTCGCGACTCTCGCGCGCAATGGTCACGATCAAGTCACCTGGACCGGCACCAAGTTCAACCATCGCGTCGTAGCGGCCCGAATTCAGCAGCGGCCGAAGGTAGTCGTGGACGTGCGACCGATACTCGGAAGCAACTAGCTCGATCGGAACTTCGACGAGCCCACCCATTCTCGGCATCTTGACCAAGTCGACGCCGTTGACTTGGCGATGGCCCGCGGCGGCCATCGCCCTTCGCTGCTTTGGCGTTTCGAATAGAATCTTTTGGTCTGCCGCGCGAATCATGTCGACAACGCCCGCGCCAACAGATCGAAGCCCGCGGATTGTAGCCAGCACATCTTTGAGATGAAGGTACGTCAAGAAGGCCGGACGCGAGACCCAAAGATTTGCACCGGAGGTAAGCGGAAACGGCCCGTGAGTCGAGCGATCAAGCCTTGTACCTTTGGGCAGAATCGCGATGTGATTGGCGGATAGCAGCTGCTCGATCCCAACAAGATCGACGCCGAGGATCACAGCCGCCGCCTGCTTGATAGATTCTTCGATCAAAGAAAATGATTCCTGTCGACGCCGAGTCGCCTGACTCGGACCATTGGAGTTATCACCCCGATTCCAGTGACCCCGCCATGTGTCTTGTGGCGTATCGCGCGAGCAATGAGTCATTCTCTTGGTCGGGAGTCCGTACCATCCGGTGCGGTACGAATGTTGCCATCCAATGCGGATAGTCGATGAGACTAAGCATTGCCCGCACCAAGAGGCACGGACCGCGGGGCAGCGCCTTCGCACGATAAGAATCGTCAAGTTCGGCTGACTGGTGCGATGCCATCGCATCAGCAGGATTGAGATCGGCGGCACGCCGCAAATACTTTGCCGCCTGATCCAGTTCGCCAACGTTCGTGAGTGCTGTACCCAGCAGAAAGTTGGCGCGAAAATCGCGCGTTTGCCGATCGGCGACATGCTGGAGATGGGGGATCGCCTCGCCACTCCGGCCAGCTTTGAACAAATTCTGACCAAGGAGGAAACGGGCTTCGATCGATTCTGGCGACAGCTGAACGGCCGCTTGCAGGTGTTGTTCCGCCGCCCCGTGCCGGTAGATTGCGGCGTAGGCCCGAGCGAGCGACAGTTGCGCCTGCGCGCTGCTGGGAAATTGCTCAACGCAGGTCTTCAATAATTCGATGCCATGCTGTGTGGGCTTGGTCAGCACGGCAATTTGGCCTAAGAACAGCAACCCTGCCGGGCTCGTTGGGAACCTGTCGGCCAAAGATGCCGCTTTCTGCTCCGCGTCCGCCCAGCGCTTGGCAGAGAGATCTGCCTGAATTTCGTTGATCCGACGATCGATTTCAGACGGTGACGGTTCCATGGCCCAGGACCAACAATGCGCGGGCGGTAAGACTACGTCATCGCACCATCATCCGCATCGCATATCGGGCAAGCGGCGATTGGGCGATGGCGGCGGGCATCGCGGCCAATCTATGCGCCTCGAAAATCTTGGTGCGGTGCGGATAGTCGATCAGGCTGTAAAGCGCCTGCACCAACAGTCGCGGCTGGCGGGTGGGAACTTTGGCGCGGTGAAAGCCGTAGGTGTTCTCGACGAAGCAGGTGCCGGCCTGGCCAGTTATCTCGGTCACGTCGGGCCCAAAAACGGTTTCGATATGCGGCGCGAGGTGCCGACCGCTGCCGGCGAACAAACCATGTCTTTGCGCGGGATCCATCCCTGCGGCCACGAGGCGCGACATGACGTGCGCCGGGTCGTGGCTGCGCTTGACGAAAACATGGGGCCCGTCGTCGGGTCCACAGTCGGTGAGATAGTAAAAGAGCTTGCATGATCGGAAATCATTGACATCACGGTGATAGATTTGCGCGCCCCAGGCCTGTGCGGTTTGTGGCATGGCCCACCAAGCACTGACGTCGACGAGCGTCGGAGGAGCGCCGAGATAGACCTGGATCGCCTCGAGCAGCGTCGGATCCGTCGTCAGCCTCCAGAGGTGCGGCGCCTTCATCACGGCGGCCGCCGAATAATTGAGAACGCTGTTGTTCTGGACGCGATCGTTTGACGATTCGAAATAAACACGCACCTCATCGCGCTCGTGCGGGGTCAGCGGCGCCGGGAAAAACGCCACCCCTTCAGTCTTGAGCGCTGCGGCGAGGGCCGCGACGATTTCATCGCCGACGAGGTTGACCGCAAAGCCGCAAGACGCGTTGATCATTCCCGCGATTTTGTCGCCGATTTTGTCGCGGGTCTCGGGATCGAGAACGAGCTTGTTCACAACCCACAGAAATTCGCCGTACTGGCTCTCGATTTCGGTTGTGATCGGCGCGGCGCCTGATTTGGTCGATTTCTCGTCCACGTTCCCACCCTTGGCTCTCGAAGATATTGAGGCGCCCGTCACGTTCCCCGGATTCTTTTTTCGCACATTCGAGGCATATCTCGACCATTGTCAAATTGAGACGGCGATCGGCCTCGCGGGGCCATTGAGACATGCGGCTGTCACTACTATGCGTGACGCTCCCCGCGCATCTTGGATGCCCTTCAACTGTGCAATATCTAGTTCGAATCCCCGTCTTGGCAAAGGAATAGCTCGTTCTCGCCTTGTTAATCGGCTGCGATCGCTTCTGCATCAGCTGAAATTTTCGGTTGCAGATCGTCGGGGCCTCCACGTGCCAGCACGGACAGTCACTGTTCGCCGCCGCGATCGATACCGGCCAGATCCGCGCCGTTCAATTCCATCCTGGAAAGAGACAGTGGAACGACCACACTTTACTCAAAAGCATCTCCGCTCAAGGGCGCCCGAATCCGTCATGGCGCCTAGGCTGCCGCTTAAAGGGTCATATTGAATTCTGCCTGCAGTTCGTCCACAACATCATGATCTTTGAAGCCTCAAGCCAAGCATCGCGGTCAATGAGGCAAAACGGGAATCGCCATGCGAAGTCTGGTCGTCGGCTATGGTTCGATCGGGCGTCGGCATGAACGCCTTCTTGGTGAGCTGGGATGCGAGACCGCGATCGCTAGCCGGTCCGCGAGCGATCACGTCCGGCGATTTGCCACGATCGAGAGCGCTCTCAGGAACTGGGCGCCCGAATATGTGGTCGTGGCGACGCCCACCGCCCAGCATTTCGCTGTCGTGCGCGATCTTGCAGCGTCTGGGTTTGGCGGCCGTGTGCTCGTGGAGAAGCCCATATTCGACAAGGTCCAAGAGTGGCCGCGCGCGGCCTTCTCTCACGTTGCTGTTGCATACCAACTCCGCTGCCACCCGTTGGTCATGGCGCTGACGCGGCTCTTATCTGGCCAACGCCTTTGCGAGGCCGAGCTTCAGGTCGGCCAATGGCTACCGGAATGGCGCGCATCTCGGGATTATCGAACGACCTATTCGGCAATTGCGGCCCAAGGTGGCGGCGCGCTTCGAGATTTGTCCCATGAACTGGATTTGGCGCTTTATCTGTTCGGACCTTGGAAAAAGCTAACAGCCTTGGGTGGACACTTGAGCGACCTCGAAATCGATACCGACGACGCTTACACGCTGCTGCTGGAAACATCGAAGTGTCCCTCTGTTTCGATTCGATTGAACTATCTCGATCGACCACGACAGCGAGGACTCAAAGTCAACACTTCGACGGCAACATTTGCGCTCGATCTTGTGCATGGCGTTCTCACGCAGGACGGGGCCGTCATCGAAAGCACGGCGACCGACATCGACCATCCCTACCGCGAACAGCATCGTGCGATGATTGGGGGTCGGACGGAAACGCTCTGCGGTTTCGCGGAGGGCTTGGCGGTGGTGCACTTGATCGCCGCCGCGGAAGAGGCCAATCGAACATCACGTTGGATCATTAAGAGCGCGCCGTGACCAACCTCTGCACGATTTGCGCCCGCGGAGGATCGACGGGGGTCGTTGACAAAAATATCCGCGTTATTCGCGGAAAGCCTTTGCTCGTGTGGTCGATCGAGCAGGCCCACCAGAGCGGTCTATTCGACACCATCGCCGTCAGCAGCGATTCCGCCGCGATTCTCCGCGTCGCCACCGACGCGGGGGCCAATGTGTTGATCAATCGGCCACCCGAACTCGCGACCGATACTTCAGCCAAGGTTCCGGCGATTCGCCATTGTGTGACGTCCGTCGAGGAACGCCTCGGGCGGCGGTTTGATGTTGTCGTCGACCTTGACGCCACTTCGCCGCTACGCAAGCCCGCGGATATCGTCGCCGCCGTCGCCCTGCTGGAGGCGCGCCACGCACCCAATGTGATCACGGGTTCACCAGCGCGACGATCGCCCTATTTCAATCTGGTCGAACGGGACCCAACGGGCTCCGTCAAGCTGGCCAAAGCTATCACGCCCTCCGTTGTCCGGCGGCAAGATGCACCTCCGTGCTTCGACATGAACGCTTCGATATACGTATGGCGTCGCAATGCGCTGTTCGAGGATCCGGCCTTATTCAAGGCGGGAACCGTTTTGTACGAAATGCCGCCCGAGCGGTCGGTCGACATCGATAGCGAACTCGACTTCAGGATCGTCGACATGATCATGTCCGAGCGCGACGCCTGATGCTTTACGGCGTGGCGGCCGCTTCCGCTTCGACCTGCGCGAGAGTTTGTCTTTGGGATTCGATCTCAACAGATTCCTGGGGCGGGGATGGAAGACCGACGGTGCCTGGGTTGGTCCTTCGTTCAGTGAATTGGCAACGCAAGGTTTTGTCGGGTTCGAAACGCCTTAACCCACTTTTTCGTGTTGCAGTTCAGAACGGTTGCTCGGAGCGATCATAAATGTGTTCCATTCGACCTGGGTTACCCCCGGAATATTGGCAATGCCAAGCCGCTGACAGAGTTGCGTCACGCGTGCCGCGACTCCGCTTTCGGATGTTGCCGGAAATTTTCCGAGGTGAAACGTGTTCGGCACGAAGGGTTTGGGGCGCCGCGCGTTGAAATTCGCGATCTCGCCGCGTTCAATCTGTCCGGGCCCGGCATGGCGCCGCCACAACGACGCAATTGTGTCGGCGATAATACGGCTGACGTTTCCCGTCGTGGCATTCGAGAGAAACGAATCTATGATGCCCTCCGAACCATCAATGACCGATTGCCCGCTAAGGGCGTGCCTGATGTGAGCGACGACATCGCTGGGAGAACGAGCTGGCAGACCAAGGCGGCTTGAGAATCCGATGTTTGGTTCGGAGACCGTGTCGTTGCCATCAAATCTAACCGCCGGCACGCCCGCGAGCACGGCCTCAACACCGGTGGCGCATCCGGATTGAAAAACCACGGCGGCGGCGCGACCGATCCACTCGTTGACTTGGCCTTCGTTGGTCACCCGGATGTTGGCAAATTCGGCCGCGATGTCGCGCCAGATCGTCGGACTTTCAACCGGATGTGGACGTACAATAATCGTGCGATCGGGGAAATCATGAGCCACGGCGCGGATGACGTCTCGCATTTGCCTCATGTTCTGAATCTGGAAGAGAATGTTTTCTCTGATCGCGGCCGCGGCATCGTCCCCCTCGGGTGTCGCGAAATTAGGCGCGGCGTTCTTGAACGCTTCACTAATGAAAGCGGGGAATGGAATATTTTTTCCGTTGACACCGCCATTCATGAGGCAAATCAGGATGTTGTCTCGACCCCGGTCGGCACTCGTCGTCGCGGGATCTTCCAACCGCGCCAGGTGAATCAAATCGGTTCGCGGATTTCCCGTCACGACCATGCGGTCAGCGGCAAATGGAAAGAGCTTTTTCCACAAGCGTTGCTGCGCTTCCCCTTGGAGCAAAACGATGTCCACGCTGGCCACGGCCGCCGGGTGAACGAGGAATGACGTCAACCCTACGCGGTCCGAGCGCCCGAGCGCTTCTTCATCGATTCCGACCACGAAATGCCCGGCGGCAGCGGCCTTTCGGCTGGCGATCATGTCGAGCTTGGAAAACGTTTTTGCGAGGACAATTCCCGGGGGAAGATCGCCAAAAGCGAGCGCCCGAATATTCCATGTGGCCCCGACAATGGTTGTAAGGCCTTGGGCAGCGGCGTGAATCGCGATCAAGAGGCGCGAGTCGAATTCCCGCGACTTGATTTCAATCGGAGCATAGAGCAGCGGTAAGATTTTCCGATCTGGAGGCGGCGTGACCACCTTTGTGGACGCCGTGGGCTCGATGCGATGTAATCGACGCTGTTCTGCGTGTATTGAATCGAAAAGCTTCGGAAATATGATCTCGGCCAAGTCGAAGGCGCCCGTCCTGAGCGCCCATTCACCATAGAAGCCAATCAAGTACCACGCTGCGGACGGTATCGCCGTGCCATCGGCGGAAACCCATGAAGCGGGAGCTTGCTGAAATACTTGTTGCGCCTCAGCGAGTCGATTGGTGCGGAGCAACGACAACGCCAAAGCGCCGGCAAAGGTGAGCGAAGATCGTGCCTCGCGCGGCGCCCCCATCAACCAGGGGATCGCCGCCTCGAATTTCTCAACCGCAGCCAAGACGACACCGAACAGCACAGCCACGTCGGCCCTTCCCGGGGCTTCCCGCACAAGCCTTTCGGCCTCAGCCTCGGCGCGCGCGAAATCGGCAGCGGTCGACTTCTTGTTCGACAGGGTCGCCCAAATAGCTTCGATCCGAGACTGTTCTATGACCACGATGGGACCATGCACGGGCGATCGTGCCGGATTGAGCCGAAGGTCGAGACACATGACACGGTAAGGCAAGAGCCGGCGATCTTTGAAGCGCCGGGCAAGAAGACGATTCGAAGGTTCAAATCGCGATCCTTGAAAAAGTGCGGCGGGCGAAGGGATTTGAACCACCCCGGCGAAGCCGGGAAAACAAGTGATCTCGAGGGTTCAAATCGCGATCCCTGGAAAATGGAGCGGGCGAAGGGATTTGAACCCTCGACCCCAACCTTGGCAAGGTTGTGCTCTACCCCTGAGCTACGCCCGCTTGGGTCGACCCCGGATCGAGCATGCGGCCTCGGCCCGGGCGGAAGGAGCGGCACTATAGCGATATCGCCACTACTGGCAAGGCCGGCGGCCTCACCCGCCCCAAGTAAATCGCCGCTATATCAAAGGCTTGGCCGGCGGCTTCGAGCGAGCTGCCTCTTGCATTGAAGGCCTATCAGGCTCATCTAACAGAGCAACCATCGTTGAGGGCATCACGACCATGTTGATCGGACAGGCAGGCGGTAATGGCGCGGCGCTAGCGGTGCCCGGCGACTTGATCAAGGAATCGAACACGCAAGCGTTCGCGGCCGATGTCATCGAAGCCTCGAAGACCCAACCGGTCATCGTCGACTTTTGGGCACCGTGGTGTGGCCCCTGCAAGCAGCTTGGGCCCATCCTCGAGAAACTTGTCCGCCAGTACGGCGGCAAAGTGAAGATGGTGAAGGTCAACGTCGACGAGAACCAGCCGCTCGCCATGCAGTTCCGGGTTCAGTCGATCCCCGCCGTTTACGCCTTCAAGGGCGGGCGGCCGGTTGATGGCTTCATGGGCGCGATGCCGGAAAGCCAGGTCAAGCAGTTCATCGAGAAGCTGACGGGGCGCGGCGGCAACCCGATCGACGAGGCATTGGCGGCGGCGGACGGCCTGATTGCCGAAGGTCAGCACGAGGACGCGCTCGGGATCTATCAGCAAATCCTCGGTCAGGACCCGGCCCACGGCAAGGCGACGGCGGGATTGCTCAAATGTCTGATTGCCCTTGGTCACGACGACGACGCCAAGGAAATGCTGGCGGCGCTGCCGGACGATCTGAAGAAGTTGCCCGAGATCGCGGCCGCCAAGACGGCGCTCGAACTGAAGGGCGAGACCACCAAGGCGGCCGGGCAACTCGCGGCCCTCGAGGCCAAGGTCGCCGCCGATCCCAAGGACATGCAGGCCCGGCTCGATCTCGCCATGGCGCGGTTTGGGGCCGGCGGGCGCGAGGCGGCGGTCGACGATCTGCTCGCCATGATCAGGCAAGATCGCAAGTGGAACGACGACGGCGCGCGCAAACAGCTGGTAAAGTTTTTTGAGGCGATGGGGTCGACCGATCCGCTGACGCTGAGCGGTCGCCGCCGTCTGTCGTCAATCCTGTTCTCCTAGGGAGGCGCGCGGTCGCCGTCCAAGATGCGAAGCCCGGTCCAGACACGCTTCGAGGATCTGCCCGCAGAGATTGCGGTGTGCCCGCTGCCGGGCGCGATGCTGCTGCCGACCGGGCGGTTGCCACTCAATATTTTCGAGCCGCGCTATCTCAATATGACCTTGGATGCGCTTGGTCAGGGCCGGTTGTTCGGCATGATTCAGCCCGACCAAAGCAGGATGGCGCGGGCGCGCGCGACGGCCGAGGGCGCGGGCTCCGACATGCCGATGATCACGGTCGCAAGCGAGCCGCCGCTGTATTCGGTCGGATGCTTGGGTCGCATTGTCTCGTTCGAAGAAACCGATGACGGGCGCATCCTCATTGCGCTCAGGGGCTTGATTCGTTTTCGGGTCTTCGAAGAGCTGACAGGCGTGCGCGGCTATCGCCGCGTGCGGGCCGACTACGGCCCGTTCCGCGCCGACATGGAGCCCCATCCCAAGATCGAACTCGACCGCGAGATGTTGTTGAAGCAGCTCAAACCCTATCTCGATGCCCACGGCATGAAGCTCAATATCGACATCATCAAGAACCTCGCCGACGCGACGTTGATCACCTCGCTCTGCATGATCTGCCCGTTCGAGCCGCCCGAGAAGCAGGCCTTGCTCGAATCCGAGAGTCTCGCGACGCGCGCTCAGACATTGATGACGCTTCTGACCATGGGCGTCTTCGACGCCAGCGGTAAACCTGACGGCCCGCGACAGTAAATGAGGACATGACGATGGCCCAGCCCGAGGTCGATCCGAAGCTGCTTGAACTGCTGGTTTGCCCGGTGACCAAAGGCGCGCTCGACTATGATCGCGAGAAAGCCGAGCTGATCAGCAAGAAGGCTGGACTTGCCTATCCGATCCGCGATGGCATTCCGATCATGCTGGCGGACGAAGCGCGAAAGCTCGATTAGGCTTAATTCATGTCTTGAGCAGCGGGGCATGAGCAGCGATCCTTGGCCGACCGAACTCGCCTACGACGCGGCTGCGAAAGTCCTTCGCGTCAGTTTCGACGATGGACAACAGTTCGATCTCGCGGCCGAATATCTCCGTGTGGAGAGCCCGTCGGCCGAGGTGCAGGGACACAATCCGTCCGAGCGGGTCGTGGTCGGCGGCCGCGCTCATGTCGGCATCATGTCACTTGAGCTGGTAGGCCATTATGCGGTGCGGCTCATCTTCGACGATCTGCACGACACCGGCATTTATTCGTGGCGCTACCTGCATGAGCTTGGCACGCAGTATGCCGAGCGCTGGCGGATCTACCTCGAAGCGCTTCAATCTAAAGGTCTAAAAAGACATCCAGATGCTCCCCGAAAATAGGGCCGTACCCTATTTTTGCCGCATGAGGGTGGGGAGCTGACCGGAAAGGCCCATGGCGCTCCGCATCAAGGTCCGCTTGAGCGGGCCGATGCGATTGACGACCGCGAGCCCAAGATCGCGCGCCGCGCGCACCGGGGCGATGTCGTTGGCAAATAATCGATTAAGCGCGTCGGTCACCCCGCCCATCAGCAAATTGTCGGCGCGCCGCCAGCGCTGATAGCCGTCGAGCACGTTCGGGCTGGCGGGATCGAGGCCGAGGCCAACCGCATCGGCGACCAGTTCGGTCAAGGCCGCGACATCGCGAAGCCCGAGGTTGAGGCCTTGCCCCGCGATCGGATGAATGGCGTGGGCGACATCGCCGATCAGTGCCAGGCGGCCTTTGACGTAGGCGTCAGCAAATTGAAGACCAAGCGGATAGCTGAAGCGCGGACCGACTAATTCGAGCCCGCCGAGAAAGTCGCCGACCCGGCGTGAAATTTCGGCGACGAATCTCTCATCGGAAAGTTTGAGATAGTCGCCCGCCAGGTGCGCGGCCTCGGTCCACACCAACGACGAGCGATAGCCGCCCGCCAGCGGCAGAATCGCGAACGGGCCAGGGGGCAAGAAGCGCTCGTGGGCGATGCCGGCGTGATGCGTGGCATGTGCAATGGTGGCGACGATGGCCGTTTGATCGTAGCGCCAGCCCTTGACGCCGATCCCGGCCGCCTGGCGCAATACCGAGCCACGGCCCTCGGCCGACACAAAAAGACGTGCGTGAATGCGGGTGCCGTCAGCGCAAACAACATATGCGGCATCGGCGTCCTGATCGAACCCCACGACGTCGGTCGGCGCCATGACGGTCATGCGATCTCCGAGCGCGGCGACCTCGGCTGCGATGGCCCGCCGCAGGTGGCGGTTCTCGACCATGAAACCGAGCGGATCAGTGCCGAGCTCGGCGTGGTCATAGTGGAGGAACATCAGCGAGTCGCCGTCAGAAACGCGAATTTCGCGGATCGGTTCGGCCTCGGCGCCGATGTGACGCCAGAGTCCGATCGCATCGAGCAGGCGCTGTCCGGTCAAGGCGATCGCCGACGCGCGGCCATCGAAGGTAGGCGCAATGCCCGCCTCCGGCGGGAGTTTGTCGATGAGAACAACGCCGACGCCATGGCGGGCGAGCGCGACGGCGAGCGCGCCGCCGACCAATCCACCGCCCACGATAGCGACGTCATGCACGCGATAAGAGGCTTGAATCATGGCCCTAATCTACACGTTTTCCGGCCCCGATTGGCGGGCCCGATACCTTGCGCTTTAACCTTCGAGCGCCTATGGTCCGGCCCATTTTCCGGCGGGATTTGGGGGCTTGCCCCTGAAAACCTCGGCCTTGGGCCGGCGTAGCTCAGAGGTAGAGCAACTGATTCGTAATCAGTAGGTCCGCGGTTCGATTCCGCGCGCCGGCACCATCCAAGAGCTGCCGACCCTGAGACATGGGTGACGGTTTGTACCGGAGACATAGGTGACACCCTTAGCCGAAAGGGTTGTCGATGGGCTGCAAGGTCCTCTGCTCCAGATCGATTTAAC
>Ga0194132_10005532_pt1 | contig 20351 bp, 16 predicted proteins | sample TA2KigOf80mmetaG_FD_148612 | JGI IMG/M metagenome (GOLD analysis project Ga0194132, IMG submission 148612) | Freshwater microbial communities from Lake Tanganyika, Tanzania - TA2015054 Kigoma Offshore 80m | ecosystem: Environmental > Aquatic > Freshwater > Lake | place: Tanzania: Lake... | reverse complement strand
CCTGCACCAGCGGGTAGGCCAGCAGTACCTCCGCCCCGCCGGCCTCCAGGGCCACCTCGGCCTCCCGGAGGGTGGCGCACTTGAAACCGGCCACCCCGGCCTCCACCTGCCGCCGGGCGATGGCGGCGCACTTGTGGGTCTTGAAATGCACCATGAGCCGCTCTGCCCCGCCGGCCAGCTCGGCCTGGAGGCGCAGGTTGTGGTCCACCTCTTCGCTGAAGATCAACATGGCCGGGGTTTCGATGCTCTCGGGCTCGCCGACCTTGTACCCCGCGTATTCGATCATTAAATTCTCCTGGTTGTGGCACGCAAAAATAGCGCAAGCGCCCCCCCTGGGCAATGATGGGCAGCTTGCTTATCTTGACTGCCACCCGGAACTTTGCGCGAGGAGACGCCGCCGATGATGAAGCTTGGTTGCATGTCGCTGAGTTATCAAAAGGAATTCGCCGCCGGCCAACTGGACCTCGAAGGCTTCATCGAGCGGGCCTTCCAGCTGGGCCTGGACGGCATCGACATCCACACCGGGGCCTTTGCCTCAACCGAGGCGGCCTATCTGCGCCGCATCCGCATGCAGGCCCTCAAGCGCGGCCTGGCCCTCTCCTACATCGGGGTCAGCACCAATTTCGGCAAGCCGCCCCAACAGTTGGAGGCCGAGGTGGCGACGGCAAATAAGTGGATCGGGGTGGCCGCCCAGATGGGCATCCCGCTGGTGCGGGTCTTTGCCGCCTGGGTGCCCCAGGGGGAGACCGAGGAGGCGGTGTGGGCGCGGATGATCCCCTGCCTCAAGGAGGTGGCTGCCTATGGGCAGGAGCAGGGCGTGGTGGTGGGATTGCACAACCACAACCACGGCTGCGTCACCCGCACCGGGAATGACGTGATCCGCATCATCGAGGAGGTGGGCAACCCCTACTTCTCCCACATCCTCGACACCGGGCAGTACGTGGGATCACCTGGGGCCTCGGGGGCCAATGGGGTGGAGGACCCTTCCCTGGACTTCTACGGCAGCATCGCCCTGACCGCCCCGCTGGCCGTCCACGTGCGCTGCAAGATCTACCGCATCCAGACCGGGGAGGAGGCGTGGCTGAACTACCCGCGCATCTTAGAGATCCTGCGCGGGGTCAACTACAACGGCTGGCTCTCCATCGTGTACGAGGGGCAACAGGTCGAACCCGAGGCCACCGCGGTGCCCAAGGCCGTCAAGTACCTGAGAAGATTGATGGCGGAAGGGAGATAACGCTGGGGGTCGAAGGGGCGGGGCGCCTTGGAGGTGTTTCGCGGGGAGTGGCCGGGCTGGGAAAGATGCGGGAGGGGTTGCGGGGAGAGCGGAGCCAGAGCGAGCAGGGCGGCAAGTCCGCGCCTGGCGAAACACCGGAGGGGCGTCCCGCCCCTCCACCCCTTTCTCAAGGGAGTTTCAACTGCCGGCGCCAGCCCGCGTCGGCGCTGTGGTTGAGCTGCCAGTACGGCTCGCGTATAGTTACCAGCAACTCCCCCCGGCCGCCCTGGGAATCCTCCCAGCCCAGGATGCGGCGCGGGTAGGCCGCCTCCACCCAGAAGGTCTTGCTCGCTCCCCCCGCCTCCAGGGTCCAGGGCTGGGCCGGCACCTCCTGCCCCTCCACCCTGTACACCCCCGCCTGTCCCTTGGCCAGCCGGGCCGGCACCGTGGCGCGGCCCTGGTGTTTGATCCGCAAACTCCACAGCGAGGGCAAGAGCACCAGTTCCCGCGCCTCGCCGGGGGCCAGCCACTGGCCCTTCAGCTCGCGGATGCGGATCAGCAGGTGGTCCTCGCTCTCGAAGGCCGCAGGCGCCTCCAGCTCGTACTCCTGCCGGCCCTCCTTCTCGAAATAGCTGTTGAGGTACCCCTGCAGCCGGCCCCCTCGCAGCATCACCTCCTCGAAAACCTGGCCGCACCACTCCTGGGCCGTCAGCGAGACCTTGCACAGCTCAAAAGGGTGATCTGCCCCCTCGACGGCGCTGTACACCGAACCCATCACCGAATAGTCGTAGATGCCGGTGTCGAACTTGAGGATGTTGTTCAGCTTGAGGACATAGCAGCGCTCGGCAGCGGGCACCCCCGGCGATTCCACCTTGATGAAGCTATCGCGGTGCAATTCCTCGGTGACGAAGATCAGTACCCCCTGCCCCTGGCGGGGCTCCCCGTACCGGGGCTGGACCACCTGGTAGCTGGAGATCTCGGCCTTGCCGTCGCCCCAGTACTGGTAGAAGTCCGGGTCTGCCCCGGCCCCCGCCGGGGCCAGCAACAGGGCCAGCGCCAGTGCCAAACCCCTGTTCATTCCAATTCCTCCTGCACGCCTTTGGTGCGGGTGGACTGCGGGAGAAACCACATCTCGTAGATGGGCACCAGGATACACAGCAGCAGGGTCAGGCCCAGGAGGGCGCCATTGATCGGGGCCAGCACCCCCCAGGAGGCCGAGACGTAGCGGATCAGCCAGGGCTTGGCCACGTCGAGGAGAATATAGACAAAGCAGGAGGAGACGACGAAGGTCTTCCAGCGCGAGGACCAGGCGCTCATCAAAAACAGATGGCCGGTGGTGAGGAAAACCACCGGCATGATGAAGAGGTGGAAATGGGAGGTTTCGAGCAGTTCGGCCGGCTCCTTGGGGAAGGCCATGCCCTGCTCGTCGCCCCGGTAGTACACCGCCGCCCCCGCCGGGTCCAGCCCGGTGCGCTGGCTGGACATGAGCAGGGACACCGCCCCGGCCAGCAGCATGAAGACCAGAAAGAAGGTCATGATCAACCGGGTGTGGAAATCCATCCGCACCAGTTGGGAGCGGTTGCTGAAGTACTTCATCGCCCCGGCCCCGCGGTCTGCCCCTGAGCCCCGTACAGCGCCTCCAGGCAGAGCAGGACCCGCCGCACCCCGGTGTTCAGGGCCCGCACCGACAGGGTGGCCCCGGAGATGTTGACGATATCCCGGTTGAGCTGCAGCGGATCGCGCAGGCCCTTGCCCCGGTACTGGCTGAGAAAACGGCTGCGCCGCACCTCGCCGCCCCGGCTTTCGCGGTACACCATCACCGCCACCTCCCGCACCGCGAACTGGGGGGTCGCCCCCACCATGAAGGTGATGGGCCGGTACTTGCCGATCTCCTCGGCCACCACCGCGTACCCCAGCACCTCGCCCAGCGGCCCGCAGGCCAGGTACACCTCCAGGCTGTCCCTTTCGAGGGGCCGGCCCAGGGCCCCGACCACTGCCGCGGCCTGGCCGGGGTCGAGGGTCCGCAGCTGCCGCACAAAGGTATGGGCCTCGGGAAAGAGCCGGCGGCGCCCTTCCTCCGGGGTCAGTGAGATCTGGATCTGGCCGATCTCATCCGGAGGGGAGTGCTGCTCCTGGGCCAGCGCCTCGCCGCCCAGGAGCAGCGCCAACAGCAGCGACCTCATCAGAAATAGGAAGCCACCGAAAAGACCAGCCCGTTGCTCTGGTCGTCCTGGTCGTAGACCTCGTAGTCCAGTTTGAGCACCGTGTCCTCCTCGGGCCGGAAGTTCAGCCCGAAGGTATAGCGCTTCTCGTCCCGGGTTTCCAGGTCGATGGCGTCGTAGCGGAAGACCCCGGTGAACACCGAGTTGGGGAAGATCCCCACCGCCCCAGGGAGAAAATGGTACGCCGCCTGGGCATAATACCCCCACTGCTGGTCGGCGGCGGCCCCGTCCACCGAGGCGCGGGCGTATTCCCCCTTCAGTTGCAGGGGCCCGCGATTGAAGTCCGCGTCGAGGGCAAGGATGGTCAGGGCGTGGTCGCCGGCATCGTCGTACGCCCCGTGGTGGCCCGACAGGCCCAAGTCCAACCCCAGCATCGGGCTATAGTTCAACCGCCCGACCAGGGCCTTGTTCTCGTTGTTGTCGGTCTTGTGGCTGCCCCGGCCGTTGCGGATGCTGGTGGCCGTGGTCCCGTTGAAGCCGTTGACCGCGTATAGCTCATATCCCAGCAGCGACCTTTCCCCAGGGTAGAAGGTCCCGTAGAAGCCCATGCCCGTCTCTGCCAAGGTGGTGGGGATGATCTCCCGGGCCACCAGGGGCCGGTTGGTCAGGTCGTTGAGCGGGCTGTCGTGTTGGAGATTGAAGCGACCCAGGGGTGAGAGGATCAGGCCGGCCCGGTAGCTCAGCCCTTCGCTGAAATTTATGTCCACGGTGGCGAATTCCAGTTTCACCTCCCCGTCGGTCTCCCCCCGGCCCTTGACCAGGCCCCCGTACTCGAACTCGAGTTCGGCCATCACGTGGATGCGCTCGCTCACCTGCCCGTGCAGGAAGGGGATGAAGCGGTGCTGGGTGAAGGTCTTGCTCTTGTCGTTCCAGAACAGTTCCTGGTCGATATATCCGCCCAGGGCCGTGCCCTTCCCTCCCCTTTTCAGGTAGGGTTTGTCGAGTACGCCTCCGGGCACCGCGCTGCGCTGCTCCTCGGCGCCCGCGCCCATCGCCACCAGACCGACCAGCCAGGCGCCGGCCAGCATCTCCCTGAGTCTCATGCTCCCTCTCCTTGGGGCCGAGCCCCGCTGAGGTTGTCTAATCTAAGGAAGCCTGCCGCTGCCCTCCAAGAGTGTCCCCCGGCGGCACGAGGCCTGGAGAGTCAATATAGCCAACCGATGTTAGCCTTGCAAGTTTTTTGGTTTGCTAATGAATCATTTGTTTGACTATCAATACTTCCCAGTATTGACTTGTCTGCCCTAGCTTTTTTATATTTGAACTGTAGGGTATTCGGCTAATAGCATTTTTATTTGCCAAATATCCTTTCTGTTAGCCTGAACAAACTTCCAGCCCGAGGTTCTCTATGGGGCTTCCTGGCGCACCTGATCTCCCCATCTCCAGCGCCCTTTCCCAATGGCCTGTGGGCGTGGATGGGGTGATCACCGCGGTGCCCGGCACCTCCCGCCTCTTCTGCCGTCTGCGCGAGATGGGAGTGGTCCCCGGCGTGAGGATCAGGGTCTTGCGCACCGGCGCCTCCCTGGTGGTCCAGGTCGAGGAGGGCCGCCTCTGCCTGCGCCGCCGGGACGCGGCGCCCATCCTCGTCTCCAGCCACCCCGCCGGCGCCGCACCAGGGGCGCCCCGCTGAGGGACCCCATGTCCCCCACCATCGCCCTGATCGGCAACCCCAACACCGGCAAGACCACCCTGTTCAACGTCCTGACCGGCCTGTCCCAGCAGGTGGGTAATTACCCCGGGGTGACGGTGGAACGCAAGCAGGGCCGCCTCCGCCTCGGCCAGGGGGAGGTGGAGTTACTCGACCTGCCGGGCACCTACAGCCTGTCGGCCCGGGCGCCCGACGAGATGATCACCGTGGACGTGCTCTTGGGCAAACAGGCGGGCACCGCCAGGGTGGATCTGATACTGGCCATCGCCGACGCCAGCAACCTGCGGCGCAACCTCTACCTGATCTCCCAACTGCTCGAACTGAAGCTTCCCCTGGTGGTGGCCCTCAACATGAGTGACCTGGCCCAGGCCCGCGACATCCACATCGATGCGGCGGCCCTGGCCGGCGAACTGGGGGTGCCGGTGGTGCCCGTCTGCGCCCACCGCCGCCAGGGCATCCCCGAACTGAAGCAGGCCCTGCAGACTGCCCTGGGGACCGGGCGCCCCGCCGCCCCGCTCTCGGGCCCCCAGTTCCCCCCTGCCCTCCACGAGCAGGCGGCCCGGCTGGCGGCCCTCAGCGCCGAGAACGGCCAGCCCCCCCTCTCCTCCCTGGAAGCCTGGTACGTGCTGGTCGAGGAGGAGGGCCACCCCGAACAGCGCCTGATAGCCGCCCGGGGGCCCCAGCTGGCCTCTCAACTGGCCCGGCTGCGCCGGGACACCGGCATACCCGCCCCCCTCTCGGCCCAGGTGGCCCAGGCCCGTTACCAGTGGATCGACGGCCTGCTGGCCCGCTGCGTGCTCCAGCCGGCCCGGCTGCACACCAGCCGCTCCGACCGCCTCGATCGCCTGCTGACCCATCGGCTGTGGGGCACCCTGCTCTTTGCGCTGATCACCGCCTTTGGCTTCCAGGCCATCTACCGGGGGGCCGCCCCGCTGATGGACTGGGTGGACGGCTTCTTCGGGGTCCTGGGGCAAACCCTGGGCCAAGCTCTGCCGCCGGGCCCTTTACAGAGCCTGCTGGTGGACGGGGTGGTGGCCGGGGTGGGCGGGGTGCTGGTCTTCCTGCCCCAGATCGCCATCCTCTTCCTCTTCATCGCCCTGCTCGAGGATTTTGGCTACATGGCCCGGGCGGCTTTCCTCATGGACCGCCTGCTGACCTTCTGCGGCCTGTCGGGCAAGTCCTTCATCCCCCTGGTCTCCAGCTTCGCCTGCGCCGTGCCAGGCATCATGGCCACCCGCACCATCGAGGACCGCCGCGACCGCTTCACCACCATCCTGGTAGCCCCGCTGATGAGTTGCTCGGCCCGCCTGCCGGTCTACACCCTCTTTATCGCCGCCTTCATCCCCGACCGGGCCGTGCTGGGGGGCTGGTTCGGACTCCAGGGCCTGACCCTGCTGGCCATGTACAGCCTGGGGGTGGTGCTGGCCGTGCCCATCGCCTGGCTGCTCAAAAAAACCCTGCTCACCGGCGAGACCCCCCCCTTCCTGCTGGAGTTGCCCTCCTACAAATGGCCCGACCCGCGCACGGTGTTCATGCGGGTCTACCTCAACAGCCGCGCTTTCGTGGTCCGCGCCGGGGGGATCATCCTGGCCACCACCATCGCCATGTGGGCCCTGGCCTATTTCCCCAGGCCCGAGGCAGTGCTGGCCCGCTACGAGGCCCAGCGCCAGGCCGCCGGCCAGTCCTCAGCCGGCTCAGAACTGGAACAAGCCATAGGTGCCATCGACCAGGCCGAGGCCGCCGAGCTTTTGCGGGGCAGTTACCTGGGCCAGGCCGGCGGGGTCATCGAGCCCCTGGTGCGGCCCCTGGGCTGGGATTGGAGCATCGGCATGGCCGCCCTGGCCTCCCTGCCTGCCCGCGAGGTGGTGATCTCGGTGCTGGGCACCATCTACAGCCTTGGCAGTGAGCAGGACGAGAATTCCGCCGACCTGCGCCAGGCCCTGGCCCAGGCCACCCGCGCCGACGGCACGCCTTTGTTCACCGTGCCGGTGGCCCTGTCGGTCATGGTCTTCTTCGCTCTCTGCGCCCAGTGCATCTCCACCCTGGCGGTGATCCAGCGCGAGACCGGGGCCTGGCAGTGGGCCCTCATCGCCTTCGCCTACCTCACGGGGCTGGCCTACGCCGGATCGCTGGCAATCTACCACCTGACGGGGCGACTGGGGTGGTGATGGAGGCGCAGACCTACCTCGCCGTCGCCCTGAGCGCCGGCTGCGGCGCCTGGGCCCTCTGGCACTTCCTCCGGCCCTTGCTGCGCCCCGGCTCCGGCTGCGACGACTGCGGCGGGCAGCAGCAGCCTCCCTCGCTCTTGCAGATCGATCCGGCGGAACCCAAAAACCCCTGAATCAGGGCTGGCGCACGAAGCGCTTGCCAGGTAACTGCACCGCCGCCCCGGCCAGTTCCAGGTCGAGCAGGATGCGCAGGAGTTCCTCGATGGGCAGGCGGGCCTGGGCGGTCAGCAGGTCCACGTGCAGGGGCTCCTCGCCCAGCAGTTCCAGAACCTGTTTTTCCTGGGCGGAGAGTTCGGGGAGGGCGGCGCTGGCCAGGGGCGGGGAGAAGTCGAGGGCCAATTGGGCTCGCTGTTCGAAGCGGGGGCCCAGCTCTTCGAGGACGTCTGCGACCCCCTCCACCAGCTTGGCCCCCTCCTTGATCAGCCGGTGGCAGCCGGCGTTGCGGCCCCCCCGCACCTCCCCGGGCACGGCGTAGACCTCGCGGTTCTGGTCCAGGGCATAGGCAGCGGTGATCAGGGCCCCGCTCTGGGCCGGGGCCTCCACCACCACCGTGCCCAGGCTCAGGCCGCTGATCAGGCGGTTGCGCCGGGGGAAGGTGCCCGCGTCGGGAGGGTGTCCCAGGGGGTATTCGGCGACCACCGCCCCCTGTTGGCGGATGCGGGCGTGCAACTGGGCGTTGGCCTTGGGGTAGACCACGTCCGGGCCGCAGCCCAGCACCGCCAGGGTGCGGCCCCCCGCCTCCAAGGCCCCCAGGTGGGCCGCGGTGTCGATGCCGTTGGCCATACCGCTGACCACCAGCAGGCCCTGTCGAGCCAGCCCCGCGGCCAGGTGCCCGGCCATGGCCAGGCCGTACTCGCTGGCCTGGCGGGTGCCCACCAGGGCCACGGCTGGCCGGGTGAAATCCGGCTCTCCCAGTGCAAAAAGCACGGCCGGCGGCGAGGCGATCTGGCGCAGGAGTTCGGGGTAGTCCTCGTCCTCCAGGGTGTACAGGCGGCCCCCCAGGCGCTGGAGTTCGCGCCACTGCACCTCGGCCCATTGCCAGTCCACCGGCACGGCCCTGGCCCGGCGCGCCACCCCTTGCCCCACCACCCCCTCCCACGCCGCGGCTGGCGCCTCCAGGGCCGCCCGCACCGAGCCGAAGCGGGCCACCAGCTGCCGGCAGCGCGCCCCGCCTACCTCAGGCAGGCGCGACAGGGCCAACCAGGCCAGCTCATCCCGCGCCACCGGTCGCCTCCACCGTCTCCAGCTCCCGCTGCCGCTGCGCCTTTACCGCCGCACCCAGCCACACCACCAGCTCCCGCAACCCGTACCCACTCACCCCCGAGACCAGAAAACGCGGTGCCTCAAGACCGGGCAGGGGATCGGCGAAGTTGGCCGCCTCAGGCCCCAGCAGGTCGGCCTTGGTGAAGGCCACGGCACAGGTTTTTTCCAGCAGGCCCGGATCGAAAAAGCCCAGCTCCCGGCGCAGGGTAGCCAGATCCGCGGCCGGATCGGGGCTGGTGCAGTCGATGGCGAAGAGCAGGAGGCGGGTGCGCTCGATGTGGCGCAGAAAGCGCAGACCCAGCCCCTTGCCCTGGTGCGCCCCTTCGAGCAGGCCGGGCAGGTCGGCCAGCACAAAGCTCTCGTACTCGGCCCAGCCGACGATGCCCAGCTGGGGTTCGAGGGTGGTGAAGGGGTAGTCGGCGATCTTGGGATGGGCCGCCGAAAGCCGCGCCAGCAGGGTGGACTTGCCGGCGTTGGGGAAGCCCACCAGGCCCACATCGGCCATCAGCCGCAGTTCGAGGCGCACCACCGCCTGTTGCCCCGGCTCCCCCGGATCAGCCCGGCGCGGGGCCTGGTTGGTGGAGGTGACAAAGCGGCTGTTGCCCCGGCCCCCCCGCCCTCCCTTGAGCAGCACAAACTCCTGCCCTTCCTCCACCAAGTCGGCCAGCAGAACCCCCTCCTCGTCCCGCACCAGGGTGCCGCGCGGCACCCGGATACGGGCGTCGCTGCCGCGCGGTCCGGTCTTGTCCTTGCCCTTGCCGTGGCCCCCGCGCTGGGCGGCGATGCGCGGCCGGTAGCGAAAGTCGAGCAGGGTGTTGAGATTCCCGTCGGCCAGGAAGACCACGTCCCCACCGGCCCCTCCGTCTCCCCCGTTGGGCCCCCCGCGCGGCACGTACTTCTCGCGGCGGAAGCTCATACACCCGTCCCCTCCGGCCCCCGACTCCACGGTGATGGTCGCCTCGTCGATGAACATAGCTCAGCCGTGCCCGAAACGCGCCCGCAGCCGGCGCTCCACCGGGGGCGGCACAAAGGAACTGATTTCCCCGCCCAACTGGGCCACCTGGCGCACCACCGAGGAACTTAGGTACATGTAGTCGGAGCGGGTCATCAGGAAGACGGTGTCCATCTCCGGCCACAGGGTGCGGTTGGTCAGGGCCATGGCGAACTCCCCCTCGAAGTCGGTGACGGCCCGCAGGCCGCGCACCGCGGTGTGGATCTGCCGACGGCGTGCATACTCGACCAGCAGGCCCTCGCTGCGATCCACCTCGACCCGTGGCCAGCCGGCGGTGGCCTCGCGGATCATCTCCACCTTCTCCTCGGGGGAGAAGAGGTAGCTCTTCTGGGGATTGACCGCCACCAGCACCACCACGCGGTCGAAGATGCTCAGGGCCCGCTCGATGATGTTGAGGTGGCCGTAGGTGATGGGGTCAAAACTGCCCGGATAGATGGCTGCGTCCATGATCGCTCCTCAGCGGACCGCCCGCACCGGGGCGCTCAGCACCGCGTAGAATTGGGCCTGTTTCCACTGGGCTTCCCCCTTGTAGTGGGGCACCAGCATCACCTCTTCGAGCCGCAACTGGGGCTGCTGGCGAACCAGGTTTTCGAGGAAGCCCTTCAATTGAGGGTACGAGCCGGTGGCCCACAGCTTCTGGCGCTGCTGCACCACCCCCTTGCCCAGCGGGGTGAAGACCGGGGTGCCCACCCGCACCGAGTCCAGCCGGCTCTTGCGGGCCAGGGCCGCGGCCTGGGTGAAGAGCCCGGCGGCCTGGGCGGTCTCCAGGGGCGCCAGGGCCGGCGGGGCCTGGGTGGGGAACTGACCGTGCAGGTTGAAATTGTGATCCCCCTCCTCCTTCTTGCCCGCCCGCCAGGAGGAAAGGGCCGGCCGCGAGGGCTGCTGCGGCAGGCTGTTGAGCAGCACCATCAACTGGGGGAAATCCCCCGCCGGCACCGTGCCCTCGACGGTGTATTCCCCCGAGGCCGTGCCCAGGAGGGAGGTGCAGCGCACCGCCTCGGGCAGCTTCTCGTGTAATTGCAGGATGCGCAGGCACACCGGCCCGGCCGCCGGTGCCGCCGGTGCCGCCACTGGTGGGGGGCGGGGCGGCTCACGGCGGGGCGGCAAAGCGGGCTCGGGATGAGAGGGGGCACGCGCCAGGGCGGTCTCCAGCGGGGGAGCAGGTTGGGGCACTGTAGCTGAGAGTGGACTGGCCGGTTCCGGCGCCGACGCTGAGGGTGGGCTGGCCGGTTCCGGCGCCGCCGCCATGGGCGGTACAGCCGCCACGGGAGGCTCTTCCTGCACCTGGGCCGGGGCCTCCTCCTGGGGAGCCGGAGCACCGGGCAGGTGCAGCCCTTCCTCGCGGTTCAGGTAGGAAAACCCCAGGACCCCGCAGACGAACACCCCCGATCCCAGCAGCAGGATGGAGGCCAGGCGCCCACGGCGCGGTTGGAGATGGATGCGGATCATGGCGTGTTTGGCGGCCCGTTCAGTCGTCCTCGCTCAGGCAGCGATAGGCCAATCCCGCGGCCACGGCGCAGGCGGCCCGCGCCGCCGGGGACGCCTCCTCCTCCAGGGCCGAGAGGTCCACCCCGGCAAAGGGGTCGAAAAGGTCGGCCGGCAACCCCGTCCTGGCGCTCAGCAGGGCGCTGTACTCCGGCTCCCCGGCCACCGGGCCACACAGCCGCAGGCGTCCGGGCCGTCGCGGGCTCTCGGATTCCACCAGTTGCTGCACCCGCTCGGCCAGGGCCTCGCGACGCGCCTGCGGGGTCTCCCCTTCCCAGGCACAGAAACCCACCGCCTGCAATTCGCCGGCATTGAGCAGTAGCACCAGGGCCTCGGCGCCGCCCAACTCCACCAGCACCTCCGCCTCCTCTCCCGCCAGGCAGCCGCTGGCCTCCAGGGCGTTGTACAGGGCAAAGGGCCCCACGTCGAAGAGCGGGTCCTTCACCCCGGCCTGGCGGCAGAGGGCCGCGTAGAGGCGCAGGGCCTTCTTGCGGGCCGCCACCAGAAAGCAGCCCTGGGGGGTGCGGGCCATGTCGAGGCGGTAGGCGGAGAGCCGGTCGGGCAGCACCTGCTGCACCTCCCAGAGCAGGTGTTGGCGGTTCACCTGCTCGCCGCCGCGAATCCAGGGGCGCCGCACCAGCAGGTAGCCGTGGGGTCCCAGCGCCATCCCCGGATTGGCGAAGGCCAGACCCCGCTCCCGCCCCACCTGCCGCAGGAAACGGGCCAACTCCCTGTTTTCGGACCCGGCCAGCCGAGCCGGGGTGCAGGCAAAGGGCAGGGTTTCCTGCACCAGGGCCGTGAGGCTCACCTCGCCCCGCTGGCGGGTCAGTTCCACGATCTGCAGGGCCCGGTCGGCGAGGTGGATGCCGGTGGCTTTCCGCTGGCGTGCTCCGAACATGGACGCTTTCTATTCGACCACCACCAGGGGGCGCAACTGCTCCAGGATGCGGGGACCGATCCCGGGCACCTGCTCCAGGTCGGCGAGGGTGCTGAAGGGGCCGTGCTCCTGGCGATAACTGAGGATCCGGGCGGCCATCTTTGGGCCGATGCCCGGCAGGGCGATCAGTTGGGCCTGGGTGGCGCTGTTGAGCCGGACCGGACCGGCGGGGGCCGCCAAAACCTCCTGGGCCGCCGGGACCGCGACCGCGCCGGGGAGCACCTGGAACTGGGCCAGGCGGTCGGGGCGATGGTAATCGACCAGGGCGACACCGCTGCCGGCCAGCAGCGAGGCCCCCAGAAAGAGCAGCACCAACTGTTCCTGGCGGTTGAACATGGAAGATATCTCCTGGGGCCGCACCGGGCAACTGCCAGGCGCCTTTCAGCGGAAGAAGAGGGTGCCCGAGAGGCCGGCCTCGCGGACCTTGCGGGTCTTGTCTGTCAGGTTGTTGCGGTTGTTCTCCAGGCGGATCAGGGCCCGGCCCGAGAAACTCTCGCTGAACTTGTAGGTGCCGCTGATGTTGATCTTGGCCCGGCTGGTCTGGGCAATGGTCACCCGGGCCGCCTCGCCGGTGGCGCTGCCCTTGCGCTCGCCATCCAGCCCAAGCTCGCAGCGCAGTTCGACGCTGCTTTTTAGCTTGCCCAGCAAGGGCAGAGCGCCTGGCTTGAGCGTGTGGCGGATCTCGAAGGTGGTGCCCCCCTTCTCCAGGCTGCCGCTGCCGCGCAGGGGCCGCAACTGTCCGCCGGTGCTGTCGGCGCTCACGTCCAATTCGTAGTCGTAGTCGATGCCCTGGGAGCGCGAGACCTCGACCTTGGTCGAGGGGCCGAATTTCCAGCGCCCCGACCAGGAGGCCTTCATCTCGGTGGAGCGCTCGCGCCGCAGCAGGTTGCCGGGCCGCAGGTTGTTCTCCCCCTCGCTGTTCTGGCTGAGTTCGTAGGAGAAATTGACCTGCGCGCTGCTGAGCAGGCGCCGCAGGTAGGGAAGGCGGTCGGCCCGCCCCCAGGTGAGGTTGAACTTGGGGTACTCCTGCTGCTGCTCTACCCGCAGCCGGTTCTGGGTGCTGCCGCTTCGCCGGTTGCGCTGGCGGCGGAAGTCGACCTTGGCGCTGATCCCCAGGGGCAGCTTCATGCCGGTGCCGGCCTCGACGCTGTTATTGCTGCTCTGCTGGTCCTGCTGGGTGAGGCCCGCCCCGGCCTGTGGCACCTCCAGGCTGTCCGCCAGCCCGAACTGGTACCACAGCGAGGGGCGGTCCACCAGGTTGAAGCTGCGGTTGTCGTCCCCGCCTCTCCAGCTCAGGTTGAAAGGCTCGACGTGGTCGCCCCCGGCGTAGAGCAGCCGCCGCAGGAAGAAGGGGTTCTTCTTCTCCTCCTTGGCCGGGGTCGCGGGCTTGGCCTCCTTGGACAGTTCGCCCTCGTCGATGTCGGGCTTCTTGTCCTTGTCGGCCAGGGGCTTTTTAGCCCCGGTCTTGACCCCAGGCGCCCCCAGGCTCTGCAGGATGGCCGGCACTCTCAGGTTGTATCTGGCCGAGAGGTTGGTCTTGGTGCTGATGTCCCGGGTCTTGACCGGCAAACCCGTGGCGGTGTCGATCACCACCCGGACCCGGCGGCGGCGCGGGTCATTGATCTCCTCGTAGTTGGCCTGGAAGGAATAGTTCTGGTCCAGCCATCGCAGCAGGCGCGGGTTGAAGCTCAGGTCTGCCTTCTGCACCCGCTCCACCTCGATGCCAAAACTCAGCTTGCCCGGGTCCAGCTTCTTGCGCAGGTCGCGCTCGATCTGCAGGCTGTAGTCCCCGCTGACGAAGCCGAAGGGGGCCACCTTGGTGGTGTAGGTCTCGCGCAGGTCGAAGTCCTCCAGCAGGGTGGCGTCGGCGTCGGTGCGCTGCAGGCTGTTCGAGTTCTGCTGGTTGAGGTTGGCCGAATAGTTCACGGTCGCCGGCAAGGGGCTGAAACGCAACTGCCGCATCCCCTCCGGCATGAACCCGGGCAGCCAGCCCAGCAGCGGGATAACCGGTTTGGGCAGGGGCATCTGGTAGGAGAAGCTGGCAGTGTGGGAATCGAGCTGCCGCACCGGCTGCACCGCGTTGGAACCGTTTTCCCGCGTGGCCGACAGCCGCAGGTTCATCTGGTCCACGGTCCAGCGCCACCACCAGCGCTGGCTGGACCGCTTGCTCAGGGAGACCTCGTAGAACCTGCGGGTGGACTGGTTGCGCTGTTCCCTTTTCTGCGCCGCATCCAGTTCCACGTCGGCGTTGGGGCCGTAGCGGGGCAGGCTCTCGCTGCGGCTGAGGCTCACCTTCACCGGGATGGAGAGGCCCCAGCTTCCGGGCAGGAACTGGTTCATATTGGCCGTGCTCTGCAGCGCGGTGTTCAGGTCGCTGTTGGCCCGCTCGGTGGCATTGAGGGTGCGGAAATCCTCCCCCTGCCATTCCACCGTCCCGTCGAGGGTCATGAAATCGGCCAACTTGGCATTGACCCTGGTGTAGGCGGCCAGCCCCGCGTCGTTGCGCGCCCCATCCAGGCGCATCTCGTCGGCGAAGACCCGGCCGCTGAAGACCCGGCGGCCGCTCTGGTTGCGCAGCCCCAGGCTGAGGGTCTTGATCTGCTGCATCGAGGGGCTACCGCGCATCCGGTACCAGGCCGGCGCCCCATCGCGCACCCCTGGGTCGGCGATGAGGGTGTCCAGCACCTGGTCGCGGCGCAATCCCTCGGGCGGTACCATCAGCTTGAGTTGGGCCATCTGCCCAAGGTCCACCTCCACCTCGTTGCGCCGGTCCCAGCCCGGAAAGACGCGGGTGGCGTACTCGTAGTAGTTGGTGCTGTCCACCCCGAAGCGCAGGAAGAGTTCCAGGTCGCTGGAATCGGGGCCGGCGTACTCGGTCTGCTGCTCGTCCCCGTGTACGTACATGCGCAGTTGGGTGTACTTGGTGTAATTGGCCGGCCGGGTCAGCGAGAGCACCCGGGTGGCCAGGGCCTCGTGCCGGGACTCCAGGTTGTCGAAGTTCAGCACCAGGGACTGCTCCCGCTCGCGGGTGCGCGAGTTAATGTTGCGGCGGATCTTCACCCCTGGCGGGGGCTTGTAGTCCCGGTTGACGTCGGAGCCGATCACCTGCACGTCGAAAGCCTCCTGCTCGCGGACCGGCCCGCCCCCCTCCAGGGGCTGGATACCCACCACCTGCCACTCGTTGCCGATCACCTCCATCTGGGCGATCTCTACCTTGGTTGCCCCTCCTGTCCCACCCACCACCACCAGCCTGGCCGACTCGACGCGGCTCGAATCCGGGCTCCCCACCTTCTCGACCCGCTCGCCGAAGAGGGGCACCCGGAAGAGGCGCCACCCGTTGCTCAGCGTGCCTGGCACCGGCTCGTCCCGGGCCAGGTCGATGGTGTAGTGGTAGTAGTCGTTGCGGGTGTTGAGCACCCCGTCGTTGTTGAGGTCCTCGGTGTCGGGCCGGTCGCGGTTCTCGCTGTCCCCGCGGTTCCCCTGGGTGCCGTTGATGTGGCTGTAGTCATCGCTGCGCTCGCGGTACTGCCAGTTGTCCCCCTCGGGGTCCTGAGGGTCGCGGTCCGGGTACAGCCCGGCAAAGACCTGCCGCATCGCCTCGACCGCGCCGGAGGTATCGGCCCCGGCCAGGCCCAGATAGTAGCGCAACTCCGCCTCGTCGGTCCGGCCGTCCAGCCCCAGGTCCTCCTCGGCGGCCACCACCCCGTCGCCGGCGGTCAGGCCAGGCAGGGGAATGTCCTCGGTGTTGAGCCGGCCGTCCTGGCGCTGGTCCTCGGTGAGGGAGCCCAGGTCCACATGCAGGAGCCCCTGCTCGCCCCGCACCCACACATCGAGGAACTTGGAAAGGGAGAAATCGCGCGCCCCCCCGGTGAAGGCGGTCATCACCCCGTTCCAGGGCCGCCCCTCCCCCGCGGCCCCCCCCAGTTCGATGGCCAGCACGTCGGTCTCGTCGTTCTGGGCGTCCACCTGGTCCTCCTGCCCCGGCCAGATCTCGACCCGCGCCACCCGGTCGAAGGGGTTGTACCAGATCAGGCGGCCACGCTCCTCCTCGGCGAACACCTCGTCCAGGGGCCGACTGGCCGGGGTCCAGCGGGTGCGGATCACCGGCAGCAGTTCGGGCCGTTCGCTGCCCTCAAAGTCGTCGATGTACCCCTGGCCCTTGGTGTTGAGGTTGGGCCGACTCTGTGCCACCTCGGCCTGCAGGTTGACCTCGGACTTCTCCACCGTGCGCAGGAGCGGCACCAGGTCCACCGCCCTGGTCAGCAGCGGGGCGTCGAAGCGGGCCTTCAGGTCCAGGTCCCAGACCACGGTGCGGGCCGGCTCGTTGCCCACCCGCACCCGGCGCTCGCTGCTGCGCTCGTTGTTGTAGATCAGGGTGGAGCCGATGGTCCCGTCTCCCTCCCAGAACTCGTACTCGCTGCGCAGACCCAACAAGGTTTTCTGCTGGCTGCCCAGGCCGATGAGATCCTCGGACTCGTAGGTGATCTCCAGGTCCGCCCCGGGGTCGCCCACGGTCTGGGCCTTGGCGCCCATGAAGGAGATCTCGCCGCTGAAACCCACGTTGTAGTCTACCCCCTGGGTGAGGCGTTCCCCGTTGAGCCGCACCTCCACCGACTCTGGATCGATGCCCAGTTGCCCCAGGTTGATGCGCTGCTCCCCCGAGCGGGAGAGCACCTTGATTTGGAAGCGGCTGGCCTCGTTGCGCTCGCGCGACTGCTGGCTGTTGTAGATGGCCGGCACCGTGTTCTGCAGGCCCTTGTAGCGGGTATGCTGTGGGTCGAAGGGGGTCTGATCGGGAAAGATCAGCACCCCCCTGAACTCGTCGAGGCCGGCGTAATCAGAGTCCACCGCCCGGTCCGGGGCGCTGCCCGGATCCTTGCCCCGCTCGTCCAGGCCCATGATCTGCAGCAGGGAGCGGCCGCCCTGGGAGGACTGGGGCTCGCGGCCGGCCACCTCCTCGAAGATCTGGATCTCGATCTTGTCGCGGTCGAATTTGCGGCCCTCGGAAAAGGCGTTGGAGACCCTGTAGACGTTCTTCCACTCCAGGTTCCAGGTGGGGAAGTCGGGCCTGGCGTCGCGGGCCTTGACCAGCTTCAGTCGCAGGGTGTCGCCCTGGGTGTCGCCAAACTGAACCCCGGCAAGCTGCGCTGACCCCAGGGTGCGGTACTTCACCGCCAGGGCGTAGCGGTCGTCCACCGCGCGGTTGAGCACGATGTACCCCAGTTGCGGTACCAGAGTGTAGTCCTTGTCCGGATCGAGCAGGTGCCAGGTGCCGCGCTCCACATGGCCGCTGCGCTCGTCCACCGGCCCCCTCACCTCCACCCAGGCCACCCCTGGTCGGGCCTTCTGCTCGGGGTCGTTGTTGACGTTGAAGTCGTTGAGGTACACCTCCAGGCTGTTCTCGTTGACCGCGTCCTCGGGCACGTAGTCGCGGGGCGCCCCCTGGGACACCTCGCGGAAGTCCTTCAACCGCTCGCGGTAGACCTGGTCGAGGTAGAAGTAGGTGTTGGGCAGGTACTGGAAGTCCTTCAGCGTCAGGGTGTCGCCCAGCACCCCGCCCCTAAAGGACTTGCGGTTGCTCTTGCTCTTTTCGTGGCTGGCGATGGAGGTGAAGCTGAGCGGGCCCATGCGGCCCTTGGCGCGGATGCCGAAGAGCCCCTTGTGCTGCTGGTTGAAGGCGACGAAGCGGTTCTGCGGCAGCGAGAGGGTGGTGTTGCCGGCCTGCACCTCATGGAAGATGGCGTCCTCGTCGCCCTTGTAGTCCAGCTTGATCTGGTTGGCCAGTTGGTCTCCCAGGCCGCTGCTGAAGGCCGAGCCCAGGTTCTCGGTGTCCTGGGTAATGCGGATGTTGATCAGTTCCCCGACCTTGCCCTCCACCGAGAACTTGGACTCCTGCTCCATGCTCAGGGCCGGGAACTTGGAGGCCCGGCCCGAGAGGGTCTGCACCTCCCCGTCGGTCCACTCGCTCTTGCCGGCCACGGTGATGGTGCGCTCGCCGTTGATGCGCAGGGTGGGCCCTCCCTCGCCGATGATGCGGCTCACCACCCGCGGGGTGCGCGGGAAAGGCACGGTCCACTGCAGCCGGCCGCCCCCCTCGCGCTGCTGTTTGTCGGCCTGGGTGCGGCGGTTGCGGCGCAACTGGCTCTCCCAGAGCTTGCCCAGCTCGTGGCGGTAGCCCAGTTCCAGGTAGTCTTCGAGGGGCAGGACCAGTTCGGGACCCGCCGGCAGGCCCGCCACCGAGGGGGTGTAGCGGACCCCCGCCGAGTCCACCTGCACCTGCTTCTGGCCGAAGGGTGCGTACACACCCATCAGGCTGGCCGATACCGGCGCCTCCAGCAGGGGCTGGCCGGGCAGGCCCAACCTCCCACCCGCCGGGGGCGGGGCGAGCAGGCCGGCCAGGGGGCCCACCTGGGCGGGGGGGCGCAGGCCGGGGGCGGCGGTGGCGAGGGCCGGCAGCAGGAGCACCAGCCACACCGCTAGCCCGACAAACCTGGGCCACGGGAAGGGTTTTGCGCGCATGGGCACCGACGCTTGCATTAAACGGCTGCGGGGGAGGGCGGAACCTCCCTCATGGAGGCGGTTCTACTTCCAGACACAAGCGTTCACCTGGCGCGCTAGGCGAGCTCCGTTAGGGAGAGGGAAGGGGGGACGGACAGGGCTGGAAGTCCGTAAAAAACATACTCTCAACCCCTCTCCAGATCAAGGGCGCACCACCCCGGCCGACTGCAAACCCCGTGCCGCCGGCCCGGCCCCGGCGTTTGGGCCGGGTGGCGCCCCCCTTGTATATTTGATCCGCCACAGTCCTGTACCTTTTTCGCCACACTACGGGCCGCGCCTTTGACCACCCTCAGCCGCTATTTGCTGCGCCAGCACCTGGGCCCCTTTTTCTTTGGCCTGACCCTGATCGTCTTTGTACTGATGATCGACGCGGTCCTGCAGGTGATGGACCAGGTGCTCAGCAAGGGCATCACCCTGAGCCAGGCGGGGCAGCTCTTCCTTTTCAACCTGGCCTGGATCCTGGCCCTGGCCGTGCCCATGGCCGTGCTCATTGCCGTGCTGATGGTCTTCGGCCGCCTGGCGGTGGATTGCGAACTCATCGCCGCCAAAGCCTCTGGGGTGGGGTTCGCCCAACTGACCCGCCCGCTGCTCTTGGCCGCCCTGCTCCTGGCCGGCCTGATGGTGATCTTCAACGACCGGGTGCTGCCCGACTGGAACCACCGGGCCCGCAACCTGGCGGCCGACCTCCAGCGCCGCAAAGCCGCCCTGGTGCTCAAGGAGAAGGAGGGATCCTTCATCCACGGGCTGGGCAACTACAGCCTGCTGGTCCACAAGGTGGACGAGGCGGCCAATCTGCTCTACGGGATCACCGTGCTCGACAGCGGCGGCCAGGGCCCGCCCTCCACCCTGCGGGCAGCCAGCGGCGAGCTGAGCATCTACGACGGGGGCCGCTACGTCCGCCTCATCCTGGGCGAGGGCGAGTTCCTGCGCTACGACGAGGGCGACCCGGAGCGCCTGCTGCAGGGCAGCTTCAGCCGGCAGGTGGTCCACATCGAGGATCCCCAGCGCGCCCTCACCCCCTACCAGTCCTCCTACCGCAGCGACCGCGAGATGGATCTGACCGCCCTGTACCGGGCCGCCCAGGGGGAGCGCCAGCGCCAGGCCGAGGCCCGCCGCCTCATGGACTCGACCCTGCAGGTCCTCGCCGCGTTCCCCGACACCGCCGCCCTCGACAGCGCCGGCCGGGCCCAGCAGGCCGCCCGTTTCCTCAAAAAACAGCAGGGCCTCTGGGAGCACAGCGGCGAAGCCGCCGACGCCTTCTGGGTGGAGATCCACAAGAAGTTCTCCATCCCCTTTGCCTGCGTGGTCTTCGTTCTGCTGGGCGCCCCCCTGGGCGCGCTCCTGCGCCGGCGGGGGGCCGCCGTCTCGGTGGGCATCAGCCTGGTTTTCTTCTGGGCGTACTGGATGTTCCTCATCGGCGGGGAGGAGTTGGCCGACCGCGGCCTGCTGCCCCCCTCCCTGGCCATGTGGGCTCCCAACCTCTTTTTCGGCGCTCTGGGCCTGGCGCTCTTCTACTGGGCCGCCTGTGACCGGCCCCTGTGGCGGCGGAGCCGGCGATGAGGCTGCTGGACTACTACCTCCTGCGCCGGCACCTGTGGTGCCTGGGGGCCGCCGTCCTTTCCCTGCTGCTCATCGCCGTGGTGGTGGACCTTATCGAGCACATCGACACCTTCATCGACTACCAGGCCACCGGCGGGCAGATCCTGCGCTACTACCTCTACCACGCCCCCTACTGGATCGGCCTCACCCTGCCCATCGCCGCCCTGCTGGGCACCCTCTTCGCGCTGA
>Ga0194132_10005531_pt1 | contig 20358 bp, 32 predicted proteins | sample TA2KigOf80mmetaG_FD_148612 | JGI IMG/M metagenome (GOLD analysis project Ga0194132, IMG submission 148612) | Freshwater microbial communities from Lake Tanganyika, Tanzania - TA2015054 Kigoma Offshore 80m | ecosystem: Environmental > Aquatic > Freshwater > Lake | place: Tanzania: Lake... | reverse complement strand
CCCGACGGCGATGACCTCGGGCTTGTGGCAGTCCGCGTCAGACCACACGCCGTAGCGCCCGAGGCGAGTCTCCTCCCCGGTCGCCATGTCGGTCAGAACGGGGGTGCAGCCCATGTCGGTGATGAACTTCATCGCCGACGCTCGTTCGGGAGACGGCTGGACACGTCATCGAGGGCTCCCTGGATGGTCTGGCCGATGATGACCTTGCCGAACTCGGCCCCCTCCCAGGTCTTGCCCATCTCCTTCTTGTGCTGCACGGCGATGGCCTCGAGTTGGGCCTTCCTGCGGCGGTCGTTGTCCCGGCGGGCTTCGGCCCGGTCCAGGAGGGGGATGCCCGCCAGGGCGTCACCCGGCTCGGGTCGGAGTTCGTGGCTGGCGTACCAGCACTCCGACCCGTCGTCGAAGCGAATGAGGCAGTCACACATCTGCATCGACAGCGGTTCCCACTGGATGATGGTGCCCCGGAGCCCTCGGACGATGATGCGGCGGTTGACCATTGCTCACCTCTCCCTGTACTACGCGACTGGCACGGGGAACTGAACCTGTCAGCAGCAGGAAGCCTCGAACCACACGTTGTTCGGGAGGCCGTTGGCGTCCTGGGTGAACAGGAGGTTGATGTTGCCGGAGTCCCCCCAGCCCGTCTCGAGGACCGCGAGGCACCGAGCCGCCTTGCCCTCGAACGCGGGGAAGATGGGGTTCTGAATCCACTGGGGCTTGCCGAACAGGAGGACTTCACCCGGAGGCTGGACCTTCCGCTTGCCGGACTCGACCTCGGAGATCGTGCGGTTGTTCCGCTCGATGAACTCCTTGTTCCATTCGGCGTCCTCGACATCGGCGAGCATCTGCTCGTTGTCCCGGCGCAAGTTGCTGATGAACTCGGCCTTGGCCGCCGCCTCGTCGAACGGGGTGAACGGGGTCTCGGGCATCGTGGTGGGGATGAAGCACACGGTGGCCCCGGTGGGGGTGCCGTCGCCGTCGTCCTCGACCTCGACGCGGACCATGAAGTTCTGGCCCCCGATGGCCGCGACAATGCCTTTGCGGAGATCCGCGAACGAGAAGCCCCGGACGGGGGCGAACTCGGCCGCGAGGTGAACCTCGTCGAACTCGTGGTGCTCCCCCTCCTTCGTGTCGAAGGAGGTCGGGGTCACGGTGAGGCCCTCAGCCGCCCACTCGATCTTGCGGCTGTACCACGAGCCGCCCGGCTTCGAGCGAACGCCCTGGTTCTCGGGGGCGATGCGGGTCTGGGCGGTAAGGACGATGGGGTTCATGTAGTCTCCCTATGCCTGTACTACGCGACATCTCCACCGACCTGAACCTTACGCTCCGAAAATCGTTGGTTGGGCATGTGCCGCATCGAAGTGCAGAGGCGGGGCGGATTCCCCGATATGCCACGGGTTCACAGGCGGGCTACGCCTCCCCCACAGCCGCTCCGTCGATGCGGGCCTCCCGTTCTCGTGCGGAAGGCTTCACGGGACCCGGAGGAACGGGTCACCCTAGAAGTCTTCTCCCTCTCCTTCCGCTGGCAGGGACTCGGCCCAGCGGCGAGCTTCCTCCTCTCGCCGGGCCTGCTGTTCGCGACACAACCGTTCCCCCTCCTCGGGGTCGATGTCGAAGGCGTCGCCGTCCGCGTCACAGAACGGAAGTCGATCCGAGCCGTGGAACGGACAGGAGGGGTTCTCCGCGATCCACGGGCCACCGATCAGGTGGCATTGCCACGGGCACGTCATCGGGGGGTAGAACATCCTGCCTCCTGCACTTGGTACGCGACAGTGGGGGTGCTCTGAACCTATTCTGACTCTTCAGCCTCTCGACGAAGCCTCGCTGCGCGAATCCCGTCCCTGATCCGCTGACGCTCCTCAGGTGATCGAGTGCGACCTCGGAGAGCCGCCGCCGTTTTCTCAACAGCTTCAGGTGATCTCACCCGACCACGAAGGGTTTCCCGCTGCCTCTCCACGGACTCGACTGAGCGTTTTTTCCCAGTCAAGGCTTCGGAAAGTTTCTGGCAGTGCTCTTCAGAACGAACTCGACCACGTAGGGCTTTAGAGACTTTGGCCCCGATGGCAGGGTCACGCTTCTTCCCTTTCCTCGCTTCTGACAACTTCTGTCGGTGTTCGGGGGACAGGGGGCCAAATTTCCGTCCAAGGTTTCCGTTGGTGCGGATCTTGTCCTTGGTGGCCTCCGTGTGCTTTTGTCCTCGTTGGGCTTCCGCTCTCCGCTCGCGCTCCTCTGTACCCTGAGGTCGACCCCTCAAGGCTTCTGACATGGCCCTCCGATTCTCCTCAGACACCGAATGACCCATCAACGCTGCACTGATCTTGGCTTTGTGTTCCTCCGAGAACCGAACCTGAGCCTCCTCGTCCATCTCAACGCTGTTGTAGCCGTGGTCGCGATCACAGGCGTTGAGGCGGTTCATGTGGAATCCCTCCCGAAGTGGGAGGGTGCTTTCGTCCTCTACACGTTCCACCACCTCAAACACAAAGGTGTTCTCCCCGTACTTCTCCCATGCGGCTTGTAGGTGTGGGTTCTTATGGGTGCCTTCGCGAAGGCTTCTGCGATGCGACAACCACCGCTTCCACACCCCCACCGAACGACCCACGTAGACCTTTCCGTTGTGGGTGTTGCGGATCAGATAGATGCCACAGTCAGCTTTGGCGACGGCAGAGGGTGTGCCACACGGCTCGGCAACGACGAGCATCGACAAGGGCTGTGTGATGTCCTTCATTGGAAATCCCCAAGAATGAGCAAACGGCATCCAATGACAAGGACTCCAGCCCTTCAGGAGCAAGATGCTCGTAAGCGAGAGTATACGTGTCCAGCTTCCGATGAGCAAGTCGCACCTTGCTTCCGGCTCGGATCAGACCCTCCTGCAGGAAGTCGAGATCGAAGCCAACGTTGTGCCCCACGAGGATGGTGTCGTCGAGCCTCCGGGCCAGTTCAGACACGACCTCGGGGAACGTGGGAGCCGTAGCCCACAGTTCCGGGTGCGCCTCGTAGCCGTTGACCTTCAGCGCGTAGGGCTCCGCCGTTTCGAGGCGGGTGGGACGCACCTTCGTACACCACTCCTCGAGGGTGCCGTCCGGCTTCTCGAGGATGACCGCCACCTCGATGACCTCCTGAAGCCGAGGATCAAGCCCCGTGGTCTCTGTGTCGATGAAGGCGAGGGGGCGATCCTTGAGAGGTGTGCGAGGCATGGGTGCTCCTGCGTTGGAGCACCCTACCGAGGGTTGTCCGGTGGTCGGCCTATAAGGGCGACAGATCAGAGAGTTCATCAGGAGGCTCCCCATGGCGACCCGCTCATCCACTTCCGAGTTCCAGCCCGCTCCTCCGGTCGTCCGGGTGGGCGGCAAGCAGAATGGCCGTTTCTCGTCCGGCACGGTGGTGAAGACCATCGCCTCCAACCCCGGCGTCAAGCCGAACATGTGCTGCGCTCCGGCCACCAACGGTGACCGGGCAACGGGCAAGGTTGCGGCGACCAAGCCGAACTCGGCCCGCTCGATGAAGGGCACGCGCCCGCGTCTCAGCCGCTGACCTGACTCCCGGTTCTCGGGAGCCTCGGTAGCGTGAGCCACCTCAACCATGGGGTGGCTCGTGTCGTTGCTGGACAACACCCTTCTCCATCAGTGCTTGTGGGGCGATGCTGCTCATGCCCCCTCGCATGTGTCCGTACAGGTGCGGCACACGCGCAGTTCGATGGCCCTGCTGACAGATGTGGTCTTGCGAGTGGAGATCGCGGAGCACCAGATCCGCCTTCCGGGCTACGCCCCCGTGAAGCGGTCCTGGAGTGCCGCCGAGAGTGCCTTCACCGTCCGCGACCGTGAGATCAAGGATCAGGAGGTCGTCAAGGGCTTTCAGACCGCCGTTCGCGACCTGTCCTTCCTGGTGCGGGAGCACGACCCTCGGATTGGGACCATGTTGGAGGAGGGACAATCCAAGGACTTCCTCCCCAAGATGCCGCTGTTCGATCCCACGCGCATCCGCCCGCCTGCGTGGAACAGGGGGTCTGGCATCGACGCCACCCCGTGTCCCCTGTGCAGTGACGGGTTCGGTCAGGGCTACCCGGCCATGTGGGGCGGCGGGAACCTCCAGTGGGTTCACCCTGCCTGTTGGGTCCGAGCGCACGAGTGAGTGAGGATGCAGTCATCGGGTTCGTGGCGGGGTTCGGGTTCGGAGTCCTGCTCGGCATCGCCCTGTCTGCTTTCGCCTTCCTCAGAGCAACGCTGTTCCTAGCGCGCCTTGGAAGGGCGCTTCAGGAAAAACGCAGGAAGGCAGGTTCAGAAAATCGGCGGTCCGCGTAGGAGGGGGAGACACCCACTCCCGTGAGGACACGCCATGAAGTTCGCCCTGTACGATTTCCTCGGCCGCCCGAAGGCCCACTACCTCGTGACCGAGGAGTCGATCGGCTCCGCCACCAAGCCCGTGCCCCAGCCGGGGCACTTCATCTTCGTGTGCGACGCCAGCGGGTCGATGTGGGGCCAGATGGCCGCCCTTCGCAGCCTCGTCGTCAAGCTCCTCACCCTGGAGGAGTACCGTGACGCCGACGTGCTCGTCAGCGTGCTCTCCTTCTCGAGCACCAACGACCTCGTGACCCACGCGGCCCGCGTGAAGATCGTGGACTTCATGTCCCCGGGCTCGGCGGCCTTGGAGGAGGTGTCGAAGCTCGACACCCGTGGCCTCACCTGCATCAGCCAGGGGCTCAAGGCCATCCCGGCCCTCATCAAGCCGAACGAGGTCACCGCCGCCGTCGTCCTCTCGGACGGGTTCGCCAACGACGTGTCCCCCGGTGCCGAGAAGCGCGAGATCGACACCATCGTCGAGGTGCTTCGCAAGAACGCGGCCCTCGTGGTGAACACCATCAGCCTCGGCAGCTACGCCGACTTCAAGCTCCTGGCGTACATCGCCAACGCCTGCTCGGGCACCTGCTTCCAGGCCCCGACCGCGAAGGAGGTCTACGACGTCATCCACGACACGACCTCGCTCATCGCGGGGGCGACGACTCCGGCCATCGACCTGCCCCTCGGCGGCAACGACTACCAGGTGTTCGTGTCGGCGGCGGCCCGCAAGATCATCGGCGGGAACGGCACCAGCCTCATCGTGCGCGGGCTCCGTCCCGAGGACGACAAGGTGGCCTACCGCTTCAAGCGGGTCGAGGCGTCCGAGTACGCGGCTTCGACCGCTCCCGTGTGCGGTGAGAACGCCCCGATCGAGCCGGTGCTCGCCTTCGCGAAGGCGATGATCTCCGAGGGCAACATCAACCAGGCCAAGTACGCCCTGGTCTCGACCCGCAACCAGACCCTCCTCGGCAAGCACGCGAAGGCCCTCGTCAACAACGCCATCGCCGCCATGTCCGCCGACGTGGAGGACTCGCTGTTCAACCCCGGCGGGGCCTGGAAGACGAGCGACTTCACCAAGACCTACGGGCTCCCGAACGCGAGCGTGGCCTCGGTTCTCGGCGTCCTCGGGCTCCTGGCGGAGCACGCCTCGGACATCGAGATCGACCTCACGGCCCTCCGCAACGGCTACAAGAAGCGTGGTGTGAAGCGCATCGCGGGCACCCGCAACCCCGACGGCACCATCACGACGCCGTGGGTCAAGACCGCCTTCCGCGACTCCGGGGACTGGGCCAAGGTGTCCAGCTTCGACATCAACCGGAACAACGCGACCTGCAACATGCTGGTCACCCGTGCGGTCAACCTCGTGCAGGCCGACGACGGCACCGTGATCCCCGAGGTGGCGGGCGTGAAGCTCGACCTCAAGAGCTTCAACAACTACACCCTCGTCGGGGACGGTGTCCTCAACGTCGGCACGCTGTCGATCCGCATCGGCAACAAGCGGCTGTTCCGGTCCCTCGTGGCCGTGGGCGTCCTCCCGGACGTGGCCTTCGACCCCAAGACCCCGTACACCATCGACCTCGACGGTCGCCCGCTGATCGCCTACGACATCGCGTTCGATGCGGCGATGTTCACGGACCTGTTCACCACCGTGGCTCGGATGAAGGTGCTCCAGAGCATCCTGTCCGCCTGCACCAAGGGCACGTCGGAGAAGTTCACCGACGACCAGATCGCGGAACTGAAGCGGCACTGCCTCAGCACCTCGCTCTACTTCAACGCCCCGACCACGACCGAGTACGCGGACCTCAAGCAGGCGCTGTCGGATGGCGTCATCGACACCCGCATCAGCTACAAGGTGGACTTCGGCACCTCCGACATCCTCAACCTCGGCGAGTTGTACTCGGCCAACGCCTACCTCGAGCGTCGGTTCACGATGGCGGGCACCGGGGTCGACCCGAAGAAGCCGAAGTTCGACCAGCGTTGGCCGACGGACGTGTCCTACGGCTACAAGAGCCTGTCGGCCCGGACCAAGCTCAACACGGTCGATGACCTCATGTTCCCCATCATGGAGGACTTCCTCGGCCTCAAGAGCACCGGTGCGGTGGCGGGCATCCTGACGACCCTCGGCTACGACGCGGGCCAGATCACGAACTTCTACAACGCCGCGACGGGCAAGGTGTCGAAGGACACGGCCATCGAGACGTTCGCCGATGCCGCCAAGGCGCTCGATCGGGCCATCGAGGGCATCTTCCGGGACCGCGTGAGCCCGCTGGTGTTCTACGTCGGTTCGACCGGCCTCGTCCCCGACGAGTTCAACGCTCGGGCGATGACGGCGGACCAGGTGCGCGAGAAGTACCCCGACCTGTCCATCGGCAAGGACGAGGCGGACGGCACGTTCTACCTCGTCGGGCTTGGGAATATTATCGTTGTTTACGCCCGCGCGGAATACTTCTCAACCGGCAAGGTTCCTGATACACTGGAGGCGGAGGCCGTCTGAACCCCTGGAACGCCACAACGTGGTTCCAAGCCTTCCCGCCCGGTCTGCGGAGCGGGAAGGCTGGCTCGGGCCTTCTCGAAGTCATCCGGCACCTCACACCTGCTGAAGACGGCGTGAATGTTCGTACTCGGATGCTCCACGCCCGATGTCACGGGTGTGGGGATGAGGGTGCCTATCGACCCGCTGATTTTCAGGTGCTCCTGTCGTGCGGTTGCAATCGCCGCGCTCGACCCAATCGACGACAGTTCCCTGTAGGTCAGAGGTGGGGGCGTCTTGTTCTTCAAAAGCTGGATGTCCAGGCACCATCAGGTGAACGGGGACGCTGTGCCTTGTTGCGCTGTGATTGTGGGACAGAGGTTCGGGCAACTCTGACGAATCTGGTGTCTGGTCGAACAGCGTCTTGTGGCTGTGCCCTTATTGGACCTGGCTCGAGTGCGTGAGAGGGATGTGCTTGCGGCCGGGTGTCCGGGTCTTGGCTGTCGATGCTGCGAACCGGAGCTAGGACACGGACAAGGAAATCCGGAGATCAAGAGCGATACGTGGTCGAACCGGAGGTGGACGACCCCGAGTTCGTTTGTTCTCTGTTTGAGAGTCAGCAGGGTCGCTGTCAGGTGTCCGGATTGCCCCTTCAAGGGGACTACACCCATGAAGACCATCCACATGGCCCTATCTGGCGGCCCCTACGTCGCACCGCCTCTCTTGACCGTGTTGATTCCCACAAAGGGTACGTGAAAGGCAATGTTGTTCTCGTCCACATCCTCGTGAACATGGCGAAGCGAGACATGTCTTTCGATGAGTTCGTGCAGATGTGTCGGGCTGTGGCGGACACACATCCCGGCAAGGTCCCCTCGACCGTGGCGGACGACGACGCGGCGTAAAGCCCGGCTGACTCCTCACCGCTAGGCACGCTCCCCAAAAGGTGGCGTGCCTAGTTTGCTTTCGGGAGGATGTTCTCTTTGATGTACGCCTGCTCGGCTTCGTTGAATGCCTGGCCGTCCTTGCGCGAGATGTAGACATCCTCGTAGTAGGACCGCGTGAGGTTGTAGATGCCTCGGGCGTTGTACTTCCGGTCGTAGCTGCGGGAGAGATGCACCTTGTCTCCCGTCAGCTTCACTTGGTCGTAGGAACCAAGCTGTCGGTACACGTCCCTCAAGGTGGCCAGCGTGGTCGAGTCCTCGTAGAACTTCGACTTCGGATCCTGACGACCATCCCAGGGGTCCACGTCGGCATCCAGTTCGTCGTCCTCGCTCTGGGTCGTCGTGGCGAAGGTGTAGCCCTTCCCACCACCCGAGATGAGCAGTTCCCGCTGGCGAAGCTCCTCATCCCGCTTGCGCTTCTCCTCCTCCAAACGGAGCTTGGCCGCAGCCGCCTCCTCCTTCTCACGGAGGGCCAGGGCGTCGGCCTGTTCCTTCTCCTGGCGAGCCCGGTCGGCCCGCTGCCGGATTTGCATCTCTCGGTTGAGGACGAACACGATGGAGTTCGCCCAGGACTCGCCGATCTGTTGGGCGGTCATGGACTTGTTCCCGCGCCCCCACGGGGTGTCGTCCTTCACGATGGCAGTCTGACCATCCTCGGCGAGCAGGAACTCCAACGCGGGCATCCCGTGGAGGGTCTGGCCGTCCTTCGCCAGCGTGATGGTCAGGTACAGCCGGGCATGTGGCGTCCCCGCCAGAGGGGACTTCCGACCGAACCCGTCCTTCGAGTAGCTCTTCCCCGACTGGTAGTCGGTGTAGGCCCTGTAGTCGGGCTTGGACCCGTCCACATGTTGCCGCAAGACCGCATTCAGGGAGGCCGCCAGCCCCTTCAGGAAGTCCTTCTGCCCACCAGACAGCGGAACAGGGGAAGCCTGGCCAGCCTGGAGGTAGCGGGTCGCGACACGAACAGCCGACTCGGACATCGGGACACCTCGTCTCCCTGCCGGAAACATAGGCCATCTACTGACTGGCCCGGTGATCCCTCTATGGAACGCCTCTGTCGAAGGTGCGCCCCAGTATTTTGAACCTCCGACTTGGGCTGGCAAGCTCGGGTGGAATTGTTGGACACTGGGGCGTATCTTTATCCCCACAGGTGGGAACATGAGCGAGCCAGTCCGTAAGTTGACCGTGTTATGTTCGCAAGTTGATTGTCAGTGACTCCAACGTTGTGGTAGGCTGTGGTATGCCTGATACAACGTTGCCTGGTGGGATCTACCGCATCTGGCTTTCGCCGGATCACTACTACATCGGTCGAGCGACCTCGTTCAAACGGCGTTGGGCCACCCATTTGTGGCACTTTCGCCGAGGTTCGCACGCCAACGCATACGCACAGAACTGCTACAACCTCTACGCCACTTTCAAACCAGAGGTGTTGGAGGCGCTTCCTACAGAGGAGCACCAAATCGCCGAGCAGAAGTGGCTTGACCTCTGCCTCGCGCAGCCCGGCTGCGTGAATCTCGAGCCCTCCTCGGAAGGACGGAAAGCGGGGTGGCACCACTCGGAGGAGACTCGACGGATGATGTCCGAGAGTCGACAGGGCCATGTCCACTCCGTCGACACAAAAGCTCGGATCTCGGCGGCACATACCGGCAAGGTGTTGTCAGAGGAACACCGCCAAAAGATGCGAATCAACAGCAGTAATAGGCGGCATTCACCAGAAACCAAACTGAAAATCGGGCAGTCGGCAACCGGGCGGCTCCATTCCGAAATGGCCAAGCTGAAGATAGGACAAGCACGTCAAGGCCAAACACACACGGATGAGGCCAAGCTCAAAATGAGAGGCCGTCGGGTGAGTGCTGAGACAAGGGCCCTAATCGCACAGAACCAGACGGGAAGTGCCTGGGTGTGTAAGGTTGGGGAGCGACCAAAAAGAGTTCACGCAGCAGACCTTCCTCGTTATCTCGAAGCTGGTTGGGAGAGAGGACGAAATGCCCGCTGACCGCCGCCTCACCGTGTCAGAGTTCATCCGCGAGTCGAAGCCGGATTGGGAGCATGTCCGCCAGCGTGATCAGCGGGCATCCACGGGGTCCTTCACGGGGGCCTTGCAGGTGAGCACGGGGGTCACGGGCATCCACGACAAGGCGGGTCGGCTCATCGGCGGCACTATCGACATGGAGATGGCGGTGCCCTTCGCGGACCAGGTGGCCGAGTTCGACGAGCAGAACCTCACGGGGGAGACGGACACCTTCTTCGAGGAGACGACGCGCTTCGTGGACGACGTGGGCCAGGAAGCTCGAGTCGTGGGCAAGGTGGGGAGCCGGGTCCCTCGTTAGGCTTCGGCCTTGTGGGGCGTTCTCGCCCGCTGAAGTAGATGTCCCGCGATCTCCTCATCGGAGAGGTCGGCGAAGCCCTCTTCCGTGCGGGCCACCTTGAGCAGGATCTCCAGCATCTCGTCGAGGCCCAGCGTCTCGCCCTGTTCGGAGATGTACACGACGTTCTCGGCGTGCTCGACCGTGGCTTCGTCCCCGTGGATCTCCACGGCGAAGAACGACCCCATCACCGCCTTCAGAGCCTGCACATTCGACATCACGCCCCCCGGACATCCAGCCGGCGGATGTCGAGTGGGACTTCTAACCCGTGGTGGTTCGTCAGAACGTGGGGGATGTTCTGGCCGATCTTGAGTCCGGTCACCGGGGACACCTCGAGCGACGTCTTCCAGACGACCGGGAGTTGTTCTTCCTGGCCGTCGGGCCAGGTGACCCACAGCGAGGTGGTGTTCGAGGGGAGCAGCCGTGTGGGGCCGAGGTGGTACTCGGTGAACCCGTGAACGGGCTCCGTGGTGACGCGGGGCTTCATCTCGGCAGTCGTGCTGGAGGCGGTCGGGTTGAGTCCCAGCCCTCGCCGACCAGGTGGGGGTGTGCCACCTCGTCCGCCTCTCGGGCGTGCTCCTCCGAGGCGTCCATCATGGCAGCCATGCCCGCGTCCAGTTCGTCGAGCGAGAAGCCCTGTTCGATGAGGATGTAGCTCTGGCCACTGACCTGTTCCCGTGCCCAGCAATGCCCGATGAGAACGCCCTCGGGCGACCGCTCAACGGCGAACTCGATGTCCCGAACGGTTCGAGTGCCGACGAACTCACACTGGGGGAGGGGCATGACGGACTCCTACTCTCTGGGAAGCTGGACGTAGTGGGGCCTCTTCAGCGAAGGGGTGCCGTCAGGGTAGCGCGTGCAACTCACGATGCGCCTGTCCTGGATGACGACGGACCACAACTCGAACCAGTCTCCCGCCCTTCGCCCAACGGCTTCGTAGACGCCATCGGGCTCGGAACCCACGGTGTCGCCGACACTGTAGGTGTGGCAGGCGTCGAAGCCCCATTCGGTCTTGAACTGAAGGCCGTACTCCTCGGGGTCGCCTGGTTCGATGACGGTGGTGAACAAGCCCATAATCAGCTACAAGGCCAAGAAAATCAAGTGGTGGTCGAGGAGGGATTCGCACCCCCGACGCCCGCGTCTTCAGCGCAGCGCTCTACTCCTGAGCTACTCGACCATGTGGTGGCCATCCCTGGAGTCGAACCAGGCCACAGGGCTTTTCAGACCCTTGCGCATCACCCCGAGCGCCTGAAGGCCAGAAACACGAAGGCCCCGGACCCTCTTTCGAGGTCGCCGGGGCCTTCGGTGGGCCACCTTGTGACCGACCTACACGCGCCTCAACGAACCTCGAAGGAGGCCGGAGCGGTGGTAAATCGGGCGGTCAGGGTCATCATGAACTACACCTACTTCGGGGGCGCTGGATGTGCAAGGGCGATCTTACGGCACCTCGACGATCTGGCACTGGGAAGCCCATCCAGGGCTCTTCCGGGACAGAAAGCGTTCCGCAGCCGCCCGTGTCTTCCACTGCTGCGCCTCTTCGACTTTGGAGGTGTAGGGCTTCCTGTTCGGAGAACCCTTGACGACGTAGCAGACGGCTCCGGGTTGCCACTGCCAGTTGATGACGAACATCAGTTGGGCTCCCACTGGGAGGCGAGGACGATGTTGTTCACGTTGACGAGCATGGGCTCCTCCTGGTCGCACCAGTGGACACGCACCGTGTTCCGCAGGGTGCCGGGGCCGACCACCTTCCCGTCCTTCGGGACGTTGGTGTACCAACCCACGTTCTGACAGAACTCACGCTTGTACTTCACGATGTCGTCGATGTTGAACACGCTCACCTCACACCCATACTACGCGGGGGTGGCCGCCGTCTGAACCTTGGCGAGCATCTTCAAGTGCTCCTCGTCGATCTTGGGCACCATCACGGTGTCTACGCACACCTTCATCCGCTCGACATCGTCGACGGTGGTGTAGACGCCGAGGGCTTCGGGGTCGGAGCGCGGGATCTCGTGGCCCATCATCGACCCCTTCATCAGCGGCGGGAGCCACCAGAAGTCGACCATGAACGAGGCGGGACCATCGTCGTCTGCCTCGCAGATGTTGAACGTGAGCATGTAGCTGTGGCCGCCAGGGGACGTGAACTTGGCGGTCCACAGCACGTCCCCCGCGATCTCGCTGTAGTAGGGGTGGGTGTTCTCGGTGAGAGGCCCGAACACGCGGGTGATGGCGGCACGAAGGTCGGCGGTAGACATGGAGTCCTCTCAGGCCCGGGGGAACAGGTCCGCCATGAGGCGGTCGATGAAAGCATCCTCGGCGGCATCTTCGATGGCCTTACGCCGAGCGATCTCGGCCTCGCACGCTTCGCGGGTCGCGAACACGTTAGAGGCCGTCAGGTAGACGTTGTGCCCCCAGTGTGGGGCGAAGGCGTAGACGAACCCAACGGTGCCGTCCTCGTTCGTGCCCCATCGCGGATGAAGCAGTAGCGTTCCGCCTTGTCGGTCGCGACGTTCCAGATGTCTTGCTCGGGCTCGTACACGCTGCCTCCCATACAGACACTACGCAGGGGACGCCTCCATCTGAACTTCGCCGCCGTACTTCGCGATGAGATTTCGGAGCCAGGGGTCACCGGGGCGGACGCATCCTTCACAGGTCGCCTGTGAGTTGCGGTCGCTGGTGTCGAGCCAGAAGGCGTGACCGACGGCTCGGCCTCGACGTTCGACCTCAGCCTCGAAGGCGTAGACCTTCTCGTTCGTGTCCGCGTGGAGGAAGAACGCCCGCAGGGCTGGGCCGTACCAGGCGTCGTACTCGACCAGAGCGGCTTTGGTGTGCGGGAAGTTCATGGCGGTGGTCTCCTCCTCCTATACGCGGAGGGGGTCGATGCCTGAACCTCACGCCTCTCCGAGCACCTGATCGATGGCGGCCTTGCCCGTGAGCACCACGACGTTGCCCACGATGGGCCCGCCCGACATCATCGAGGCGGTGAGGTTGAGGGGGAGGCCCTGCAACAGACCCTCTTCGTTGACGAGCATCACCTCGTCCTCGCCCTCGACGGGGAGGCGGACGACCTCGACGAGCCCGCCCACGACCTTCTGTGCGTCCTGGAAGGTGAAGCCCTCGGGGGCGTATTGCTCGGTCATGTCGGTGTTGTAGATGCGGATCATGGGGTGGGTCTCCTACTGTCCTCTACGCGAGGCCCGTCGTTCTCTGAACCTTCGGTGAGGGGGCTATCCGCTGTGTTTGGGAGGAAGGTGTGCGATGTGGGAGCGTCTCGAAGCCCGGTGCAAGGAAGTCCTGGCCGCGTTGAACCAGTGGGCCGTCATCGCCTTCTTGGCCGCCGCTGTGGGCACGCACATCTTCTTCTGGGCCACCTGCCTGTACCTCGACGTGCAGACCTCGACATGGCACGCGGACAGGCATCCTTCGCTGACGGAAGACGTACAGGCGGCTTGTGTGTCGCAGGGGCACCCCGAACTCACCTGTGTCCGGCTCCGCGAGCAGGTCAGCATCGCCGACCAGCGAGGGGAGCACCACTTCCGGGGGATGAAGAGCTACCAGACCTGGAACTTCGGGCTCCTGGCGACCGCCTACTGGGCGGGCACCTTGGCGGCTGCGCTGCTTATCATCATCGCGAAACAGGGCTGGGACCAGGCCGACGAAAAGCTGAAGGGGCTGTTCCTCGGGCTGTCCGTGTCGATGGCGTTCTTCGGAGGGTTCCCGGCGTTGATCAAGGCCGGAGAGAACTCCGCCGACAACAAGAAGGCGTACCTCCAGTACGACAACCTGGCGATCGAGATCCGCTCGTACCTCCTCGCCAACGACCGACCCGAAGTGGACCCCGCAGCCTTCGTCCATGAGGTCGACGGGAAGCTCCAGGAACTCAACGCCATCTACTTCGACGTCGACGCCTCCAAGGTGGACCTGGGCCGCACGAAGCTCCTCGAGGCGACGCAAGAAGCCCAGTAAGCTGGACGATCAGACTTTCTTGACCACACACTTGACCTGGCACAGGCACCCGTATTACAAGTGCCTATGCCAAAGAAAGTCTACTCGATCCGACTCGACACTGAGCTTGCCGCTTCGGTGGACCAACTGGCGGAGCAAGCCGGGTTGGATCGTACAACTCTGGTGTCCCGCCTCATGCAGCTCCTACTCCAGGGCGACATCGAGATGCAGGTGGGCGAGGCTGGACCCACACGCCTAACGGCGGAACACCTAGCTTCCGATTGGCAGGAATGGATCGACGAGCGGGTGCCCGGAGATCCGGACCACCATATCGACGCACTGGACTTCTCCTCTTTGTCCGAAGACCAAAAGCGTAGTGCCAAAGTACGGATTGAGGCGAAGGTCAGCAAGGATCCAACAACAGGTTGTTGGAACTGGTGCGGCTACCTCAAGGATGACGACTCTTACGGGACGGTCTCCGTGGGGGGCAAGGTGCATCGAGTTCACCGAGCCAGCTACGCGCTGTACGTGGGTCCATCTCCGGCAGGAATGCACATCCGGCATCTGTGCGCCAATCGGCAGTGTGTGAATCCAGCCCACCTGTCTCCGGGAACACCTACCGAAAATCAGCGTGACTACTGGAAGCAACGTCGATCGACAGCCCGTCTGGCGGGTCAGACCGTGACGTCGGATGTCGCGTCCGCCTTCCCGGACAACTTCAAGTCCGCCGATGTGGGGAAACCTCTGTCTGAAGTCTTCGAGAACATCAACCTCAACCCCAAACCCAAGGATTAACCACCATGCAAGTCGAACTCATCCAGAACGGTCGTGTCCTCCGTCAGATCAACCACGACGGCCAGGGCTACATCGAGGCTCCGCCCAGCGGGACCTACCAGATCCGGCTGACCAACAACTCCCCGAACCGTCGTCTCGCCGTCGTGACGATCGACGGGGTGAACATCAACGACGGCAAGGACGGCTCCTACGACGGCTCTGGCTACGCCATGGCCCCGTGGCAGTCGTTCGTGTTGAAGGGCTGGCTCCGCTCGAACAACGAGGTGGCGGCCTTCGAGTTCCAGCCGAACGAGCAGAGCTACGCGGCTGGGACGGGCCGGGGCACGAAGAACACGGGCGTCATCGGGGTGGCCGTGTTCGAGGAGAAGCCGAAGCCGGTCATCTTCCAGCCTCCCCCCGTCATCATCAAGGAAGTGCATCATCACCACCACGATCGGTGGCCCCGCACGTCGCCGTTCTGGTGGAGCACCACCACCTCCACGACCACGGGCGAGGTGATGCGCGGTGGAGGCACGTACTCCAGCGTGCAGACCGAAACGTCGGGCACGATGGACTCGGCCGACGGGCAGTTCACCCTGTGCTCCGAGTCGGAGCCCGTGGCCGCCGCCGCTCCTGTAGCGGCTGCTGCGTCGGCCTCTCTGTCCTCGCAGAAGGTCGGGGCCACTCAGCGTGGGGCCGACGGGAAGTTCACGAAGTCGGCAGGCCCGAGGGTGGCTCGTCGTCGCGTGTCCGAGGAATCGATGGGCCTTGACGCCACGATGGACCTCGGCACGGGCTACGGTCAGCGGGTGAGCCAGTACACCACCACGGTCGAGTTCGAGCGGGCCACGACGACCCCGGCGTTCATCGTTGTTTTGAGGTACGCGGTGACCAAAAAGTTGGAAGAATGGGGGGTTCCTCTGTCTCAGGCGGTGTCCATGCCCCAGGCTTTTCCTGCAAGCCCTGGCTTCGCGCAGCCGCCCGTGGGTTGGCGCGGGTAGTACGAGAGGGTGAAACTCTCCGACATCGAGAGCCTCTGTTCCGAGGTAGCTTCCGCGACCAGTCTGCCGATCGAGTGGGTTCAGTACCACGTCGATCAGCGGGCTGGTCGTTCTTGTCGGCGGTGCGACGGAGAGGGTGTCTACGCCCGGGGGAAGTGCTTCCGCTGTGACGGCACGGGCGGGAAGGCGACCCCCGAGACGGTGGCGGAGGCCCTGGAGTGGGTTCGGGCCAACGTCTCACGGGTCCGAGAGCTTGCCGCCAACAGGGCCGAGGCTGCCAAGGAGAGCCGTCGGAAGGTGTCCACGGAGGCTCTGGAGTGGAAGCGAGAACACGCGGACCTCTGGGAGTTGCTCGAGGAGTTGAACCCGAGCGACTTCAAGTCCTCGGTCATCGACGCGGTGGAGAGGGCACAGGTGACCGAGAAGCAGTTCGAGGCCCTGGAACAGATGGTCGAGTCGAAGCGGAAGGCCCGGGAGGCTCCTCCACTGGGCACACGACTGGACATCGAGGTCTCGGTGTCCAAGCATGAGTACGGCCTGGATGGCCGAGGGAACCGGGTGTTCAAGTTGGAGTTCGTGACCGACGGATGGGCGGGTCGCGTGGAGATTGCGGATGAAGCACAAGGGTCGGCCGTCCTGTGGATGCTTCGGGGTCGGGACTCCTCGTTGGTGCGACTCAAGGCGACGGTGGTGTGGAGGAGAGGGGGGTTCGCCATTCTTGGGGGAGACAACATCGAGATCCGCTGAACGCGGGTAGTGTCTCCTGAATCCCGGAAGTTCCGCCTTATACCGCGTTCGGCTGTCCAGATCGGAACTTACGGCAAGGGGGGTCAAGACAGCCCTCGTCCGCGTAAGAAGATGTGAGCACCTGGAGCCCGTTCTATGGGAAAACAGCCCAAACCCTACGAGAGCCCGCTCTCACGAGAACTGGCCGACGAGGTTCTCTCCCTGTTCCAGGTGGCAGGCGAACCGGAGCAGGCCCCGAAGACCATCAAGGACCTGGTCAAGATCATCGACCAGACCAACGACCGGCTCCAAAACAGCACGGTTGCGAAGCTCGTTGCGACGAGCATCATGCAGTCGCTCAAGAAGCGGGGCGAGGCCACCCTCGTCATCCGGTACGACGGCAACGTGGTGGTTCGGGTGTCCTACGGCGAGGACGAGGCAGAGGAGGAAGAGGCTCCGCGCACTCGTCGAGACACGCCGATGGTTCAGACGACCCACAAGTCGGACCTGCCCTACCTCGACGAGCTTCGGGCGGAGGCGGCCGAGATGGGGGTGGACATCTCGCATCTCGGGCGTCAGCGTCGGGCCATCTACGAGTACCTCGAGGCCCACAAGAAGAACGTGAAGCCTCAAGTCGATGAGGTGACCGTCACTCGCGTGAACGACGCGGAGGACCCGCCTCCTCGTCTCCGACGCCCGAAGGCACATGGGCCGAACGGCGTGGAGGACGAGGCGACTCTGATCCCCGCTCCGAAGTCCGGGACGACCTCCCAGCCACGGTAATCGCCCTATGACAGCCGCTCGGTGGAGTCGGCATGTCGTACTGGACGTTCAACCATGAGGTCGGACTGAAGGGCGTTGAGGGTACCCTCAACGTGCTGGACGATTGCCCTGGTGGGTCAAGGTGGGTTTACACCCCGGACCCCACCAATCCGCTTGTGCTCAACGATGATGTCATCCTCTACGCCCTGCGAACGTCGCGGCGGGCTCGGGATGATTTCCGGCGACTCTTCCCAACGTTGTTGCCCGAAGAACAGGAACGTCTCACGAAGCTCCTTGAGGAGAACCCCCGTATCTCCTCGCTCGTGATGGACGACCAGAAGTTCATGGACAACATCCAGAAGAACGAGGTCAGAAGCATCCCGGTCCGGACATCTGGGCCGAGAGGTGGCAAAGGCGGGAGGCCCGGACGATGACCAAGACCAAGCCCAAGCAGCCCACAGACTTGAAGTCCAACCTGAACTCCAAGAAGTTCATCGCCTACATGGCGGCGGACGCGACCTGGACGGGCCTCCTGGGAGCGGGGCTCTACTGGCTCAAGGCCATCCTCGAGAGCGAGGGTGGTGCCGCTGTTGTCAGCCAAGCAGGTATCGTGTCGCTCCTGTTCGCGATGACCATCGTGAAGGGGTTCATCCAGGCAGGCTACATCGGTAGCCAGACCTGGTTGGACCGGTACTTGAAGGTGGCAGAGATTGCCGCCGACAAGTTCGACGGCGACGACGACACCGATGAGAAGCCCAAGCCTCCCGAAACACCCAGCACCTAAGGAGTCACCATGAGCGTCCCACGTCATTTCAGCCAGCGTCCCCGTCGCAAGATGCCCCCACCGCCGAACCCCATGCAGGCCCCCGTCGAGGAGGCCCCTGTGGAGGAGGCCGCCCCGGCTGTCGAGGAGGTCGCTCCTGTGGTCGAGGAGATCGCTCCGGCCGCTCCTGTGGTCGAGGAGACCCCCGTCGAGGAGAAGGAGGCCGAGGAGAAGGAGGCCGAGGAGAAGGAGGCCCCCAAGTGGAACGCCTCGATGAAGAAGGCTGAACTCCTGAAGTTCGCGGCGGATCTCAATCTGAGCGTGACCGAGGCGGACACCAAGGCCGAGATCCTGACGGCATTGGACGGCACCCTCGCAGGGCAGTGATGAGGATCGCCCTCTACCTACCTGGTAGGCTCTTCGGCTTCTGCGAGCCGATCGAGCCAGGTGGAGGGCAAGTGTTCTTCCATGCGTCGGTGTTTCATCGGACGCAAGAGGATGAGCCCCCGCCCGTTCTCGGCGAGTTGGTCGAGGTCGAGGTGGGGGTTCATTCGTCGGGGGAAGCCCCTCGAGCCACGTCTGTCCGGCGACTCCAACCCCCTGTCCGAACCGAGGGGAAGGTGCTCTCGTTCGATGCCTCCCAGGGATGGGGGTTCATCCGGGACGCCCAAGGTAAAGACTTTTTCCTTCACCGGGCGGACATCGAAGGTGGGCGTCTTCCGGTGCGGGGTCAGCGGGTAAGGTTCGTCATCGGACAAAAGAACGGACGACCTCGGGCGTGCTACGTCGAGGTGTGAGAGGTTGAGGATGACCCAGCGCAAAAACATGTTTGGCGGCGGCAACGCCAACAGCATCTACGTCCCCATGACGGAGATCGAGCAGGAGGCCATCTCTCGGCTCGTCGAGGCGGGGGATCTGCGGGTTCACATCGTCGGGTGGGGGGTGGTCAACAAGCCCCGTGTCACCTTCGGCGACGCCCGGTTGGCGGTCGCGTTCCGGGCCGAGTTCGACCGGCCCGAGGTGCCGATGGCGGTGCCCTACCTCGAGTTGGAGCTTCGCACCGGGTCTGGGCTGCTGCTGTTCAAGGACCGCCAGGCCACCCACTACGGCGGCAACCCCATCCACATCGCGGCGGGTGTGTTTTTCGACATGGTCTGGGACATCCAGATCCAGCACATCGACCCGAAGCTCGTGAAAGCCCTCGTCCCCTACGCCACGGGACTCACGAGCCGTCTCCAGGACAAGGACACCGGGGAGATCACCCTCAAGGGGAACATGAAGCTCGACAGCAAGACCCAGAAGATCCTGCACTCGCTTCGAGTGGCCGAGCGGAAGATTCGTAGGGGCGACGGAAAGACCCGCTGACCCATGTTCAGTTGGGACGGGGTTTGGCGTAGTTCTCTCTGGAGGACGAGGTGCCGAAACCCGACGAAGCCACCCGCAGAGCCTTGGGTCTCTCGGATCCGCAACCGAGAACCAACCACCAGCCTTCGTCTCCCCAAAAGGTGAGCGTCGCCCGCGCCTTCATCGAAGCACAGATCGAGAAGGGCCGGCACGCTTCCAAGGGAGAGATCGGCGCGGCCGTCCAACGAGCCTTCGGGCCACAGGTGGGAATCGCAGACTCTGAAGTGGTCAAGGCCCGTGCTCTCGCCATCTTCCAACCCATCAAGGACGCACGACTGGAAGCGTGCCATGCCGAGATTGAGAAGCTGCGGAAGCAGCTTGCAGAGGCCCAACAAGCCCTAACAACCTCGACGGGGCCTACGATCTTGTCCCTGATCGAGGCTGGGTACGTGGTCCACCTCGTGCCTCCTGCAAAGGCCAATTCCTAACGTCAGGGGAGTTTCGGCTCGTTCCATCAGAGGACTCGTCGAAAGCACAGGTATAACCTGTGCCGACGGTTTGGGTGGGTTTTGGGTGGGCGATCGGAAGGGATTTCCGATCCGTTGCGGGGGTTTTCCCTGGAAACGGGTATGGGTTTCCGACCAGTTTCAAACACAGCCTCGAACCCACATTCTTTCTTCGAGACGAGTTTCGCTCCCGAAACTCACTTCCGAGGTTCAGTTGCCAGACCTCTCCGCGTAGTACGGGTATCAGGAGGTTCAGATGGCTACCCCGCTCGTGAACAGCATCGGTGAGGCTCGCTCGTCGCAGTCCGCTGGACGCCGGTTCCGTCTCCGGTTCGAGTACCGGGGCGTGAACTACGACAACGACTCGGGCCGCTCCTCGAAGTTCTGGGAGATCGAGGGCAACGGCACGAGCCTCGTGACCGTCCGCTGGGG
>Ga0194132_10005530_pt1 | contig 20366 bp, 18 predicted proteins | sample TA2KigOf80mmetaG_FD_148612 | JGI IMG/M metagenome (GOLD analysis project Ga0194132, IMG submission 148612) | Freshwater microbial communities from Lake Tanganyika, Tanzania - TA2015054 Kigoma Offshore 80m | ecosystem: Environmental > Aquatic > Freshwater > Lake | place: Tanzania: Lake... | reverse complement strand
CAGATAGACCAAGAACTCCAGAGGCTGTGGGACATGGCTGACACTCAGCCCAGCAAGGGACGTTCGGTAACAGTTTCATCTGAGGCAACCAAGTCCCTTCGGTAACAGTTTCTATTGACGCAACACGCATTCACCTGCGGGCTTGCCCTCTATAACAACATGCCTTGAGTGACTATCCGGAGAAGAATTAAGCTAGCTGGGACTTCTTGCTAGCGGCTGCCCGCTACTGGCCAGCTGCCTGGCGCCGTCCTTGGGCGTGTCTCCACAATAAGGGGTGCTTGCGATCCATCCAACAACGCAGTCCATGATGTCTTTGCCGTCAACCGCGGCCATATGCCGTGTTGGCATGTGTACGTCAATCAAGGTTGACGTAGTACGCACTAATGCTTATACTTAGACGAAACAGATTCTCGTGAGCTGGGTGACGATAACCGGTGAAAATCCCAATTCTGAGCCGCCCCAAGCCATCTCCCAATTCCAGGGAGAAAATTCAGGCCCCGCCGGCGCCAAGTTTGGAGGCGGGGTTCGGGGAAGCTTTGGCATTGACCAAAGGAGGCAGCCGTATCCCGGGGAACCGGCTGCAATGCTGGGGGGTTTCTAAAGCCTACGCCGGCGTTCCCGCTGTGGTGGACCTGAACCTGGCGGTGGCTCCCGGCCAGATTGTGGCCCTGCTGGGGCCCAGCGGCTGCGGCAAAACCACCACACTGCGGTTGATTGCCGGGTTTGACCAGCCCGACCAGGGGGCCATTGCCATTGGCGGACGGCTGGTGTCTTGCGCCCAGGGCACCCAAGTACCCCCAGAAAAGCGCCGCGTGGGCATGGTGTTTCAGGAAGGCGCCCTATTCCCCCACCTGACGGTCTATCAGAACGTGGCTTACGGCATTGCTCAAAACGATGGCAAGGCAGCCAAAGTAGAAGCTGCGTTGGATCTGGTAGGCTTGGGCAGCCTGGGAAACCGGATGCCCCACGAGCTATCCGGCGGGCAACAGCAACGTGTGGCTGTTGCCCGGGCGCTGGCGCCCCAGCCTGACTTGCTCCTGCTGGACGAACCCTTCTCCAACCTGGACCCGGGCCTGCGCCAGCAAGTGCGCCATGACATGGAGAAGATCCTGCGGGAAACTGGCGCCACTGCTATTTTCGTTACCCACGACCAAGAAGAGGCGCTTTCCGTTGGCGACCTCATCGCCGTAATGAACGGCGGCGTCATTGAGCAGATGGGCACCCCCGAAGAAATCTTCCACCATCCCAAGACTAGGTTTGTGGCTGAATTCATTGGCATGGTGGATTTCATTGGCGCCCGGGCCAACGGCGAGACCCTGGAAAGCGAGATTGGGCATATCCCCTGGCCTGTGGGCACACCGCGCGGCGCTCACGTGGAACTGATGGTCCGCCCAGACTGCCTTGACTGTGTGCCAGCCGAACAGGGCCAGGGCGTTATCACAAGCCGGGAATTCCGGGGTGCCTTTTACCTGTACCGGGTAGCGCTGCCGTCCGGCGCATCTGTCGGCTGCCTGCTTTCTCACACTGACGAATACCCAGTGGGCAGCCGTGTGGCGGTAACCCTGCGGCAGGGACATGCCCTGCGCCCCTTTGTCAACGGAATGTCAGTAACCCATTAGGCTATCCCCATTCCGCAAGTCCGCTGGCTGGTTCCGGCCTACCCTCAGCAATAGAGAAGCTGATCATGCCGCGTCGTAAGAAGACCCCACAAACTATTGGCGGTGCTTCGCCGGAGCAACACACCAGCGAACGCCTGTCCCCAGTTACCGAGAACTACCTGCTCTGCCTGTACCGCCTATGGGAAGATTCCCAGGCCCCCACCATCACCCAGCTCACCGACACGCTGAAACAGTTGCCGCCTACGGAAGAGCTCGGCACCTCAGTACCGTCGGTGGCGGGAATGGTGCGCAGGATGCAGCGCCAGGGACTGGTGGATATAGGCGCCGACAAACATATCCGGCTCACCCAGAAGGGACTGGAGGGCGGCGAAGATATTGCCCGCCGCCACCGGCTGGCCGAATGGTTGGTGGTCCGCTTGCTGGGCATGGACCTGCACCGCGCCCATGTGGAGGCCCACCGGCTGGAACATGGAATGTCCCAGGACCTGGAGGCCAAGCTGAGGGAGCGGCTGGGCAACCCCAAGCGCTCCCCCTTTGGACGCCCTATTCCCGGCACTGGCGAGCCTCCCATGCCAGCTAATGCGGTGACACTGGACTCTGCAAAGGCTGGTATGACTTTCGTGGTGGACCGTGTGCCCGAGGAGGACGACAAGCTCTTGCAATTCCTGGTGGAGTCCCGGATTGTGCCAGAGCAGCAGGTCAAGATTGTGGACGCCACTCCTTACTTGGGAGTGCTGACCATCGCCACCCAAAAGGGCCAGGTGTCCATCGGCTACAATGTGGCAACCCAGATAGTGGTCAGACCTGCAGGAGCTTAGGCTGCCCGGTTAGTAAGTTCCAATGGACAGGAGTTTCAGCCAGTTCAGGAATGCGCTGGCCGCCTTTCCCCAATTGTTTATATCCCTGGGTTTATTTGCCGCGGTAGGGCTGCTGGCCATTGGCGCCAGCGGCTTACTGGCGGAAGGCTTGGGGGGGCGTGGCTGGGCCAGGAATTTGTTGCAGCAAACCCGCCCGGCGTCCTTTGCTCGGCGGAGCGGTGCAACGACTTCCTCCGCCACCACCCAACCAGCCCTGACTGCGCTTCTGCGGTCTTGGCAGACCACTAGGGAGAAGTCGTCCAGTATAGAGTCTTGGCCGACGTGCTGGGGATTCTAACTTTAGCTTCTATGCTAATCATCCGGAAGGCGTGGCGTGGAAGACTGCGAGGGAAGGGCCTGCTGCCCAGTAGTTTCAGCGCCACTACAGGGGGCAACCGCTTTTGGTCTGGCAGCGCTATTTTTGCTGGCCGATGCCGCGGGACGACTGGCTTTCCAGGGAGGCGCGGGTGCCGGAGCTCCTTTAAGCGCAGGACTGACATCCTTGGTGATATTTCCCGCTTATGCCATTCAATTTATGAGGAAGCTGAGCCTGCCAAGGTCCGGCGTTATAAGCAGGTAGCGGAGCGCATTTAACGTAAGAACTTGGGAGCCGCTACTACACCGTGGCGGCTTTCTTAATTCTAGGATTGGGACGCCAGCGTCCGGCGCACTTCTGCCCAGCCTTGGGCCATGCGCCGCTCTGGCATGGGCGGGGCTTTCGCCTCGCGCTCCACTTTGACCAGCACAAACACCGGGCCGGTCTGCACCATCACCTCTTCCAGGCCAATCAACAGGTCCTCCAGGCTGTCAAACTGATAGGTCTTGCTGTAGCCGGAGCCTTGGGCTATTGTAATCAAGTCCAGATTATCTAGGCCGGGGATGGACACGCCGTCGGTGGAGAGCCTGGAGGCGTCATCAAAGACAAAGTGCACCAGATTTCCTGGCTTGGACTCGCCCACGGTAGCCAGCCCTGCCAGGTCAGTGCGCAAAGTGGCGTCACAGTCCAGGACCAGCACTTTGCGGGATGGCTGGGCCAGGGCCAGTCCCAAGGCCACGGCAGGAGCCCGGTCCATGCAGTCAGACAAGTCTACATCCAGGTCGCGGCGCTGGGACACCTGGTGCCAGTCCCGCAGCGCGGAGGATGTGGCGACGACTAGAGCGTCGCTGCGGTGGTAGTTAACTGCCTTGACCGCTTCTATTGACGGTATCACTGGGAGACTCACCCTCTGCGCTGGGGACTTTTGCCTGGGACATACGGACCGCAGCGCGCCGCCCCAAGACCATCAGCCACATGCCGCCCAGGACCAACACTCCACCCAGCACAGCCAGCAAGAAATTATCTACCCAGAAGCCCCGGAAAATTAGCCACAGCCCCAGACCCAACGCAATATAGGCCGCCAGCCGCAACAGAAGACCCTGGGCCAGCAATTTTATCATGGTGTCAGGAATTTCCCTCCCGAAGGACCAAGACCCACTGTAAAGTGCGCCGAGGCGGCGAGCTGACTCGCCGCCTCGGGGCGTGGAACCAGAACCATTGCCGCGTTGGAGATGCGGCCAGGGATGTTAGCGGCCCGCTACCACACCAGCCACATCCTTGAAAGCTTGCTGCACACTACGGCGGGGGCGCTGGCGGAACTGCACTGGGGTGTTCTCAATTTCCGGCGAAATCTTCAGATGGACAAATACCGGCCCGGGTGTGTCCAGCACCTGGTCAATACCCGTGGTAAGGTCTTCAATGTTATCAAAAGAGAAGGTTGCGGCAAAGCCTGCTCCCTTGGCCATCTCAACCCAGTCCATCTTACCGGCGCCGGGCACCGGCTGGCCGCCGGTGACACAATAGGCCCCGTTGTCGAAAACGAAGTGGTACAGGTTCTTAGGGGCCTTGCTGGCCAGGGTCACCAGGGTGCCCAGGTTCATCAGCAAGCTGCCATCGCCATCCAGGCACATAACCTTTTTGTTGGGCTGCGCCAATGCCAAGCCCAAGGCCAGACTGGATGCCTTGCCCATAGCTCCGGACAGGGGCAAGTCCTGTTTCTCGTGGGTGGTGACGCTGGGCAAGCCAAAGCGTGCATTGCCAGCATTCATGGTGGGCACGATAAAAGCGTTGCGGCGCTTGCGGTCCAAGAGCCTCACAGCATCGGTGTTGTTAATCATGGCTAGTCCTGCCTTCCTAAAAATTTATCGAAGCGAAACTAAGCGCCAAATTCGGTGCCCACCAGCACAGCCACCGGCTTCTGAATCCGGTAAGCCTCATCAATGGCCAGGCTTATGCGGTTGGCATCGTCGTCGCTCTCAATCAGGTAATAGTTAATGCCCCAAGCATGGAGGATATGCTCAATGAACCGCGCGGCGGAGTCCGAAGTTAGACCATGCCGGGTCCAACCCCGGTAACCGATTAGCATGACCAGGGGCTGGTTAATGTCCAGGCCCAGTCCCCGGATGGAATCGCCCGATTCAAAAATGCCGGTGTTCTGAATCAACACCACCGGCTTCTTGCCACCCACCCAGAGACCGGCGGCAATGGCCATGGTCTCGCCTTCACGGCAGACCGGCACCAGGTCAATGGTGGGCTCGGTGGTCAGAAGCTGGTACATGAAGTTGGTCTCGCTGTCGGGCAACCACACCACGTGGGTGACCTTGTTCTTCTTCAACTCGGCCATAATGGCCGGAGGATGAATTACAGATTCGTAGTGCTCAGTGGTCATGCTAATCCTCCCCTGATTGATATTCAGGCATCATATAAGGCTGGCCTATTATATTCAGGCCTTCCGAAGGGAGTCAACCAAATGTGCCTGTTAAACACGCCTAGAGACGGCGCAGCTTGGGGTCCAGCGTATCCCGCAGCCAATCGCCAAAGAAATTGAAGGCCAGCACCACCAGGGTAATGGCAATTCCGGGGAACAAAGACAGCCACCAGGCGTCTATGACGAAGTTGCGGCCCTCCGCCACCATGATGCCCCAGGCGGGGTCTCCGGGAGGTAGCCCCAGCCCCAGGAAGCTCAACGAGGCTTCCGTGAGAATCACGTTGCCAATTTGCAAGCTGACCACAATCAGCAGGGTGTTGACGACGTTGGGCAAAATGTGGCGCGCTATTATCGTCTGGTCAGGGACGCCGGCAATGCGGGCCAGGGTGACAAAGTCCCGTTCTTTGATACTTAACACCTCGCCGCGCACCTGCCGGGCGAACCTGGCCCAAACTGTGGCGGCAATGGCCAGGATAATGTTCTGGATACCTGGCCCCAAGACCACCACAATGAGCATGGCCACTAGAATCAGAGGAAAGGCCAGCGCAGCGTCCACCAACCGCATGATTATGGCGTCCGCCCAACCGCCGCGGAAACCGGCCACCAACCCCAGCACCGTTCCCGCCACTACGCCAAAACCCAGGGCAATCATGCTGATGACCGCAGAGGTGCGCGCCCCGTAAATGAGGCGGGTCAGCACGTCCAGCCCCCTACGGTCTGTGCCTAAAGGATTGTCCCAATTTTGGAAAGGGGGGACCAGGGTTTTTAGGACGCGTTCCCGCTGGGTCTCATCGGCGCCCCGCGGATCATGAGGCGATATTATATTGGCGAAAATGGCGCAGACTAGCAGCAACGCCACAATGCTGAGGGGCACCACGGGAATGCGGCGGATCCTGCCCGGCCTGCGCCACAAACGTGACACCCGGCCGAGGGCTGACCCCGCTGCGCCGGTTGCGGTCGCCATCACTGCACTCCTTAACCAGGACTAGTATCGGATACGAGGGTCAGCATACGCATAGAGGATGTCCACAATAAGGGCCAGGCATACGTAGAAGAAGCCGGAGGCTAGCACTGCCGCTTCTACCACCGGAAAGTCCCTCTGGATTACCCCATCCAGCAGCAGGCGGCCTACGCCGGGCCAGGCAAATACTACTTCCACGACCACCGAGCCGTTCAACAGGCCGCCCAGGGCCAGGCCGGAAAAGGTCAGCACTGGGATGACAGCGTTCTTGGCGGCGTGCTTCCAGACTACCAGCCGTTCGCTAAGCCCTTTGACCCGGGCGAATTTCACATACTCGCTGTCCAGGACCTCCAACATGGCTGAGCGAGTCAGCCTGACCACGCCAGCCATAATGGACCAGCCCAGCACCACTGTGGGCAGAATCAAGTGCTCGATACCGCCCTTGCCGAAGGTGGGCAGGCTGGGCAGGCCCCGTTCGGCGGGAATAGCTCCCAGCAAGATTATTAGCAGGATGGCCAGCCAGAACTGGGGCGCTGACTGGCCCGCCAGCGCAATAAACTTGGCCACGTTGTCCCACAGAGAGTCACGCTTGATGGCCGCAATTACTCCCAGAGGTATGCCGATAATTATACAGAAGAAGATGGAGGCCAAAGCCAGCTGGATTGTATTGGGGAGCCGCTCCAGCAACAAATCCAGCGCCAGGGTGCCTTTAGTAGTAGAACGGCCAAAGTCTCCCGTCCAGGCATCCTTCATGAAGATGACGTACTGAACGTAAAGAGGCCGGTCCAGACCCAGGCTGCGGCGCAGTTCCTCTTCCTGTCCCGCCGTGGCGTCTGGCGGCAGCAAAAAGGCCACTGGGTCTCCCGTAACGTGCAGGATGAAGAACACCACAGTGCTCAGCATCCATAGGGCAACCACTGCCTGGATAATGCGGAAAAGGATGTACCGTTGCATCCATGCCCCCTGCGGCGTGGGCTCTTAGTTGGTTTGCAAGAACGGGGTTATATGAGCGTGCTCAGGAACCAGGCCAAGCAGCCGGTCCAATGCCCAGGTGATGCACAGGGGAGCCAGTTTCTTCCGCCGCATGGGTAGAAGAAGCCGGCTCCCCACTAAATTAAGTCAGATTATTGGGCCACCCGGATGGTCCAGTGGGCGTTAAAGAACGCTGCTACGGGCCAGGGCCTCCAGTCCGCAATGCGCTTGCTCACCGCCCAGGGCAGATTGCTATGCCCCATGGGGAGGAAATACTGCTCCTGCTGCAAGCGGAGGTAGAGTTTGTTCAGCGCAGCCTGCCGTCCTCCAGGATTAGTTACGCCGAAAGCCTCCGCTGAAGCCGCCAGCAGAGCCGGGTCTTCCGACAGGCGCTGAACATTCTTGGGGTCATTGTAACGGGCCTGGGCTATGGTGGCGCCGTCCCAGCGGGCCTCGTTGACCTCCACCCGCACGTGGTCCACCAGTTCCTGGGCGCCCCACCTCTGCGAAACCAGGGTTCGGTCCGTGATGGAAACCTTGGCGTCAATACCCAGTTCTTTTTTCCAGGACTCGGCAACCAGGGTCGCCATCTCCGGAACAAAGGGCGGGTCGCCCGCGCTCCAACCATTCAAAGTGATGGCGCCAAAATCCTTGCCGGAGGTGGAGCCGGGCACCTTGTAGCCTGCTTCGGACAGCAGCTGGCGGGCCTTGGCTGGGTCAAAGGGCGGGGGCGTCAACTCCTTGCTCCAGCCCAGAGAAGTCGGGGTGACAAAGCCCCAGCCAGCCATGGCGTAGGACTCTGGAGTGTAAAGGGTCTGGGCAATGGTCTTACGGTCAATGGCCAAGTTAAGGGCTTCCCGGACTTTGATGTTGGAGCAGCGGATTTCCGCCCGCCAGCAGCCCAGCAACATCAGGGTTACGTAGTTGGATTCCTGGGCGTAAATCAGACGTCCGCCAGAGCCGGTGACCTGGGCTTTAACCGCCTCCGCTCCTTCCACAATGTCGGCTTGCCCAGCGCGCAAGGCAGCCACCCGGGTGGAAAGCTCTGGCACCAGCAGCAAGTCCAGGAACTTGAACCGGGGCCGCCGGTCTTCCGGCGCGCCATACTTGGGCTGGTAGTAGTAGTCCTCAAACCGCTCGAAGCTCATGGACTGGGCCGGGCTGCGGGCAGTCATCTTGAATGGCCCGGCGCCCACGGGCAGCTTGTTGTAGGCGGGCTCGGTCTCCGCGTAAGGCTCGCCCAGCAGCTTGCGGGGCAAGAGGGCCATGCGAGTGTTGCCTGCGTGGCCATCGGACCGGAACACTGCGCCTGCCGCGTTGGGGGCCTTGTAGGTAATGGTAAGTTCGTCGGGACTGCTAATCTCTTCCTTGGCAATCAGCCGGAACTCCACTAGCTGGGTGGGCGTGGCCCGGGCGGGCACTTCGCTGTCGCTGAGGGAGCGCTGCTCGCTGAACAGCACGTCTTCAATAGTAGCGTCCTCGCCATTGTGGAACTTCACTCCCTTGCGCAGCTTGAAAGTCCACACGGTGCCTTCGGCGTTCACCTTCCAACTTTCAAAGGCCGATCCGATGACCCCACCCTGGTGTGTGGTGGTGGCGAAGTAACCGTGCAGCAACCGCCCAAAGGCGTGGCACTCACCGTTGCAGTACCTGGGCAGGAAGTTCTCGTTGCCAAAGGCAGCCACCATCACCGTCACCTTTCCGGGATTTACCACATCCGCCGGGATGGCGGTGGGAGCAGGAGTAGCGGTTAACTGCAATGGCGCTGAAGTTGGCACGGGGGCGGGAGCTGAAGTAGGCGCCGGAGTGGCGGTGGCTGCAGTGCCGCAAGCCACTGCCAAGATCGCCAAGACAATTGCCAAAATGCATGGGCTTACGCGAAGGTATGCTGAACCGACCATGTCACAAGGCCTCCCTGGACCCAGTATTGTGGAAGCTCATCCTCAGTCGCTTTCCGGATTACCCACTCTAGCAGACTATAAGAGCAAATTTAATGTGGCATATTGGCTGTAACTCGTAACTTTGATGTCTGATATAGTCAGCGACCTGAAGCTCCGTGGGGTACATATCCCTATACACCAAGTGCCTTAGATTGTCAATCTTTCCAGCATGTCCACCGGGCGCTTTCGCTCTAGAATCACAGTATGCAGTTTATTTACCGTCGTGCCAGCATCCAGCAGCGGCAAGCCATCTGAAGAAGCCAGACCGCCGCCAGTCCCGCCACAATCCCCAGAGGCACAAACACGGCCCCAATTCCCAGGCAGAAAATAAAAAGTCCCAGGTCAAAAAATGCACCTGGGACGCGCCGGTCCAAATTCAATAAGTACAGGATTACCGCAGGGGAAATGCCGCCCAGGACCGCCAGCAGCAGATACAGCCACTTAATACCCATGCCTTACACCTGCGCATGGAACAACTAAAGTCACGGTTATGCTACAAGTATAGCGCCTCTAAACGGCTGGAGGGCCAACGCCAGAGTGCAAGGACGGACGGGACTCTACCGGAAGTTGATGTGGTGGAAAAAGAGGCCATGCAGCGGGAGAAAGTATTACGCTGGAGGGAGCAGGAGTAGCGCTCCAAGAGGGCGCAGAACACTGCTGGCGACCCGGATGGGATTCGAACCCACGATCTCTGCCTTGACAGGGCAGTATGTTAAACCGCTACACCACCGGGCCAGATTCAAAAGCGGCCTCTTTGTGAGCCACATTCTGAGTTTATGGGCAGCCAGCGAAAGTGTCAAGAGGCTGGGAGGCGGCCTTAAAATAGTAGCCAGCCAAACATATTATGCTATATAATAATAGTGAGGAATTAACATGCGCCCAAGAAAGTGCATGGAGTAGGCGGGAACCAGATTGCTGCAGGCTAGTGGACCTGCATAGCCGTAAAGCTGGCTGGAGCTCCTGCAGGACGGCAATAAATACCCCCTTGACAGGGGGCCAAGTTGCCAGTATATTAGTGGGACCGTCCGCGAATGGCGGTCGGGCTCCTTAACAGTTGAATAGTGGATGGAAGTGTGGTTCACCGTCTAGAGAGTTTGATCCTGGCTCAGGGTGAACGCTGGCGGCGCGCTTAATGCATGCAAGTCGAGCGTGTACCGATGGGGCAACTCGTCGGTAGAAGCGGCAAACGGCTGAATAACGCGTGAGTAACGTGCCCACTGGTGGGGTACAGCCCCGAGAAATCGAGGTTAATCCCGCATAAGATCCCCAGGCTCTGGTTTGGGGATGAAAGCCTTCGGGCGCCGGTGGAGCGGCTCGCGTCCTATCAGGTAGTTGGCGAGGTAACGGCTCACCAAGCCTATGACGGGTAGCTGGTCTGAGAGGATGGCCAGCCAGAGGGGGACTGAGACACGGCCCCCACTCCTACGGGAGGCAGCAGCAGGGAATCTTGGGCAATGGGCGAAAGCCTGACCCAGCGACGCCGCGTGGAGGAAGAAGGCCTTCGGGTTGTAAACTCCTTTTCTAAGGGAAGAGTAAGGACGGTACCTTGGGAATAAGCCCCGGCTAACTACGTGCCAGCAGCCGCGGTAATACGTAGGGGGCGAGCGTTACCCGGATTTATTGGGCGTAAAGGGCGCGTAGGCGGTTAGATAAGTCTTTTGTGAAAGCTCCTGGCTTAACTGGGAGAGGTCAAGGGAAACTGTCTGACTTGAGGGCAGTAGAGGAAGGTGGAATTCCCGGTGTAGCGGTGAAATGCGTAGATATCGGGAGGAACACCAGTGGCGAAGGCGGCCTTCTGGGCTGTGCCTGACGCTGAGGCGCGAGAGCGTGGGGAGCGAACTGGATTAGATACCCAGGTAGTCCACGCCCTAAACGATGGATGCTAGGTATAGGGGGTATCGACCCCTCCTGTGCCGCAGCTAACGCGATAAGCATCCCGCCTGGGGACTACGGCCGCAAGGCTAAAACTCAAAGGAATTGACGGGGGCCCGCACAAGCGGTGGAGCGTGTGGTTTAATTCGATGCTAAACGAAAAACCTTACCAGGGTTTGACATGTTGGTAGTAGAAGCCCGAAAGGGTGACGATCCCGGGGTAACTCGGGAAGCCTTCACAGGTGCTGCATGGCTGTCGTCAGCTCGTGCCGTGAGGTGTTGGGTTAAGTCCCGCAACGAGCGCAACCCTCGTCGCTAGTTAATTGCTCTAGCGAGACAGCCTCCCACAAGGAGGAGGAAGGTGGGGATGACGTCAAGTCATCATGGCCTTTATGCCCTGGGCTACACACACGCTACAATGGCCGGTACAATGGGTCGCGAAAGCGCAAGCTGGAGCCAATCCCACCAAAGCCGGCCCCAGTTGGGATTGCAGGCTGCAACCTGCCTGCATGAACGTGGAATCGCTAGTAACCGCAGGTCAGCATACTGCGGTGAATACGTTCCCGGGCCTTGTACACACCGCCCGTCACGTCATGGGAGCCGAAAACGATTGAAGTCGCTGAGCCAACCCGCAAGGGAAGCAGGCGCCGAGGTCGGGTTCGGTAACTGGGACGAAGTCGTAACAAGGTAGCTGTACCGGAAGGTGCGGCTGGATCACCTCCTTTCTAGGGAGCAACGGCCCAGCAGGTGTCCCGACTATGTTGGGACCAAGCAGGGTCCATCTCCCAGGTCGGTCGGTGAGTGGATTATCCCAAGGATTTGTTGGTTGAGCTTAGCTCCCCGGTCTCAGTGATTGTCCCAAAAAACTCACCGCTGTTCCCCGGTTCTCCGGGGGACCTGTTAAAACTTTACTTTAGCTGAACACCTCTTCCTTCCACTATTCAACCGCTAAGGCGGCAAAACAAAGCGCACCTTTTCCAGGTGCGCTTTTTCATTTATTAATTATTTCCAGGATCATTTGGTGCGATAAATTTCCACACCAGCGTATTCCAGCATGGAGCCGCGAATGGGTGGCCTGGGTTTCTTGACCCGCACCTGCACCCCCAGCACTGGGAACTCTTGAAGCACTCTTTCCGCAATGCGCTGGGCAACTGACTCCAGCAGCTTCCAGGACTCCCCCTCCACCACATCCCGGGTAACGCGATATATGCGTGAGTAGTTAACCGTGTCTTCCAGCCGGTCAGAAGCCCCCGCCAAACTCAAGTCCAAATCCACCGACAAATCCACCTGATAGTGCTGGCCTAGGGTGCGCTCCTCCGCATTCACACCATGGAAGCCATAAAACTCCATCCCCTGAAGCAGAATGCGGTCGGCTGGCATATAACTCGTTACCGGCTAGATTGCCTGGCAATGGCGTCGGCCAGGGCCAGCAGGTTTTGCGCCCGCTTGACCACCGGCACATCTACCATCTTGCCGTCCAGGTCCAGCGATCCACGGCCTGCCGCCTGGGCCTGTTCCCATGCCGCCATGACCCGCCGGGCATAGGCCACCTCCTCCTCTGCAGGGCCGAAGGTCTGGTTTATGGCATCTATCTGGGAGGGATGAATGGCGAACTTGCCGGTATAACCCAGTTGCCGGGCCTTTTGCGCGTCCTGTCGCAGTGCCGATGGGTCGCGAAAGGCCACGAAGGGCGAGTCCAGCGCACCAACGCGGGCCGCCCGGGCTGCCACCGCCACCATGGCGCGGGGGGCTTGCACCTCCTCCCCCAGGTCGGTGCGGCGAATGCCCATGTCGTTGGTGAAATCCTCGGCGCCAAAGGCAATGGCGATAACGCGGGGTGACGCCGCGGCCATGCTGTAAACGTTGACCACGGCGCGGGCGGTCTCAATCCAGGGGATGAGCTTGACGCTGCCCGGTTCCAGCCCGGCGGCGGCCTCCAAGGGGCCGATGAGCCGGTCGGCCTCCTGCACGTCCCAGGCCGACTCGCCCTTGCCGATGCTAATGCCAGCCAGGTCTGGGCCAATGACGGCGGCCAGCTCCTCCCGGGTGAGGCCAGTGTCCAGGGAGTTGACCCGCACCATGACTTTACGGCCAGCGCGGGCCAGTTGGGGCACCCATTGCCGCGCCACTTCCCTGGCGTTGGCCTTTTCACCAGGAGGCACCGAGTCCTCCAGGTCCACCATGATGACGTCGGCGTTAAAGCCCTTGGCCCGCTCCAGCATGTTGGCGCGGTTGCCGGGCACAAAGATTAGGCTGCGAAGGAGCTCCATCTATCACTCCGAAGGGTGCTGAAAATGACTCCAGAAGACCTTATTTCAAAATTCACAACAGGTATGGAGGATGCACCTCGCCCTCAGGAACCTTTTCGATTTGACGGGTACGGGATTGACCCGGTAACGCAGGTTCTCCAGCAACTCATAGCCGATTAGCGGAGTAGAAGCAGGCACCAGGATGGCGCTGAAACCCTCTCCCCTCAACTCGCCGTTGGCAAAGTAGGTGTTGACTTCCACGATGCCGGTGGCGCTCATCAACCGCAGCCTGCCCAGGCCCTGACGGAGTCCCAGCGCCTCAATTTCTTCCAGGGGCAAGGCCAGGTAGGTCGCTCCCGTGTCAACCAGGAAAGTGTACTCCCTGGTCTCTTTATCCCCGATGACTTTGGCCAGCACCTCTGTCCTGCCCAATGATTTGACTCTCCCTTTTGTAGCCATGCACAACTTCCCTACTCCATGTCCCCCCAGGTGTAAGCCCACTTGGTCTCCACCTTTAGTGTCACATCCAGGTCCATGGCCGCGGGCATCTCATCATAGACAAGCTGCTTCAGCGCCTCCAGCTCTTCTTTAGGCACTTCAAACACCAGTTCGTCGTGCACCTGGAGCAGCATTTTGGTCCGCATCCGCTCCTTCGCCAGCCGGTTGTGCACCCGCACCATTGCCAACTTCATAATATCGGCGGCGGTGCCCTGGATGGGCATGTTAATAGCCATGCGCTCGGCGGCGCTGCGCACATTGAAGTTGGGGGAGTTAATTTCCGGCGCATACCGGCGGCGGCCCAGCAGGGTTTGCACGTACTGAGTCTGCCGGGCGCTGGCTTTCACATCTTCGATGTACTGTTGGATGCCCGGGTACTTGGTGAAGTAGGTGTCTATGAACTTGGCGCCTTCTTCGCGGCTGAACCCCGTCTGCTGGGCGATGCCGTGGGGGGAAAGACCGTAGATTACGCCGAAGTTCAGCACCTTGGCAATGCGCCGCATGTCGCCGTTCACCTGGTTGATGGGCACGTCAAACATGAGGGAGGCTGTGGAGGAGTGGATGTCCTCCCCGCGCTTGAAGGCTTCCAGCAAAGCAGGGTCCTGGGACAGGTGGGCCAGCACCCGCAGTTCGATCTGGGAGTAGTCGGCCGAGAGCAGCAGCCATTCTGGGGCGTTCTCGGCGACAAAGGCCTTTCGCACCTGGCGTCCCAGGTCGGTGCGGATGGGTATGTTTTGCAGGTTGGGTTCGCTGCTGGAAACGCGGCCAGTGGCTGAACCGGTCTGGTTGTAACTGGTGTGGATGCGGCCCGTGCGGGGGTTCACCATTTCCGGCAGGGCATCCACGTAGGTGGATTTGAGCTTGGACATCTGCCGGTAGTCCAGGATTTTGTCCACCACTGGGTGAAGGCCCTTGAGTTGCTCCAGGGAGTTGGCATCGGTGGAGTAGCCGGTGCGGGTGCGTTTGCTCTTGGGAAGCCCTAGCTCCTTGAACAGCAGGTCGCTGAGTTGCTGGGGCGAATTGATATTCACGGTATGGCCGATGCTCTGGTAAAGCTCGTGCTCCACTTGCTGCATTTGCTGGTTCAAATCGCGGGACATTTCATGCAGCGTACCCGCGTCCATCTTGATGCCGTTGCGCTGCATGTTGACCAGCACCGGCACCAGAGGCATCTCCACATCGGTGAGCAACTTAGTCAGGCCCTGGCCGGCCAACTGTTCCTCAAAGGTCCCGCGCAACCGTCCGGTCATGTCGGAATCGGCGCCGGAGTAGGCGGTGGCGGCCTCAACATCCACATGGTCAAAGGTAAGTTGTTTCTTCCCGGTCCCAATCAGTTCAGATATGGGGGTCATCTCCTGGCCCATCACATCCAGAGCCAGGTTTTTCAACGACAGCGCGTTCTTGCCCAGCAGGTGGGCGGCAATCATGGTGTCGAAGTCCACGCCGCCGCACAGGATGCCATAGTTAGCCAGCATGGTAAGGTCGTAGTTGGCGTTGTGGGCGCACTTGGCCGAGTCCGAAGCTTCCAGCAGCGGCTTCAATTTCGCCAGCACCACCTCCAGAGGAAGCTGCTTGCCTTGCTGGTGGCCTACGGGCACATACCATGCCTGGCCGGGGGCGGTGGCAAAGCTCAGCCCCACCAGGTCGGCGCGCATGGGGTCCGTGCTGGTGGTCTCAGTGTCGAAAGCAAAGCTGCCCGCGGCGCGCAAGGCTTCCAGCAGCGACGCCAGCTGCTCCTCAGTCTGAACGGTCTGGTAAGCGGCTCGCCCCTGTTTCGGCGCAGCGCTGTCCGAGACCTCAGGATCTGGAGCTGCCCGGCCGCCAGTTTCCGTCGGAAGGGCCGGTTCCGGAACCCGCGGCACCACGCTGAAAAACTCCAGCTCAGTGAGCAAAGCCACCACCGCCGGGCGCGAATAACGGCCAAAACGGGCTTCTTCTGCCACCAGGATAACCGGAGCGTCCCTGGATATAGTAGTAAGCACCCGGTTTTCAAAGGCCCGCTCCCGGTTCTCTGCTAAAGACTGCCTAACGCTGGGCGGCGTCACCTCTGCCAGGTGCTCGTAAATACCCTCCAGCGAGCCAAACTGATTCAGCAACCCCGCCGCCCGCTTTTCCCCAATTTTGGGCACGCCAGGAATGTTATCCGAGGCGTCGCCCATCAGCGCCTTGAAGTCCGGTTGCTGCGCCGCCGTAAGGCCGGAGTAGCGGGCGGCCAGTTCGGCCTCGTCGTAAATCTTCCGCTCCTGAATGCTGTAGGCCAGGTCCACCCGGACGTGGGGAGTTATCAGTTGGAAGGTGTCCCGGTCGCCGGTGAGAATTACAGTATCAATTCCCTGGGCTTCAGCCTGGCGGCAAAGGGTGCCGATAATGTCGTCGGCCTCAAAACCGTCCTGCTCAAAGATGGGCACGCCAAAGGCCCGCACCAACTGCTTGACTCTTTCAAACTGGGGGGGCAGTTCCGGGGGCCCTGCCTCCCGCTGGGCTTTATACTCCTCAAACCTCTGGTGACGGAAGGTGGGCGCGTGGGTGTCAAAGGCTATGGCGCAATAGGTGGGCTGCCAGTCTTGCAAAGACCGCAGGAAAACGTTGATGAACCCGAACACCCCGGTGATGTCCTCGCCGGTGGCGGAAACAGTGAGATGGCGCTGCACCGAGATGGCATGGAATGAACGGTGCACCAACGCGTGGCCGTCCATAAGCATCAGGAGCGGCTTTTCTGAGGCGCTGAACAGCGGCAAGGGCTGGGTTTGCCCTTCAGTCTTTACAGCCATTTCCCACCTTCAAACCTTTCCGTGAACGGGGTTGGCTACGCCCAGGGGAATTTAAGGTATTATACACTAGCATTAGCTTGGCCCCGTGGTGACACGGTGGGCAGATGGCGGGGTTTATGGCAGCATGGGTGCCTATCCCAGCCAACGGGCCATGGTTGATTCATTCTCGAAGAAGGGTCGGTCGAGTAGGCCCGATGCAATCAGGCCGTATCGAGACCAGACTGGGAGATTGGTTTCGATACGGCCCGACGTTCGTCGGGACTACTCAACCAACTTGGCGCATCCCAAGTTTCGAGAATGAATCAACCCTGAGCCAACGGACTCTGAATACTGCCGCAGCCATCACGTCCATGCTACAATGGCCTTAAAGTGCCAGGAGGCAGCACCGCCATGCCCATGTACGAGTACCGCTGTGAAGACTGCCAAGAGGTGAGCACCGTGCTGGTGTATCCCTGGAGCAAGGGAGACCCCGCATGCAAGCACTGCGGCGGGTTTCACTTGACCAAGTTACTGTCCAAGTTCACCCAGCACCGCTCCTGGGGCAGCAGCCTGAATTTTCCCTCCTCGAAAGATCGCTCCAGCATGGGCGCCGACTCCGGCCACTCCCACCCCCATCCCCACGGACACAGCCACGACCACGGGCACAGTCACTAGCCGCCGCCCAGGCCGGACGCCACATGCCAGTTTACGAGTACAGGTGCCAGGACTGCGGGAAGGTCTCTTCTTTCTTCATCCGCAGCATTGGCGCTCCTTTGGAGCCGGTGTGCGCCCACTGCCACAGCCAGAACTTGCGGCGGCGGATGTCTTCTTTTGCCACCGGCAAAACCACCCAGTCAGTGCACGACAGCCACACATCTCCCAGCGACCCTGGCTATTACAGCGACCCCCGAAATATAGGCCGCCACGTGGAAAGCAGCTTCAAACGCTACGGGATGGAGATGCCTGCCCAGGTGCGGGAGACCATTGAGGCGGCGCGGGAGGGAAATTTGCCCAAGGAAATAAACCCATGACTACTACTAACACCTGGCCTGCCGCCGGATACGCTGCCCTGGCCAGCAGCCTGGAGGCCCTGTCCCAGGGGTGCCACAGCTTGTCCCCTGAGTTGTCATCTGGACTTCAGGCCAAATTGCGCCAGTTGTCCGCCGGCATGGCGTCTTCCCCCGCCAAGGGCAGCGTGACTACACCGGCGGCAAAGCCCCTGGACCTGGCCGACGCCTTGAAGCTGGCAACCGCCGCCCGTGGGCTGGCGCTGGGACTGGAGGGGACCGCCGCTCTGCCCCGGCATGGTGAAAAGTCTGCTCCAGAGCTGGCCCGGACCCTGGATGCAGTGAAAACCCAACTGGGCGCGGCCCTGCGCCGCAAGCTGGCCCACCGGGTGCATGGTCTGTACGTCATCATTGACCCCCAGGTAACCGGCGGCCGCGACCCCCTGGACATTGGCAAGGCCGCCGTGCAGGGCGGCGCGCGAATGCTCCAGCTGCGGGACAAACTGCGGGACAAAGGCCAGATCCTTCCCCTGGCTATGTCCTTGCAAAAGCTGTGCCAGGAACACGATGTTATGTTAATCATCAACGACCACGTGGACCTGGCGGCGGTGGTCGGTTCTGAAGGCGTCCACGTGGGCCAAACCGACCTGCCCGTGGCCCAGGTGCGGCAGGTGCTGGCGCCACACCAGGTGCTGGGACGCTCCAACCGGGAAATCCAACTGCTGGTTCAATCCCAGGAAATGGGCGCGGACCACGTGGCCTTCGGAGCCATCTATACCACCACCACCAAACCCGGCGGCCGTCCGCCCCAGGGCATTGAACTGCTGAAACAGGCCAGGGCAGTAACCAAGGTGCCGCTGGTGGCCATTGGCGGCATCACAGCGGAGAACGTGGCCCCGGTGGTGGAAGCAGGCGCCGACGCCATTTGCGTAACTGCGGCGGTGGGCAGCGCACCGGACCCAGAGGCAGCGGCCCGCAGGCTGGTGGCAGCCATCCGGGCTGCGGGAGGCAAGGCCTGATGCCATCGCGCTACAGCGGAGACCTGACCGCCCTCAGCCTCCAAGTGATAGACCAGCTTACCGCCCGCCACCAGGCCCGGGAGCAGGCCCTGGCAGTGTCCCGGGAAGTGATTCGCCACTCGGCTAACGCCATCCGCGCCGTACACCGGGGCGAGTATAACGAGGCCCGGCGGCTTCTGGACCTGGCAGGGGAACGGCTGAAAGCCACTATTCCCATGCGCCAGGATAACCCGGAAATTTACTACGCCGGTTTCTCCACCGACGCCCGCAAGGAATACAGCGAGGCCCACATTACCCTGGCTCTTATATCCGGCGCGGCCATGCCCTCGCCAGAAGCCCTGGGCGTGGACCCGCCCAGCTTCCTGAATGGACTGGCGGAAGTCATCGGCGAGCTCCGGCGGCACATCCTGGACTCCCTGCGCCGGGACTCCTTTGAACGCTGCGAGGAGTTCATGGACGTGATGGACGAGACCTATGGCATTCTAGTGACCATTGACTTTCCGGAGGCCGTCACCGGCGGGCTGCGCAGCCGCACTGACAACATGCGGGCGGTGCTGGAGCGCACCCGCAGCGACCTGACCCTGGCCCTGCAGCAGCGCAAGCTGGAGCTAAGGTTGGCGGAGTGGCAGGGCAGCCAGTCTGGCCCCAGTTAAATTCCTCCGCCGTGCCTAACTGCGGAGAGTTTATGAAAAGACTTCGCACCCGCATCCTGTAAGTTCCCCGCTATTCACATATTTTTGGAAACTGGGGGTCAGCATGACCCAAGTGCGCATCACCTTCCTGGGCACCGGCGCGGGCAACTGCATCCACCGCGCTCATACCGCCATAGTGCTGGACTGGGACGACGGCACCCGGGTGCTGCTGGACGCCAGCTCCGGCAACTCGGTGCTGCGCCACGGTGCGCAGTTGGGGATGCTGGCCCAGGACTTTCAGCAGGTGCTCCTGTCCCACCACCATGCCGACCACATGGGGGGACTGACCCACATTCAGAGCCAGCGCACCCACGCCAACCCCGCCGGGCCGCCCCTGCAAGTCCACGCCAGCGAGGAGTCCCTGGCGGGGGTGCGCCGCATGTTCGGCGCGGTGAGCCGCAACACCAGGGCAGACCAGGATGGCCTGCACTCTGCCGAAGGCAGCCAGCTTGCCCAGTGGCTGCCTGCCCAGCCGGGCCAGTGGGTGCAGTTGAGCCAGCAGGTGCGCGCCCGCTGCTTCCCGGTGGACCACATCGGCGGTGCGGTGGGCTGGCGGGTGGAGTCCGGCGGCCTGTCGGTAGTCTTTTCCGGGGATACGCGGTTCAGCTCCAGCGTAGCGGAGGCGGCCCAGGGGGCGCAACTGCTGATTCACGAGGCCATCAGCACCAACCAGGAAAAGGAGGAGGCCCGCCGCCGCGCCCACTCCACCGCCGCGGAAGCCGCCCAAATCGCCGCCATGGCCGGATCGGAACACCTGGTGCTGACCCATATTGACAGTCCTTTCCATATTGACACCCAACCTCTGATAAGCGAAGCTAGAAAAACCTTTCCTGGCCCTGTCAGCGTGGCCTGCGACCTCTACCAGTTAAGTGTCACGAGACACTAGCCACTACCACGGGCCAGGAGTACAATCTGGCAGGCTCCTTTACTGGGCCAATTAATCTAAGAGGGTGTCTAAAAAGTGCTGTGCACTACCAGCGCTCATCCTTCGACAAGCTCAGCAACTGTCTTGAATGTCAAGGGGTTTGCAATGCCAACCCAGGATTCCAGGCATGACCGTGCTTAAGCATCGAGTTGAGAATGGTGAGCAGCTTGCGCATGCAGGCGGTGAGGGCCACCTTTTTGGGCTTGCCTGCGCTACACAGCCGTGCGTAGAACTCCTGGATCGCCGAGTTGTGCCGGCTGG
>Ga0194132_10005528_pt1 | contig 20368 bp, 16 predicted proteins | sample TA2KigOf80mmetaG_FD_148612 | JGI IMG/M metagenome (GOLD analysis project Ga0194132, IMG submission 148612) | Freshwater microbial communities from Lake Tanganyika, Tanzania - TA2015054 Kigoma Offshore 80m | ecosystem: Environmental > Aquatic > Freshwater > Lake | place: Tanzania: Lake... | reverse complement strand
GGGCAACCGCGTCGTCCGCGCCGACGACGGCAACGCCAAGAACTTCCTCTGCACCTACCACGGCTGGACCTTCGGCAACGACGGCCGCCTCGAATACGTCCCCGGCGAGCAGGAGGCCTACTACGGCGCCTTGAACAAGGAGGAGTTGGGCTTGGTGGAGGCGCGCGTCGACGCGTATGCCGGCATCATCTTCGCCTGCTGGGACAAGAAGGCGCCGACGCTGGAGGCCTACATCGGCGACGCCCGCTGGTATCTCGACACCCTGTTCAACCGGCGCGACAACGGCATGATCGCCTACGGCCCGCAGAAGTGGATGGAGCCGGTGAACTGGAAGACGCCGGTGGACAACTGCTCCGACAACTACCACGTGCCCATCAGCCACCACTCCAGCACCGTCGTCCGCAACAAGTTCCTCGGCGCCCAGCTCACGACGATGGCGGGCCAGCTGAAGCACCCGAATCAGAACCATCACGTCTTCGTGAACGGCCACTCGATCACCTTCCGCGTGAACGAGACGGACGAGCCGCGCCCGAACCGCGTGAACAAGCACAACCGCGAATACATGGAACGCTACCACCGCGAGTCGATGCCGGAGGTGGAGCGGCGCCTGGGCCATTACCGCGCGCACAGGATCATGTTGAGCAACCACAGCATCTTCCCGCATGGGGTGCTGGGCTTCCGCCTGGCGCTGCCGCGCGGCCCACTGATGACGGAGTTCTGGCACTTCGAGGTGTTCGAGAAGGACATCGCGGAGGAGGTGCGCCACGTGATGCTGCGCTACGGCGGCGGCAACAACGGCGCGTCGGGGCTGAACGAGCAGGACGACATCGACAATTGGCGCTCCGTGACGGAGGCGAGCAAGATTCCGATCGCGTGGCGCAAGTATCCGGCGCTGGTGAACATGGGCGCGGGCCACGCCGGCCCGCACGACATCTGGCCCGGCGAGGTGTCGGACCGCTACATCTCCGAGAACAACCAGCGCCACTTCTACAAGCGGTGGCAGGAGTTCATGAACGCCGACTCGTGGGCCGACATCGGCATCGAGCCGATCACGGCCAAGTACGAGGGCGACGCCGGCATGGGTCGCTAGACGGCCCGCGCGACGGCGACGCGCCGCGCCACGACGACCGAGGAGGGGCCCCGAGCGATCCGGGCCCCTTCTATTCGACCGGGTGCGCGCGTGCCCGCCGCGCGGCGGCGGGGAGCGCCGCGGCGCCGGCCGGCTTCCGCAGCACCACGAAGTAGGCCACCGGGTAAATCTCGACCGACACCTGCCGCCGCAGCCGCGACACGACGCGGTCGACGCACAGCGCCAGCACCGCCACCGCCGCCGCGAACGGGCGCGGCCACAGGAACGGGCGTATGGCGTTGGCGGCGGCGAGGAACGGGCCGGAGCCGACGGGCAGCAGGCGCTCGACGTCGAAGCCGGCGCGCGCGACAAGTCCAGAAAGCGGTGGTATGAATCGCCCGGGCCCGACGCGCCGAGGTCCAGGCCGTCGCCGCGGGGCCGCAACGCCGCGCACTCGATGTTCACCAGCGTCCGCGTGATCGACTTGCCGAAGCACAGCTCGCGGAACAGTACGCGCCACGTCGAGGGCCTGCGAGGTCGAGGCGGGGCAAGGGCGGGCGCCGCGGATTGCAGATCGTGGGCAAGCATGGACTCGCACCTCGAGGCGAGCGCGTTGGGCAGTCGCACTGTCGCACGGGCGCGGCCGCGCCGCACCACCCGCGCCGACGACCCCGCCTAGGCGGTGGTGGCTAGACGCGCCGGCATGCCAAGCGCCCGACCCGCGCCTACCGGCGCAGGCCGGTGAGCGCCGACAGCAGCCACGAGACGATGCTGATGACGATGGAGCCGAACAGCGCCGCCCAGAAGCCGTTGACGGTGAAATCGACCGCGTCGATCCGGCCGGCGATCCACTCCACGAACAGCAGCAGCAGGGCGTTGATGACGAACAAGAACAGGCCGAGCGTGAGCAGGATGAGCGGCGCGGCCAGCAGCGCCAGCACCGGCTTCACGAAGCGGTTGACCAGGCCGAACACCAGCCCCACGACCGCGATGCTCGGCACTTCGCCGATCGCGATGCCGGGGACGAGCACGGCCGCCGCCCACACCGACAACGACGTGATGAGCCACCACAGCGCGAACGTCACCGCGGCGGAGCGCCCCTGCATGACCGCCTCCTTCCAGCGAGCCGTGACCGCTCGCCTCCGTGATTGCCGGATACCTCCGCCGCGGGCCGGCGTGGCCCGGCGGCGCGCCTACACGAACCTCGTGCGCTTGCTCCGCGACTTCAGCGATGTCTCGGTGGACAGCCGTTCCGCCGTCAGCGCCATGTGCACCATGCGCTCGAACGCCTGGCGGTCGGCGCCGTTCACCACGGCCTGCTCGTGCGACTCTTGCAACGCCACGGGATAGCCCCGGCCCTTGGCCGCCTGCGCCACGATGGCTGCGTGCGCGAAGTCGAGCGCCGCGCCGCCCGCGCACCACGCCGGCATCTCCACGCGCGCCACCTCCTCGCCCACGTTGACGTACCAGAGCGACACGGCATGTTCGCCGTAACGCTCCATCACCGACGAGGTGCTGCGGAACACGGCCGACCGGTCGCCGACGGCGAGCGCCGCGTCGAACAGCGTGGCGTCGTCCACGCCGTGAACGGTGTCGCACGGGCGCTCGCCCGGGCGTGTCGCCCCGCAATGCTCGTCGCAGTTGACCTTGGGAAACGGGCACGCGTGCAGGCGCAGCGCGTTCACCGCGTCGGCGCCGCGCGGGTAGCTGACGTACGACGCGACCGCGAGCGTGCGGCGCGCCGCCTGGTCGCGCAGGCGGTCGAGCGCGGGCAGCAGCCGCCCTTCCAGCAGCTCGTCCTTCACGTAATCGGGGAACGCCTGGCCGACGAGCCCCCACAGGATGAGCGAGCCGTCGAGCAGGGCCAGCACGGGCGGGCCGTCCGGCGCGCACTCCACGAGCGCGGCCAGCGCCTCGACCTCCATGCACGCGCGCAGGATCCCGAGCAGCGGCCCCTCGATGGGCGTCTCCTGCGTGGCGTTGTTCGGGTTGCGGACGACCAGGTCGTCATCGTCGACGAATAGCGCGGGACGGTTGGCGAGTCGTGCGCTCGCGAGTTCACCGTATCGTAGGGTGACCTCGCCGATGTTGATGAGATAGCAGCGCGCCGGCGAATGGCGGTCGACGTCGATGTGCGAGCCGTCGACCGCGTGGACGACGTGCTCCGGCGGCAGCCGCGGCGCGGGCGTGGCGCCGGCGATGGCGTCGTCCACGCCGGCGATGAGGAAGGTGGCCTTGCCATCGCGGCGGCGTTGCTCGACGCGGACGGGGTCGGCCTCGGCGAGGGCGACGAGGGCGTTGCCGAGGGCGGTGTCGCGCCGCGCGCCGCGCGACCGGAGCCGCTGGGCGAGGCCCCCCATCTGCGCGGCGGCTTTGTGGATGTCGAGTGCCATGATTCAGCGATTGGCCGGTGCGATTTGATCCACAAACCATGGAATTGGTTGACTTGTTTCTGGGCAGTCCCTAGTACCACTGCTGGCAAAGAATGATTTCCCGATTATCGCCTCATATCGGCGCACAACGTCGCTGCTTATATCAACAATCTTCATAGGGATGCCTTCACCTCCAGCGAAATCGAGGAAAAACCTCACTCCCAAGTCCGTCGGGGGAAGTGAATACCCAAGGCACAAAACATTCGACGCCTTGTGCAGCGCTTCGGTCGCCATTGACCAGATCCTTCGGGGGCCCTCATGTTGAAAGTAAGCAGCCTTTTCGGTGGTTGGGGGGACTATTCGGGGCGTCTTGTCATATGCTTCAGCACGGCCTTGACGCTCGAATGTACGATCACTCCCCCAAGGTGCGACAGTTGAGTAATACAGAACCTCACCAAAGTAGGATGGAGCGCCTGAGTAGTACCAATTTATTGAGCCATGTAGCTTAAACAGCTTTAATGTATCTACGTTGCCGTCGCCTACAATCGTGGCATTACGTCGGCTGACTTCTGTAAGTTGAACGGGATAAATATTCTCTGGCGAGATGCGGTTGCCGGAGTTCGATCTGATAGGCAATAGACCAACAGCTCTCTCGATTAAGATGTCATAGTTGAAGCTAATCACGACGGATTGCTGCGAGTGCCAATATTCGCACAGCCGGTGAAGCCATTCGGGACATTTTCTACTCAACACAGCATCTGTGCGTTCATTCAGAATTTCAGCTACCATCTTACTAATGCGAAGGAACAGCGCCTTATTCTGAAGATTGTCCTCCTCCGCCAGCCACGGATGCGGCTGTGAAAGATAGGTCAACCAAATCTCGACATTCCCCTCGTACCGGTTGAGAGGGGCTGGTAAATTTATGCAGTGAACAGTGAGTCGCCGCTGGAGTTCGGCGCTAAGCTCGGCCAAGGAAGGCATCTCCTCGCCAATTGCTTTTGCAAACCCAGCGCCGATGATGAACACGTTCTTCATCCAGTGTTTCTTTCGGCAATCTGAAGAGTCACTCCGCCAGGGCCCTGGCGCCGCCGCCTAGGCGCCGCGTGACCTTCTCCTGGTCGAGCCGCTCCAGCAGCGCCATCGCATATTTGCGGTTGCCGTTCACCATCTCGCGCACGTCGTCGACGCCGATGGTGCCGCGCTCCCGCAGCCGCGCGATCACCTCGTCCGCCAGGTGGGCATACGTCCGCGCCTCGAACACGACGTCGCCCACGCGCACGACGCGGCCCTGCCGCGCGAGCAGCGCCAGCAGGTCGGGCGCGATGGAGGGAGGCGCGTTCGCGAACGGGTGGCGCGCCAACGCCTCCACGTAGGCGTCCATCTGCTCCTGCTGCGCGGGCGTCACCGGGGGCTGCTGCACGGCACCGCTCCTCCACGAGTCTCCACCGCGCGAGCATAGCACGGGGCAGGGGGCCGCCCTCGCTAACCGCCGCGCCGGGTGATAACCTAACGCCCGCGTGTCGCTCGCGCGCGCTCGCGGCTTCGTTACAATCAAAGGCGGCCCCAGGCAGCTTGGGGTTACCTTGGGGCAATGTCCCTCACTGAAAGGAGCGGTGGTCCATGCCAGCACCGTTGGTCGATTCCACTCCGCAGTTCGTCGAACAGGCCTACCAACACATGGAGCGGCGGCTCGCCGCCGTCCGCAAGCGGCTCAACCGCCCGCTCACCTTCATGGAGAAGGTGCTGCTGGGCCACCTCGACAAGCCCGACACCGCCGAGCTCAAGGCCGGGTCGTCGTACATCGACCTGCGCCCCGACCGCGTCGCGCTGCAAGATGTGACCGGCCAAATGGCGATCCTCCAGTTCATGCAGGCGGGCCGCGCCACCGCCGCCGTGCCCACGACCGTCCACTGCGACCATCTCATCCAGGCGCGCGTCGGCGCCAAGGCCGACATGTCCGACGCGGTGGTCGAGAACAAGGAGGTCTTCGACTTCCTGCGCTCCGCCTCCAACCGCTACGGCCTCGGCTTCTGGGGCCCCGGCGCCGGCATCATCCACCAGGTGGTGCTGGAGAACTACGCCTTTCCCGGCCTGCTGATGATCGGCACCGACTCGCACACGCCCAACGCCGGCGGCCTGGGCGCCTTCGCCTCGGGCGTCGGCGGCGCCGACGCGGTCGACGTCATGGCCGGCTTCCCGTGGGAGGTGCTCTACCCCAAGCTCATCGGCGTCCGGCTCACCGGCCGCATGGGCGGCTGGACCGCGCCGAAGGACGTGATCCTGAAGCTCGCGGGCCTGCTGACCGTGAAGGGCGGCACGAACTCCGTGGTCGAATACTTCGGCCCCGGCACCGAGACGATCTCCGCCACGGGCAAGGCCACCATCTGCAACATGGGCGCCGAGCTCGGCGCGACCACCTCGATCTTCCCCTACGACGAGCGCATGGCGCGATACCTGGAGGCCACCGGCCGCAAGGAGCTCGTGGCCCTCGCCGACCGTTACAGGCACCTGCTGGGCGCCGACCCGGAGGTCGCGAAGGACCCGGCCAAGTATTACGACCGCGTCATCGAGATCGACCTGAGCACGCTGGAGCCGCATGTCGTCGGCCCGCACACGCCCGACCTGGCGCGCCCCATCTCGCAGGTGGCGGCGGCGGTCAAGCAGGAGGGCTACCCGGACACCATCTCTGCCGCGCTCGTCGGCTCGTGCACCAACTCGTCGTACGAGGACATGAGCCGCGCCGCGAACGTGGCGCGCCAGGCGAAGCGCCACGGCGCCAAGGTCGCGACGCAGTTGCTGATCACGCCCGGCTCGGAGACCGTGCGCGCGACGATCGAGCGCGACGGCCAGATGCGCGATCTGGAAGACATCCGCGCGACGATCATGGCGAACGCCTGCGGGCCGTGCATCGGCCAGTGGCGCCGCCCGACGGTGAGGAAGGGCGACGTGAACAGCATCGTCACGTCGTTCAATCGCAACTTCCCCGCGCGCAACGACGAGAACCCCAGCACCATGAACTTCATCGCCAGCCCGGAAATCGTGCTGGCCTACGCGCTGGCGGGCCGGCTGTCGTTCAACCCGCTGACCGACACCTTGCGGGCCGCGAACGGCACGGAGTGGAGGTTGCAAGAGCCCGGCCCCGCGCCGGAGGTGCCGGAGGGTGGCTTCACGGGCCGCGGCTTCGGCTATCAAGCGCCGCCGGAAGACGGCAGCGGCGTGCCGGTGGCCGTGGACCCGAGCAGCAACCGCCTCCAGGTGCTCTCGCCCTTCCCCGCGTGGGACGGGAAGGACATCGTCGGCGCGCAGGTGCTGTTGAAGGCGAAGGGCAAGTGCACGACCGACCACATCTCGCCGGCGGGCCCTTGGCTGCGCTTCCGCGGCCACCTCGACAAGTTGAGCGACAACGCCTTCCTTGGCGCCGTCAACGCCTACACGGGCGAGGCGGGCAAGGGCCTGAACCAGCTGACGGGCGAGGTGGAGCCGTTCCCGAAGGTCGGGAGGAGCTACAAGCAGGCGGGCAAGAGCTGGGTGGTGTTCGGCGACGAGAACTACGGCGAGGGCTCCAGCCGCGAGCACGCCGCCATGTCGCCGCGCTACTTCGGCGCCCGCGCCGTGATCGTGCGGTCGTTCGCCCGCATCCACGAGACGAACCTGAAGAAGCAGGGCATCCTGCCGTTCACGTTCGTCGCCCCGAAGGACTACGACAAGGTGCGGGAACGGGACACGGTGGACATCGTCGGGCTGCGCGAGCTGGCGCCCGGCAAGAACGTGACGATGGTGCTGCGCCACGACGACGGCTCGCAAGACAAGATCGAGCTGAAGCACACCTTCAGCGCCGAGCAGATCGAGTGGTTCAAGGCCGGCGCCGCGTTGAACATCCTCAGCAAGGGCAGGGTCGCCTAAGCCGCCCACGCCCCGCATGCAAGCGTCACGAGGGCCCCGAGCGATCGGGGCCCTTCCGCTGCCGCCACACGCCGGCGCCGCGCTAGAGCCGTGCGTCCAGCTCGTTCCAGATCTCCGACAGCGTCCGCACCTCGCCGCGCAGCACGCGGTCGAACAGCGGCGGCACGGCCTTGGCAAGGTGCAGCCGGCCGCGGGCCAGGTCCAGCATTGCGGGCGTGGTGCCGGCGGGCCCGCGCGCGGCGCCGAGGCTCCGCAGCAGCAGCAGCAGCGTCTCGACGTACTGTGCGGTCGGCGCCAGCGTTTGCAGCCACGCCACGGTGGGGTGCCGCTGCCCCCCAACGGCCACGTCGACCTCGGGCACCACGCGCACGCGCACGGCGTCGACCTCGGCGGCGAAGCGCGCGGCCTCGCGCAGGTCGGCGCCGTTGCTTGCCAGGAACGCGGCCACGTTCCGCGCCAGGGCGCGGTAGTTGCCCTGCTTGCGCGGCGCCTGCCGGCCGGCCAGCGACTCCAGCGAGCCGACGGTGCGCTCGCGGCGGCTCAGCTCCACCAGCGCCTCGCGGAAGGCGCGGTAGTAGTCGCGCCGCGGATCGGGGCCGCGGCGGCGCAAGGCATCGACGAACGCGACGCGCTGGAGCGACGGCGTGACCATGAAGCCGGCGAGATCGGTCACGTCGATGGCGTGCGATGGTTGAACCATGATTGGCAATTATAGAACCTCTTATCTATTAATCAATATCTTATTTATCGATTCCATATCCCTATTTAGTGCTATTATGTTGACATGGCGACAATCGTCGCCTATGCTGCCGTTTTCATTCCCGGCGGCGACGGAGGCACGCGAGATGGCCGAGCAAACGGTGTTCTTGGACGGCGGGCTGGTGACCAGCCCCAAAGGCTTCGTGGCGGGCGCCACGTTCGTCGGCATGAAGACTCCCGGCCGCGAGAAGATGGACCTGGGCATCCTCATGTCCGAGCGCCCGGCGACCACCGTCGGCACGTTCACCACTAACAAGCTCAAGTCGGGGTCGGTGGTGCTCACGGAGCAGCACGTGAGCGGCGGCAAGGTGCGCGCCGTCGTCGCCAGCAGCGGCATCGCGAACGCCTGCGTCGGCGAGCAGGGCTACATCGACGCGAAGACGATGGTGGAGTTGACGGCCAAGCGGCTGGGGCTGCAGCCCAGCGAGGTCGCCATCTGCACCACCGGGATCATCGGCGTCGAGCTGCCCATCGGCCTCATCCGCGCGGGGCTGCCGAAGGTGCAGCTGGTGCAGAACGAGGCGACGCTCGGCCACACCGCCAGGGGCGGCTACCTCTTCTCGCGCGCGATCATGACGACCGACCGCCGCCCCAAGAGCGGCGCCATGCGCGTCCACGTCAACGGCACCGACGTCACCATCGGCGGCTGCGTAAAGGGCTCCGGCATGATTCACCCCAACATGGCGACGATGCTGGCCTTCCTGACGACCGACGCCAATGTCGAGCCCGGTTTCCTGCGGTCGGCGCTGAAGGCGGTGGTGGACGACACCTTCAACATGGTGACGGTGGACGGCGACTCCAGCACCAACGACACGGTGCTGCTGATGGCGAACGGCGCGGCCGGCAACCGGCCGGTGGAGGCGGGCACGCCGGCGGCCGAGGCGTTCCAGGCGGCGCTGTACGAGATGTGCACCTTCCTGGTGAAGGAGATCGTGCGCGATGCCGAGGGGTCGGAGAAGATATTCGGCGTGCGCGTCGAGGGCGCCAAGAGCAAGCAAAACGCGCGGCTGATGGCGCGGGCCATCGCCGGCTCGATGCTGGTCAAGAGCGCCATCCATGGCAACGACCCGAACTGGGGGCGCATCGTCGCGGCGGCGGGCCGCAGCGGCGCCGACATCGAGGAGTCCAAGATCGACCTGCTCATCAACGATGTGGTGATCATGGAGGCGGGGCGGCCCATCGTCTTCTTCAAGGACGCGGTGATCTCGCTGATGAACCAGCCGGAGCTGGAGTTGACGCTGCGGCTGCGCCTGGGCGACGGCGAGGCGGTGGCCTGGGGCTGCGAGCTGTCGGAAGAATACGTGCATTTCAACAGCGCCTACACGACGTAAGATACGCAGGGCACGCGCCGCGCCCACCGGCGGCCGACGAGGATGGGAAGCCATGACGACGAAGGTTGCCACCCAACAGATCGTGCTCGTGAAGATCGGCGGCAGCACGCTCGGCGCCCAGGACACGACGCTGGACGACGTGGCCGAGCTGCGGCGCGCCGGCGCGCGGCCGGTGATGGTGCACGGCGGCGGCGCGGCGGTGACCGGCTGGATGGCGAAAATGGGCATCCGCGCGGAGTTTGTGCGCGGCCTGCGCGTGACCGACGGCCCCAGCTTGGACGTGGTGACGGCGGTGCTGGCCGGCCTCATCAACAAGCAGCTGGTGGCCGCGCTGCTGGGCAAGGGCACGAAGGCGGTCGGCCTATCCGGCGCCGACGGGGCACTCTTACAGGGCGTCGTCGACCGGCCGGAGCTGGGCTACGTGGCCGGGAAGGTCATCGTGGACCCATCGCCCATCCACGCGCTGCTCGACGCGGGCTACGTGCCGGTGATCGGCCCGCTGGCGGTCGACACGGCGAACGGGCACCACCTGCTGAACGTCAACGCCGACACGGTGGCCGGCTCCATCGCGGCGGCGCTCGGCGCCAAGCATCTCGTCTTCCTGACGGACGTGGACGGCATTCTGGACGCCAACGGACGGCTGATCGCCCGGGTGCACGCCGGCGGCGCGGAAAGCCTCATCGCCTCCGGGGTCGTTAAGGGTGGCATGATCCCGAAGCTGGAGGCGTGCGCGCAGGCGGCGGGCGCGGGCGCGGTGGCGCACATCGTCAACGGCACCGTGCGCGGGGCGCTTAAGGGCTGCCTGAACGGCACCGTGCGCGGCACCACCGTTGACTGAATCACGGCGCGGGACGAGGAGAGCGGACGCATGAACTTCCGCGGTGGGGGCGGGTCCCGCGGCAGGCAGCCATTCACGCTGCGCAACCTGGGCACGGCGGCCTTGTACATTCGCCTGGCGGTCATCGCCGGCATCGTGCTGGGGCTGTTCTTGCTGCTCAACGTGCTGCGCGGCATCCTCACCAACTGGCTGTGGTACTCGTCCGTCGGCTACGTGTCGGTCTACGCCACCGTCACGTGGACGCGCCTCGTGTTGTTCGTCGCCGGGACGACCATCGCCGGCGCCATCGTGGGCGTCAGTTATTGGGCCACGTTCAAGAACTCGTGGGGGCCCGTGGCGCTGCCCATACCGGCGCAGGCGCTGGAGCTGGTGCGCCGCGCCGTCATCGCCGCCATGGTCGCCATGGGGGTGCTCGTCGCCTTCAGCTTCGGCTCCGCGCTCAGCGGCCGGTGGGAGGTGGCGCTCAACTTCCTGAACCGCACGCCGTTCGGCATGACCGACCCCGAGTTCGGCATGGACATCGGCTTCTACGTGTTCACGCTGCCGCTGCTGCACGCCGCGCAGGGCTGGCTCATGGGCGCGCTCATCGTCACCGCGCTCACCGCGGCCGGCCTCTACGTGCTCGTGTTCAGCCTGCGCGGCGTCAACCCCCTCATGACGCCCGGCATTCGCAACCACATGGCCGCCACCGCCGCCGCCATCATGGTGACGGTGAGCGCCGCGCACTTCCTCGACGTGTGGGAAACCCTCTTCTCGCCGGCGGGCGCCATCACCGGCGCGACCTATGCCGACATCGCCGCGCGCATTCCGGCGCTGCGCCTCATGGCGGTGCTGGCGCTGGTGGCCGCCGGCATCATGCTGTTCGCCATCCGCAGCGGCACCCTGCAACAGTCCATGCGCCTGCTGATGGCCGGCTTCGGCCTGTGGATCGCCGGCGCCATCGTCGGCGGGCTCATCGCGCCGGCCATCGTCCAGCGGCTCATCGTCACGCCCAGCCAGTTGGAGCGCGAGCGGCCCTACATCCAACGCAACAACGACTGGACGCGCTACGGCTTCGACCTGGACCGCGTGGATTTGCGGGCGCACGACGCCAGCGACGAGGCGATCGCCCGGGACATCGCCGGCAACCCGGAGACGATCGAGAACATCCGCGTGTGGGATCCCAGCCCCCTGCTGGACGTGTATAACCAGGTGCAGCACCTGCGCCTCTACTACACGTTCCACGACATCGACGTCGACCGTTACACCGTCGACGGCCGCTACACGCAGGTGCTCGTGGGCCCGCGCGAGCTGAACGCCGAGGGCCTCGACGCCTCCGCGCGCAACTGGGTGAACGAGAAGCTGGTGTATACCCACGGCTATGGCCTGGCGATGAGCCCCTCGGCCCGCATCACCGGCACCGGCCAGCCCGCGTTCCTGGTGAAGGACGTGCCGCCGTCGGGCACGTTCGCGGTGACGCAGCCCCGCATCTACTACGGCGAGATAACCAAGGATTTCGTGATCGTCAACACTGAGGAGCCGGAGTTCGACCGCCCCGCCACGACGCAGGGCGATCAGCCGGTGTACCTGGACCGCTACGACGGCGATGGCGGCGTGCGCCTGTCGACCATTTTCCACCGGCTGATGTACGCGTGGGAGTTCGGCGACCTGAACGTGCTGATCAGCGGGCAGCTCACCGGCGAGAGCCGCATCCTCTACCGGCGGACGATACAGGAGCGCGTGAGCACGCTGGCGCCGTTCCTGCAGCTGGACGGCGACCCCTACATGGTGCTGCTGGACGGCCGGCTGCTGTGGGTGCAAGACGCCTACACCGTGACCGACCGCATGCCCTATTCCACCCGCCAGCCGCTGACGGCGGGCGACTTCACCGTCGGCCGCTTCAACTACGTCCGCAACAGTGTGAAGGTGGTGGTGGACGCCTACGACGGCAGCGTCACCTTCTACGCCATCGAGGCGAACCGGCCGGACCCGCTCATCCAGACCTACGCCAAGGCGTTTCCGTCGCTTTTCCGGCCGATCGACGAGATGCCCGACGGCCTGCGGGCGCACCTGCGCTACCCGGAGCGCCTGTTCTTGTGGCAGGCCAACACCTTCCTTCAGTACCACATGACCGACCCGAAGGAGTTTTTCCTGAAGGAGGACCAGTGGGAAATTCCGAGGGAGATCGTGCAGCAGAACCAGCAGAAGACGGTGGAGCCGTATTACGTCATCATGCGGCTGCCCGGCCAGCCCCGCGCGGAGTTCGTGCTGATCCTACCCTTCGTGCCGAAGGAGAAGCCAAACCTGGTGGCGTGGATGGTGGCCCGCTCGGACGGCGATAACTACGGCGAGATGATCGTCTACACCTTCCCGCAGGGGCGCCTGTTCAACGGCCCGAACCAGGTGGAGGCGCGCATCGACAACGACCCGCGCATCTCCGAGCAGTTCACCCTATGGAGCCGGTCGGGCACGACGGTGCTGCGCGGCAACCTGCTCGTCATCCCCATCGGCGACTCGCTCATCTACGCGGAGCCGGTGTATCTACAGGCGACGAACTTGAACTATCCCGAGCTGCGGCGCATCATCCTGGCGAACTCGGACCGGGTGGTGATGGAGCCGACCATCGAGGCCGCCGTGAACGCGCTGCTGGGCAGGCCCACGACGCCCCCCGGCGGCGGCGACATGCCCGGCGGCACGCTGCCGCCCGAACAGATACGCGCGCTGATCGAGGCGCTGCGGCGGGCAATCGACGGCTTGCAGGGCAACATCGACGACCTCGCGCGCGCGCTCGACAACATCGAGCAATTCATCCCGGAGGCGACACCGACGCCATGACCACCACGCAGGCAAGCGACAGCTGGAGGGCCAAGGAATCACAGTTCTACGTGCACGTCGTCAACCGGCAGCCGCTGGTGATCGCGCGCGGCAAGGGCGCCCGGGTGTGGGACGCCGACGGCAAGGAATACCTCGATTTCGTGGGCGGTTGGGCCGTGACCAACCTGGGCCACACGCACCCGGACGTGACGAAGGCCATCGCCGAGCAGGCGGCCACGCTCATCCAGACCTCGAACCAGTTCTTCACCATACCCCAGGTGCAGCTCGCCGAGCTCATCGTCAAGCACAGCGTCGGGGCCAAGGTCTTCTTCGCGAACAGCGGCACCGAGGCGAACGAGGGCGCGACGAAGGTGGCGCGCAAGTACGGCCGCGCCCACCGCGACGGCGCCTACGAGATCATCACTGTGCTCAACTCGTTCCACGGCCGCACGCTGGCGATGGTGGCGGCCACGGGCCAGCCCCGCTACCAGGAGCGCTGGCAGCCGCTGATGCCCGGCTTCAAGCACGTCGAATACGGCGACCTGGCCGCGATCGAGCGGGCGACGGACGCCAAGACGGCGGCCGTCATGATCGAGGTCGTGCAGGGTGAGGCGGGCGTCATCGTGCCGCCGGAGGGCTACTTGAAGGGCCTGCGCGAGTGGTGCGACCGGCACGACTTGCTGCTCATCTTCGATGAGATACAGACGGGCATGGGACGCCTCGGCACGCTGTGGGGCTACGAGTCGGTGGGTGTCGAGCCGGACGTCTTCACGCTGGCGAAGGGCCTGGGCAACGGCGTGCCCATCGGCGCGTTCGTGGTGAACGGGCGCTGCGACGTGCTGGAGCCGGGCGACCACGGCAGCACCTTCGGCGGCAACGCGCTGGCGACGGCGGCGGGCCACGCGACGCTGCGGTACATGACCGACCATGACGTGCCGGGCAACGCGCGGCGGGTGGGCGCCTACTTCAAGGGGCGGCTGGAAGACCTGCGACGGCGGCGGCCGGGGCTCGTGAAGGACGTGCGCGGCGTGGGGCTGTTGCTGGCGGTCCAGTTCAACGATGCGATTTCCGGCAAGGTCGTGGCCGCGTGCAACGCGGGCGGCCTGCTGCTGAACGCGCCGCGCCCCGACACCATCCGCTTCATGCCGCCGCTCATCATCACCGAGGCCGATGTCGACGAGTGCATGACAAAGCTGGGGCGGGGCATCGACGCGGCGCTGGGGCAATAACCTCCCACGGACCGCCGGGAGAGGGACGAAAGGGACATTCGATGGCAAACGGTGTCAAGAAGAAGATCGTGCTGGCGTACAGCGGCGGGCTCGACACCTCGGTGGCGATTCGCTGGCTCCAAGAAAAGTACGACGCCGACGTCGTCACGATGACGATGGACCTTGGCGCCAATACGGCGCTGGACGACGCGAGGCAGCGCGCGCTGCGGATCGGCGCCATTCGCGCCGACGTGATCGACGCGCGCGAGGAGTTCGTGCGCGACTACGTGTGGCCGGCGCTGCAAGCGGGCGCCATCTACGAGGGCGTGTACCCGCTGGCGACGGCGCTGGCGCGGCCGCTCATCGCCAAGCACCTCGTCCGCATCGCGCTGGAGGAGCAGGCCTTCGCCGTTGCCCACGGCTGCACGGGCAAGGGCAACGACCAGGTGCGCTTCGACGTGTCCACCGGCGCGCTCGCGCCCCACCTCAAGGTGCTGGCGCCCGCCCGCGAGTGGGGCATGACGCGCGACCAGGAGATCGACTACGCCCGGCAGCGCAACCTGCCGCTGAAGATCAACCCGCGCTCCGCCTATTCCACCGACGAGAACCTGTGGGGCCGCAGCATCGAGGCGGGCGACCTGGAAGACCCAATGAACGAGCCGCCGGAGGACGCCTTCGACTGGACGGTGTCGCCGGCGAAGGCGCCCAACGAGCCGCAATACGTCGAGATCACGTTCCGCGATGGCCTGCCGGTGTCGGTCGACGGCGAGGCGCTGAGCCCGCTGCAACTGGTGGAACACCTGCACCGCCTGGCCGGGGCGCACGGCGTGGGGCGCATCGACCACATCGAGAACCGGCTGGTCGGCATCAAGTCGCGCGAGGTCTACGAGGCGCCGGCGGCGGCGGTGCTGCATGCGGCGCACCGCGCGCTGGAATACATGACGCTGACGAAGGACCAGCTGCGCTTCAAGGAGCGCATGCAGCAGGAATACGCCGACCTGGTCTACAACGGCCTCTGGTTCTCGGCTCACCGCAAGGACCTGGACGCCTACGTGCGGAGCACGCAGCAATACGTGCGGGGCACCGTGCGCGTGAAGCTGTTCAAGGGCCAGGCCACGGTGGTTGGCCGCGACAGCGACGTGGCGCTCTATCAGCATGCGCTGGCGACCTACGACGTGGGCGACACGTTCGACCACCGCGCGGCCGAGGGCTTCATCAACATCTATGGCCTGCCCGTGCGGACGCAAGCGCGGGTGCAGGGCAAGGGCCTCGACAAGTAGAACGCGCGACGAGCGGTTCGGCGGGGCGCTCCGGAAGGCCGGGGCGCCCCGCTTTTACTCCCAACCGTGGCGGTGGCGCATGCGTCTCCCAGGCGGCGGCCGTGGCCCGGCCAGCGCCGCGCGGCGTGCCGCGGCCCCTGTGCTACGATGCGCCGCAATCTCCCCCGGAGGCGGCCCGGCATGGACATGGGGCTCGACGGCAAGGTGGTGCTGGTGACAGGCGCGAGCAAGGGCATCGGCCGCGCCACCGCGCTGACGCTGGCACGCGAGGGCTGCGCCGTCGCCGTTTGCGCGCGGGGGCGCGAGGCGCTCGACGCGGCGCTGGCCGAGCTGCGCCGCATCACCTCGCGCGCGTGGGGCGTGACCGCCGACGTGACCGACGCCGGCGACGTGAGGCGCTTCGTCGATGGCGCGGCCCAGCGGTTCGGCGGCATCAATGGGCTGGTGTGCAACGTCGGCGGCATGCAGGGGAAGCCGCTGTCGCTCGAATCCACCGACGCGGACTGGCTGGCGACACTGGACATGAACCTTCTGCACGCGGTGCGGGCGATCCGCGCGGCGGCGCCCCACATGGCGGGGCGCGCGGGCGCCGGCATCGTCATCGTCTCGTCGATCTCCGGCTCGAAGACCGGCCTGTACGCGCAGTACGGCGCGGCGAAGGCCGCCGAGAACTTCATTCCCGGGCCGCTGGCGTGGGAGCTGGCGCCGAGCGGCATCCGCGTCAACACCGTCAGCCCCGGCTCCATCGACATCGATGGCGGCTACTGGGCGGACTATCGCAAGGAGCACCCGGAGCAATACGCGCGCTTCATCCAGCACGACCTGCCGGCGCGGCGCCTCGGCACCGACAAGGAGGTGGCCGACGTGATCGCGTTCCTGCTGTCGGAGCGCGCCAGCTGGATCAATGGCGCAGTGATTCCCGTGGACGGCGCGCAGGGCCGGCCGGCGTCGGGCTGGTTCCGCGAGTGACGCGCCCCCTGCCGGCGACGGACGGCGGCGATGGGCGCTGACCGCGAGGCGCGGCCCCGGCGGCTGGAACTGCTGCTGATCGTGTCCGGCATCGTCGCGCTGGCGCAGGGCGTCAACGGCTTCGCGGTGCCGGCGCTGCCCAAGCTGGTGGACGCCGTCGGCGGCACGGCGGTCACGCTGGGCTTGGCGGTGGGGTTCTACAGCATCGCGCGCATGTTCGTGAACATACCGGCCGGGCTGCTGTCGGACCGCGTGGGGCGGCGGTGGGTGCTCGTCGGCGGCGGCCTCGTCACCGCGCTCGGGTCGACGTTGAGCGGCGCCGTCACGAGCGTGCCGATGCTGCTGGCGCTGCGCCTGGTGACCGGCGCGGGCGCGGCGGCCGCGATCACGGCGGGGTTCATCGCCATCAGCGACCTGAGCGACACGCACAACCGCGCTCGCTCGCTGGGCGTGCTCCAAGGCTGGCAGTTCCTTAGCGGCGTGGCAAGCCCGGCCCTCGGCGGCTTCATCACCGAATGGTTCGGCATGCGCGTGCCGTTCTACGTGTCGGGCGCCGGCGTGGCGGCGGTGGCGGTCTACGGCGCGCTCCGCATTCCCGAGACGCGACCGGCGCGGCCGTCTTCGAGCGAGGTGGCGGCGGGACGGCCCGACCCCTTCGGCGCGCTCGGCCAGCTGCTCCGCAACCGCAACTACATGCTCGTTTCCGGCGTCGTCGTCGCGCTGTTCTTCACGCGGTTCGGCGCCAACCAGTCCGTCGTGCCGCTGTTCGCCTACGACCGCCTCGGCTGGAGCGCCGGGCAGCTGGGCCTGCTCTACAGCGGCGCCGCCATCCTCAACGGGCTGCTCATCCTGCCGTCGGCGCACGTGTCGGACCGGGTGGGCCGCAAGGTGGCGATCGTGCCGGCGGGGCTGGTGGCGGTGGCGGGGCTGGCGCTGCTGTCGGTGGCGACGGCGCCGTGGGTGTTCATCATGGCCTACCTGCTGGTGACCGGCGCCAACGGCTTCAGCGGGCAGGCGCCCATCGCCTACGTGGGCGACAACACCGGCGGCGCCAACCGGGGGTTCGCCACCGGCCTCTACCGCACCTTCGGCGACACCGCGGGCGTCGTGGGGCCCATCGCCACCACGTCATTGGTCACGCACGGCTCCTACGCCGCGGCGTTCCTGGCGACCGCCCTGCTCACGCTGGTCGCGTTTGGGCTGTTCGGGCTGCTGGCGAGCGAGACGGCGGGCCGGCGCCGCGCCCCGCGCGCCATCGACTGACCGACGCCGGGGCCGGCTTGCACTCCGCGCGCGGCGGGCTCAGGCGAAGCGCAGCTCCGCGTGCATCTCCCACGCCAGCAGCTCGGCGCCCTCCGGCCCCGCCACCACCGCCCGCGCGCCACGAACACGTGGACGAACGGCGCGTCGGGGACCGTGTCGCGGCCCCCGGCGGGCAGGCGCCCGCCCCACAGCACGGCGTCGCGCTGCTCGTAGCCCGGCTCGATGCCGTCGGTGTCGGGCGGCACCCACATCTGCACGAAGTGGACCGGCCTGGCGGTGTCGAGGTTCATCTCCGAGTGGCGGATGCCCCGGCCGGCGCTCATCTTCTGCGCGAGGCCGGGGTGGATGACGCCCTGGGTGCCGGTGCTGCCCCGGTGCTCCAGCTCGCCGTCCAGCACCCACGTCACGATCTCCATGTCGCGGTGGCCGTGCGTGCCGAAGCCGCTGGCGGGCTGCACCGTGTCGTCGTTGCTCACCAGCAGCAGGCCGAAGTGCGTCTGGTCGTCGCCCTCGCGGCGGGCGCCGCCGAAGTTGAACGAATGGTGGCTCTCCAGCCAGCCCGTCCTCGTCACGAGGCGGCCGTCCGCGCGGCGTATGTCGATGGTCGTCGCCATGGTGTCCCTCCGCCCGCCGTGGGTTCTCGGTGATTGCACATGCAACTATAGGCGCAGGCCGCCCCGGCCGCAAGCGAGCCGCGTCCGCGGCGCGCGAACACGCGGGCGTCGGGCGTTGTGCGCGGCGGTGCCGACGCGATAGTGTTGATTGCATGGGCAACTTCAATGGGCGAGGCAGGATGGAGGCGTGGCAGGACTTCCTGCGCGCGCACAAGGTGGTGGTGGGGGCACTGGAGCGCGAGATGCTGGAGGAGGGCGGCCTGCCGCTGGCCTGGTATGACGTGCTGTTGAACCTGGACGCGGCGCCGCAAGGCCGCCTGCGCCTGCAAACGCTGGCCGAGGCGGTGATGTTGAGCCGCAGCGGGCTGACGCGGCTGGTGGACCGCTTGACGCAGGCGGGCCATGTGGAGCGCGTGCCGTGCGTAGAGGACAAGCGCGGCGTGTACGCGGCGCTGACGCGGGCGGGCAAGGAGGCGCTGCGGAAGGCGGCGCCGGGGCACTTGCGCGGCATCCGCGAGCACTTCACGCTGCACCTGTCGCCCGACGACGCCGAGGCGCTGCGCCGGGCGCTGGGCAAGGTGATCGCGGCGGCCAGGCGGGAGGGGGCGGCCGCCCCGCCGTAGCGCGGACTCGTCCGTCGCGGCCGTTGCGTTCACGGCAAGTCCGGCGCAGCCCTTCCTGCTACAATCCGTCGCATGGCCGACTACACCACGCACCACTTCAAGTCGCTGTCGCGTTACACCGTGTCGGTGGGCTACGACCAACGGTTGTATCCGCACGACATCGCCGGGTCCATCGCCCACGCGCGCATGCTGGGCCGCCAGGGCATCGTGAGCCAGGCCGACGCCGATGCCATCGTGCGCGGGCTGGAGCAGGTCAAGGCGGAGATCGACGCCGGCGCGTTCGCGTGGAAGCCCGAGCTGGAAGACCTGCACATGAACATCGAGCGGCGCCTGCACGAGATCGTGGGCGCGGCCGCCGGCCGGCTGCACACGGCGCGCTCTCGGAACGACCAGGTGGCGACGGCCACACGGCTGTTCGCCCGCGATGCCATCGCGCGCACGGTGGCGCTGCTGCGGCAGGCGCAGGCGGCGCTGCTGGCCCAGGCCGAAGCGCACCCCGACACGCTGCTGCCCGGCTACACGCACCTGCAACGGGCGCAGCCGGTGCTGCTGGCCCACCACCTGCTGGCCTACTTCGAGATGTTCGACCGCGACGCCGCGCGCTTCGCCGACGGCCTGCGCCGCGTGAACGTGCTGCCGCTGGGCAGCGGCGCGCTGGCCGGCGTGCCCTACCCCATCGACCGCGAGTCGGTGGCGCGCGAGCTGGGCTTCGAGGCCATCAGCGCGAACTCGATGGACGCCGTCGCCGATCGCGACTACCTGGCGGAGTTCATGGCGAACGCGGCGATCTGCGCGATGCATTGCTCGCGGCTGGCCGAGGAGCTGGTGCTGTGGACTAGCAGCGAGTTCGGCTTCGCGCGCCTGGCGCCCGAATGGGTCACCGGCTCGTCCATCATGCCGCAGAAGCGCAACCCCGACTTCGCGGAGCTGGCGCGTGGCAAGACGGGCCGCGTGTACGGCAACCTCGTCAGCCTGCTGACGGTGCTCAAGGGCCTGCCGCTGACCTATAACCGCGACCTGCAAGAGGACAAGGAAGGGTTCTTCGACACCGTCGACACGATCGAGGTGACGCTGGAGGCGATGGCCGGCATGCTCTCGACGATGACGTTGGTGGAGCAGCGCATGGTCGCGGCCGCGGAGGACCCGTCGCTGCTGGCGACGGACCTTGCCGACTACCTCGTGGGCAAGGGCGTGCCGTTCCGCGAGGCGCACGGCATCGTGAGTGCGCTGTGCGACGAGGCGATGGCGAAGGGCGTGACGCTGCGCGGCCTGTCGCTCGACGACTACCGGGCGCGCTCGCCCAAGTTCGAGCGCGACGTTTATGATGTAACCGCGGCGGCCAGCGC
>Ga0194132_10005527_pt1 | contig 20368 bp, 13 predicted proteins | sample TA2KigOf80mmetaG_FD_148612 | JGI IMG/M metagenome (GOLD analysis project Ga0194132, IMG submission 148612) | Freshwater microbial communities from Lake Tanganyika, Tanzania - TA2015054 Kigoma Offshore 80m | ecosystem: Environmental > Aquatic > Freshwater > Lake | place: Tanzania: Lake... | reverse complement strand
CATAGAGCGAACTCGAATCGGAACTGCGCCGGACTCTTGCCCACCACCGTCTCGTACAACCATTTCATCTGCCCGGCGTTGATCTTCCGCGGCCGCCCGTTCAACTTCCGCGCTTTCAGCGCTCCCCCATCCCCCTGCCCGGTAGGCTGCAAGCCAGTTGTAGATGCAGGCCCGGGCAAAACCCAGTGCCTGGATCACCACCTCTGGACTCTCGCCCGCTTGCACTCGCTCGACGGCGCGGATACGGATCTCTTCCAAGGTCTTGTGATCAAGAGATCGGGCATCTCGCTTGGGCATGATCCATTTTACCAGATGTCTACCTACTTATGCACTCATTAATAAGCCGCCCGCGCGCGATCGGCGCGCCCGGCCTGTTCCTCAATTTCTCCACGCAGAAAAAGCCAGCGCTCAAGGCCGCCGGTGCGGGCCAGCGGGTCAAGCCGCGCCAGCGCGCTGTCAAAACGGCCCAAACGCCGGTCGAGTTCGATCGCCGGCAGCACCAGCGAAACAATCGGGCCCAGCCGCGCGATCCCTTCATTCAATCCGCGAACGGCCTCCTCGGGGCCCTCGCACAACCGCGCACGGTCAAGGTACATCTCAGGCAACGGCGTGTTTGCGGCCTCAATCGCCCGGCTCATCTCCGCCGCCGCTTCACCCCGCCGGCCGCCCAGTTCCAGCAGTTTCGCCCGTCCCAGAAGACCGGCCAGGTGGCGCGGATGGGCACGAAGGAAGCGGCTCAACCAGCCGTCGGCTTCGTCCAGACGGCCCGCATCGCGGTGTGCCAGGCCGCGCAGCAGCCAGATCAGGTCCAGCCCCGGGTCCAGCGCCGAGACGCGGTCATAATCCGCCAACGCGAAATCCCACTGCCCATGCGTACGGTAAAGCTCACCGCGTGAAAGCAGAAGATGAGCGTCGCCCGGCGCCGCCGCGATCAGTCGGGACAACTCCGCCTGCTGAATGGAGATGTCCTGATGACCCGCCGCGGCTGCGGCAAGAAAGAAAAGAAGCCAGCGCCCCTTATCGATCCAGCGCGCTGATGAGCGCTGCATCAAGTTCATTACTACTCATCGTAGTACTAATGAACAGTTCCTGACGGGCTCCCTGGCTGAGCGCAATGGCCTTCCAGCCATTGGTCACAGGCACGGTGACCCGAATCCGGATGGCTCCCCGGGCGTCGCGCACCGGCTTGATGACACCCGGCACAATCGACCGGATCGCCTCGTTTTCCGCCAGCAGCCGCTCCAGTACGGGCCGCAACCCTTCAATGATGCTGTGCTCGATCTTCAGCCGGTTCCCCGCCGTACGCAGTCTCACTTGAACCTCTTTCTGAAGTAAAAGTCCAGGCCGAACAGTCCGTTCTCGTCTCGAACCGCCACCGCGGACCAGTTGCGGCTGAAGTCCCACTGGGCACGAACCACCTGCTGCTGCGCCTTGCTGAGATTGGTCACGAAGGTCAGCGTGATGTCTCGCGACACCTGCTGTTCCACCGTCAGCCGCGCCTGCGGCGTATTCTCCAATCCCACAAGCTGCGGGTCGATCCGGATGTTGGAGACACCGAACAGCCGCTGCAGCCGGCTCGTCACCGGCTGCGTCGCAAGGCTGCTCAAGACACTGTTGGCGCTGTTCTGCCAGGCGCTCCCCGTGGCAATGGAAGGCGAAGGCCCAATGCCTTCCACACCGGTGGGCGTTCGGCCGGCCGCCAGCAGTGCCAGGATCTCCTGCGATTGCAGGGGCGGGTCAGACCGGTAGGTCATGTTGATGCGGTTCGCCGGTCCCGTAAAGTTGATGTTCACCGTAACGCCGCGCACCCGCGTCTCCAGATCCAGATCGATCACCGGCTCAATGCGCACCGGGTTCAGCAGGCTCACTTCGCCGCGGCTGATGGTATACCGGCCGCCGTAAAACTGGATCTCCCCTTGCAACACCGAAATGCGCCCCAGCACAACCGGACGCGCCACCGTACCGCGCACGCGCAGATCCAGTTCGGCTTGCACATCGCGCGTCAGACTGGTGGAAATCTCCGCGTTGGCCGCAGTTTCCACCCGCACGTCGAACTGCAGGTCGCGCAGGAACTCGTTGGTCACCACCGGTGTCGTGGCCGCGGCCTGCACCTGTTTGGCGATCAAGCCGCCCAGGTCCACCTCGCTGCCAAAGCTCGTCCGGACCACCGTCACGGAGCCCGCCAGCAGGCTGCGAGCGGCCGTCCCGGTCAGACTGAGGCTGGCATCCGCCACCGTGCTCACCCCCTCCGGATAACGCACCCGGACACGCGACGCGGCCGCCTGAAGATGATACGTAAGCGGACCGCGAAAACCAATGAAGCCGGTGAGCGTCAGGTCGCCCCCGCCGCTCTGCGCCCGCAGGCTGGATAGATTCGCCCGTGTGCTGTCGAACACCACATCGCCGTTCACGCGCTCAAGCCCGTTTGGAACATCGCGCAAACTAAACGCTGCGTCGCGCAGCTTCATGTTGCCCGTGATGGAAGGCTCAGCCAGCGTGCCCCGCACCACCGCATCCACGGTCGAGATGCCCGCGGCATTCAGGTCCGGCCGGAATGAGTTGAGAATTGCCATGTTCACCGCGCCCCGCAGCCGCAGGTTCAACGGATTCGCGCGCTCGAATGCCACGCTGCCCTCAGCCTCGATGTCCGTGTTGGGAGCCACCAGACGGGCACGCCGGATGGCCGCGTGCCGGGCATCAAGCGCGAATTCGAGAGTGCCGTCATTGCGCAGGCGGAACTCCCGTTCACCTTGCCGCGCAATCAGATCGAACTCCGGAACATCCAGCGCCGCCCGCATCGTGGAGACATCCTTAAGAGACCCGGTCACGCGCATCTGGGCCGTGACGTGTCCCGCCACGGGCGTCTTGGCTTCCTTCCACAACAAGGGCGCCAACGCCGCCATATCAAGCCGGGACAACTGAAACAGCGCTTCACCCGCTCGGCCATCCAAAGGCCACCGCCCGGCGCCGCTCACCGGAGAGTTACGCAACATGCCGCCCGCCTTCATATGGATGAAACCTCCCTCGGTGGTGGCATCCAACCGCAAGCTTCCGAGTGGGTTCCCATCAAACGTCACGCCCTCCAACGACACGTTTCCGTGCGCTCCGCCGATCGAAAACGTACGCCCGGAAAAACGCCCGGCCACGGCTCCGTCAAAGGAGACCGCGCCATCCAGCGGCAACCCCCGGATCGCACGGGCGGGAATGGCCCGCGCACTCGCGGCAACACGCAGCGTACCGGTTCTCTCAGAGCCAGGGTCCGGCTGGAAGATACCCTCGAAACGCAGTGGAGTCCCTCCGGCTCGCGCCTCACCCCCCATCACGGTGAGCTTCCCGCCATCGAACTCAAAATGGGCCGCAAGATCGTCCAACACCTGCCCGCCAATCTCCACCTTCGCCGAGCGCGTCCGGCCTGCCACCCGCGGTGCATTGGCGTTTCCCGTCAGCGTCGCTTCGCCGGCAAAAGTCCCCTTCACGCTCTCCGCGGCATCGGGCAGCGCGAACCCGGGCGTCACGCCCTCAAATCGCAGGGAGGCGGTCACCGGCGTCGTCCGTGAGAGCGTCCATCCATCCAGCGCCAACTCAGCGCGGCCGGCCAGCGTCATCCCATTGGCCTGCACCGCGATTTCGCTCAGCGTGACACTCCCCCGGCGCGCCTCAATGCGGCAGGATCCGCGGTCCACGCGAAAGCGTCCCCGCGCCAGCGACGTCACCCGGCCCGTGCCGCTGAAGTGGCCCTCCGGCCAGCCGCCCGCAAGCACCCCTTCCAACGCCGCGCTGCCATCGCGCAACTCCACGCCCTCAAGCAGAGCGACCTCATCACCCGCACGCCCCGCGGGACTGGCAAGCCCCGCGAAGCTGGCAAGCTCCGCCAGATTCGATGTCTGCGCGAACACCGCCAGCTTGCCCGGGGCGCCCGAAAGGTTCACCCTGGTGTGGGCCGTTTGAAAATGCGAAGGCAGCAGTTGCAGGTTCGCCGCGTCGCCATCGTATTGAAACGCCACCCGTCCGGTCATCCCGCGAACATCGGGAAGCGGCGCCAGTGAAAGCGAGCCGGCCACCGTCACGCCATTCCCATTCAATCCGCCCGAAGCCTCCACGGTTCCTGCCAGCGTGCCATCCACGGGAACCCGGCCGGCCGGCGTCACCGCGGCCAGCGCGCCCAGGGTCAAACCGCGCAACTCCCCGGCAAGCGCAAAACGCCGCCATCCGGGCGCCTGCATGGAACCCGAGAAGACACCGCCCAGCGCCCGGACCTCCACATCGTCCAGCACGGCGCCACTCTCGGCCACCTGAGCCCGCGCGTTCAACGTGAACCCCTGCGAGGTGCGTCCCGGCACGGCAAGCGAACCCTTCAAGACGTTCAGTGCGCCTTGCATCTCCCCCCGGCCCGACGCCCATCGGCCACTTCCCTCAAACCGCACCTGTCCGGCCAGCGCGCCCGGCAGGCGGGCTGCCCCCAGCAGCCGCAACCACTCAGCCGACCTCGCCAGATCCCCTTCCATCAGCAGATCCGCGGTCCAAACCGGCTCCGCCCAATTTGTCATCGCCGCCGTACCACGCACATCCATGCCCAGTGCCGAGCCCCGCGCCGCCGTCAGCCTCACGCCCCCGGCATCCACCCGAAACTCCGTCCGCACCTCAGCCTGCACTTTCCCCGCCCAAGCCGCACTCCCCACGGACACCGAACCCAGGTACGCCTGCTCCGCGAACCGGGCATCCAGCCGCACGTCCTTCAGATCAAGGTTCAACGAAGCCGTTCGCCCGCCAATCGCGATCTCTCCGCCTTCCACCACCACCCGCCCCGCCGCCAGCCGGATCAGTTGAGTCACCGATTCCCCCGCCGCCCGCCGCGGTCCCGGAATGTTCGTCGATCCATCGGCGTTCACCACCACATGAACGCGCGGCCCGCGCAACCGGACCGCCGCCACATCCACCTCCCTCCGCAGCAGGGACCGCACCGTGAGCGCCACCTCGCCCGATTCCAGCCGCAGCAAGGGCGCCGCCTCGCCGGGTTCGTTCCCACGAAGTGTGACACCCGTGGCGCGCGCCGTCCAGGTGCGCGGTTCGAAGTCAAACCCCGTCATCTCCACCCGCCCGCCTGTCACCCGCTCCGTCTCCGCAATCGCCCGCCGGCGCAGTTCCGTACGCAGCCACTCCGATCGCAGCACCAGCCAGCCGGCCACACTCAGCGCCAGCACGCCCGCGCCGGCCCAAATCAGGACCCTTTTCACCGGCGCCCCCGGAAAACCGGCTCGCGCAGGCGAATATCCAATTGCAGCCGCGATTGGCTCAGCCACCGGTCCAGTGCCTGATTCACGCGCTGCTCCACCAGTGTCCGCCGCAGCGTCTCGGCGACCTCTGCCTCATCCGGCGGCAACTGCGTCTGCCGCTCACGCCAACGGGGCACGAACTCTTCGCGGTAGTACGCGCTCACTTCATCCGCCGTCACCTGGATCGATGGCCGGAAACGCAGGTCGATGAACCGCAGCATCGTCAACTGCCGGGCGAGCAGGGCCCGCACGGCGTCCTCCGTCACACCATGCTCCCGAAGCGCCTCCCGCAGCCGCTCATCGGCCCCGCCAAACCGCTGCGTGCGGACCGCCCCAAGAGCCGCTTCCACCTGCGCCGCGTCCACCGCGGGATACTGGCCCAGTCCCATCTCCCGCTCAATGATCGCCTGGTCGATCAGCCGGTCGCCCGCCCCCCGCCGCGACTCCTCGCCGAAGTCCGCCCGGCGGCCGTTGAGAAACGCCGTCACCCGGATGTTTTCCAGCAGCTCGCTTTCGGTGATCACCGACGTGCCGATGCTCACCGCCACCCGGTCCACCAACTCCGCCCGCGCGGCGGCAGCCGCGGCCAGACACGCAACTCCAGTCCAGGTCCGCATCAGAACGTCTGCCCCAGGGAGAAGTGGAATTGAAACCGGTTGATCCGCTGCACCGTTTGAACGCCCTGTCCAAAGAGTAACTGTTCGCGCGTGCCCTTGAACCCGAAAAAGCGCGCCGAATTCGGCGAGAACCCGACGTCCAGCCGGACAGGCCCCACCGGCGTCCGGTACCGGATACCGAAGCCCACCGTATGCACCATGTAGTCGAAATCCCGCACATCGCGCTGGCGGGCCCTCAGCGTCAGCTTGCTCAACTCCTGATAGACGTTTCCGGCGTCGTGAAAAAGTACACCTCCCACCGAGTGCCCCACCATCGGGAAACGCAGCTCGGTGCCGTTCACGAACATCGCCTTGCCGCCCAGTGGAAAGCCCGTTAGAAGATCACGCGGCCCGGCCTGGTTCTCCGGGAACCCGCGATGCGTGTTGGCGCCGCCCGCGAAGAAACGCTCCGGCAGCGGCACATCGCGTTCAATCAGCCCACGCGTGTCGAAACCTCGCAGGTAGCCCATGCTGGTGGTTCGCGCCAACACCATGTCGCGCCCCAACCGGTGATACGTGGAATTGCGCCCCAGCAACCGCACAAAGTCGGAGTTGGACGCAAACGGAGCCGCCGCCAGCGCGAAGTCCACCGTGTTGTAGAAACCTTTCGTCGATTCAAGCGGGTTGTCCCTGTGATCCTGAATGAAGGTCGCCGACGCCACCCCAATCCGAACCGGTTGCGCCAGCCGCGGTATCAACTGCGGCTGAATCTTGAGCGTCTGCGCTTCAATGGAAACCCGGCGGATTGAGTAACGATAAAGCAGCGTGCTCGCCCGCGACACCCGCTGCCCCAACTGCGCGCTGGTCTCAAGCCGCCGCGAATTGAACGTGCGCACCGAACGCGAGTTGTCGAATAGAGCCGTGAACGTCAGATTCAGATTCTGGCGATCCCGGAACTGCGGCGCCTGATACGTGAGCGTCGACAACTGCTGAATGGTCGACACGCGTGTCTGTGCACCCACCGTATGACCCTGCCCCAGGAAGTTCGACCGGCTCACCCCCAGCAGCACGCGCGGGCTGAATCCGGCTCCGCCTGCCGGCGCATCGAAACTCTGAAAACTGCCGCCAATCTGAGTAATCTCAGCACCCACCCCCGAATTGAGCGACCACTTCCGCGCCTCTTCCACCTGCAACACCACGTACTTGGAATCCTCCACCCCGTCCGGATTCTGAATCGCCGCTTCCACGCGAGCGAAAATCCCAAGATCGTATAGGCGCCGCTGGCTTTCAAGCAGCTTGCTCTGAGATAGCGGATCGCCCGGTTTCAGCAGAATGCGCCGCCGCACCAGCTCCGGGTCCGTTCGCACCAGCCCCTCCACCAGAACCGCCCGGACAAGCAGCCGCCGCCCTTCCGTCACCGTGTACGTCAGCGCCACGCGATCCTCCGCCATCGCCTTGGCCTCCCAGTCGAAACGCGCGTCCGGATAGCCGTTGTTGAAATAGCTATTCAGAATGGCATCCCGGTCGCTCGCCACCGCGTCTTCGCTGTAAGGCTGGCCTTCGGATAACCGCAGCAAAGCCAGAATCGTCTCCCGGTTCTCCGGCGACGCCCCCAGCAACTCAAACGCCCCCACCCGCGTCTGCGGCCCCTCATCGATCCGCATCGCCACCGTCTGCCGCAAACTCCGGCCCTTCTTCACCACTTCGGTCTGCGACTGCACGTCCACCTTCAGGAACCCATTCGACCGGTACAACGCCGCAATCGCCCGCTCGTCCCGCTCCAGCAACTGACGGCTGAAGATCCCCTTGCGGAACCGTGGAAAACTCGCCGGCGTCACCTCCATCCGTTCATGCAGCGTAGCCAGATCGAAGTAACGATTCCCCGTGATCGCCACCGACGCCAAGGTATACTCCGGGCCCGGCGCAACCTCATAAGTGATCACCTGCTCGCCCGGGTCGCCGGGTTCGTTGGTGAACCCCACGTCCGCATCGAAGTGGCCCCGCTCGCCCAGGTAACTCAGCAGATTCCGCTGTCCCTCAAGCAACAGGTCGCGATCCACACTCCGCTCCTCAAAAACCGGAATCAGCTCCCGCAAACGCCGTTGCGACAGCTTCAACCCCTGCGACCGCACCGTGTACCGGGACCCCTCGGTGATGCTGATCGACGGCGTCACCCGCTGGTCCGCATACGCCATCCCGTCCAGCGACACCCGCGCCGTCAGATAACCGCGATTCTGATACGCCCGCCGCATCCGGTCCAGCCCCGCCTGCACTCGCGCATCCGTGGCCGTGCGCCACCCGAACACCCGGCCCAGCCGCTGCCAGCCCGACGCCCGGATCAACGCCTCCGTCGGTCGCGCCACATTCCCGGCAAGACGCGGCGCGGTAAAACGCGCACGCTTGCCCGGCTCCACCACAAACCGGATCGCCGCCGCGCCGGTTTCCGGATTCCGGGTCACCTCCGGCCGCAGCCTGGCGTCGTGCAAACCATTCAGTCGCAGCAGCCCCGCCAGATTCTCCGTGGCCTGCAGCAGACTCCCATCGCGAAGCTCTTCGCCCAACCCCAGTTTGGTCACCGCCTGAAGCTGGCCTTCGGAAGGTGGACCCGACACACCCTCCACACTCACCCGCCCAATGAACCAGTTGGGCTCAAGCTGGAACGTCAGCACCAGTCCGTTACCGGTCCGGTCCGCGCTCACCGCGATATCGGCAAAACGATTCGTCCGGTAGAGCGCCGCGATCGCCCGGCGCACCGCCGCCGCGGAATAGCCATCCCCGGGCCGGATGCCCGCAAGCTCTTCCAACTCTGAAAACGGCACCGCCTGCACCTCCGGCAGGAATCGCACCGCCGCCACCGGAGCGCCCTCATGGGACGCGCCTTCAGCCTGCTCGGCGCCGACGCGCAGGGCGGCCATGACGGCGATCGTGGAAATCCTGCCCCAATGCACCTGATTTAACAGGATAGCAATGGGTTGCTACCATGGCCTTAACCGCCGCCACCAGCGGCATTTCCCCATGGACCGCTACTCCCGTCAGATCCTGTTTCCCGGACTCGGCCAGTCCGGGCAGCAACGTCTGGCCTCCACCACCGTCGCCATCATCGGCTGTGGCGCACTCGGCACCCTCCACGCCGCCGCCATGGCCCGCGCCGGCGCCGGCCGCCTCCTTCTCATCGATCGCGATTACGTCGAGCTCAGCAACCTCCAGCGCCAGTGGCTCTTCACCGAAGCCGACGCCAACGAGGGCACACCCAAAGCCATCGCCGCTGCCCGCGCCCTCGTTGCCGTCAACTCCTCCATCGCCATCGAACCCTTCGTCGCCGATCTCACCCCGTCCAACATCGCCGACCTCCTCTCCGGCGCCACCCTGATCCTCGACGGCACCGACAACTTCGAAGCCCGGTTCCTCATCAATGACTGGTCGGTGGCCCACTCCGTCCCCTGGGTCTATGGCGCCGCCGTCGGCAGCTATGGCCTGGTCATGCCCGTCCTTCCAGGCCGCTCTGCCTGCCTGCGCTGCCTCTATCCCAGCCCTCCCACCGGCGCGCAACCCACCTGCGAAACCGCCGGTGTGCTCAACACCATCACAGCCACTGTCGCCGCCTGGCAGTGCGCCGCCGCCCAAAGCATCCTCGCCGCGTCCCCGGAAGCCCAGCCCTCCCACGCCCTCCACATCACCACCTTCGACGTCTGGACCGGCGCCATCCGCCAGACCCCCATTCCCCCCCGCGACCCCGAATGCCCCGCCTGCGCCCGCGGCGAGTTCCCTTACCTCAACAACCGCCATCGGGCACCCATCTCCCTGTGCGGCCGCAACGCCGTCCAGATCCACGAACGCAACCGCCCCCTCGACCTCCAGGCCCTCGCCGCCACGCTCGCCCCCCTCGGCACGGTCAGGGTCAACGAGTTCGCCCTCCGCTTCTTCCCCCACCCCTACGAAATCACCGTCTTCCCCGACGGCCGCGCCATCCTCAAGGGCACCACGGACCCCGCGGTGGCCCGCGGGCTCTACGCCCGCTACATCGGCGCGTGAGTCCCTACTCCCGTGCCAGCAACCCCTCGTAGATCTTCCGCGCCCGGGCGATCTCCCCTAACGCCGCCTGCCTCTCGCCCTCCCCAGGCATCTTGGCTTTGCTTCGAACGAACTCCTCCAGATACCCCAATTGCTCCAGCAGAATCCGCGCGCTCTCCACCGCCCGCGCCGGCCGCCCCGCCATCGACAGGTACACCGGCGACGTATGCCCCATCACCGGCATCTTCCACCACGTCTCCCCGTACTGCAACATCTTGCGGCCCCACGCCCGCGCCGCCATCCACCCGCCTCGATCCACCTCCAGCACCTCGTCCAGCACCGCCAGGTTCCTCCCTCCCGACGGCCGCACCGTCCGGATCACCCGCCCGTTGTGCACAATCTCCAGCACGTCATACGGCTCAATCGACACCGCCCGCGCCCGCACCCGCACCCGCGCCTTCCCCGGCGCCAGCGTCAACGTGTCGCCCGCCTCCCGCCCGTCCACGGTGAACTCCATCAGCGGATAGTTCGTCGCGAACGTCCGCCCCTTCCGGATCCCCTCAATCCAGGAGTCGTAGCTCAACGCGCCCTCCGTCTTCACATACGTTCGCGCGCTCCCCATCGGCGGATTCGTGCCCATCTTATCCGACCCCGACGACATCGCCACCCGGAACCCGCAATTCAGATAGTGGTAATACGCCTCAAGCGGCGGCTTCGAATAGATCGAAGGCCCCCACATCCGGTAGACCTCAACCAGCACCGGGTGATGCTCAAACGGATTGCCCGTGGTCAACAAATCGATCGAATCGATCTTCCCCAGCGCCATCGCCAGCGGAGCCTCCATCGACGGATACGGCCAGTGCGCCCAAGTCACCAACGCACCCTGATCGTGCGCGTCATCCGTCGCGTGAATCATCATCGGCCAGTCATACCCGCCATTGCCGCCCTCGCGCAGCCCGCCGCTTGATACCGGCCACACCAGCGTCTTCAGGTTCTGAAAAATCAGGTGCGCCCACAACCCATGGCGGAACTCCTCACCCGTCTTCACCCAGTGGCGCTCGTCGGAAACCGGCAGCAGCCTGCCGCCGTTGAAGTGCTCCACGTTCTGAAAGTGCCCTTCGCCCGGCCGCGCATCCCGGTACCCGCTCTTGAGCGCCAGCAGACTGCATACGCGCAGCCCCTCGCACTCCATCTCATACCGAATGCCGCTCGGGTCCGGAAAGTGCATGTGCGTATCCCCCGGATACCAGCCGCGCCCTTCGAAATCCTCGAACTTCCGCAGCCCGATCTCCACCGTCTTCCGCTCCACCGCACCCGTCTCAAACGCCACCCGCACCGGCTCGAACTCGAACCCCTTCCGCCCCGTCACCACGTACGGCCCATGCGGCACATCCATCTCCGTGCCGTCATACACCAACGCATGCACCTCCAGCGGCCACTCCTGCCCGTCGCCCAGAATCACATCGCCCGCCGATCGCCGGGCCGCATCCGGCCGCACCATATGCCCCAACGGCGCAAAGTACTCCCCGCGCGTATTCGTCACCCGCATCCGCAACCCCGTCGCCCGCCCCGAGGCGTCCTTCACCCGGAAAGTCACCCGCGTGTGGCCCGGGTACGGCTTCCGCGTCTCAAACGCCCCCCAAACCATCAAAGCCGCGAACACCAGAAATACAGCCGCGCGTTTCAGTACCATGTGAGGAGTCTACCCGAATCGGGCGGCAACCACCCATGCTTCGGCTCCTCATCGCCACAGCGCTAGCCTCTACAGTCTTCGCTCAGCCCGAAACCTTCAACCGTGGCGAGACCATCGCACCCGGCATCGAATACCGCGAACAGCGCTTCTTCCGCGGCGATCAGGGCCCTTTCACCATCCAGATCCTCACCGTCGACGCCAAGGCCCCCGGCGTCAACCTCCTTCCGGTCCACGCGCTCGACCGCGCTGCCGGCAAGGAGACCATCTCCGCCATGGCCGCCCGCTATCACGCCGCCGCCGCCGTCAACGCCGGTTACTTCACCGTCTTCGGCGCCTATCAGGGCGCCTCCACCGGTGTGTATCAGTGGAACGGCGTCCCTGTGTCCAGCGGCTCCGGCCGCACCTCGCTGCTCTTCTGCCGGGAAAAGGATGGCGTCGAGCAACTCGCCATCGACGTCGTCGACTTCCGGGGCTCCGTGCAAGGCCGCCCCGTGCAAGGGCTCAACCGGGAACGGGGCGCGAATGAGATCGTGGTCTATAGCAGCCTGTTCGGCGCCACCACGCTCACCGGCTCCGGTGGAGCGGAAGCCTCCATCGCCCCCGATGGCCGTGTCATCTCCCTCGGTGATTCCAACTCCGCCATACCACCCTCGGGCTTCGTCGTCTCCGCCTCTGGCGACGCTGCCACCTGGCTTCGTGAAACGCTCAAACCGGGCGAACCCGCCGCGCTCGAACTTGGGTTCCACTCCCCATCACTCCCCGCCTGCCAGCCCGATCACATCGTCGGCGCCGGTCCGCGCCTCGTCCGCAACGGTCAAGTCGAGGTCACTCCCGAAGGCTTCGCCCATGAGAAGGTCCGCCACCCTCGCACCGCCGCCGGCATCACCGCCACAGGAAGCCTCATCTTCCTCACCCTCGACGGCCGTCAGGCCATCAGCGCCGGCATGACTCTGCTCGAACTCGCCCAGGAACTCGTCACTCTCGGAGCGGTGGAAGCCATCAACCTCGACGGCGGTGGCTCCACCGAAATGGTTGCCGGCGGTCGCATCCGCAACTCCCCCTCGGACCGCCGCGAGCGCCCCGTCAGCGACGGCATCCTCATATTTTCCATCAACACCCAGGCCGAACTGCTCGCCACGCTCGATCAGCTTGCCCGCAACCCCGTCATGGTGCCCCCGTCTCTCGCCGCCCAACTCCGCGACGCCATCACCAACCAGGACCCCGGGGCCGTGGAACGCCTTGCCGCCCAGTCCGCTCCCCAGGCACGCCGCATCCTGGCGGAAGCCGCCTCCGTCCTTCGCCGTAAAGGGAACTTGCGTGGAAAGTGAACCCACCCGCCGCCCGTCCGCCGCCCGCGCTCCAGGCACCATCGGCGGATTCCGCGTCTTCGGCATCCCCATCCGCTTTCACTTCACGTTCCTGTTCCTGGCCGTGTTCCTCGTCTCGCTCGGCATCGGCAACACCACATCCATCGCCACCGCGGCCATCTACATCGCGGGACTCTTCCTCTCCCTCCTCCTCCACGAACTCGCCCACGCCGCCGCGGCGCGCTGGTTCCGCATCGATACCGTCGAGGTGGTCATCTTCCCCACCGGCGGCCTCGCCCGCATGGCGCGCCAGCCGAGAGCACGCGAGGAGGTCTGGATCTCCCTCGCCGGCCCGCTCATCAACGCCACCATCGGCCTCACCCTGATGCTGGTCTTCCACCCCGGCATCAGCCTGCTCGACGGCCGCGCCCTCATCGGACCCCACCTGCTCCAGCCCACCGATCAGAACCTCTTCCACCGCCTGGCCGCGGCCAACTTCCTGCTCGCCGCCTTCAACATTCTGCCCGGCTTCCCCATGGATGGCGGCCGTGTCCTCCGCGGCATCCTCGCCCGGAAAAAGCCGCCGGAGGAGGCCACCCAGATCGCCGCCGCCACCGGACGCATGCTCGCCCTCGGCGCCGGCCTCTACGGCCTGCTCTCCATGCACTTCTTCCTGGTCTTCATCGCGTTCTTCATCTATCTCGGCGCCTCCCAGGAAAGCGCCGCCGCCACCGGACGCGTGCTCCTGCAGGGAGTGCCGGTCCGCGCGGCCATGCTCACCGATTTCCGCACCCTCTCCCACGGCGCCACCCTCCAGGACGCCGCCGACCTCCTCATCGCCACCGCCCAACAGGATTTCCCCGTCCTCCACGGCGACCGCGTCGAAGGTCTCCTTGTCCGCGGCGACCTCCTCCGCGCCCTCGCCGTCCAGGGCCCCGACAACTACGTCGCGGGCATCATGAACCGCGACTTTGTCGCCCTCACCCCAGACACCCCGCTCACCGAAGCCCTGTCCCTGCTGCCCTCCCCCGGCCACTGCGCCCTCGTCCTCGAAGGCGGCCGCCTCGCCGGCATGCTCACGTCCGAAAACCTCGCCGAGTTCCTCATCCTCCGCCGCTTCAGCCTTTCCCACTCCGCCAGTGCCGCCGGCCGCTGAGGAACCCAAAAGCAAACGCCGCCAGGGACCCTCCCCAGCGGCGTTCATGCCTTCGAGCGTACTCCGGCCCGCTACTGAATCTCGGACTCCACCAGAAAACTCGTCCACTCCTCCAGCCAGTTCACATCGCCAATTCCACCCAGAAACGGTACCGTCTGATCGAAGAAGCCGTCGTCCGGTGCCTGAACCGCTCCCGCTCGGAACAATGGGCTCGCCATCAGACCTCCGAAATCCGGATCGGCGAAATCCGCCGGCCGGATGAACCGCGGATCCGACACGAAGATGTTGCGCCCGGCGCCGTTGCCGCGCTCACTCTGCGCGAATGGGAGGTTGAAGGCTGTCCCCGGAATGTTGCCCGCCAGCGTGTCGGCCGGCGTGCCGCCCTGGTTGTTCTTCCAGCACAGAACGCCGTCCATCCGCACGTTCCCCGCTGAGGCCTGCGTCTGTGTCGCCGCATCGTTGATGTCGAGACACGAACTGTAGAAGTTCGCGATCACCAGATTGTTGAACGTGCCTCTCGCCCCGCGCCGCAGGAACACGCCCGGCGAATTCGTCTCGTCAAAGCCTGGTTGACCGCTTCCGGCAAAAGTGAGGTTATACATCACGGGATTCGAATACGGCTCCGCCGCCTGGTTGTACTCGCTGTTGTCGCCTTCAATGCCGCGATTCCCGCGCGCGTCCGGCGATTGAAAGAAGATGCCGTACTGGATACGTCCCGTGTACCCGAGCTGAAAGTCGACATAGTCGTCGGCGCCGCCGTTGCCCACCAGATAGCGCGCGTCGTTGTTCCCGCCGAACCACTCGAACGAATCATCCAGGCCATAACTGGCTTGCAGGTAGCTCGATTGCGTGGCCTTCCCGCATCCACCCCACGTGAACGAATTCGTCTCGTTGTTCGGCGACAAAATCGACCCGGCGAACTCCACGCGCACATACCGCAGCGAACCGCAGTTGTGGTTCTCGTCGCTGCCGCCATAGGCCGCATCCGGGCCCGTATTCAGCCCCTCAATGTAGAAAGTGCCCGCGGTGTTCGAACCGGTGCCGGCATTCTCGCCCACATTCACGCGACCCTTGCCAAGCATGATCAGTCCGCCCCAATCGCCGCGCTTCCGCTGGCCGAACGGCTGGGAACTGGTGAACACAATGGGACGCGCCCGCGTGCCCTGCGCGTTGATTCGTCCTTCGCGCGTCACCACCAGCACCGACGGCGGCTGGCTTCCCGGCTGCCCGAAGACGAACGTCCCAGGGTCCACGGAGAGTGTCGCGCCGTTCTTCACGAACACCGCGCCCTTCAGTTCCCATTGCGTGTCATTGGTCAGCCGCAGATCCGAGACAATGTCTCCTTCGATCACCTGAGTCTTCGCCACCACGCCAATCTTCATGTACGCCGTCTTCAGGACACGCGTGCCGCTTTCGTCCCGGAACTCGAGGCCCAGCGTGTGCATGCCGGGCTCCACCGGAGCATCAATCGCTGGCAGGCGGCCACCCGCGCCCATCAACACCTGCTTTGCCTGATCCTCCAGCGCCGCGGCCTTGAATCCGCCCAGGCCGGCGCCGCTCAGATCCACAGCCTCTGCCTTCGCGCCGGGATAGAACACCTTCGCGCCCGTCTGGTTGTTCTGCCGGTAGAGGAAGACCGTGTACGGCGTGGCATCGCCGTTCGTCTTCACCGTCCACCGGAGCGTCACGGGCTGGCCGGGCTGATAGGTGTACCGGTCGCTCCAGATCGTTACCGAAGCCTTGGGCCGTGGGCCCATCTGTGCCTGGGCAAACGTGGCCAATACCAGGCACCCGGCAGTCAACATTCCAAGTTTGAATCGCATCATGATCTCCAAGAAGCTCTTACTTCGTTAAGGCGAGGCTCACGCCGGCCTGAATCGTGCGTCCCAGTTGATACCGGCGCTGATCGAACGGACCCTGCGTCCACCGGTACCGGTTGTCCGCCAGGTTCTCGCCTTCGATCCTCAAGGACCAGCGGCTCTTTTCGCCCACCGAGTACTGATACACAAGATCCAGGAACAGATTTCCTTCCTGGTAGATGTCCGGCAGCTTGAACGTGCCCACATCGCTCACCCGCCGCGACACGAAATTCGCGAAGAACCGCGCATCGCTGTGCCAACGCGGCCGCGCCCACTGCAGGCCACCATTGGCGATGTAGCGCGACTGCCCGATCAGCGCCCGGTGCTTCGACGTAAGAATCGAAGCGTCCTCCGGCCGCAGCTGAATGTCCGAATCCACCAGCGTCAGGTTCCCGCTCATCGAGAACTCGCGCAGCTTCGGTGAGAGCCAGGCCAGGGACCGCCGCGTCTCCAGCTCCACGCCGCGGTTCCGCGCGCCCTTCGCGTTGACGAAACTCTGGCGCAGGTCGTTCGACGGCAGAATGGTCTGCTCAATCGGATCCCGGAACTGCTTCGCAAAGACACTCACCGCCACAAGCTGGTTGCCGCCCGGGAACCATTCCCAGCGCGCGTCAATGTTGTGGATAAGGGCTCGCCTTAGATTCGGATTGCCCACGGTGACAAAGCCGCCCAGGACATTGTTGAAATCGAATGGGGACAACTCCCGGAAATCGGGCCGTGACAGCGTCCGGCTGTAGGAAAGGCGCAGATTCTGCCGTGTCCGGATCTGGCGGATCAGGTTCACGGACGGAATCGGATCCCGGTTGGCCAGCGCCGCCCGCACCGGACGCGCATTGGGCACCAGACTGTCGATCGTGGTCACCCGTTGATCGGCGTCCTCGACGCGGATGCCGCCCACCAGGCGCCATTTCGGACCCAGGCTCAGGTCCACCATCGCAAAACCGGCATAAGTGTTCATGGCCGCGGCATAGGTGTCCGTTCCGCGCGTGTATTCGATGATTTGAAATCCGTTCGGCCGGATGTTTTCGGCGGAAAGAAGAACGTTGGAAGGAGCAAACAAGTTCAGAGTGGATGACTGCTGGGGAATGAATCGGAAGCGCCGCGCCTCGAAGTCCCGTTGCCGGAGCGTTGCCCGGAACCCGGTCTTGAAAATGCCCGAAATGCCCTTCCCGTAGAACGGCAGGCTGTAATCCACCTGCGGCTCATGGATACGGTCGTCCAGATCGGAGTAGAAGCGGCTGGCGGAAGAACCCAGCGCCGCGAAAATCGACCGGCCATTGGGCAGAATACCCCGGAACACTTCACGCAGATCCGGTTCCGCCCGGCGGCTTTTCGAATAAGTGAACTGCCAGTGGACCACGCTGTTGCGCGCGCCGCTCATCACATGCTCGCCTTCCACCCCGCTCGATAAGAGTGACCGTTCGACGTAACGAAGGCGCTCCGAGGAGATCTCCGAGTCCAGCCCGCCGTCGTACCCCGAAAACTGCCGTGCCGTCTTATCGCCCTCATGCGTCACCGTGTTCCGGAACACGATCTTGTGGTTCTGGTGCAACCGGAGTGCGGCGTTCAGAACGCCGCCCAGACGCGCCGTCTCCCCATACTCCGTGTAGTCCGGATACTCAGTGAAGATCACCGGCCGGCCCGCGCCCTGCCGGATGTAGCGCTGCAATTCCCGCTGGCGCTGCGGCCTATTCGAAAAGCTCAACGCTCCCACCAGCCCCCAGCGCCCGAATGTCCCGCCGCCCGACATCGACCAGTCCGCCGCCAGGCGTCCATTGCCGCTCAAGTCCGGCTGCCAGTTGTTCTCAAAGGACCGTCCCATCTGCTGCAACTGCGCCGGCGTGAACGCTCCCGGAAACAACCGCGCATTCGAAGGAATCGCCGCCGGTATCCCGCGGCTTCCCGCGCCAAAGCCCAGAAAGTCACGCCCGCCGGGATAAGTACCGAACCGTTGAAACGTCGTCCGGCTATTGAAGCCGCTCTTGGCCGAGAACTGAAACATCCGCTGCGCCGGAAACTCAACCGTCTTCAACTGCACCAGACCGCCGGCGAACTCGCCCGGAAGATCGGGCGTGTACGATTTCACAATTCCGATGCTCTCGATCATCCCGCTGGGAAACAGATCCAGCGGAACTACACGCTTGTCCGGCTCCGTCGTGGGTACGGCGGCGCCGTTGAGTTGCGTGGCGCTATACCGCTCACCCAGGCCCCGCACGTAGACAAAACCGTCGCCCACCACGCTCACGCCGGTCACCTTCTCAAGCGCCCCGGCCGCGTCGCCGGCCACGCCGGACGAAAGCTCTTCCCGGCTCAGGCTGTCACTCACAGCGGCGGCCAGACGCCGCTCGTTGAGAGCCGCTTCGGCCGTCGCCTGCGCCGCGCTGATCTTTTCCACCACGTCCACCGTGGTCACCACCGTCTTGGCCGCCAACATCGTGCTGGCATCCACGGTCTCACCCGCCTGAACCACCACGCCCTCAAGCGCCACCGGTGCATGTGTCGCCACGCTGAAGCGCAGAGTGTACTCTCCCGGAGCCGCCGTCAGCACGAACTTCCCGTCGGCTCCGGTGGCGTTTCGAACATCCGCATGTCCCTCGATCGCCACCAGCACGCCCGCCAGCGGACGGCCCGTCTCGCTGTCCAACACCGTGCCCGCCACCCGTCCCGAATCCGCCCCCATCAGCCAGTGCATGGCGGTCAAGACGAGCCATAGCAATCGAAAAGGAATGGAATGATTTGTCTTTTGAGTCACGTTTTCCTGCTCTCAGCCTAAAGGCTGGGCATGAAATCGTCATGACTGTAAGGTGACAGTCCGGTGACTCGCAGCCCCGGAACCAAAAGCCTCTCGACCGGTGCCGGACTCACTCAATCATCACCGGGACAGGAGTAGACCAGTGAGAACCTCAAATGACTCACGGTCTCCTCGCGCGCGACGACGTCACGGCGTCCGCCGCACGCGCGGAAGCTGCTATCGCGCCCGGACTTTCCCCCACTGCAGGCACCATTCGGTGACCAGCAACGGCAGCGCCCACGACGCCCAAGCCGCGAAAGCCACCCTGATACTGGCGCCGGGACGTCCCTCGCCTCCCACCCCCAACGCCTCCAGCGCCGCCAGCAGCGCCCGGAAAAACACAAATGCCAGAATCGCCACGTACCCCCGCAGCATCCACTCCCGGTGCTGCGCGATCGCCCGGTGGCGAATGGCCCGGAACGCCATCACCGTCGCCCCCAGCGCCGCCACAGCCATACCAAACAGGCCGGCCGCGTAAACCGGCCCCACCGGCGTCGTGAAGACCATGTAGAAAGCGCCGGCGCTGGAGATGGCCACCCCCACACCGTAGACCGTCCCCAGCGTCCTGTGCAGCGGATACCTCTGCCGGGTCTCACCCAGCCAGATCTGCACCGGTCCAAGGAACAGCGCGATCGTCCCGCCCAGAATGTGCAGCCAGAGGCCATAGCGGCGGTCCCAGAAGATATCGGCGAACTCGCCAAATGACTCCCGCGAACTGCTGAGATAGGGCGTCACCGCCACCAGCCAGAACACAATCGCGAACAGCATCGCGGCGCCCGAAAGAATCTTCGCCGTCCGCGCACCGCTTCCTGATATCGCCGTACTCATTGCCGTCATCCTCCCATAAGCCAGGTGGCCGCATTCCGCAGCAGCTTCTCATACTCCGGGTTCCAGAGAACCGTCAACAAATGCCCCGGGGCCAGATAACAGGCCCGCCCCTTTCCATACGGATACGCCCACCCGGCCGCCGATCGCGGGCCCAGTCCCTTGTAGTCCAGCCCGTGCTCATTCACGCTCTCAAGCAGCAGATGCCGGGCGTCCTTCTGATACCGCACGTAGTGCTGCTCATCGGTCACCGTGAAATCGGAAACACCCTTCGTGATGGGATGCTCCCGGTTGGTCACCCGCACCCGGAACGTGCGAATCGGCGGATGCCCCTCTGTCACCGCGCCCAGAACATCGCGGAAGTCCTCATTGTGGGGTGAGATGTACGTCACGTTGTGAAGAAACAGCACGCCGCCGCCCGCTTGCGCGAAATCGCGGACCGCGCGCCCCTGCTCCGGTGTAATCCAATAGTGCGGCTTCGGGTCATTCGCGGGCAGCGGCGGTTCACTCACCAGACGCGGTTGCCCCGTGGCGACATACGCGGCGTTCGTAATCTCGTTCGGATATCCGCCCGGCCAGGTCATGCCATCACGCAGAATGATCAGCAGCCGGTTCGGCTTGAGAGCGGCCGCGGTGAGCTTCCGCACCTCGTCGCAAAAGTCGATGTCCAGGCCCAAACCCTGCCCCAGCGTTCGCCCCAGCCCCACCCGGATGTAGTCCGAATTGTGGTACCTAAACTATGCACGCCGCCGAGTTGAGCGGGTCGATAGATCGGGTCTGACACCACTTGGGACCCCTGAGAATCCTGCGGTAAAACAGAAGAGGCCGCCGAGTAGGCGCTCTGCGGACCCGACTCT
>Ga0194132_10005526_pt1 | contig 20368 bp, 19 predicted proteins | sample TA2KigOf80mmetaG_FD_148612 | JGI IMG/M metagenome (GOLD analysis project Ga0194132, IMG submission 148612) | Freshwater microbial communities from Lake Tanganyika, Tanzania - TA2015054 Kigoma Offshore 80m | ecosystem: Environmental > Aquatic > Freshwater > Lake | place: Tanzania: Lake... | reverse complement strand
GCCTATTTCTCTCATCGTCCATAATTCTTCTCATCTCAGCTTTAAGAGCCTCATCGATGGCGCTATCAATACCCGCAGGCTGAGTTAACTCAGGTGCTTGAAGAACCTTTTGTAGAGAATCTTTATCATCTTGAGTGATGACTCCGGTAGGCCCGCTACCTCCTACCCCCGGAGTGCTTCCACTCAGTAGCGATTGGGTCCCGGGCTGAAATAAATTTCCTGCCCCTCCAAAAGTATTTCTGCCTGATCCTTGTCTGGCTTGGTTCATACAACCAAAGTTCAAAATAAACACTATGGCGGCCATTAAAATCTTAAGAGAATTTTTAGACTGTTTCCCCATGGTATCCTCCACTCTCTTTACCTCATTATAGCTGATTGAAGCTGCAAAGAAGATACCCAAATTATGACAACTGTTCAGGCACAAAACACCAGTACAAAAAAACATCTTTTGTCTAATTTTTAAACAATCGACTAAATCATTGACAAATAAGTTGTAAAAAACTTTCTCACCTTGAGTACGGCTTTGATAGAATGAAAACAAAGGATAACTTATGCACGACAAAGATATGATCGTAAAAAACTGGCTTCCAAGATACACCGGAACTCCTCTGGAAGAGTTTGGAAAGCACATTTTACTAACCAACTTTCACAACTACGTTGATAAATTTGCTCAACGATTTGGAGTGCCTGTCCGAGGTTTTGATCGCCCCATGCAAACAGCGACTAATAAAGATGGGCTCACTATTATTAACTTTGGCATTGGATCTGCCAATGCGGCTACCATTATGGATCTTTTGACGGCCATTAAACCGGAAGCGGTTCTTTTCCTGGGCAAATGTGGCGGGATCAAAAAATCGACCGAAATCGGCCACTTTATTTTACCCATGGCGGCCATTAGAGGGGAAGGAACCTCCAATGACTACGTTCCTCCTGAAGTCCCAGCTATGCCTTCATTTAAACTCCATAAATTCATCTCTGAAAAAATTGTTAAAGCAGGGGTCGAATATCGCACAGGTGTCGTTTACACCACGAACCGCAGAGTTTGGGAACACGATGAACACTTTAGAAATCGGCTAAAGGAGTTAAGAGTCATCGCAATCGATATGGAGACTGCGACCGTCTTCTCAGTCGGCCTGGTGAATGAAATAGCAAGAGGAGCTCTACTCTTAGTTTCAGATGTTCCCATGACCCCGGAAGGGGTAAAAACGGACGAGAGTGACAAAACCGTTACTGCCAAATTCGTCGATCTGCATTTAAACCTAGGAATCGAAGCGATGACCGAAATTGGGACGAAGGGTGAAAAAATAAAGCACTTTTATTACTAATATGGAAAACTACTAATGTTAAATCATTTTAAAATTTACCGGAGACACTGGCTTTCATTTTTGATTTCTCTGCTTTATCTCATACTGACCCTTAAATTCATGTGGCAGTATGATTTTAGTCAGGGTCTCTACTTTGAGTTTTCGATTTTAGCCTTTCTAGGGCTGGCCATTGCCGGATGGTTTAATTCTTTTAATCTAGCTCTGGCTTCATTTGCCTTTGCAGCACCCCAGATAGTATTTTGGTTGATTGATGCTGTTTGGCTTTGCTTTAGCTCCTCTTCACCGTTAGGTTTTTTAGAGACCCGCTTTCACCCAGCACTTCCTCAAATAGATTTCCTAGCCTATCAGTATCCCCTTCTTTTTCTACCTCTCGCAGTTGGACTTATTAAGGTTCTTGGGAAAAAACAATCACCGCCCTACCTAATCACTGGTTTGTTCTCTATCGCTGGCCTACTTTTATCACGTTGGGTATTTCGCGGGGATAATGACGTCAATTGCTCTGTGTTGGCTTGTCTTCCTTTTTTTTATAATATTTCGGCCGTTTATTACCCTTGGATTTTCATGGGGTTTTATGTGGCAATTTCTTTAGGAATTGCAAAACTTTTGACATGGTACTTCTCTTGCGAAAGCCAAACTTCTATCGCGAGTCAAAACCCCAGATCCTTTTTATTTATTTATTTGCTTTTTGCTTTTACTTTGTTTTTGAATTTAACCTATAGATACTCTCACACCCCTCACTTCTTCTGCCAATCCTCTCAAAGCTCTCCTAAAGGAGTTGAGTTGAATTGCAAATATGCTCTAGATGTGACAGGGTCGCATTTTTCCCAGTACTTTTCTTTGAGAAATCGAAGCGAATTACCCCAAGCCTGCAACCTTTACATGACCTACAAAGAAAAAAAGGATTTGATGTACAGCGCTGTCCTCATAAAAGCCAAAGGCCAAATGACTTTAAGTGTGACCGTGCCCAACCCGACCGATCCGATGGGCTCTACTGTTACGCTGCTTCCCGAATGCGAGCCCTTGTCCTTTAATTAATCCGGTAGAAATATGAGGTGATTTCCTCGATAAAAAAAGAAGTGATCTTTCATTTTTTTATGCCAGTCATACATATAGCGATTCAAAGAAAGGGTATTCAAAGTATTGATCTCTACTTTAGGTAACACCCACCTAGGATCATAACGGCAAAAAATCGACATAGGGCCATTGCCCAAAATTCCAATCTTTCGACTAAACTCAACCATATCGAAAGCAGGGTTGGAAGTCGCTATAACAAAAGCCTCTCTCTCTTCGGGGCTCGCATAAGGAAATGCTTTTAGACCTATCGATTGAACCGAGAGTAAAATCGATGTTGCTACTTTAGAAAGAGTAATTCGACTGTTATCTTCTAAAGAGTAAGAGGGTCCGGCCTGTATTGTGATAAATCCATTAGCGGAAAGAAGTTTAGAAGCCGCGTGATAGAACTCAGCTGAAAAAAGTCGAGAGAGCGTAATATTTTTAGGGTACGGAAAATCAAAAATAATAAGATCGTATTTCGGCCGCTCTCCTAGTGAGCGGTCCATCACCCAACGAAACGCATCAGCAACCACGATCTCTACTTTAGGACTGTGTAGTGCGTTGTTGTTGTATTCCCTTAAGATATCATTTTCTTTGGCAAGCCTAATCATAGCAGGATCTAATTCGACTAACGTGATTTGTTTTAGATCTGGGTTTTTAAGCAAATTACGAACCGCTAAACCATCGCCCCCCCCTAAGACAAGGGCTCTCTCTAAATTCTTTTTAGTAAACCCTGTAGCCAAAGTGGGGATATCTGCAATACAGGTATGATAAATACCTTCCGTTTGGCTGCTAAATTGAATAAACCCATCTAAAAAAAGAATCCGCTCCGTAAAACCGGGCGTCTGCCCCATGCTACTATTTTCCTCAGTCATTAAAATTTTTTGATAGTGAGTTTGCTCGTTTAAAATAACTTTAGCTAAGCCGGTTCGATCAGTATTGGGAGCTACTTGGACTTTAGCTAAATTCAAGATCAAAAAAGCTAAAGCCGTGACTGCACAAGTAAAAGCAAATATTTTTTGGGAGAGCTGCCTATAGAGGGCTAAAATCAGAAGCACGCACGTACTAGCGATCACACAAAGCAAAATGCCAGTTTTTGTATAACCTAAAGGAACTAAGCAAATAAAAGTAAAAATAAAAGTAAAAAGGGTCGCGGCCGTATAATCAATAAAAAATAAAAACCCAAGAGAGATCTTGTTTTTTTCCGTGGAAAGCCTAAGGGCCAGAGGAATCACCATTCCCGCGAGAGTTCCGGCTAGGAGCATTAATCCCACAGGCCACACTAAAACATTGCCAAATCCTTTGATCCCAAGCCTTAAAACCGGAATCGCAAGACCACTGACGGCAGATATCATCACGACAATACCGGCTAAACCCTTGAGAGAGGGATTTTTAACTTTTTTCGAAAAATAGCTTCCCAATCCCAATGCTAAAAAATAAGACGCTAAATTGACCGAGTAATAGAAAACATCTTCACTAAATGCCATCGACCAATAGCCCGAGACCAGCATCTGGGTCATAAAACCTGCCCCGGAGCCTATCAGGGTCAGAATATAGATGAGAGAGTTCACAGAAGAAATTATCTCAGATTAATTGAAGAGCGAGAAGGGCAGAATATTTTTGATAATCGTTTTGCTTTAAGCGACTCATGACCAATTGAAGATCTTGAACCCAATCGACATCGGCACCGCAGGGCAGTTCAACTACCTCTCCCTCAGCCGTTACAGCTCTCTTTAATTCTTCGCCGGTTGTGTTTTCACTATAGCTGATGGAAGTCCATAGGGTTTTGGAAAGAGACCGATTTCCGCCGAAAAGATAAAATCCCCCATCGAGGGTTTTTCCTAGGACAAATTTAGGCTGTGATGCTTGTTCTACCTCTTTTACCGCCGACACAATCCAATCACTGGAGAGTTCAGGAGAATCGGCCCCTAAAACAATGGCTTTTCCAAACTCCCTCTGCATTTTTTGATAGACACAATTAAGCCTCTCTCCCAAATTACCTTCACCCTGCTCGATCTTGTCGAAAGTTTTCCAGATTTCACTCTTCATTCCTTGGGTTTCCGCGACGGCCCAAAAAGGTTTCATTGAGACCCTCTTTTGGGCTTCGATTAAAACCTCTTCAGTCCATCGGCAGCACACTTGATAAAACTGTTCAGCTTTGAGCCGTCCAATTGAACCGGCAAGTCTGGTTTTAATAGGAGACAACCCCGGAGTCTTAACAAATACAGCCACCGGAGTCATTGATTCACCCTTTGTCTTTGTTCACGAATTCTTAAGCACTCCTGTTTTGCCTGCTCGTAGGTTAATCGCAAATGCCGACAAGTCGTGTTCCACCATCCTAATTTTTGATATTTACGGCCGCTGGTTAAAAGCTTCCCGTGGATAGGTTTTACCGGAATGTGTCTCTCGTGGGCTTTCCAAACCAACAAATGGTCCTCACCGAAAGAGGCCTTTTCCTCAAATCCATTGAGTTTTTTAAAGGTCTCTTGGGTCATCAAAAATCCTTGATCTCCGAAAGGTAGCTTTAACAATCGAGATCTTACTTTCGTCCCCAAGGCATTAACCCACAAGAGCGATGGACCATCGTAAAAACCCAAATCAAAAAACCAAACCGCCCGAGTTTTAAGACCCATGGCTCTTTGGATAGCCGGCAAAGTGGATGGGGTAAATTGAGAGTCACTATGGATAAACCACAAATATTCTCGGCTTGCAAAAGCTGCCGCGCGATTAAGTTGAACGCCCCTTCCTTGAGAGCCCACAATGACTTTGATGTTTTTTCTTTTTAGAAGGTCTTTAGGAAGCTCAATCGGATCGCAAGCCGAAAGTAAGATTTCGGCCTCTTGCAATACGGGCTTAAGTTGTTCCAATAAAAAGCCCCAACTCTTTTCGTTGGGTCCGACCGGAACTATAACCGAAAGTTGCTTAGCCCATTTCATTTTATAATTTGAGAACTCTCACCATTTCAGATTTGTCTTCAGGAATCGTCTGGGTCACTAGAGCTCCTTGTAAACTTCTTCGGCTTTCAGATTTTTCTTCATCAAACGGTTTCACAAATACCCGTTTTAAGACCATTTGCACTTTTTCGATCGAATTCATGTATAACGCCATAACTTTATCGACGCTCACATGTTCCTTTGGATCCTCTAACCAACAATCGTAATCGGTCACAACCGCCAAAGTACAGTAAGCTATTTGAGCTTCTAGGGCTAAAAACACTTCGGGGACGTTGGTCATTCCAACTAAATCACACCCGTTATTCTTAAAAAAGAAACTCTCGGCCCGAGTTCCTAAACGAGGACCTTCAACACAGACATAAGTTTTATTTGAATGGATCTGAATTTTCACTTCGGCGGCAGCCTTACAAACCAACTGACTTAAGAGATCACAAGTAGGTTGACTTGACGAAATGTGGGCCACCACCCCTTCACCAAAAAAAGTGGGGCGCCTTTGACCTGAAGTCCAGTCCAAATATTGGTTGGGAATCGCCAAATCTCCCGGACGAATGGCAGCATTCAAACTCCCCACGGCCGAGACACTCATGATGCGCTTAACCCCTAAAGATTTTAGGGCCCAAATATTAGCTCGATAGTTGATCTCGCTTGGAAGAAATTGATGGTGAAGACCGTGACGAGGAAGAAAAGCAACCGGGTTTCCCTCAAAAACTCCCAATGTAACTTCGGCCGAAGGAGCCCCAAAAGGGGTTTCAACTCGACGTTTTTGGACGTCCGTTAAAGCCTCCATTCGATAAAGTCCGGTACCGCCAATCACTCCAAGCATAAAGCCTCCTTATAAAGGCAAAAACTGAAGAGTCTCTTTAACCCCGGGATAGCCCATCAAAAACCAATAGGACCAAGTCGCAATTTGAATCGTGTGCCCCACGAAAATAAAAAAGTGGCTCCACATTTCAATTCGGTCCGAGTTGCCCTCATAAAACCGAAACCAATGCATGCCCTCGTCGATCACACTATAAAACACCGATAGCCCAACCATACAAAGGGCCGGGATTTTCAAAAACTCGGGCCACGTGTAAGCCAAACAAAGTAGAACACAACTTGAGATCCCGGCAGCAATAGTAATATGATGAACTAAAGCCTCTCCTCGTTTTAAAGCCTGCTTGTAAGCACTCCGATGCCCAATCGTATCAAAAGAGATAGCAACGATAAAAACCACAGTTCCAATCGGCAAGTTCCAAACATAATCGGGATACTTCACGCCATTAAAATAGCCAACAGCCACAAAACCACAAACTGAAAATAGAAGCCCCATCATGAGCCCTACCCAAGCAAGGTAAACTTGCCAGTCCTCTCGCTCAAAAGTCGACATTCTTCGAGCGTAAAAAATCGTGTCCTCTAAGAAATTTCGGGTGTGCTCCATGACTGTCTCCAAAGTGTATTAATCATACTCCGCTTCCACGGTCTGGCCAATCGATAAGGAAGGGTCATCAACACAAGACCAAATCCCTGAACAGCACAGAATATTTTTTCCCAGCCACTAACGACAGTTCTTGTATCCCAGGCCAGCTCCCCTCGCCGAACCACTTTTTTCCCTATCGCTGAATAGACACAGCTTGCCACTGCGACCGCCAATGCGGCTCTGAAGGAGAGATATTTTAAACCACGATTACCCGATTCGTAATAGCTTTGGGCCTGCTTCACGAGCCTTCTAACTAAATAAGCAACCGCCTGTCGGTGTTTGATATCTCCCACATCCGCTGCACAAAGCTCTACCTCTTTTAACCATTGAGCAGGCAAATAGACGCGCCCCATGTTGAAATCTTCAAGGATATCGCGCGCAATGTTGGTCATCTGCATCGCCATTCCCATGTCGGCTGCATTTTTGAGAGCCGATTGCTCGCTCACACCCATAATATGGCACATCATCAATCCCACTACCCCGGCCACCCGATAGCAGTACAGGTTAAGGTCCGCAACCGTTTCATAGCGAGTTTTCTCCACATCCATTCTCATCCCTTCGATGAGTTCCAGAGGATAAAAAGAAGGGATTTGGTACTGATTCACAATCAGACTTAAGGCCCTAAACTCTACCGGCAAATCACTTTTAGCTTCATAAGCGGCTTGAGTTTGCTGATACAGCCTTTCGACCTTCTCCTTCTGATGGGACTTGGCTTGATCTATCTCGTCGTCGCAAAACCGACACCAACCATACAAACAGAAAGCTGCCTGTTTCGCGGCGGGATCAAAGAGTTTAGAAGCAAATGAGAAACTTCTAGATCCTACTTCAATCATTCTTTGACAATGTTCTAAGACCGCTTTTTGCCCCGTTCGTAGTTCAATCGGTTCTTGAACATCTTGCAAAATAAGATCGGCCGTAGCTTGAGCTGATCCCACAACTCCGGGAACACCAGCCCCTGGGTGAGTTCCAGCCCCGACGAAATAGAGCCCTTGAACTTTGGCATCACGATTGTGAGTTCTAAAATAAGCACTTTGAGTCAGACGAGGCTCTAGCGAGAAGGCAGACCCATGAAAAGCATTCAATTCCGTTTTGAAATCCTCAGGAGTAAAGACTCTTTGGGTCACTAGATGTCGTCTTAATCCGGGAATATATCGCTCATCGAGATATTTTAGAATTTTTTCTGCATATTTCGGCCCCTCAACCTTCCAATCGATATCCAATTTACCTAAGTGCCCTACTGGAGAAAGCGCATAAAAGTTCTCACAGCCGGGAGGCGCTAATGAAGCATCTGTTCGGGTGGGTACGTGAAGATATAACGAAAAATCATCAGGCAATACTCCGTTACTAAAAATATCCTGTAACAACTCTTTATACCGAGGCCCAAACAAAACGTTGTGATGAGCCAAATGGGGGTACTGCTTATTAGTTCCAAAGTAGATCAAAAAGAGAGACATGCTGTAATGCATTTTTTCGATCTTTTTTCTCATCGAAGAGAGCTCTGGAGTTTGCTTAAGAAGTTCTCGATAGGTATGAGCCACATCAGCGTTACTTACGACCATGTCATAAGAGGTGAGCTCACCTTTTTTATTTTTAATTCCAACGATACGCCCTTCTTGGGTGACGATCTCATCGACTTCCGCGTTGCAGTGAATCTTACCACCCAAATCTTCAAACAACTTCACTAAAGCCATTACGAGCGCATGTGTCCCTCCCTTAGCAAAGTAGACGCCCCATTTACGCTCCAAATAGTGAATCAAAGTATAGATACTGCTGGTTTTAAAAGGGTTACCACCCAATAACAAAGAGTGGAAACTAAAAGCTTGAGCTAATTGTTTGTCCTTAATAAACTTGGACACCATGGAGTAAACGCTTCGATGGGCCTGAAGTTTTACCAACTCAGGAGCTACTCGCATCATACTCCAAAAGTTAAGGAAAGGAACATGAGCTAATTCCGTGTAACCCGCGTCGAATACTTTTTTTGAGTAGTTTAGAAATTTTTTATAATTTTCAGCATCACCGGGCGATTTTTTCTCGATTTGTCTAAGCGTTTCATCGATATCGGCCGTGTAATCAAAAGTGTTACCATCTTCCCAACACAATTTATAGAGTGGCGTTACGGGGATGAGCTCACAATAATCTTCGAGGTTTCTGCCAGAAAGCTTAAAGAGATCTTTTAAACAATCAGGTGCGGTGATGACAGTCGGACCGGCATCAAAAGAAAAACCATCCTGCTTAAAGACATAAGCTCTTCCGCCTGGGATGTCTCGCTTTTCATAAATCGTAGTTTGAATTCCTGCCGATTGCAATCTAATGGCCGCTGCAAGCCCACCAAAACCACTTCCAATCACTGCTACTCTTTTTTGACTAGACATAAGACCTCACTAAAAGTTCTGCCATTTCTTCGATACGTTTCATTGCCTGGGGTCTTTCACCCCCTTTTGCTCTTTCCAATAAAAGAAGAGCTTCTTTCAAATATTTTTTTGCTTCATCCCTTGCACGCGAAACAAGTTGGGTTCGTTCCAGAAATAATTTAAGCGGTTGCGAATCAGGGAGTGAAAGAACGACCTTTTCAAACTCCTTAAACTCACTTTCACTAAACTCTGAAGCCGCTACAGCCACTAACCAAGAAGGGCGCTTTAATTTTAAATCTTCAAACTGCTTGGCCCCAGGCATAGAAGCGTTTCCGGAGTCATCAAACATTTGAAGAGCGATTCCGAAGGCATGACCAAAGCGGTCGCAAAGTGACTCAAGTTCGCCAGATGCCCCGCCAAGAACTGCTCCCAGTGCGAGTCCCATCGCCATCAACGCCCCACTCTTCAGTTCTAAAGAAGCTAAACAGTTGGCTCTGATTCTATTCTGAGGCACTTTAAATATATCTAAACCCACATCAAGAGCTTGACCAAAATGGGCTCTTAAAAGCCCGCGATGACAAATACGAAACACGCTCAGTTTTTTTTCGGTCGAAACATCCCAACTCTCGACATTCTGAAGCGGCCAAAAATAGAGCCAATTGCCTGCATTCAGAGCTAAGGGCATACCGTGTTTTTTGTGAACCGTAGGTTCGCCCCGTCGAACTTCACTGTCATCTTGAATATCATCAATAATTAGAGAAGCGGCATGCAGAGCCTCTAACAGATTACTTGCCTGGAGAAGTTGATGATTTTCAGATTCCGTTCGTTGATGCCCCTCTTTTCCATTGGCCAATTCAAAACCAATTTCGACCATTTGGCCTCGAATCTTCTTCCCCGGCCGTTTCAAAAAATCCCTTAAAGGGGAAAGCAAAAAAGAATCGACCACTTCATCAACTCCAGCCCCCCAGCTTAAACCTAAAAGATTCCCCACCTGGTCCGACTTAGGCAGCAATACTTCCTTCTTCTCAAGCATTCACCTTCTCCTGTTGGAATCGCTGGCGATTATGAAATAAACATCTAAAGGCATCTCTAATCTTGATAGGAGGCGCCCCTAAAAAAATACGAATGTAATCGGTTGGCCAAAGTTTACCGGCATAGAACCTGCGGATTAGCCCTTTAGGCATTCGGTAAAAAAATTCTAGAATGCGATACCTGCAATTGGCCTCACACCCTTGAAACAACAGACGGTTAAGAAATCTAAAAAACCACTGCCGTTTAGCCACTTGTTTAGACAGGGTTACAACAATGGGGTAAACACTTTGATATTCGGTCTTCACAAGCAAAATCCTTGAAATGGCCCGAACCGTATCCGGCAACGAATAACCGGTGGTTGAATGGAAGAACCCTCCCCTAACCCCCAAACACGGAACTAACCGGGCCATCCAACCTTCAGGTTGTCCCTTGTCGCCCAGCAAATATTTAGCCCGCAGAGGGATGGGCAAAGAGCCCACTTCTTCCCTAAGAATTCGCGCAATTTTCCAGCCTTTTTTCTCACAAAAACTTTTAATCTCTGCTCCAAAAGACTCAGAATCGACTTCCCCAGTATCAGAATAACGAGTGTCTTCGACCAAAAGACGTTTTTCATCCCAAGGTAGGCAGTAAAAAAAACGAAAGGAATTAAGTTGAGGACAAGTAGCGTCCATTAAAATGGGCTCGGTAAGGCCGTGAGGGTCTATTAGCTCTAGATCCAAACCCACAAATTTTTGAAACGCCACCATCTCAGGATTAAAAACGGGGAACCCTCTTCCATCGAAAACGCATTTTGCCGCCCATTGTTGCCCGTTTTTTCCTGAAACATTATAAGGAGCAACTCCTGTTACTTGGATTTCGAATAAAGTCTCTACTTGCTCTGAAACTCTCTCGTGAAGCCGTTCCGACTTAATTGAATAATAAGAAGAATCCATTCGGCGAGAATGTTTGGGAAAAGCCACCGAATACCCCTCCCATCGCTTTGAAATAAAAGGTTCTACTAACTGAAACTCTTCTTGAGTCAAATCTCCTTCGTGAAATGACCAGGTGTGATTGCCCCCCAATTTTTCACCTTGTTCTAAAATAAGAATCTTCAATTTAGGATAGCGTTGACGAATCCAATACGCCAAAAGGGAGTTGGACAATCCACCTCCCACAAAAACGCAGTCATAATCATAGTGTCGGTCACTCAATTTAGCGTCCCCATTTTTTTAACAACTCTTGTACCATTTTTTCCCACGCTGCCTTCTCGACGTTAAATAATCCAAAGTCGCCTGTCTTAATCGTTTTCGCCTCTATTAGAGGAAACAATAATTTCTTCGCCTCGTCAGTTCGCCCCTCATCTTCGTAGAACTCTGCAAGGGCGATCACATTACCTGGAAAATTCGGAAACTTTTCATAAGCCGCTTTTAAGGCTTTTTCCGCTTTGGAGGAAGAACCGATAGAAATAAAACGAGGCGCGTTTTGATATATTTTTCCTAAAACTCGATTTGGGCCGGCATAGCCATAATCAGGGTTTTCCTCTTGCATTTGGAGCATCTTATCTTCGATCGTTTTAATCGTTTTTAGCGCCCCTAAATTGCGCTTGATGTCGGCAATACTTCCCTTGTTAGCTCCCCACCAAAAAACGGCTTCCCAAGAGTTACTTTTTAATGCAAGGGCAGCATCGGCACTTTCAAGCCCCTTCTCAAAAAAGCTAAGAGCCCGATCAGTGACGTTTTCAATTTGTAAACACCGACCTAAATAGAAATTTAACCGGGCCCTTTCCACTTCACTCTCTACCGTTGAAGCACCCCCCTGTAATTTCACCAATTGAGCCTCAAAGCTTTTTTGGCAGACCTCAACTTCGAGTCGAGAAGATTGTTCGGTGGGAACATTGGCAAAGAATTGCGCAGCCCCAAAAATCAAAAGATACAATAGAGCTTTCATAGTCTCCTCTCATAAGCTTTGAAAAACTATTAACACCTTAACTTACTTGTACTTTTCATAGGTTGGCAACTTGAGAAATCAATTTAGCGCAGAGCATTATATCTTTTGGCTAGGCTGGCGAGTTTAAAAGATAGATACTTATCTCCCATGCAGCCTAGAATCCCAGCCCTACCCCTAGCCAAATACCCTTGGTATTTACGTCTTTTCTTTAAGCTCCAATTAAAAAAATTTGGTCAAATCCTAACACCGTCTTTGCTTTGGGGGTACACCCCGCTTCCCTCGTTGGTGTTTAGTCTTTTTTATTTAGTGATCAACAGAAAAAAAGCGCTGATTTCTCCAGAACTAAGAAGTCTAGCCATGGTGAGAGTAGCCCAAATTCACGGGTGTCACTTTTGTATTGATCTAAACTCCCTCTTTCTGCTGCAGCGCCTTACAATTGAAGAAAAGTTTTTAGCCCTCCCCAAATGGAGAGAGAGTTCTCAGTTCTCAGAAAAAGAGCGGGCGGTTCTCGAATATGCCGAAGCGATGACCCAGACTGAATGCCAAGTGAGCGATCCGATGATGGAAAAACTAAAATCTTTCATTTCAGCCGAAGAAATCATTGAGCTTACGGGACTTATTGCCTACCAAAACATGTCGGCCCGTTTCAACTCAGCTCTAAACATTCCTTCTCAGGGGCTTTGTCAGATGAAACATCCCGTTAAAAAATAAATTTGATCAATTGATAGCCGGCCCAGCAACTAAAGACGGCTGCCACTGGGGTCAAGAGACCATAACTCAAGGCTTTCCACACTTCATGATTAAGCCAGAGATGTAAAGTATCCCAAGCAAAAGCGGAAAAGGTCGTTAGCCCTCCCAGAAATCCAACGGAAACAGCCAACATCATCGTTTGAGACACAGGGAAAAAGGACCGCAAAGAATACAAGGCTCCTATCACAAAAGATCCGAGAATGTTCGTCACAAAAATAACCCAAAGTCCCGAATCCCCTCCTAAACGCCCTAGGAAGTACACAGCCAAATATCTTAAGCCCACGCCACAAGCTCCCAACCCCACGACCCACATAAACTGAACCATTTTCTCTCCTGCTTTCCAAAACTTAATGTGACGGTTATACTTAAACAAAACTTCTCATAAACTTCTAAACTTTAAACCACAAGAAAGTCTCTGATTAATGAAACTTTTTTTGCTAACCCTTTTTTATCTTATCACCCTTCTTAATTGTTCCACTAAAAACTCTAACGTACGACACAACGATTCGACTCTGACCCCTGAGGAAATAAAGAATGATCCAAACTACGTTCTAGCCGATTCCATCCATCGCTTGCTGAGTGAGTCTTCGAACAATACCAAGTTGAAAGAACATACCCAAACGCTCTGCAGGCAAGCTCGCTCCCCCTTGTGTCACTTAATAAGAAAATTATCCACTTTCAAACTTTTATTAAAACAAAAAGACAAGATCTTAACTCCGCAATTGACAAAACCTCTGGTACCGATTGCCCCTCGCTTTTCCAAAGAACAAATTACCAACTGGAATCAACTTAGAAAATCACCTATTCCCAATCTCTTGAAAGGTTTCTTGGCTCTTGAAAAGACTCAATTACTCGGACTCGCTGAAATATCTCAGAAAGAAAATCGGTGTCCTAATAACGTAGCCGTCGCGACTGCGGCCACTTTGGAAGATTATCTTCCCGACGAGATCCCCTTTTCCCTTTTTGCCCGGCTCTATGAAATTGGGGGTTCCTGTAAAAAAACACCCGCTAATGACAAAGAAAATTATTTAACCCGAGCCGGACTCTTTTATTTTTTAGATAAAAATTTTTCCAAAGCAGCTGCGATTTTATCCAAAGTCAACGCCACCGATGCTTACTCGGGCCGATCCCTTTACTGGCTCTATCGCGCTAAAAAAGAGCTTAAAGATACCGAAGGATATGCTTCGGTGATTCAAAGGCTCTCTACCCAACATCGATTTTCTTTTCATAATCTGATCGCGGCCCACCAGGAGAGTCGACCTCCCATTGCTGAGTTTCAAAAGTCCTTATCATTTTCTGCAAGGTCACAAAAACACAAAACTTTGAATCCCTATATTGAAAGCATCGAAATCTTAAGTCGATTAGGTTTTTATCCCAGTGCTCATCTCATCGTCGATTGGCTCTTAACTCAATCCAAAACTCTCGAGCCCGAAGTAAGAGTTCATGTGACTCAGTTTGGAGACTCTCATACAAAGGTCATTCAACTACCAGGAATTTTGATGTTTCACCCGACACTTATTTCAAAAGAAACTCTGACTCTTAATTATCCTGAGACTTTTCTAGAATTATTCCATAAGTACAAACAGTCCCTTAATCCCTATCTTCTGATGGCAATCGCTCGACGCGAAAGTTCTTTTAATTCAAAAGCGGTATCTCCGGCCAACGCCCAAGGGCTTCTTCAATTAAATCCTGAAACCGTCAAACTATTATTTCCGGAAAAATCGTTAGACCTCTTCGATCCTGAAACCAATATTTCAGTAGCATCAACTTACCTATCGAAGGTTTTAAATGAAGTCGATGGGCACATACCCAAAGCCTTAGCGGCCTACAATGCAGGCGAAGCACAAGTGAAGACTTGGGAGAAACGTTACCCAACTGAAGATAGAATGCTTTGGATGGATCTTATTCCCTATCGTGAAACTCGAGATTACGTCGCCAATGTACTTAATTCCTACCACTGGTACCGTACCATTTATGAAAACAGTTCCGATTTTAGAGCCATTTTTCCTTAGACAAATTCTCCAGAGTTTGGCGACAGAATTTATATAGTATCCCAACGATAACCTTCATACTCCACCGCATCGAGAGCCAAGGAAGTGATCTGTTGGTCATCATTGTCATCGATTTTATTGAAATTACTTCGGACTCGGCGGGATACCTGTCCCGCAAAAACTTGAAGAATTTCTCTTTCTCTTTTTGTTGCCTCAACCCCTTTTTCTTCAATGGCCGCCGTCACACGACTTAAGACCGAAGCTAGAGCAAAGAGATCGATCATCACATCGGCTAATCGCCGAGTAGCAAACTGGTGGCCTACAATGTTTTTCCCGTACTTACGAAGCATTTTATCGACAAACGAAGCCAATTGTTTAGTGCAATCTTCAAATACTTCAGCCTGTTCTTTGACTGTCGGATGAGATTGACTGAGCGTGGCTTTGCCAAATCCTGTTGCATAAGAAACTCGTTTTCTTGCATACTCCGAAAGAACACCAAATCCTTTAATGGGATCTTGTAAAACATTTCCAATTGAATGGGCTACCTCTTTCAACTGTGCCCCAACATCGTTCATGGCCGTCAAGGCAATAAATAACCGTAAAATGTCATTTGTCCCTTCAAAAATTCTATTGATACGACAGTCTCGCATGATCCTTTCGTAAGGGTATTCGGACATGTAACCGCCTCCCCCGGCCACTTGCAAAGCTTCGTCAATTGTTCGCCATAAACACTCTGTCGCAAAAACCTTACTAATAGCCGCTTCCACGGCATAATCCTCACATCCTCGATCCGAGAGCCCAGCGACCATGGAAACCACGGCTTCACTGACGTAACATTCAACAACCATGTGGCCTAATTTTTGTTGAATCAGACCAAATTCCGAAATATTTTTTCCAAACTGTTGACGACTTTTGGCATGTTGAGAGGCCAAGTGAATGGACTTTTTCATAGCCCCGATACTTCCTCCACCTAAACCAGTTCGCCCTACGTTTAGGATCTTCATGGCTACTTTGAATCCTTTTCCCACTTCCCCTAAAACATGTTCTTGAGTTAACCGAACATTGTCAAAGTTCACAGTTGTGGTACAACTTGCCCTAAGCCCCATTTTATCTTCATGGGGACCGGCCGAAACACCGGGAAGATCGCGAGTCACGATGAAGGCGGTCATCTGACCTTCCAGCCCCTCTGTCTTAGCAAAAACGGTGAAGAAATCGGCGATCCCTCCGTTAGTGATCCAGAGTTTTTCTCCGTTTAAGATCCAAGAATCTCCGTCCCGTGTCGCTTTGGTTTTTATACCAGCAGCATCAGAGCCGGCCGTACTTTCCGTCAAACAGAAAGCTGCAATCATTTCTCCAGAAGCAAGTTTTGAAAGATATTTTTGCTTTTGAGAATCGGTACCAAACAATAAGAGACCTCTCATTCCGATTGAGCTGTGAGCTCCTGCGGTTATCGCAACAGAGCCATCATATTTACACAATTCCTGAATCGTTCTTGAATAACCTGAGGAAGTTAAACCCAGCCCCCCAAATTCCTCAGGGATAACGAAACTGAACATTCCCATTTGTTTCATTTCTTCCAAAAATTCCTTGGGAAGCTCCCCAGCTTTATCCCACTTTTTAAATTCGTTCTCTTTACTCTGTAACCAACCTCCTATTGAATCAAAGGTTGTCTTAAGAAGCTCCTTCTCCGACTCTTGAATTTTGGGAAAGGGAAAGATAATCTCCTCTACAATATTTCCCATGCATAAACTTCTCATGAAACTTAGTGTTTTATCAGCCATGACTCGCCTCATTTCCTCTTTTTTTATTTAACCACACTCTCATTCAACCAAGTGAGATAATCAGGATTGCCTCCAGAAATCTCAAAAAACAAAATACAAGGAACCGAATAAGAATGACGTTTCTTAACCGCTTTCAAAATATCCAAACGCCTCTTTTGGTCGCTTTTGACAATTAATACCGCCTCGTCTGCGCTTTCGACTTTTCCTTGCCATCGATAAATGGATGTTATTTTGGGAAAAATATTCACGCAAGCGGCCAGTTTATGGTTCACTAAGTATCTCCCTAAGTTTAAAGCTTCCTTGCGATTTTTAGTGACCACATAAGTGAGTAGCGGTTTTAGTGACTTTGGACTTTTCTTTACTGCCATATTTAAATACCATACCTCTCATGTTACGCGTAGTCACCTGGAACGTAAATTCAATTTCGGTTCGGCTTGAAAGGCTCTTAGCCCTTCTTAAACGCTGGAGTCCTGATGTCGTCCTCCTTCAAGAGTTGAAATGTCCGGATGAGAAGTTTCCCTTTTCACCAATTCGAGAAGCCGGGTATCACGCGGCTATTTTGGGGCAAAAAACTTATAATGGAGTGGCTATTTTATCGAAAAAACCACTTCAGGAAATCCACACAGGAATGGGCAATTTTTACTCGGATTCGGCAGCTAGACTGATAAGAGGAAAATTGGGCGAGATTACTTTTGTTTGTTGCTATGTCCCCAACGGCCAAGAGGTAGGTTCAGAAAAATATCAATACAAAATGAATTGGCTTCAAGGCTTTTATGAACTGCTAAAAGAAATGCGAAGTCAGGGACAGGATATGATTGTTGCAGGAGACTTCAATATAGCTCCCGACGACCGCGATGTCCATGATCCTGCAGCTTGGAAAGAAAAGATTTTATGTTCAACCCCAGAGAGAGAGGCTCTTCAAAGAATTTTAGACTTGGGATTTTCGGACACTTTTCGAAAACATCACCAAGATAACGGCCTCTTTTCTTGGTGGGATTATCGCGCCTTAGGCTTTCAAAAAAATCAGGGGCTAAGAATCGACCTGATTTTAGCGACCCCGCCACTCTTAAAGGCCTGCTCAAAAAGTTTGATTGATCGAGATGAAAGAAAAGGAGAAAAACCCTCGGATCACGCCCCAGTGATTTCGGAGATTGGGCCCCTCTTTTCTTAATCCCACAACCAGGATTTTTTAGGTTTAGATTTTCGCTCAGAACTTTTTAGACTCCACCCCCAATTGAGAGGCTCCTCTTCCTCGCTCTTAACATTTGAAACTTCGTCCTCCCAGAGGGAAATAATCTTTAAAGACTCCTGCTTTCTTTCCGAAAACAAATTAAAATCCGTCTTAAGAGATTCGACTTCGAACTTGGTCTGAGTGACCTCAGTGATCATATTAACCGAATCTTGATAAGGGGCGGTCGTTCCGCTTAATCGGTCATAGAGCGAAAAACTCTCTATCGATGTCGGGCTTCTAAGTTTACTCTGGGCGCTAGTCGATTCACTTTCACTGATTAGGTTATGGGTCATAAATGTAGAGTCCAAATCTCCCCCTCTTGAAGTCAGCGAATTCTCTCCCCCCAAAATACTTTGACCTGAACCAAAGACAGATTCGGTCACAGAGCCCTCAATACTCTTTTCCCCTTCAAGGGCATTTCCACTTCCCCCCAAAGAGTCGCCCCCAGTTGTTAGGGCGTCACTCACAGAAAACAGCTTATCTGCATATAGAAATGGACACACAAGATTTCCCATCAAAATAAGCTTTAGAAGTGTGGAAGGCTTCATCATTGTCTTTTCGTCAGTATGGCTAAAATTTTGTACCGGAACTTTAAGTATACACCCAGATCTCTAACAAAGACGTGAGACGCGCCTGGCCAATATTAATACAACCTGGGCAGGCCTTCATTTTTATTCGGAGTTCCTTAAAATACCCTGGATACACCCATTTATACCCGCTCCCTTTGAATGGGCTTTTTAAGAGGTTCAAACGGCCATGAAGTTGGTTTAAGGCGCTAAATTTATTGGCCGTTTGACGATGAGGTGAATGATCAACTTAAAAAGCCCATTCAAAGGGAGCGGGTATCACCCATTAACTCTTAGACGCCTATCATGACAAGTTACAAAATCAGATTTTCCGAATAAAATTCAGTAACCTAGACAAGACAACCCAACCTTTTTCGATGAGAAAAAAACAGAAAATGTCCCTCCACTAGGGCCTTAAGCTTAAAATCATCAAAGTTTCCGCAAAAAGAAATCCTAACTCGTCGTGGCATTGGGGTTGCACTCTTTAAGATTGTAGACTTGATGATTTCAGTCAAGGAGTGGTTTTATGCGTAGATTTGAGCGTTTTTTTCTATTTTCGGCTTTTTTCTTTTTAAATTCCTGGTCTTTCGCTGAACCTCAAAATCATCAAAATTCTGAGACAGCCTCTCAAGGAAATCAGAGTAGCCGAGCGACTCAAGCCGCCCCTCTCACTGACAGAGAATTGAAATTTATTTCAGAGAATTTCTTTATTTCGCAGCTAACTGTGTGGAACAAATTCTCGGAAAAGCTGCCCAAAGCTTTGGAAAGCGCCATGAAAGATAAGAACGAATCAGGGACCAGTGCAGCTGTGGCGGAACTTTTTGGAATGATAAACGGGCAGCAGGCAAAACGCGTCCTTGAGAATGCCGTCAAAGAAAGAGACACAGAGAAGGAGAAAAAACCCAATGGCGGAGATGACCGCTACATCGCTCTAATGGAACGATTTGTTTGGGGAGCTAAAGCTTTTATTAAAGATCCTTCAAAAGAAGAGTCCGCTGAGAAATACAATAAAGAATTTAACGAAGCTTTCAAGACTGTTTCCGCTAAAAACCAAGAGATTCGGGAAAAAATTAAGCAAGCAGCAGATGGGAATGATCAAGCTAAGGACTGGCTTCGAAAAAATCTCGATCAGAGTTCTTTACTTTCTTTTGCTGAAGGGCAACGAAAATACGGTAATAAAGATTTAGCCGACCGTCTCATTGATGCCGTTTCATTTAAAGAAGGAAAAAACAAATTTTTAGACATGAAAACGAACACTGAAACCCAAAGACTCCACTTAGGACAAACTTCAAATAGTGTTTCCCAAACCCTGGACAAATTTTTTGACAACAACAAAGGTTTTAACGGTGCTGTGGCCTCGTTCTCTCCTTTTAAAAACCCCCCCATGAAACAATGGTTTGTAGACTCCAGAGGCAATTTTCAATCGGGAGCCCCAGCCAACTTTGTTGCTCCAGCGACTCCCCCTCCAGGTGGAAACGGTTCTTCAAACGGCTCGACCTCTTCCTCGAGTCAGGCTCCTCAAACTGGAAGCTCTTCTCAAGCTGGTGGGACAACGCCCGGCTCCAGCCCCTCCTCTGCTAACCTCGCAACTCAAGCCAGAAACACCATTTTAGTCACTTGTCGCCGTTGCCACAGTGACGCTACTTTTAATGCCCAGGGAGTTTTTAATAAAGATGGTAGCGCAAGGAGTAAAACGGACCTGTTAGGGGCTCTCCGTACGGTCCCTCAGATGGTTGAGCGAATCCCTCCGAGCGAAAGAGCTGAACTCATTGCCCTCATCAATCAATGGGTCAATTGACTTGGCCAATGCTTTTAAAAAAGCTACATTTGGGAGATGGGAACCCTTTTTCAATTTCCTTATCGAACCGTTGCCGAAGTCTCAATTCGATCTATCATTAAAAACCTAGTCGTTTTACGAAGCACTTCTCAGAAAGAGATCGTCCCCGTCG
>Ga0194132_10005525_pt1 | contig 20368 bp, 19 predicted proteins | sample TA2KigOf80mmetaG_FD_148612 | JGI IMG/M metagenome (GOLD analysis project Ga0194132, IMG submission 148612) | Freshwater microbial communities from Lake Tanganyika, Tanzania - TA2015054 Kigoma Offshore 80m | ecosystem: Environmental > Aquatic > Freshwater > Lake | place: Tanzania: Lake... | reverse complement strand
AATGCTCACGGTGCCGAGTGGGTTGTTGTCACTAACGGTGGAAACGAAGTCTTCGCCTCGCGACTCGAAGAGCGACTTCGCTATCAACCTCCGCGGGTGAACGTCGTAAATCCAATCGGCTGCGGTGACTGCTTCACCGCTGGACTCGCATGGGCGCTGCAACGCGGCGAGGACATGCCGGCCGCGATTCGCGCCGGTATCGCTGCCGCCGCCCAAAATGCGGAGCAACTGTTGCCCGCACGGTTGGACGCGAAACTCGTCGCGCTGTCGCTCCGCGGCAGGACAGCCGAGCGGTGAGAAAACGTCGATGCGTTCACCGCCTTTGAATGAGAAGAGGCCTGATCGAGCGATCAGCTTTCCTGTCGCAGAGTGACCGGGCTATGAATTCGGCCACTCGCTTACCGCGTCGATGGCCCGATGAATCCCGCTGTCGATCGCCCCCGATGCCACGCCAACGAGTATCCAGGATCTCTGCCGGCATCATCTCGCTGAGCAGAGGTACGATTTGGTCGTCCAGTGACAGGCGGCCTTTCTCGACCGCTCGCATCACCACAATGCCGGTGATGGATTTCGAGATGCTCGCCAAGCGAAACAGACTGTCTGGTTGAACTGGCTTCTTGGCCTCGATGTCCGCCCGATCGAATCCGCGGGCCTAAAGCACTTTTCCACCACGCCCGACGGCCAGAGAGGTTCCCGGCAACTTGCGCTTTTCCAGGAGACCGGTCATCAAATCATCGAGCGGTCGCAGACGTGCCTCAGTTGTTCCAGTGACTGGAATCTCAGCGGGTGTTTCTTCTCAAGCTTCATGGCTCAACGCGGATACCAATCGCGAGTTGGCGACCATCCAGAAAAAATACGTCGTGCAAATAGTGGCGACAGGTTGTTGCGGATCGTTGGGAAGAAGATCACGGCAAGCGGCTATCGGGGTTCGGTCGGACAAATCGCGGCGAGTGCGTCGGTCACGCGAATCGTCCCTTCGTAGATCGCGCGGCCGATGATCGCTCCGATCAGTTTTGGATGCTGGCTGCTGACTTCGACGAGGCGCTGCACATCGCACAGTGTTGTCACGCCACCGGAGGCGATGACCGGCAGGCCGAGTTGGGTCAGAGCGATCATGTCGCGGATCGTCCCCTCATCCACGCCCTGCATCATGCCATCGTTGGCGATGTTCGTGTAGACGACCGCCGCGAGGTCGAGGTCCGTGTACGACTTCGCCAGTTCAATTGCCGAGGTCTTGGACACGTCGAGCCAGCCTTCAGTCGCAACCAAACCATCACGCGCATCGATGCCCAGCACCAATCGGCCCGGCCAGCGCCTTGCCATCTCGCGGAACCAGTTGGGCTGCTTGAGAGCTTGCGTGCCGATGATAACTCGCTCAACGCCAACGTCGTCCAACATCAAACGAATTGCCGCTTCGTCTCGGATGCCACCACCGAGTTCGCACTTCACGCCGGTCGCCCGCACGATGCGGCGAACGACTTCATGATTCACCGGCCGGCCCGCTTTCGCGCCATCCAGATCGACGAGATGCAGCCAACGTGTCCCCTCGGCGGCCCAACGCCGAGCTATCTCGGTCGGATCGTCACCGAAGATCGTCTCTTGAGCGTAGTCTCCTTGTCGCAGTCGGACGCACTTTCCGTCTCGCAAATCTATCGCCGGCAGGATTTCCATGGACCATCTTTCGTGGCAGTGTTGTGGAGCACGCTTCTCACATGCTCGGCCTGTGAATACTGCAGGGTACGTTGCAAGCGTGCCCCACGTCGCGACGATAACGGTTGTTCTCTGGATCGTCACCGCTCATCATGCCCGCTCACGCAGCCTTGAGGAAATGCCATGTACGACTTTGTGCTGATCAACGGAACCGTGATTGACCCCGCCATCGGATTGAATGCTCGCCGCAACGTCGCGATTCAAGGCGGTCGGATCGTGGCGATTCTTGATTCGACGGCTCCCGTTGTCGCCAAGCAGACACTTGATTGTTCCGGGCAGTTAGTGGTGCCGGGGTTGATCGACTTTCACGTCCACGTCTTTCCTGGAGTCAGCAACTTCGGCGTCGATCCCGACGAGACTTGCTTGGCTCGCGGAGCGACGACCGTGCTGGATTTCGGCACAGCGGGCGGACTGATCTTTGACGGCTTTCGGAGGTTCGTGATCGATACAGCGAAGACGCGCGTCAAAGCGCTGATGCTGATTGCCGCGCAGGGACTGATCAGCAGCAACGACACGAAACCGGCGCTCGGTGAACTGTGGGACATCGCGTACTGCGACGTCGACGGTTGTGTCGAGGCGGTTGAGAGGCATCGCGACTGCGTGGTTGGCATCAAGGTGCGCTGCATGGCAGACATCTCGAACGGAGGCCGAAATGAGGCGGAAGGCTTGCGGCTCGCTCGACTGGCGGCCGACGCGACGAAACTTCCGCTGGTTGTCCATCCGGCGAACTCGTCACTTTCGATCGAGCACATCCTGGAAACGCTGCGCCCCGGTGACGTGCTGACTCACTGCTTCCATGACAAGACCTGCAAGCTGGTCGATGACTCGCTGAAGCTCAAGCCGATCGTGCGGGACAAGCAACGGGACGGAGTGCAATTCGACGTCGGTCATGGTTGGGGGAGCTTCGCCTGGCGAGTCGTCCGGCCGATGCTCGATCAAGGATTTGATCCGGACTTTCTCGGCAGCGATCTGCACTCGTACAACACGAACGGCCCGGTGTTCGATCTGGTCACGACGCTCGAAAAGTTTCTGCACCTCGGTCTGAGTTTTCCGGAGGTCATCCGCCGCTCGACCGCCACCTGCGCCAAGTGGCTTGGCATGGCGGACGAAATCGGCACGCTCAAACCGGGAGCCTGTGCCGACATCACGGTGTTGGAGGTCGTCGAGGGTGAAAACCCGCTGACCGATTCCGAAGGCTTCACCGAAGTTGCGAACCGCCGGCTCGACGTCAAAGCGTGCTTCCGCGCCGGCAACCGCGTCGGTGTGTTGCCGAAGCCGGAACCGCAAGCTTCACGGATTTAGGCCAGCACATCCCAGATCGGCTCTCCGCCGTGGGCGATGTGGATGGGGCGGCCCAGTGCATCGGGGACGGTCAGGTGTGGGTCGATACCGAGCAGTTGATAGATCGTCGCGACGATGTCCCCGGGGGAGACCGGATGGCTGATCGGATACGCGGCTTGCTTGTCCGATTCGCCGAAGATGCAACCTTGTTTGACGCCGCCGCCAGTCAGCAGGCTGAAGCCGCATTGCGGCCAGTGATCGCGGCCCGCTTTGCCATTCACTCGCGGCGAGCGCCCCATCTCGCCCATCACGACGACCAGCGTGCTGTCGAGCAGGCCGCGGGCGTCGAGGTCTTCAATCAGCGCGGGGTACGCTCGGTCGAGGATCGGCAGGTTGCATTGCTTGAGCATTCCGAAATTGTTCTCGTGCATGTCGTAGGAATGTCCGTTGTTGCCGAAGATCTCGGCGTGGACGCTGATGTACGGCACGCCCGCTTCAACCAACCGCCGAGCGATCAGCAAACTGGAACCGCTGAGAGTGCGGCCGTAAGCATCGCGTGTCTGAGCCGACTCACGCGACAGGTCAAACGCTTCGCGCGTCTTGCTGGTGATGAGCATTTCGAAGGCCCGCTTTTGGAAATGGCTCAAGCGGTCGATTGCTCCAGAAGTCCGGGTCGTCTCAAACTGCGCATCGAGTTGATCGAGCATCGAACGGCGGCGGTCCAGCCGATTGATCGTGATGCCCGGTAGTTCGTCGAGCGTCGGCAGTGTCGGCTCGCCCATCGGGATGACGGGATCGTAGTGCGGCACGGTCGGCTTGCGATCGAACGTCGGCGAGCAGACGCTGAACAGCGGATCGTATTGATTGCCGAGAAACCCGCCGTACGGACCGGGTCGGCGGATGCCGGGATAATTCACGCTCTCGCCCCAGCCGGGATAGCACGGCATACAGACCGCGCCCGGCATGTCGCGCGGGCCGAGCTTGAGATACTGACAGATCGCACCGATGTCGGGCGGGTCGGTCGGCTCTGACCGCAACTGATTGAACGCTCCGCCGCTGAAGCCGGTCACCACATTGAGCGGGTTGTGTGCGTTGTAGCCGTGCGTCACCGATCGGATCACACACGCCTTGTGCATGACCTTCGCAATGTTCGGCATGTATTCGCTGACGTGATAACCCGGCAGCGATGTGCTGATCGGCTGAAACTCGCCGCGCACTTCGACCGGCGCGTCCGGCTTCATATCGAACATATCCTGTTGACTTGGACCTCCAAGCAAATTGAACAGGATCACGGACTTCGCCTTGCCCGGCCTCACCGACGAGCCGGCCTCCGCCGCGTGCATCAATCGCGGCAAGCTCATCCCCGCGAACAGCGACAACCCGCCGACACGCATCGCTTCCCGACGAGTTACTCCGTCGCAGAGTTCTCCAGATTGGCCAAGCACGCTGAGCATGTGTCGATCTCCGAGGATTGCATTTGCGCGATCGCGCAAGCACTTTACTCATCGACCGTTCGTCGCTAAAGCCCAAATGGGATTTTGTGCTTGTACTTTCACGTTGTCCGTTTCGATTGAGGCCAACATGTTTGCCAGCAAGTCCACACCGCCTGTGCCACCTTTGGCGGGACTGTGCAATTTTGCGGTGGCTCAAAGGCCGGGATTGTCTGTGGCCGAATGCGTCGATTGGCTGAAGTACAACCATTATCTGTTATCTCGGCTGCACGAAATCTTCACCGCTCGGATCACGTCCGAGCCGTTGTATGAATTGAAGACGGCGTTCAGTCATCACGCCTATCTCTGCGCCGAACACATCACAGCGATTCGTTCACGGGTATCGGAGATGCGTGAGCCGCCGCTCGGTCTGGAGAACATCCCGCATCCGGCATTGAAGCTGTTGTGCGATGAAGTGCTTTGTGCTCCGACAACACTGGCATTGCTCGACGGCATCTACGGCGTCATCGTGAGTGACTTGATCTCGTCGTTTGAGGCCTACCTCGAAATCACCAACCCGCTGGCGGATGCCCCCAGCGTGCGCATCGCTCGCTTTGCCCTGCTCGAATTACGAGAGATGGCACAGTTCGGCATTGCAGCCATCATGGCCCTACAGGCAACCGACGCACCACGCGGTGTCGAAAAATGGGTGCCATTTCTCCGAAAGTGTTTGGCGGCAGCGTCACGGCTGCGCGGTCACGAATCGAACGATTCAGGAGAGCTGGAACCAGTTTACTCCGCGAATGCGTTCGAGTTTGATCCGGTGCCGAAGCGGGACTCTCGGTTTCTCGATTCGTTCAACGGCGGCGTGAACCCGGAAGCATTTTTGTACGACGAGCGATTCTCGCCGCGCGACAAGGTGCTGATGTTGTTTTACAAACGCCTGCGCGAGATCGACGTGCCGGAGATGATGGCCAGCATTATTCATCAGACTCCGGGTAAGCCGTGGAAATATTACCGGGACATGTCGCGGCAACTGTGGGATGAGGCTCGGCACGCGATGCTCGGCGAGGTCGGCTTCGTCAGCCAAGGGATCGACTGGTCGAGCATCCCGATCAACTTCACCTGGTCGCGGAACTTGAACACGCAGCTCTCACCGCGTGATCGGCACGCGGTGCTGTATTTCATCGAGCAAGGCTTGATGCCCCGCAACGGCAAGCGTTTTGAGTGGGAGGTCGCGACCGAATCTGGCATTCCGCTTGCCAAGCTGATTCAAGACTTCGATTGGGCGGACGAGGTGCTGCACTCGCAGATTGGCCGTGAGTGGTACGTTACTGAATTTTCGAATCTGAACACGGCGCTGAGCTACGGGGATCGCTGTTGGTCTACGATTTTGAGTCAGTGGCAGCGATACCTCGACGAAGGGCTGACCGAGCATCGGAACTGGTGGCCGGAGTTGTATCGGTCGGCATGCGATCGTTGGGGTGTGACTCCCGATCCGGCGGCACTCGCATTCAATGAGACCTATGCCGAAGTCCGTGCAGATTTGAAAGCGATTACTGGATCGGCCTGAAGCCCGACTCACGGCGAATCCGACAAAGCCGGCAGGATCTCGTGCTGCCCGTCGAGGGGCCACGAAATCCCGGAGTTGTTTGCGGAAGGCAGGTTCCGGGTGCCGACAGTCAAATCAGGTCTGCTCGTGAGGCGATCCGATTGCGTCGAGAATTCCTTTGGCAACGATCGCTCGTGCGGATTACCTTGTGCTCCACACGTCTTGCAGCGCAGGCAGTCCGTCAGCCAGGATGGAAACAGACTCGGAAACTCACGCCGTGCTTGCTGTTCTCAAAGTATTCTGTTCGTTGGAACGACTGACGCGAATCGGCGTCCATTGCCGAATTCGGTGCCGCCGGGCAATTCGATCTGCTCGACTTCCGGCGTGGGTCGATCGTCCGTCGAGCCGGGCGTTCGCAGTGTCGTTGTTGATCCACCTGGGGTTGGCGGTCTGCGCAGCAGTTTCGTTACTGCCGAGCGGCGTCCAGTTCCGCGAGATCGTTTTTGAAACCGGTTGGGTGACGCCCGAAGATTCGTCGGCGAAATTCGTGGAATTCTCTGCCGGAGAGTTCGCCGCGACACCGCCGGCCAGCGATGGGGGATCGGTGGGTGGATTCCTGCCGGAGTTTCGCACGGCCGAACCGGATGTTCCGAACCCGACTCAGACGGCACTTGCCAGTTTGACATGGAACGCCGCTGCGGAAACGGACCTCAGTCGTGCGGTGGGATCACCCGTCAATCGAGTTGGCGCCGGGATGGGACGCGGTCAGGGTCAGGGAGTCGGCAATGGCAAAGGCCATGGACGCGAAGGTGGCGACGGCAAATCGTTTTTTGGAATGGGTTTGGATGGCAAGTCGTTCGTGTATGTTTTGGATTGCTCGCTGAGCATGAACCACCCGCATGACAGCGATGCCAAGACTCGGTTCCGAAAGATGAAAATGGAACTCGCGAATTCGGTGTCGCACCTGCGACCGGATCAGGAGTTTTTCATCGTCTTCTTCAATCACGAAGCGGTCCCGATGCCGGCGGAGCGAATGGTATCGGCGGCACCGGAAAACAAGCAGTACTTTCTCGACTGGGTCGAGCAAGTCCCGGCACAGGGCGACACAGATCCCACTGCCGCACTGCTGATGGCACTGCGAATGCGGCCTGATGTCATCTATTTTTTGACCGATGGGTGTTTCAGCGGTGCAGCGAACGACATCGTCAAGGGCGTTCAGCAGTCTCGAACGACTATTCACACGTTCGTTTTCGAGACCTGGCTCACCGAAAAACAGCAGGCCGGACTGGAATTGATGCGCCAGAAGAAAGTTAGTGCAGCCATGGCCAAGCTGGGGGAGGCGACTTATCGCCGGTTGCGTGAAATTTTGGTGGCAGAACAAGTGATGCAGGGTTTGTCGCAGAACAATGGTGGCAAGTATCACGTCATTCCGTAGCGTGATGACTCCGCTGATATTGCCATTGAGCAAGAAAAACAGCCGCGTTCATCACGCGGCTGCTGAGAAGTTTCGGCGGTGATCGAATCGGGTATCAAGAATTGATGGCGGCCGGTTCGGTCTGCTTCTTTTGGATGGCTTGATAGACCTCTTCGCGATGGACGCTTACCTCGCGCGGCGCTTCGATTCCCAGGCGAACTTTGTCCCCTTGGATATCCACGATCATGATCGCGATGTTGTCACTGATGATGATTTTCTCGTCTTTTTTACGGCTGAGTACCAACATGGTCCTGTCCTTGGTCCGAGAGGGTTTTGCCCGCGACGGTAAATGAAACTCAACCATGAGCCCCAAGCCGCAAGCTCCGAATTGATCCTTGCTGCGAGTCGTGTCGGGACTTGTCATGACCCGACGCAGTTTGCCGAAAAGATAGGTCGCCCCACATCGATAGCGAGCAGCGAATTGAAAGAATCTCGAGAATTTGGGTCCGGCTGTAACGATCACGCGAACCTTGCCACGACCGACCAGGAGTCAGGACAATCTGAGCCATGCAGACAACGATTTTGATGTCACTGATTTGCCTGGTCATCGGCTTTGGAGTCGCTTGGCGAATTCGGGGCCGCCAAGCGCTGGCGACATTTGCAAGAGAAGCTCGCACCGACATGTTAACCGGATTGAAGAATCGACGAGCCTTCGATGAGGAACTGGGGCGTCAATTTGCACAACGTCAACGACAGGGAATCCATTTCTCGCTGATCATGATCGACGTCGACCATCTCAAAGCATTCAACGATGTCAACGGCCATTTGTCCGGTGATCTCGCTTTGCGAACGGTCGCCCAGGTGTTGTTCGCAACGTTGCGGGAGATGGACATCGTGTGTCGTTACGGCGGCGACGAATTCGCCGTCATCTGTGCCGGGGCGAAGTTGCAGGAGGCCGCCGTTGCTGCCGAACGGGTTCGACAGGCCGTCGCTGCCCATGCGGTCTCTTTGAAAAAGGGTGACGCGCAGGTAACGGTCAGCCTGGGAGTGGCCGAAGTGATCAATCCGGAGATCTCGGAAGGACTCATACAGCGTGCAGATGACGCTCTGTATGCCGCGAAACAATCCGGCCGAAATCGCGTTCATTGGCACAACGGGCATGAATGTCTCGCGGCGGAACTTCATTGAGGCCGACCACGAATGGATCAGCCCACAGCGCCGCATATCAGGTCAAAGGCTGACACCCACAGTCGCGGCTTGCGATCTCGATGCCGTCGCGCCGCGGCAATCCCAACAGAGAGTTTGGAATCCACCTCGCTTGCAATGAAATCGAAGCACTGCTTGTTGGAGATCTGATTCTGCAGGTCGAGCAAATTCGAAGACAGACCTTCGTGCTGGCGATGCAAGCGATCAGTCATGTTCGACTAATTGGGATTCTGCTCACAGATGTCCGCAAAACGGCCTCCTTGGTCTTCGTGCTCGAATTCGTTGGGCAGCAAATTCAGCAGTTCATCCACGATCTTCAATAGCCCGCGGCGCGTTTCGTCATCCGGAGAGTCCTCGAGCAAATCACGCAAATCGCCAATCAGCAGGCACTCCAACACGGAATAACGCGTGCACGCATCACGAGGCGGAGCAGGGCGAGACGGAGTCATGCGACGTCCGTTCACAAAAGAACCCTGGAAACTGGTTAGAAACCTCGTGACAAGGGCCAACCGCTCAAGAGGGTTGTTGGAGATGATGCCGTATGAAGTGATGGGATTTCGCCAGTGGTTTAATTCCGTCATCTGCACGATTTGCAGGCCGGTCTCAGGATGGTCAGAGGAATTCCGCCTGCAACAACGTTTCCCAGAATTTTCGGTTCACGAGGAAACTGCTATGGTTGGCAAACCGCCTCGTGATTCGACGGTTGGAGTATGAGGCGCCGATCCCACCGAAGCCGACGGAACTTCTGATGAGTGAATCTTCGACGACGACACTGATGACCACGCTCCCCGTGGCGACTCCGACGGTCACTCCATCAGTTGGCTCCACGGAAGTTGGCAGCTACTTCGTCTCGAACTATCCGCCGTTTTCGCAGTGGCAGTCGGAGTTCGTGTCGGAGACCCTCTCGGCATTCGCCGGCGAGCCGAATCGTGATGTGTCGCTGGGGCTTTACCTGCACATTCCGTTCTGCCGAAAACGCTGCAAGTTTTGTTACTTCCGCGTCTATACGAATCAGAATGCCTCGGCGATCGAGCAGTATGTCGAAGCGCTCGGCCGCGAGATTGAATTGCTGGGGCAACAGCGAGCGGTCGCCGGACGCCGATTACAGGTTGTGTATTTTGGCGGCGGAACGCCGTCGTATTTGAGTTCCAAGCAGTTGCTGTTTCTTCGCGACACGCTCAGGCGGACAATCTCGTGGGACCACGCGGAGGAAGTCACCTTTGAGTGTGAACCCGGCACACTCAACTTGGAGAAAGTCAAAACGCTAAAGGAAATCGGAGTCACGCGTGTGTCGCTTGGTGTCGAGAATTTCAACGATGCGATTCTGGAGGAAAACGGTCGAGCACATCTCTCACCCGAGATCTTCCGGGCCTACGACTGGTTGCAACAGGTTGGCTTTCCGCAGATCAACATCGACCTGATCGCCGGCATGATTGGCGAGACTGACGAGAATTGGGAGCGCTGCGTCGGGCAGGCTCTCAAACTTCAACCGGACAACATCACCGTCTACCAAATGGAACTGCCGTTTAACACGCTGATCTCCAAAGAGATGCGAGAGCACGGTGTCACGTCGCCGGTGGCGGATTGGCCGACGAAGCGCCGTTGGGTCAGCGAGGCGATGGATTGTTTCCTGGCCAACGGCTATCAGATTTCTAGCGGCAATGAATTCGTGAAGAGTCTCGACACCGACCGATTCGTCTACCGCGACAACCTGTTTCGTGGGACGGATCTTCTGGCGGCGGGAGTGTCTGCCTTCGGTCATTTGCAGGGTGTGCATTACCAGAACTTCGACCGGATCGAGGAGTATCAAAGGGTTGTTCTCGAAGAGGGACGCCTGCCGATCAATCGCGCGCTGCGACCGACGGCCCATCAGTCGCTGATTCGGGAGTTTGTGCTGCAATTGAAGGAAGGACATCTTGACGCTGCGACCCTCAATCGAAAGTTCGGCGTGGATGTGCTGAATGAATTTGCCGAGCCGCTTCGCAACCAACAAGCCGCCGGCTACCTGGAAGTCGATGACAGCGATATCCGGCTGACTCGCAAGGGTCTGCTGCAAGTCGATAGCCTCTTGCCGGAGTACTTCGAGCCTCGACATCGACAAGTCAGATACACCTAGCGGTACGGCCTGCTGATCGCGTGCGGCCCAAGGATGCAATGAAACCACACGACGAACTCCAATCATTGGTAGAACTGTTTCCCAGCGTCTCGCCGTTGATTGAACGGGCCGAGCATGTGTCGTCGGCGATGACGCCGGAGCCGTACAAGTCGTTGCTCGCTCACGATCACCACATGACCGTGGCGATGGAGTCGTTTCACAAATCTCCGGTGGAAGTCCGTGTCTTGGCCAAGCGGTTGGATGGAAACGTCTACTGCCGCGAGATCGTGTTGCTGAAGCACGGAACTGGGGAGATCGTGCAATTCGGCATCGTGCGATTCGATCTGGAATCGGTTTCCGAGCGAGTCCGCGAGGAAATCTTGAGTGAGAAGACGCCGCTGGGTCGAATCTTGATCCAGCACAACGTGTTCTTGCAGATTGCACTCGGAGCCATTTTGAGGGTCACGGCCGGTCTGGGGTTGAGTGAAGCGTTGCAGATGCCGCTGTATGGGCAAACCTTCGGCCGGCTCGCGACGATTTTTTGTAACGGCCAGCCAGCGGTTGACCTGTTGGAGATTTCAGCACCACTCGAGAGACGTTGACGTCCGCGCATCAGAATCCATCGAATCGAATAACCACATGACTGCTCAGTTCATCACTACTCGCCGCGTGGAATTCGCTGACACCGACATGGCGGGGATCATCCACTTCGCGAATTATTACCGGTACATGGAGGAGGCGGAGCACGCCTTCTTTCGTTCGCTGGGACTGCGCATCATGCAGTCACAACCGGACGGTTCAGTGATCGGTTGGCCGCGCGTTTCGGCCTCCTGTTCGTTTGAGTCTCCGGCCTATTTCGAGGACTCCCTTGAGGTCCGGCTGAACCTCGTGCGAAAGGGAATCAAGTCGCTGAACTACGAGATCGAATTTTGGCGAGGCCAAACGCGGCTGGCTCATGGAAAACTGAAAACCGTGTGTTGCCTCTGTCGGCATGGCGAGTCGCTGGAGTCGATCGTGATTCCCGCCGAGTATGCCGACAAACTCATCGAGATGCCTGGTCGGGCTGGCTGAAAATCGCGAATCCGAGACTCCGCGCTCACGATTCGTCGAGCGGTTGCGTATGATCCGCCCCGCTCGCGAGGTATTGCATAATCGGATTGGCGTCGCGAGCAGGCAACAGCTTCAAACCAGTGGTGCGGTGGACTACGTGAGCGGCGGCGAATTGACAATCTCTTGGGGCTTGAGACGAATGATTCGTGCGTTGCCGTTGTTGTGCGTGGCCGCGCTGATGCTGGCCGCTTGGTCCGATTGGGCGATGGCCGATGATCCGCTGACAGTGCGTGTCGGATTCGATCAGAGTATCAAAGTTGGTCAGTGGACTCCGATTGTCGTCGAAAACGTCTCACCGAAGGCAGAGGTGTGTGAGGCGATTGTCATCGATCCGGATGGCGTGGGAGTGTCGCATCGGCTCACAAGACAAGTTGCAGATGGCACGACCCGTTGGACCGGAGTTGTTCGCAGCGGTCGATTGGACGGCGGCCTGGAGGTACGTGTTCGAGGCGATGGCCCAATCCCGCTTCAGTCTCTAAAGGTGTTGGCGTCGCGAGTCCCGAAAAGTACCGTGGATGACTCCGATCCCAGCGTCCCGAATACCTGTTTTCCGTTGCGACAGTCTGAGCCAGTTTGGTTGGAGATTGGCACTGCGATCGAATTGTTGAAGCCGGTTGGCGCATTGCACGCGATTCGATTGAAGGCACTTCCAAACATCGTCGAGATTCCTTGGGCATTGGATGGAATCGATGGAATTTGGGTGCCCAGTAGCGCGACTTTGACCGATGCGGCACGCATGGAATTGGAAAGGTGGCTGCGTCGCGGTGGTCACCTGGTTATGACGATTTCGACGGACGTCGAGGAGTTTCAACCAACGCAGTGGGCGGGTTTGCTCTCTGGCGTCGTCGAACCACGTGCGCGGACTCGAACGACGGATCTCAGCGGCATCGAAAGCTTCACGGTTCATGGTCGAAAAATTCTCGGCACGAATCGCGCTCCCGTGTCCATCACGACACTGTCGCGGAGCGAAGGCCAAATCTTGGCGTCTTGCCTGGAAGGTCCGATTCTGACGCGAGTCAGTTTTGGATTTGGATTAATTACCGTGTTCGGAATTGATCCGTGTGTCGCGCCGATTTCTCGCTGGGATGGCCGCAACAGTTTTCTGAAGCGTTTGTTGCTCTCACGGACCGATACAGAGTCCACAAGGTCCCCCGTCCGGTCATCGTTGTCGCAGAGCGGCATCACCGACCTGGCATCGCAATGGCGAGCGGCGGCGATTCATATTCCGGAAGTCGCGCGTCCCACTTTGTGGGGGGCCTTGGGATTGCTTTTGGTGTACGCGGCCGTGATTGGTCCGCTCGATTACTTGCTAACGCACAAGATGTTGAAGCGTCCGCATTGGACTTGGGCCTCATTGCCGCTATTGGTGGCGCTCACGAGCGTTGGCATGGTCTGGTTGGCCCGCACGGCAAATGGTGATGTAGAAAAGCTGACGCAGTTGGACGTCGTTGATATCGATGCTGCCCGGCAGGAGGTGGTTGCTCGATCCTGGGTGACAGCCTATGCGACGGAGAACCGGTTGTGGCATGTTGAGGCAAATCCAACTCGGCTGTCCGCCAATCACCCGCAGAAAATTCTCAGCTGGCTGGGCTTTCCGGAAAACGCCTCAGGTGGAATGTATCGCGACAGTGGATTCGACACTGGACAGGCTGTCGCTCGTTCCGAGGTGGATCGATCGTCGCTCGACGGTATTCCTGTTAGGCAGTGGTCGTCGAAGTCGCTGACCTCGGAAGCGATCTGGATTGCGGAGGCACCGCTGTTTGAATCGGAACTCACAAGCACGGTAGCGGGCGAATTCGATGGCCGTGTTGTGCACCATCTGCCGTTTGAGTTGCATGATTGGGTCGTCGTTTTCGAGAAATGGATCTATCGTCCGCACCCGCGATTCGGCGAGGCGGGGACGATTTGGCGCGCCGGTCAAACTTGGACTCCCAAGGATGAACGCAACTACGGCCGCGAACTCAGAGGCTTCCTGCAACGAGCGACTGTGTCGAGGAAGCTGGCCAAAAAAGGCTCGGTTCAAGAGGATGTGTTGGTTGAGAAAGAACGCTACAACCCAATGAATCTCGATCCAACGGACATCCTGCAGATGATGAGTTTGCATGAAGCAGCCGGGGGCAAAGCGTACACAGGATTGGACCATCACAGCTTGAGTGCTTTCGATGTGACGCCGTTGCTCGCACTGGATCGCGCGGTTGTGATCGCACGCATCACTGAGCCGACCACCGAGTGGCAGTTCAACGGCGAAGCTCGCCGCCCGACGCGGCACCACGGTTTTGTCCGGTTCGTTTTGCCAGTTCGACGAATTGGCGATGCGTCCGGATTTCGATTTCTGCCAAAGCTGGAACCGGGTGCGCCGACTCCGCAAAAGACGGAACAAAAGCCAAAAGACAAAGGCGCTGCCCCCAACGAAACTAAGACGCCGTGATCGAAACCAACCAACTCACGAAACGCTACGGTGACCTGATCGCCGTCAACAACATCAACCTCAAACTCTCCGAAGGTGACGTCTTCGGGTTCATCGGCCCCAACGGTTCGGGCAAGACGACCACGATGCGGATGCTGGCGACGTTGCTCAGCCCCGATTACGGCGAGGCATACGTCTGCGGCAAGTCCATCTACACCCATCCGCAGGAGATCCGCCGCCTGGTGGGCTTCATGCCCGACTTTTTTGGCGTTTATGACGACATGACGGTCATCGAGTACCTCGAATTCTTCGCCGCCGCCTATCGCATCAACGGCCCGGCTCGACGAGCGGTTTGCGAAGAGAAATTGGAACTTGTGGACATGGCCTTCAAGCGGGACGCGATGGTCAACCAACTGTCGCGCGGCCAGACGCAACGCATTGGCCTCGCTCGCGTGCTGCTGCACGAACCGCAAGTACTGCTGCTCGACGAACCGGCCAGCGGACTCGACCCGCGTGCCCGCATCGAAATCCGCAACCTGCTCAAAAAACTGGGCGAGATGAAGAAGACCGTCATCGTCAGCAGCCACATCCTGCCGGAACTGGCCGACGTCTGCACGCGAGTCGGCATGATCGAGAAGGGAGTTCTCATCGTCGATGGCTACGTCGATGAGGTCATGCGCAAAGCCCGTCGCAGCATCCTGCTGCTGATCCGAGTGAAAGATCGCGCCGAAGCCGCCGCTGCGCTGCTCGAAAAACATCCCGGCGTGCAGTCGCTCGAAATCAAAAACGGAACCATCTTCGCCACGCTCAACGCCGACGTCCTCGATTACAGCGAACTACCGACTCTGCTGCTGGAAAACGGCTTCAAGCTGACGCTGTTCCGCGAAGAAGAGGTCAACCTCGAAACGGCGTTCATGGAACTGACCAAAGGTTTGGTGCAGTGATGATGTCGCATCGGTACGCGGAATGAAGGCTCCGCGTCAGTGGGCCGCGAATCGTCTCTGGGCATACGACTCCAGAAAGCCGCACGACGAGGAACGGAACGTGCCAATCGGAATCGCTGGACCGGCTTTGGTTTTAAAAACAAAGGAAGTCTGCGGAGCCCCGGGAATCCAGCTCGCAACAAGACGAGCACCATAAGTATGGTCGACGACGAAGCCCTGCATCATCTCGCCATCACACTTTGGGCAGCGTTTCCCAACCTCGTCGGATTCAAGAATCGGTTCGCTCATTTCATTCGCCCAAACAAACGAGACTTCCGTCGTTGCCTTCGGCTCCGATCACCAGGCAGCCTTCGCCGACGGCGGGGGAGGCGGAGATGCCTCGGCCGGGGACTTGGTGCTTTTCGATCAGCTTACCGTCGGCGAGATTGGCTTCGTAAAGAAAACCGTCTTTCGAGCCGACGAAGACTCGGTTGCCGACCACGACCGGAGAACTGTTGACCTGGCCGCGAGTCGCCAGCTTCCAGACCCCTTTACCGGTGGCTCGGTCGATGGCGTGAAGTTGCTTGTCTTGGCCACCGATCAGGACCAGCTTGTCGGTCAGCGCGGCGGATGAATGATACGGCTGGTCGCGCTGCTCGTCGCTGTAGCGCCAGGCGATCTCTTTTTTGCGCCAGTCAAGGCAGATGACTTCGCTCTCGTGCGTGCCGACAAACAGCAGGTCACCACTGACCGCGGGAGACGCGATCAGGAATCGTTCCAGAGGCATGTCCGTCTCTTGCTCGCCGGTCTCGATGTTGATGACTCGCATGTGCTGATCGCAGCCGGTCACGAACGTGTGCTTGCCAGACACCGCTGGCGAGCCGTTCACGCGGTCCTCGGTTTGGTACTGCCAGAGCTTCGTGCCGTCGGCCGCGTTCAGGCAGTACAGCGAACTGTCATACGAGCCGAAGATCAGCCGCTCGCCGACGACGTTCGCCGAGGCGATGATTTGCCCGTTCGACGCGAAAGACCATTTCTTCTTGCCGGTCTTGCGATCGATCGCGTGAAAGACTCCGTCTTCGTCACCTGCAAACACGCCGTCGGCTGTTACGGCAGGAGACGATTGAAAGCCGGGCAAAAACGTGTTCTTTTCGACTTTGTCGAGCGTTCGATACGACCACACCTGCTCGCCGGTCGCGAGTTTCAAGCAGAGCATCTCGCCGCTGAGCGCCCCGACAAAAACGTGCTCACCCACGATTGCGGCTGTCGAGGTAAAGCCATCCTTCGAAGTGATCTTCCATTTTTGTTTGAGCTTGCTCGGCAGCGGACTGCCCGCCACGCCGGCCAAGTCCGCCGTGCGACGAAACGTTGGCCAGCTTACGTCGAGCTTCCGTGGCTTGGTCTCTTGAGCCGATGTCACCAGCGATGACGCCCACATGATGACGATGACCGCAGGCAAAAAACGGAATGACGGCCATCGGCTTTCGGCCATCGGCCTTCGGTCGGATTGCGGTTCCGTAACCATTAACCCCCAATCCCTGACCCCTGTGCTTACATCGCGCATTCGTAAAGCTCCTGCAAACTAGTGACGTCTACGGGTCGTGGATTGAACTTGCCAGTCCATTGAGCGGCTGCCTCGTTTGCCATGACGGGAATCATTTTCTGAGTCACACCGCAGGCCGCCAAGCTCGTTGGTAGATCGACCAGGTTTGCCAATTCGACAACGCGCGCCGCCAGAATTGCCCCGGCCTGAGAATCATCGGCTGAGCACAGTCCCGCATCCGCCGCAAGTTCTCCGTAAAGACCGCCGACTGTGCCGGCGTTGAAGCGGATCACATGGGGCAACATGACGGAAATCGCGATGCCATGAGCCAAACCAAAGTGTGCCGACAGCGGATTCGCCAACGCGTGAGTCGCTCCCAGCATCGAGTTCTCAATCGCCGCGCCGGCAAAATGGGCTCCCAACAGCATCGCCCCGCAATCGGTCAGCAGAGTTTTCCGGTCGGTGTGACCAGATTGTTCTTTGCTAATCACGGCGGGAAAAGCCCGTGACAACAACTGCCACGCTCGGCGGCTGAATCGTTGCGAAACGGGGGTTCGCGCCGTTGTGACGTGCGATTCGATCGCATGGCTAATGGCATCGACCCCGGTTGCGGCTGTCACGGACGGAGGCACGGAGAGCGTCAGTTCCGGATCGAGGATCGCAATTCTTGCGGAGGCCTTTTTGTCGCCGCACGCCATTTTCATGTGAGTCTTGGAATTGGCGATGAGTGCAAACGACTGCGCCTCGCTGCCGGTGCCCGCCGTCGTCGGGATGGCGATCAAAGGCAACATCGGTTTCGACGCTTTGCCGAACCCCCAATAGTCCTCCATCCGTCCGCCGTTGGTCAAAAGAAAGTTGATCCCTTTTGCGCAGTCCATGCTGCTGCCGCCACCCAGTCCCACGATCAAGTCGATGTTCGCCTGTTGGGCAACCGCCAATCCACGATCGACGTCCGCGGTGGTTGGATCGTGCTGGACTTCGTCGATGACGGTTACATGCAGACCGGCAGCTTTCAGCGAATCGACCGCATGCTGTTCGTGTCCCGCTCGCGCCAAGCCCTGGTCCGTGACGAGCAACACTCGCTGGCCGTTCAAACCGCGAGCCAATTCCCCCAGATACTTCGCCACCCCAGGGCCAAACAGGACTTGTGTCTGATCGGAATTCAACGATACGGGCCTCGTCGAATCAGCCAGGTTGTCTAGCAAGTCCAGCGCAGTCATGCGGAAACTCGTCGGAGGGGGGAGGCGGACATCGTCCGGCAGGAACGCCCAGGAAGCGTCGATTGGATTCTACGGCGACGACCGAGCTGAGGCCAAGTGCTGCTCAATCGGTAAAGTTTGACAAGACTCGCTCAACCACGCCGATTCTGTGAATTACTCTGGCGGAACAACACGTCCCTCAGGCCGAGCAATGTCTCGGTGATTCGGGTTGGATCGTCCGGCGCGTGAAGAGATGCCGGTTGTCCCTCCGATACCGACTAGCGAACCCCAGCATGGCCGATGCGTCGCGCATCGGTCTGATTGGACGATCGGATGCGAGACGCATCCGCCACGATGACAGGGAAAGTCATGTCTGAGCCGCTCACTCCTCAAACCGAAATCGAAGCGCTGCGGCAGGAAGTCGCGATCTTGCGGCACAAGCTGCTGCAGTCGCAGCGGCTGAGTACCGTCGGTGCGCTCGCCTCGTCAGTGACGCACGAGTTCAACAACATCCTCACGACGGTCATCAACTACGCGAAGATGGGCCTGCGGCACAAAGACGCAAACTCGCGCGACAAGTCGTTCGACAAAATCCTCGCCGCCGGCCAGCGAGCTGCGAAGATCACCACCGGCATGTTGAGCTACGCTCGCGGCCGAGGAGATCGCCGCGAGCCGTATGACCTCGTCACCCTTGTCCAAGAAGTGCTGGTGCTCGTCGAGAAAGACTTGCAGATGCACCGCGCTCGCCTGGAAACCAACTTCTCTGAACACCCGCAAGCCGAAATCAACGCCGGTCAGATCCAGCAGGTCCTGCTGAATCTGATCATCAACGCTCGGCAAGCCATGCCCAACGGCGGGCGACTGCTGATCTCCGTCACGTCAAATCGTGAATCGGGCTTCGCCGAGATCGGCGTTCGAGACAGCGGCTGCGGCATCGCGCCCGAGCAACTTAAAAAGATCTTCGATCCATTCTTCTCCACCAAACAAGCGGATGAAAACGGGCAGGGGGGCAGCGGCCTCGGCCTCGCGCTCTGCCGCGAAGTCATCGAAGCCCACCACGGACGCATTCGGGTCGAAAGTACCGTCGGCGTCGGCACGCAGTTCACACTCAAGCTACCGCTGGTCGCAGCCACGGCCGGCTCGATCTGCCCCACGAAGCCGATGCAGAAGGTCGGCTGACCGTGGCCGACGCGTCTCGCTTCCGACGGATGCGAGATGCATCCGGCACGTTATGATGCCCCCATGCGACGCCGAGTCCTCATCGCTGGCCTGTTCCACGAGACGCACACGTTCCTCACGGAGCGGACTCCGTGGTCTGCCTTCGCAATTCGACGCGGCGAGGAATTCTTCGCCGCTCGCGGAGACGGCTCCCCGCTCGCCGGCGTTTTGGAGATCGCCAATGAGCGCGGCTGGCAGGTGATCCCGACCATTGACGCGCGAGCTACTCCCAGCGGCACTGTCGAAGACAGCGCGTTCGAGCAATTCTGGTCGGAGCTTCGTCCCGCCGCCGAGTCTGCTCTCCGGCAAGGCATCGGCGGCATCTTCCTGGTTCTGCACGGCGCAATGACAACGGACACGATCAGCGATCCCGAAGGAGAATTGGTGCGGCGACTGCAAGCGCTGCCCGGCGGTAGCGATGTCCCTATCGGCGGAGTTCTCGACCTGCACGGCAACATCTCGCGCGAGTTCGCCGAGGCCGCTCAAGCCTTCGTCGCGTACCGCAAGAATCCGCACACCGATGCCTGCGAAGCAGCTCGTGATGGTGCGCGTTTGTTGGACCGTGTCATGCAGTCGGGACGTTGGCCGACAACGCTGCATGCTGCCCCCGGAATCGTTTGGCCGCCGACCGGTGTGAGCACTCAGGACGAACCGATGCGCGTGCTCGAGGAGCTTGCCCGCGAGATCGAACGCAAGCATCCCGATATCGCCGCCGTGAACGTTTTCGCGAGCTATTCGTTTGCCGACACACTCGATACCGGCGTGTCCTTCACGGCCGTGACATTTGGCGATCCTGACGAAGCTCGTCTCGCGTTGCAGTCACTCTGCGACGAGGCAATTCGCCGGCGTGAGCAAGGCAATGTCGTCCCGCCGTCGCTCGAAAGTCTGTTGCCGACGATTCAAGCCGAGGTCGCACGCGGCGAAACGCCGGTCGTCGTCGTCGAGCCGTCCGACAACATCGGCGGTGGTGCTCCTGGCGACTTGACGCATGTGTTTCGTGCCCTTGCCGCGCACGGAATCGGAAACTCCGCCGTGATCGTCAACGATCCCGCTGCCGTGGCAGAAATGAGATCACGTCCGATTGGCTGGCGTGGATCGCTCACATTCGGCGGACGCAGCGATACGCGATTTGACTCGCCGGTCACATGTGAGGTCGAGTTGCTTTCGACGAGCGACGGCCGATTCACGCTCGAAGATCGGCACAGCCATCTCGCCTCAATGTGCGGAGTTCAGATCGACATGGGGCCGTGTGCCGTCGTGCAACACGCCGGCATCCGCGT